>Ga0335394_10000420_pt1 | contig 44905 bp, 36 predicted proteins | sample MAT03_FD_205741 | JGI IMG/M metagenome (GOLD analysis project Ga0335394, IMG submission 205741) | Freshwater microbial communities from Lake Fryxell liftoff mats and glacier meltwater in Antarctica - MAT-03 (spades assembly) (version 2) ... | reverse complement strand
TACGCCAATTGGGAAACTTTTAATGAGGCTTTGGATGAAATATTCGATAATATAGGCTCAAAGTACAGTATCCAATTTAATTGAATTTGTGTCGATTATTTCAGCCCAACTACTTATTTACTTAATTACGACGATTTTCTCTACCGAGTTATAAGCCCCAAAAACACCCACTCCGCCCCGAATATTTGAAAAAACAGGTTGCGGCTCCTGCAAATTAGGAAAAAAATTTCCCGAATTACGATTCCAAGAATAGGCAGTTTCGCGGGTTTTGAGGTATTTGTAAGCGTTTTCGTCTAAGGAAGTAAAAACTGTTTGCAGCGAAATTTTATTCGCCAAGAACGCATTCCGAATTTTCCATTCTACGGGTTTGGGGCTGCGGTCTTTGTTGTCGAAAAGATTGGCACTCGCTACAAAACCCAGCGACGGACCCGACGACGCACCCAAGCGGGGCGTGAAATCAACGTTGATGAGGTCAAAAAGTACGGTGTAATAGCGCGTTTGCTCAGAAGGCCAAGCCAAGCTAAATCCAAAATCGTTGTTGTCTTTGTTGCCCTCAATCACTGGTTCGTCAGGACTGGCTGGCACCACACATTCGGCGTTGAGTTCGATACCTTCCGCTGTTTTTACTTTTAAGAAATGCTTTTTCGTTGGCATAACTCTAAACAACTGGTTACTAATAATATAACTATTTGATTTTTCATCAAAAAACAAACCTTTACCTCCCAAATCGTTTGCAATAGATACGGTTGCGTTCTTAATAACGGCTTTTTCTACGTTGAGAACGTCACCCAATGCGCCGCCTTTGAATACGTAAACCCGTATAATACTGTCTTTTGGAGAAATAAAGGCGTTAACTGTTACTAATTTATCGGCTGAAATTCGCTCTACTTCTACCCCGCTGTTGCACGATAAAAGAAGGCCGAAAGCCCAAAAAATGCTTATTTTAAAAATGGTTTTCATCAGAATTTAAAACTGTAAGTAACCGACGGAATAATGGGAAATAGCGCACGTTTACCAAGCGTAGTACGCGGGCCTTCGGGCGAGTTTTCGGTTTTGAGGTAATAGTACAACGGATTTTGTCGGCTGTAAGCATTATAAAAACCAACCTCCCAAGTACGCTCGCCCCAGCGTTTTTGTTTATGAAACTGAATGGCTACGTCTAAGCGGTGATAAGCCTCAGCGCGGAAACTATTGCGGCTGCCCAAATAATCAATTTGACCACCAGGCGAATTAAAATTGAAGCCTCCTAAGGACTGCGCCCCAAAATAAAAACCCTGTGGTACGGTCAGGGCGTTGCCCGTGGCATAGACCCAATTGGCCGAAAGTGTGATTTTTGGGGATAATTTATAAGACAGCACCGCTGAAAAATCGTGCCGACGGTCGTAGCGTGGATAAAACCGTTTGCCATTGTTCAATTCGTCGAATTGATGGATTGTCCACGAGAGCGTGTAGCCAAGCCAGCACGTGAGTCGGCCACGCGGTTTTTGCAACAATAGCTCAGTTCCATAAGCCCAACCCCGCCCCGTCGTTACGTTATCTTCCCATTGCAGCGGTTTAGCCCCGCTCGAAAACACCAAAAAAGCAGCACCTTCTTTGTAAGCCACAATGTTTCGCAGCCATTTTCGATAGCTTTCAATCGTTAAATTTAGCCCCGCCTTTGGAAAAGATTTCGTGAGGCCAATGGCGATTTGGTGGGCTTGTTGGGGTGGAACGCGGTTAGTGGCAGGGATCCATAAATCGGTCGAAAGCCCTGAGCCTGTGTTGGTGAGCAGGTGAACAAACTGATTGCTGCGTGCATAGGAAGCCTTCAAAAACCAGTTTTTGGGCAACTGGTAGCTGGCAGTTAGGCGCGGCTCGGCAAAGAAATAGGTTTTGTCGGCAGTCAGTAGGCCGCTCATTCTGAGCCCTGCATTGACCGAAACCCGATTTTCGTGTACGTGTCTTCGCCGTAAAGGGCAAATTCTTGGTTATTAAAAATTTTATTATCAGACGTTTGTTCATTTTTCACTCGATTTTCGCTCAAAAAAGCCCGTGGTTTAAAGCGATGATTGGTGAGCAACGCGCCAAATTTGAGGTTGTGGGCATTATTGGGAAAATAGTCAAAATCGGCTTTGAGGGTATAATCTCTGATGGACGACGAAAACTCGGTGAGCGAACTGCTTACCAGCGTATCAGCGCGGCGGCGTTCCAAGTCGTTGGAGAGGAGAAACTTAAAATCGGTAAGCGACAGCGTGGCATTCATAAACAGCTTCTGGTTGAACAAATGGTTCCAGCGGATTGTGCCCGTGGCGTTGCCCCAGCCCAACAAGCCCTTTTCTTTGATAACACCCGATGTTCTTTGGGTTTCTTGGCGCAATTTGAGCGCGTCGTTTCCAAAATAACCGCTCACGTAGAGCTTGTCTTGGTTGCCCAAATCGAAATTTACTTTGGCGTTTAGGTCGTAAAACCGATAACCCACTTTGTCGTCTTTGGGCATCAAAGGCATGGTGAGGAGGTCAAGGTAGGTGCGCCTACCCGATAATAAAAACGATGATTTACCCAACTTACTGAGCGGTCCGTCTAAGGTCAGTCGGCTCGATAACAGGCCAACGCCGCCTTCGCCGCGAAGTCGGTCTTTGCCGCCTTCTTTCATTTGCAGGTCAATGACCGACGACAGCCGCCCACCGTAGCGAGCTGGAAAACCGCCTTTCCAAAACTCTACGTTTTTGATGGCATCACCGTTGAAAACCGAAAAAAAGCCAAAAAGGTGATTGGCATTATAGACTTGGGCACCGTCCAGCAAAATCAGGTTTTGGTCGGGACCGCCCCCGCGCACGTACAAGGCCGTGGAGCCTTCGGTGCCTTTTTGCACCCCTGGCAGCAATTGCAGGGCTTTGATTACGTCTTTTTCGCCGAGCAACGACGGAATCTGCTTGATTTGCGACACTTCCAACCGCACTACGCTCATTTCAGGGGCTTGGTTGTTTTCTGACTGAGCATTGATGGTTACTTCGTTGATTTCTTGGGCTGCTGCCACCAGAAAAATATCTTTTTGAAGCGAGGCCGATAGATACAACGTGTCTTCAAAGGAAGCATAGCCCAAGGCCGAAAACCGAATTTTGGAGGATTGATTGGCGGGGACACGGAGCGAATAGAAACCGTAATTGTTGGTACTTGTCCCGTTTTTAGTACCAACCACCGCCACGCTCACCCCAATTAGGCTTTCTTTGCTTCCCGCCTCGCGCACGTAGCCACTCACCGTAACCACCTGCGCCAATAGGCAGGTACACAACAACATCAATACGGCAATTGTGCTTATTTGTTTCATCGCTGTTTGAAACTGAACTACTTTCGGGTAGCCGTAAACATTACTTCTCCTTTGTAAAACGAACCTGGCGGCAAATAAGATTTGATGACATCTTTGCGCTTGGCTACCATCTTATTACCATCAATCAGCACTTCCTAATTGCCGTCAAAAAGCTGAATTGCCTTAGCGATTTTGAAGCTTTTGGGTGTTGCTTCCAAGGTATTAACAGCCCACATAAATTGCTGAACATCATATAAATAGTTGTAATATATACTAACAACTGTCTGATTTATTTCCGCTTCGCCCCCACAAACTGCGGGATTTTTTGTAAATTCTTTTTGGTTGTATTTGCAACTCTTGAACAAAAAAATACCTGATTTGAAGAAGTTTTGTAAAGAATCGGGCGCATTAGGGGGGAGTGTGAAATTATCAATAGTCCAAGTTCCTTGAATCTTATCAAACTCAGATTGAATTGCTTTTTCTTGTTTATTTTGGCAAGAGAACAAAACGAAAACAAGAAAAGATATTTTAATTTTTTTCATCGCTGCTTGAAACTGAACTATTTTCGAGTAGCCGTAAACATTACTTCTCCTTTGTAAAACGAACCTGGCGGTAAATAAGATTTTATCACGTCTTTGCGCTTGGCCACCATCTTGTTATCGTCAATCATCACCTCCCAATTGCCATCAAAAAGCTGAATTGCCTTGGCAATTGGAAAAGTTTTGGGCGTTGCTTCTTTGTGAATAACACTCAGTCTAAACTGCTGAACATCGTACAAATATATATAATCCAACGCAATAATAGCTTCATTCACTGCTGCTTCCCCTCCACAAACCGATATTTTTGAGTAATATTTACATTTTTCAAATAAAAGAATCCCTGATTTGAAGAAGTTTTGTAACGAGTCAGGCGCATTAGGGGGGAGTGTGAAATTATCAATAGTCCAAGTGCCTTGAATCTTATCAAACTCAGATTGAAAAGTTTTTTCTCTTTCGCTTTGACAAGAAAGAATCAAAACTAAAAATAATGTTGTGCCTAAGATACTGATTGTGGTTTTCATAAATGTATTGTGTTGAAGTAAGTGGTTGGTTACGAAGGACGTATTTTTTTTAAATACGTCCTTCGTAGTTGGCCGACAAGTGATTAACTTACGATAGCCATTGCCATGTGTAGTTAAAAGTCCAATCCCAATTATAATGTATTTTTGATTTGGCTTTCCAACAGTTGGGAAATGCTATTAGAAACGCCTCACTACTTGGATAAAGTTGCTTCCAAGCGTTCGGATAGCCAAAATAGACTGGAACCCAGTTTGGATTGTACCAATCCTCTCTAAAATCCATTGCCAACCACACCATATCCCAGTTCACTTTAATCTTGTATCCATCTGGGCGATTTGGAGGGCTAACTTCTTCAAGATAGAACGGCGCACTTTTGCTAATCTTCGTATTTCTGAGTCCCTTTGAGGCTGCCGTAGTGAGGCTGTAACTTTTTATGCCGTTAGCTAATTTAGTACTTACTCTTTCGCTAATTACATGAATGGCGTTCGATAAATCAGGAGCAATGACTGGTTTTCTGACGGGCGTTTCATCAGTATTGCCCGTAATCCCTTCCATACTTGATGTCTTGAACGAAGAGTTGAGCGTGAAATCATGCATGGCCAAATACATATCTAAGTGCTCTTGCTTCTCGGAAGCAAAGCGCATCACTATTTCGCTGCCGTTGGCATCTTTCAAAATAACGTCTTTTTTAAAGTAGGTTATTTTGCTCTCCCTCTCCATCAACACAATGACGCTTGTTGGTTCTTTTTCTTGGGTGGGGGCTACTTCCACGCTATTTTGTTTGTTACAGCTTGCTGCTATAACGGTTAAACAGGCCGCTCCGATGAGCGAAATGAAAAACTTTTTTATACTTTTGCAACTGGTTTTTAAATGGTTTGTAAAAAAATTGTTTAGAACTGTCGCTACGGCGAACCGCTGAAAAAGTCACCGCAGGCCGTGCAAAGCAGTGGTGGCTTTTTCTTTTACAAAGGTAGCGTGCCAAACGCACGCGGCGCAATACCCATTTTGAACAAAAAGTGGGTATTTTTCGAGGGGTTTTCCCGACTTATTTTTTACGATTACTGTTTTGTTTGGATTTTACTCCCCCCCCCCCTTAAAATAGCAAATCTATTTACATAGTATAGCATAACGTTCTTCCCGCCTTTGAGGTTGAGTTTGCGGCGGATATTCTTGCGGTGTACCTTTACGGTATCGCAGCTAATGAAGAGTTTTTGGGCTATTTCTTTGTTTGAGAGGCCCGCTGCAACCATTTCCAGCACGGTTGTTTCTCGCCCACTAAACAGGCTTTGGGTTTTGGTAGCGTCGTATTGCTGGGCAAAGAGTTGTTGCACGGCCGGCGAAAGATAAGGGACTTCTTTTTGAATACATTCGATACAAATGAGCAAGTCGAGGGCGCTGTCTTGGTTAGAAAAATACCCGCCAATGTCGGCTTGGAAGATTTGCAGGCCCTCTTCGACAGTTGGGTTATTGGTAAACAACACAAAATAGGGTGGGGTAGTAGGCCACAAATCGCGAAGCACTGCGATAAGGTCAAGGCTATTGCCGTGGTCGTCGTAGAGGCTGTGTCCTACAAAAATCAGGTCTGGTTTCCAACTCAAAAAAGCTTGGATTGCTACTTCGTGGTTGTCGAATGTGCGCGTGTCGTAGCTGGATTGCCGCAGGTTTGTGGCCATGAGCTCGGCAAATAGCAGCTCTTTTTTAAGAATGGCGACGCGCTTGATGGATTTCATGGTGTTTTGGTTACGGTATAAACGCACGTGTATTGCCAAATATTTTAGCGTATGCTTCATCCAATCATGGCTTGCGTTCACAAACCCAAACTGGGATTGGGGGATATTTTGCGACGCTCAAAAATTCTTCGACTGCTTTTGTTAATTTTGCAACCTACCAACTTAGTCTTTCCCATCCAATGCTTTCTTTTACCACCGAAACCCTGCCCGTTCGCAATCCACGCACGGGTGTGTACGATTACGAAATTGAAATACCAACGCCCGATGACCTTGATTACTTGTGTGCTCAACTCCGCAAAGCACAAATAAACTGGGCCCAAACGCCCGTTGAAGGGCGAATTGAAGCAATGCAAACTTGGAAAGCGGTGGTAGAAACCCACAAAGCCGAGCTTATCGAGGCCCTTTGCCACGACACGGGCCGCCGCTGGGAGTCGTTGCTGGAAGCCGATATTGTGGCTACTTCTATTGACCGTTGGTGCGGCATTTCGCAGACTTTTTTCGCTCCTGCCGAGCGGCGTACCAGTTCCATTCCGTTTTTGCAAATTGAGCAAGACTTGGTGCCTTACCAGTTGGTAGGTGTTATCAGTCCCTGGAACTTCCCGCTGTTGCTTTCGCTCATTGATACCATTCCCGCGTTGTTGGCGGGCTGCGCCGTGGTGGTGAAGCCCAGCGAAGTAACGCCGCGTTTTATCAAGGTTATCAACAAAACCATCGCGGCCGTACCCGCTTTGGCGAGCGTGTTGCAATACGTGGCGGGGGCCGGCGCCACGGGAGCCGAACTCACCAAACGCGCTGATTTGATTTGTTTTACGGGCAGCACCGCCACGGGGCGCCGGGTATATCAAGCCGCTTGCGACCACTTTATCCCCGTGTTTTTAGAGTTGGGGGGCAAAGATGCCGCGCTGGTTTTTGAAGGGGCCGATTTAGAAAAAGCCAGCGCAGCTTTGCTCTGGGGCGGCACCGCCAATGCGGGTCAGTCGTGCCTCTCCATTGAGCGAATTTACGTACAAAGTACTGTTTTTCAAGAGTTTATAGAAAAAATAACTGCCCGCGCCACCGCCATTGGCTTGGCTTATCCAACGACTGACAGCGGCAAGATTGGGCCCATTATCTCCGACAAGCAAGTGGCCATTATCAACGAGCACCTCGCCGATGCGCTGCGCAAGGGAGCTACCGTTTTGACGGGCTCTACGCAGTGCGAAGCACTCGGCGGGGGCTACTATTGCCGCCCAACCATACTGACAAACGTAAACCACGGCATGAAAATAATGACCGAAGAAACCTTTGGGCCAATACTACCTGTCATGGCTTTCAACACCCGCGAAGAAGCCATTCAACTGGCCAATAGCACGGTTTATGGTTTAAGCGGAGCGGTTTTTGCGGCTACCAACGAGGAGGCAATGGCCGTGGCCAAGCACATGACGGCGGGGGCCATCAGTATCAACGATGCTGCCCTGACGGCTATCATGCACGAAGGCGAAAAAAACGCTTTTAAAATGTCGGGAATTGGTGGCACGCGCATGGGGCCTTCGGCCATCAAGCGGTTTATGCGCCAAAAATCCTACCTCATCAAAAACAATCAGCAGCCCGATCCGTGGTGGTTTTAGGCGGAGTTTGCCAACGTATTTTTTGCCGTTAGCGTAGCTTTGCGTTGGCTTATCCATTTTTCTGGCCGTTTGTCCCAAAACAACAACTCACCGCGCAACCTTTGGGCGGTTTGGAAGCATCTTATGTGCGAAACCAAACAAATTCACCTAAACCAAAAACAACAGCCATGAACACGCTAAACCAAATTTTACACTCGGTAGTTTGCAGCAGCATTGTATTGATTGCCACCGCCACGAGTACCTTGTTTGCCCAAAACACTACCCGCAGCGACTCATCGTCCAATTTTTATTTCAGCAACGGCGGCAACGGCCTCATGTTGTCGTTGGCGCAGGTGAAGGCAACCGTGGGCAATACGCCCAACGTCATTCCGCGTTTTACGATGTTTTTTAACATTGGCACCAACGCCAACTACGACTTCAACCGCAACTTTGGCCTATTTTCGGGGATTAATCTAACCAATATTGGCATGATTACCGAACTGGACAACAACGTAAAGCTCAAGCAGCGGGTTTATGCGGTGGGTATTCCGGTGGGCATCAAAGTGGGCGATTTGGACAAGTTTTTTGTTTATGCGGGTGCTGAGGCCGCCTTTGCTGTCAATTACAAAGAAAAACTGTTTGAAAACGGCCAAAAAGTAGGCAAGTTCAACGAGTGGTTTAGCGAGCCTTCAACCCCTTTCATGCCTTCGGTTTTTGCGGGTTTTCAAACCAAAGACGGCTTTGGTTTGAAAACCCGCAATATTACCTCAACAACTTCTTGAATCAGTCGTTTACCAAAGATGGCCTCAAACCATACGGCAATATTCAAGAGTCAAAGCTGTTTTTTGTGTCGTTGAGTTATAGTTTTAGTAAAAAATCGACGCACAAAAACCGAAATAAGAAACGCCGCCCTGATTTTGTGGTATTTACTGAAAAAGATTAGTGTTGATTTTGAACCGGTTTTTCCAAATTAAAAAGGTCGCTTAACACTTCTACGAGGTTTTCGGCATCGCCGCGTTTGCAGGCTGCTTTGAGCTGCACTACGGGTTGTTTCAAGATTTTTTGCATCATGCTGGCCGTAATTTTATCTAAGCGCGCGGCTTCCTCGGTGTCTATTCCTTTCAAATAACGCCCCAGTTCTTCTTGCCGAATGGCTTCGAGGGCATTTTTTAATTTTTGAATCGTTGGCGATACAATCATTTCTTTCGACCAGTCGGAAAACTCTTCGATGGCCGCCGCAATCAAAATTTGTACTTGCGGCATGGCCGCCATGCGCTTGGCCGTGGCCTCGTTGGTGCGCTGCTGTATGTAGTCAATGTTGTACACAATAACGCCGGGCACTTGCTCGGTGTCGGCGGCTATGCTACGCGGCACCGAGAGGTCAATGAGGTATTTGAAGGTAAATACGGTTTGTTTTTCGAGCAAATCGCGCGTAATAAACGGCTCTGGCCGTACAATCGAAGAGATTACTACGTCGGCTTGCAAGATGGCTTCTTCGGCATTTTCAAACTCTACCACTGTTAGGCCCAGCTCGTTGGCGAGTTCTTCCGATTTTTGGCGGGTGCGGTTGGTAAGCGTGATATTGGTAAAGCCTTTTTCTTTCAAGTTGCGGCAAACGTCCGTTCCCAAGTCGCCCAAACCGAGCATTAAAATGTGCGGGTTGGCTTTGGCCGTAGTTACTTGGTTGATGAGTTCAACGGCGGCGTATGAAGTGGAAGCCGCGCCGTCGCGGAAAGTAGTTTCTTGGGCTACGCGCTTGTTGGTAAAAAAAATACTGTGCAATAATCGGTGCAAAAAAGGCCCTGCCATGCCTGTATCTGCCGACCACTGGTAGGCCTGCTTTACTTGGTTGGGTATTTGCATATCGCCCACTACTTGCGAATGCAGCCCCGTGGCCACTTCAAATAAATGCCGAACGGCATCGTTTTGGTTGTCGTAAAAAACAAAGTAGGGCAGGTAGTGCGCGGTATCGGTTAAGCCTTTTTCTACCAATAAAAGTTTGGCCAGGTCTTCGTTACTTTGGGGGCTGGGGGCATTGTGGTAAATTTCGGTGCGGTTGCAGGTAGAAACCACCAAAACTTCGGAGGCTTCAAAAAAATCTTGCACTTTCACCATCAGACTTTTGGCTTCGCCCTCGTTTAGTGCAATGTATTCTCGAACGCCAACGGGTGCGTTCTTGGAAGAAATGCTTATGGCTTTAAACTGACTAACTTGCATTGGATTTACAGGAGAATTGGGTACAAATTTAAGGCAAAAACAAATGCGAAATCTTTAAAATAATTATAAATAACGAAGCTTGTTTGAAGGGGTTTCTCAACTATGTTCGTTATTGTGTTAAATTTAGGTGTTTACCCGTTTATTTTTGTTTTCTTATGCGTCTTTCGTTGGATATTTACAGTCAAAAAAACCTTTACCAGATTTTTATTGGTATTAACTTGGCCCTCATTGGTATTGGGTCGTTGTTTTATACCTACAACATTGTCGAAAATGTGGATAAGCGCGAACGTCGGCAGCTTGCACTGTATGCCAAGCTCATCGAATACTCGGCCAACCATGCTGATATAAACGAAGATTTAACGGCTTTGTTAGAAATTGTGGTAGAAAATAATCGCCAAAGTAACATACCCACTGTTTTGGTGGGCCAAGACCAAAAGCCCATCGGCAGCAACTTGGATATTTCGCCTTTGGCCACCGAAGCCGAGAAAAAACAATTATTGGAGGAGGCTTTTTTGGGCATGAAAGAAGACCACCCGCCCCTCGAAATAGACGTAGTAGATACCAAGCAGTACATTTATTTTAGCGACTCATCGCTGCTGGTACAGATGCGTTATTATCCTTACGTTCAGCTTATTAGTATTATTGTGTTGTCGTTTTTGGCTTACATGGTGTTTAGTACCTCGCGCACGGCCGAGCAAAACCGTGTGTGGGTGGGGTTGGCCAAAGAAACGGCCCACCAGTTGGGTACGCCCATTGCCTCGTTGATGGGTTGGGTGGAGTTTTTTAGGAGCGACCCTACCCAGTTTTCGGCCGAATATACCACCGAAATTGAGAAAGATGTGCAGCGTTTGGAGATGATTACGGCGCGCTTTTCGAGCATTGGCTCGGTGCCAGTTATGAAATTTGAGAACATTGCCGGTATCATCGGGCCGTTTTTGAATTACCTAAAACGACGCATTTCTACAAAAGTAAAATTGGAATTTGTGAACGAACTTGCCCCCAACCGCGAAATGTATCTCAATCGCAATTTGTTTGAGTGGGTAATAGAAAACCTGTGCAAAAACGCCGTGGACGCAATGGGCGGCGTGGGCGAAATCCAAGTGCGGATTTTTCAGTTGAACAAGCAAGAAGTAGCCATTGACATCAGCGACACCGGCAAAGGCATAGCCCGAACGAGCTGGAGAAAGGTATTTCGGCCTGGTTTTAGCACCAAAAAACGCGGCTGGGGCTTGGGGCTAACCCTGGCCAAACGCATTATTGAAGAATACCACGGCGGCAAGCTTTTTGTCAAAAGTTCGGAAGTGGGCAAAGGCGCTATTTTTCGGATTGTACTCCAAAAATAATCAAAACGTTAGGCGCAGCGACAGCGTGTCGGTTTCAATCATGTTGCTGACATTCATGGCGCGGTCGCGGATTCTGATTTGGTATTTTACTACCGTCAGCCGTGAGCGATTGTTGTAAAAAAATGAAGGAGAAAAACTAAGATTGCCTTCGATGGGGCCGCGTTTGAAATCGGGTTTTAGAACGGGGAAAAACAAACTTTTGTTGGCAACTTGCACAAGTTCTACAAAACGCTTGGTGTCGGGGTCGAGTCGAAGGGTTGTTAGTTCATAATTGCCCCATTCGCTGTACTTGGGATTGTCGCGCCCCGCAATGGTTTCGCCCAGGTCGCCGTCGCCGTCTTTGTAGTCAATGGTGATAACCACCGAATCTTTTCTTGAATTAACGCCCGAGAAGGGGTCACTTACCGTAAATTTTACGATATTATTAAAAGAAATTTCGGAAACATTGCTAAAACTTGGAGGTTCAAAACAGCTCATGGTGGTGGCACTGAGCAAAAAAACGACCAAAATGGGCTTAGAAATCAATTGTATTTTCATGGGTCTTATATTTGAAGTCAAATTACTAAAAAATTGATTACACGTTCAGCTTTACAACAATTAATTAAGTCGGTTGAGGCCGCAACTTTTGAGCAAACCGCCTTGGCCGTGTTTCGTTTTCAGGCTGCGCACAACGCGGTTTATGGTCAATATTTGCAGTTGCGTAATGTACGCCCCGCATCAATAAAACGATTGACGGAAATTCCTTTTTTGCCAATCGAACTTTTTAAAAAACACCGAATTGTTTCGCAAAACGTTGCTATTCAGACGGTTTTTGAAAGCAGCGGCACTACGGGTTTGCACAATAGCCGCCATTATGTGGCCGATTTGGCGTGGTACAACGAAACGAGCACCCGCATTTTTGAACAACAATACGGCCCGCTGACCGATTTTCATATTTTTGCCCTGCTACCGTCTTATCTTGAACGAAATAATGCCTCGTTGGTGTATATGGTTCAAGAATTTATTCAAAAAACCAATTCAACCTATTCTGGTTTTTTTCTTAATACTGCCGACAACCTCTGCCGCCAGTTGCGGCAACTTGCCCAAGCTCCCGACGGGCGCAAAGTACTGCTTTGGGGCGTAACTTTCGCGCTTTTGGACTGGGCCGATTCGGGTGATGATTTGTCTTTTTTGCAAAAAATTCCCCATTTAATCGTCATGGAAACGGGCGGTATGAAGGGCCGCCGCCGCGAACTGCTGCGGGAAGAGCTTCACGCCCAACTAACCAGCGCGTTTGGGGTGTCGGTTATTCATTCAGAGTACGGCATGACCGAGCTACTCTCGCAGTCGTACTCCGCAGGCGAGGGGGTGTTTGAACCCTCGGTTACGATGCGTTTGCTGTTGCGCGACATCAACGACCCTTTTGCGGTGTACGAAAACCCCGCCAAGCTACGCTACGGCGGCCTAAACGTGATAGACCTCGCCAATTTAGATTCGTGTGCTTTTGTCGAAACCCAAGATTTGGGACGTTTTGTGCCAGATTCGCCCAATTTTGAGGTTATTGGCCGCTTCGACAACTCCGACGTGCGCGGCTGCAATTTGCTTGTTGTTTAGAAATAACGGTTGCGCAAAACCTGCTGCTACCCTTATTTTACGTCGGCAAATTGCACGAGACGGTGGTTCATTTTGTCGCGTTTGGTGCGCAGGTAGCTTTCGTTGTGGGGGTTAGCGGCCATTTCGATGCCTATACTGTCCACAATTTCGAGGCCGTAACCCATCAAGCCAGCGCGCTTTTTGGGGTTGTTAGAAATCAATTTTATCTTACTTACGTTCAGGTCGCGCAGTATTTGGGCGCCTACGCCGTAGTCGCGCTCGTCCATGCCAAAGCCCAGCGCGAGGTTGGCTTCTACGGTGTCCATGCCGCTTTCTTGTAGTTTGTAGGCTCTGAGTTTGTTTACCAGCCCAATGCCGCGTCCTTCTTGGTTCATGTAAAGCACCACGCCCTTGCCTTCGCGCTCCACCATCTCCATTGCCGCGTGGAGCTGCGGGCCGCAGTCGCAACGGCAAGATCCGAAAATATCGCCCGTGGTGCACGATGAATGTACACGCACCAGTATGGGCTCGTCTTTTTCCCAGCGGCCTTTTACAAGTGCCAGGTGTAGTTCGTTGGTGTTGGTTTGGCGGTAGGCGGTCATGTCAAAATGCCCCCATTCGGTGGGCATATCCACACTGATTTCGCGTTTAATCAGTGACTCGGTGCATAGCCGATAGGCAATTAAGTCTTTGATACTGACCAGTTTTAGATTAAACTTGTCGGCTATTTGGCGCAATTGCGCCAGGCGGGCCATGGTGCCATCTTCGTTCAATATTTCGATGAGTACGCCCACGGGTTGCAGGCCAGCGAGTTTGGCAAAATCAACGGTGGCTTCGGTGTGGCCGGTGCGGCGCAGCACCCCGCCCTCTACCGCGCGCAGCGGAAAAATATGCCCCGGCCGTCCGAGTTCTACGGGTTTGGTATTGGGATTTACCAATGCCCGAATGGTTTTGGCGCGGTCGGAGGCCGAAATACCCGTGGTGCAGCCATGCCCCAACAAATCTACCGAAACCGTAAAGGGCGTGCTGTGGGTGGCGGTGTTGTTGCCTACCATCATTTCGAGTTCGAGGGCATCGCAACGTGCTTGGGTAAGCGGCGCGCACATCAGTCCACGGCCTTCTCTAATCATGAAATTGACCATTTCGGCGGTCATTTTTTCGGCAGCACACACAAAGTCCCCTTCGTTTTCGCGGTCCTCGTCATCTACTACGACAATAATTTTCCCGTTCCGAATGTCTTCTATTGCATCTTCAATTTTATCGAGTTGTAGATGATTGGTATTATTATTGCTATTCATTTAATCAATCAAGAAATAGTTTGGCGAAATTCGCGTTTATATTCAGAAACAATTTACGGCAAAGATACGTTTCCTTGGCGGCAGGTTTGGTAGATTTAAAAAAATGATGGTGAGATATATCCTTTTATTGGTGTTTTTGGGCTTGTTTACGGTAGTTCAAGCCCAAAACGACTGGTGCAACCCGCTGCAGCGGCCTATGGGTGTTGCAGAAGGTGGCTTTAGAATCGTGGGCGGCATTGCGGCAGGTTGCGCACCCTTTACGGTGGTGGTCGAAAAAACCATCAGCGAAAACCCCAGCTATATCTACAACTACCGAGGAGGCAATCCTATTGATCCTACTGTTGGTTATATGCTCGAATCGCGCACCACGGCTACTTATCTTGCCCAGGGTTCGTATCGAATACTGCAACTGGCAAGTTTCGGGTCGGGGTCGGCGGCTTGTCAAACCGTAGAAGTATTTGAAAGACCAAACTTTACCGCGAAGTCATGCAGTGGGCGACGGGTGCAAGTGGTCATCACCAACGATTCTATTGCCCAGCGTTACGAGGCGTTTTCGGTAGATTGGGGTATGGGAGGCGCGCCAACGCGGGTAGCCAAGAGTCCCAACATGACGGTTTCTTTTACTTATCCCGATGTTTCGCCGCGCATCATTACCGTTACGGGTATTTACGCTGGAAATGCCATTAGGTGCCAACAGGCGGCCAGCAATCCCGTTACTCCGAGCAATGTCAGCCTTTCGGCAGTAAGAATAAGGCGCGTTACGACCCGCACCGACGGCCTTGCCGACGTGCTTGTGGAGGGCGTAATGGGCATCGTAGCCGAGTTGCAGATTAGCACAAGTGGCAGTGGCGCGTTTATGGCAACGGGACAAACGGTGAATCGAAATGATACCACCACGCTCACCGTTCGAAGTATTGACGCGCTCAAAAATACGTATTGTTTTCGCTTGTCGGCCAACGATGGCTGCGACAACACGGGCAGCAGCGTGTCGAACGAAGTTTGCTCAACCAACCTAACGGCAACGGCACAAAACCGCGAAAATTTGCTCGAATGGCCCCAATATCCTGCCACGCCTGCGTTCATAACATACAGTTTCAAGCGCAATTCAATCACTACCAAAGGGGTCAACAACCGCGCTATTGGCACCGATATTGATGCGAATGTAATTTGCGGCGAGCAATATTGTTACCAAATGACGGTAGTGCTCAACGACAGGTCGGAGTCGGTTTCGCCGCTGCGGTGCGTTAAGGCCATTTCCAACGAGATACCATCGCTGGTACGCAATCCGTATGTGAATGTATTGGAAGAGAGCCAAAAAATTGAAGTACGGGCCGACGAACCCGCCACTGGCAATACCCCCACAAATTTCAAAACGATTATTTTGCGCAGTACCAACGGCGGTGATTTTGGGGAAGTGGCCGCCCTACAAAATACGATTGCTTTTACGGACGAAACCGCCCAACCCGACCAGCAGTCGTATTGCTACAAGATTCAGTACGAAAATACCTGCGGCAATCGCTCCGAGCCTACCGAGCCTTTCTGCTCGATTCGTTTGTACTCCAAGTCAGGGAAGAGCATTGAATGGACTGCCGACTCGCCCTATACCATTGCGGTGGGTCGCTACGTAATTGATAAATTAGACGAGCAGGGTAACTTATTTGACCAAATCGAAGTGGGGAGCAACACTTCTTTTTCGCTTGCAGTCAACGACTTTGATACTACGACGCAACTTTTTCGCTACCGCATTGTGTCATTTTCGTCCAATGCACCCCCGTCTTACTCTAATTTTTTTGTGTTCAAACGAAACGCCCGCATGTCGGTGCCCAGCGCTTTTTCGCCCAATGAAGACCGTATCAATGATACTTTTTTTCCAATAGGGTTTTTGGTAAATACTTTCCAAATGGTCATTTACAACCGCTGGGGCGAAGCACTCTACCAAACAAACGACATAAAGAAAGGCTGGAATGGCACCTTCAATGAGCAGCCCGTTGCCGACGGAACATATACCTACCGCATCACATTTACCGACTCGCTGGAGCAGCAATTTGTCAAACTCGGAACGGTAGTTTTGGTTAGAAAGCCATTTTAAAACACTGAACCAAAGCCAATAACCCAAATACAATGCCGAGCCATTTGTTGGTGTTTGTTTGGCCCAATACACCCAGCAGCCATGCCCTGCGGCGCTGCGCCAGCCTGGCCAATGCAACCAGAAGCACCAAAGCACCTCCTGCCGTGCCTGCCACAAAAGCGGCTTGCTGCGAGGGGGCTTCTACCCGTAAAAAATCATAATTGCCAAACTGTATCAGCACCAGCAGCCAATACGGAAATAGCTGCGGGTTGAGCAGCCCCAACCCAAAACCTGTGGCAAACGGACTGGCCACGTTTGTTGTCTTAGGGGTGTTCAGCAAAGGCTGGTTGGGGGTGTGGTAAATTACAATGCCCAATATCAGCAAGATAGGCACGCTAATCCACGTTATTGTCTGCCAAACGTCGGGATATCGCTCCAGCCAGTTTGCTGCCCAAATGGCCATTGCCGCGTAAATTAACTCGGGCAAACACCCTCCCACGGCTACCCAAATACCCGCCCGGAGGTTTTGCCGCAACGTAGTTTGCAACACCGTTAAATTTACGGTGCCCAATTGCAACGACCCCGCAAAACTGACTGCCGCAGTAGCAAAAAAAATGAGAATAGGTTTGGGAATTTCTAACATATAACGGGCCTTCAATAAGGCGATGGACTTACCGATGTCCAGCCACCATCGACTACCAGCGTTTGGCCCGTAATGTGCTTAGCAGCAGGCGACACCAAAAACAGTGCCGCATTGGCAATGTCTTGCACGGTGGCAGGGCAGCCCATGGGCGTAATCCGCGACCAAGTTGGCACGTAGTTGGGGTCTTCGGCGGTACGCTCGGTGAGGGTGGCTCCTGGGGCTACGGCGTTAATAGTAATACCGTGCGGCGAAAGCTCCACCACCAGGCTCTTGGCCAACATTTCTAAGGCAGCTTTGGTCATACCGTAGGCGGTCAAAAATTGGTGTGCTTGGTGCCCCGTTACCGACGACATCAGCAAAATGCGGCCTCCTGTACCTTGCTGGCGCATTTGCTGGGCGGCGGCTTGGGTCAAAAAAAAGCTACCGCGTAGGTTTACATTTACTACGCGCTCAAAAGAAGCAACAGGATACTCAAAAAAATCGCCAAAGAGTGTAATACCAGCGTTGGCTATTATTATGGTAAGTTTGCCAAAATGCTGCACCGTCTGGGCTACCATGCCGCGCACGGTGTGCACGTCGGCGGTGTCGCCTGGGGAGGCTATGCACACACCACCCGCCGCTTGAATAGACGCGGTAGCGGCTTGGGCCAGCGATTCATCTACATCATTGAGCAACACTGCCGCACCTTGCTTTGCCAGTTGGCGGGCTATTTCTAAGCCAATGCCTTGGCCGGCGCCCGTTACAATGGCTACTTGCCCTTCAAAATCATTCATGTGTTGTTAAAACTATGGTTTTGGCAGCAAAAGTACACAATAAGTGCTTTGAAAGACACAGGTTTTTTGGGATTTACGTGCGCGGTTTGTTGATGTTTGCAAGGCCAACGTGTTTAAATATGCGTGGCAAACACAAGTGCCCGTGCGTTCACGAGGGATGATAGTTGGGCCAATATTCCTTTTTTTTGCACAAATAATTGCGAAACTTCCAACCTTTTTTCGCTTTTCTGCGTCTTGTTATTTGTAAACTAAAACAAATTAACAACCATGAAAAAGAAATCGAATTTTGTGTTTTTAGCCTTATTTTTGATTGCGGGCTGTCAACAAGATACCGACGCACCCGCCGCCGATTGCGTAGAAAAACCCAATAACGGACGCGCCTGCACCCTTCAATACGATCCTGTTTGCGGCTGCAACGACAAAACTTACAGCAATGCTTGCGCCGCCGAAAGTGTGGGTATTCTCCGTTATCGCCAAGGCGAATGTGGTAAGTAAAGGGGGGAGGTTTGGCCTAAAATAAGTGCGCATATTGCCCGCCGATTAATCGTTGTCTGCGGTTTTGCCCTATATTTGCGGGCAATATGCGCATTTTATTGATTCACCAATACTTTCTTGAAGACACCGACGGCGGTGGTTCGCGTTGGAACGAAATGAGCCGACTTTGGCAGCAAGAAGGCCATGAAGTAACTGTACTGGCGGGCATGGTGCATTACATGGGGCATCGGCCCACGCGCTACCAAGGCCGCTATACTTGTGTCGAAACCAACGCCGACGGTATTCGGGTGGTGCGTTGCCACGTGTCGGAGTCTTACAATGTTAGCTTTTTGGGGCGGCTTTGGGCCTATTTTTCTTTTACATTTTCGAGTATCTGGGGCGGTTTGCACCACGCCAAAGGCAAGTACGACGTAATTGTCGTTACCTCGCCGCCGCTTTTTGTGGGCATTACGGCTTACGTGCTTTCACGCTTAAAACGCACCCCTTTTGTGTTCGAAATCAGGGATTTGTGGCCCGAGTCGGCCATTGATACGGGCGTTTTGAACAATCATTTGTTGATAAAATTTGCGTTTTGGTTTGAACGTTTTATTTACCGTAAAGCCAAACTAATCAATGTATTAACTCCTGCTTTTCGAGAAAAACTGATTTTAGAAAAAAACATTGCTCCCCAAAAAATTGTCTTCATTCCCAACGCTGCCGACTTTTCGCTTTCCGATGCGTTGCTGAATACTTTCGATGCCAGCGCGTTCAGAAAAGCGCATGATTTGGACAACAAATTTGTGATAACGTACGTGGGTGCGCACGGTGTAGCCAACCACTTGGTACAAATCTTGGACACGGCCCAACTGCTGCACGATACCAACGTACTATTTTTGCTCATCGGCGACGGAATGTTAAAAAAAGAACTCGTAGCAGATGCCCAGCAGCGTGGCCTGCACAACGTACGATTCATTGATTCGGTACCCAAAAGTGAGATTTTTAAATATATTTTGGCATCGGACGTGGGTGCGTCTGTTTTGAAAAAAGTGGACACTTTCAAGACGGTTTATTCCAACAAAACTTTCGACTACATGTCTTGTCGCAAGCCTATTTTGATGGCCATTGACGGCGTGTCGCGCGAATTGGTAGAAACTGCCGACGCGGGTATTTTTGTAGAACCCGAAAATGCGGAAGATTTTGCCGCCAAAATTCGCGTTTATTTAGACAGTCCCACGCTGCGCGCCAAACATGGCAACAACGGCTATCAGTACGCCAAAACGCATTTCGACAGGGTGGCTTTGGCCAAAAAATACCAGTCGTACTTGCTCCACATTTAAAACCGCACGACTTGAAGTGGTTTTACGTCTTGGGTATTTGGCTATGGGCTCCGTAATAACCTGCATAACCAAGGCTACTTAATACTTGACAATGCGTTTTCGACCCACAAAGTCTTGTATTTGTACTTCCACAAAGTACGTTCCTGCGGCCACAGCCTGAATGGGGAACGATTGCTTAAATACCTCCTCCGTTTTGCGGTAATTGCCCTGTTTGAGTTCGGCACCCGTTATTGAAATGAGCCTGATTTGCACCGCGCCCCGCAGTTCGTTGGTGAGCGTTATTTCCAATTGACCGTCGGTGGGGTTTGGACTCACATTTAGGCCACGTTCGAGCAAGTTGTTGGTAGAAAGAATCTGAATATTGCGCACGAAAATGGTGGTTGTGGCCGAGTCCACGCACACGTCGGCTCCGCTGCCTTTTACTGAATACGTAATGGTACGGCTCGGGGTGGCCGTTACCTGCGGGCCAAGCACCAAGTTGAGTCCTTGGGGTGGCGACCAGTTGTAAACACCCGCGCCTGTGGCTTGTAAGATTACGGGCTGACCGGGGTCAATAAACTGCCCCGTTCGGTTGCTGATTTGCACCGAAGATTTCATGCCTACTTGGGCCGTAATGGCGTGGGCTACGTTGAGGCCATTGCGCACAATGTAGCGGTCCCATTCGCCCGCTGAGTTCTGTTCCCAGGCGGTGGCATTGGTTGATTCGCCGTCTTTTGTGGTAATCAGCGCTACGGTGTCGCCTGGTACATAATCAAACTCTACGCCAACATGAAATGGCAAACCTCCTACGTCTTTGATGTTAATGGGCAAATTGCGGTCGAAGGTTACAGTGGTGGCGCGGTTTGCGGCTACGTCGTCAATGATTTGGCGCAGTGGCACTTCTTTGGTTTCTAATACGGCTCCGGGCCCATTCTGAAAACCACGGGCATTCCAGGCTGTTATGCGCACCACCGATTCGGTATTGCTCCCCAATGCTGCTTTGGCTACGCCAAAACGCACCGTAGCACCGCGCAAGTTAACGTAGCCGAGCGTATTGCCAAAAAACTCCGAAACGGCTTTTGTACGGCGGCTATTTTGCCCCGCCACGTAGCCAGAGCCAGGCGTTTGGCGCAGTACGGTAGGCGTGCCGTTAAAGTTGGTAATTTCGGCACAAAGGCCTTGGTTTAATACTTCGATATAGGCCGTCTTGGAGGTAGGCAGCGAGGCACCAATCGAATTGGAGGCCGTGAGCGTTACCTTAAATTTACCAGGGGTTCGGTAAGTTACTACGGGGTTTTGCTCGGTAGAAGTGGCTGGCTCGCCACCTTCAAACTCCCACTGCCAGCGGGTAGGGAAGTTGCTCGAAATATCGGTAAAGCGCACTTGCGCCCCCAAAAGTACGGTACGGTTTTCGGCCTGAAAATTGGCCGTTGGCCGCGCGACCACCGTTTGCCCGCACAAATTAGCGGTAATGAGGCTATTGCGGCGTGGACTCAACTCCACCACCGCTCTGATGCGGGTTTTTTGGCCGTTGGTAAAAATATTAAAGCAGGCATCGTCGGAATAGTCCATGTAGTTTTCGACCATATTTGCCGTACCGCAACTCATGCGTCCCTTTTGGCAGCCACGACTCTCGGAGGCTTGGGTAGGCGTGTCGTCCACAAAATCATTGCCGCAGTTGCCGTCGCCCCAAATGTGCCGCAGACCCAGCCAGTGGCCGGTTTCATGGGTTAGGGTACGGCCTAAATTATAGGGCGCACGCATAATGGGGAATGTTCCTTTTTCGACGTTGCCAAAACTGGTGTACTGAACCACTACGCCGTCGGTATTGGAGGGGCCGCCGTTGTCGTTGATGCCGGGCAGACTGGCTTGGCTCGGAAATTGCGCGTAGCCCAGTAGGTTGTTGTCGGTGCCGCCAAACTCCAGCACCCAAATGTTGTAATACTTGTTGGGGTCCCAGATGGTGCGGGGTTTGAGGTCGTTCTCGATATCGTTTCGGTTCCAGTTGGCGCGGCCACCACTGATGCGGTCAATGCCAGATTCGGCCATGCGCTGGCCTGATGGGTTGATTTGTGCCAAACAAAACTCAACTTCAATGTCGGCACCGCGCGAGTCTTCGTTAGCGCCGCGCGTGCCGCGTCTGCGCCGAAAATCTTCGTTAAGGGTTTCTATTTGGGCTCTTACTTGGGCCTCGCTGAGGTTTCTACCTTGGCCAATAGCCTCGCCGTTGTGGACAATATGCACCACTATGGGTAGCGTAACTACTTCGGCCATTTCACGGCCAGCGGCTTGGCGGGCTTTGATGGCCACTATTTTTAGTTGCAGTGCCCGTTCAAATTGGTCGAGCGTTCCTAACTTTGGGTATTTTACCCGCAGCAGGCTGTCCATTTCCATCGTAGCGCAGGGTTCGTTGCGCTGGGCTTGGGCAAAACTGGCGGTTAGCAAACCCAATCCTATCAAAAAACAGTAAACAATGCGAAACATAACAGAAGATGGCAAGACCATGAACGGATTTTTTATTTAACCAACGAAACGAACGTAATGCGGTAGCTGATGTTATCTCCATCTGGAAATACCTTATCGACGTACAACTCTACGGTTAGGGTGTTGGCAGTGAGGGTTTTGACGACATAAGGCAAGTTTTGCGAAGACAAAACTGGGAATACAAATTCTAACTGGGCATTGGCATTGACCAACGACCAAGAATCGGTATAATACACGTCGGGGTCGCGCGGGTCGCATTTGCTGTTTCCTTCCGCGATTTCATATTTTTTTTCGCTGCCCGCATAAAACACGTACTGGTCGTCGGCAAAGCAAGGGTCAATGATGTCGCGGGCGTTTAGTGCGGGGTCAGCGGTGCCGTTGTCCACTACTATAATTGACGAAAACAACCAAGCCTTCTTGGTATCCCCCGTTAGTAGTTGGGTATAAGTCAGCGGTTTTGGTTCCAATTTTTCGGAGCAACCGCTGCCAAAAAAAGTCAAACCTCCGAGTATGAGCGCGTATTTTAGTATATTTTTCATCAAACAAATTTATTTTAAATACTTCAACAGCAATAATTTACGTTACAAAAACAAAACAAAATACACGTAACTAATTGATTATTAAAATGTCGCCACAGTCTTGTCATTGCCTTTTCACTTCCCCGAGACTTACTGTGGAATATAAACAATCGGAATGGTAACGGTGGTGTCTTTACGGGTGGTATTTGACACTGTTCTGACTCTCAAATTGAGCGTGATGCGGCGGGTTTGGGGATTCCAAAGCCCCGTTCCCGAAAGGGTATCGCGCGGGGGACTCAATACATCGCTTATTTGGCGCGGTATAGTCAGGGTGTTGTTGCCGTTGTCCACAAACTGCAAAGTGGGCTGGGTAGCTTCAAAGCTGAACAGGCCAATGTTCCAATTTTTGAGCGTATAAGTACGACAATCGGTACTCGAAATGTCAATGTCGTTCACCGTTACCACACGGGTAGCTGATACTTGCCTATTGCCCGAATAGTTGCCGTCAAGCAAGCACGCATCTTGAATGGTAAGAGATAATGTTTTGCCAATTTTACCCAAACCTACTTGTAGTTTGTCAGCAGGGTTAACGGTTGTGAGGTTGAAATCTACCGTGCTTGACCCTAAAATATTGTTGGCATTGTTGATGAGTCGCACCTGAATTTCGCCAAAACTCTGATTGGCGGGAATGGATACCGCGCCTTTGGTGCCAATTATTCTATAGTCGCGGTTTTCGCGGGCGGTGCCACCTACGGTATAATTGACAATGATAGACTCACTCAATTGCGGCCCCGCGTTGTGGACTTTTACCGTTATTATTTTGTTGTAACTCTCTTTAAAAGAAAGCGTTGTGTCGGTAAATCGAACAAAACTTTGGCCTTCAAAAGTAATACGTTGTTCTTCGCAGCTCAACAACGCTACTACGCCCAGCAGTAAAGTAAAGGCCAATACAGGCACTCCATTGCGAAAATTTAAAAACTTAAAATATTTCATAATCTTTAATTTAATTCACTCAATAACTCAACACTCAATCAATAACCTGGGTTTTGGGTGCCAAGTGCGGGGTTGCGCTGAAACTCGCTTTGGGGCAGGGGCCATATTTCGTATTTGGCGTTCCAATTGGGCGAAAACGCCGACATTACTGCTTGTGCGCGCCCTGTTCTGACCAAATCGTACCAGCGATGGCCTTCAAAAGCCAGTTCAAAGACCCGTTCGCGCTCAATGATTGTGAGGGCTTCGGCTTGGGTAGCACTGGTGAGCAGGGAGGGCTTTCGTGCAGCGTTGGAGATATTTTTACCCGCGCGGGTGCGCAGCACATTCACATCGGCCAAGGCACCGCTTGCGCCCGCTATTTTTGCTTGCTGGGCCCGTGCTTCGGCCCTAATCAAGTACATTTCGCCCAATCTAAAAATGACGATGTTGTTGTTGTCTTGGTCAGCAGTGCCGTATTTCTGCACTGTCCAGCCGTTGTCGCTGCCGCGCTGGTTTTGTGGGTCAAACGCAATGGTCAATTGCCGCTCGCCCGCCTCACGGCTGGTGAGCAAGCCAATGAGCTGGTTGGAGGGTATTATCTCGCGGCGGCCTACCAAGATGTTGTTCAAGCTAAACACACTTGTGGCAGGGTCGTCGGAGAGCGAGTAGCCTACTTCAAAAATAGATTCTGCGGTGAAGTCTTTGTTTACTACCAAGTTATAATCTACCAATTCGTAGTTTTTGGTATCAATTACGGCGGTGGCAAATTGCTCGGCCAAGGCCCAGTTTTTTTGGTACAAATAAAAACTTGCCAATGCCGCCCGGGCGGCGTTTTTGGTAGCGTAGGCCGCAAAAATAGCGGGGCCTTGCGAAGGGCTACCGTCGGGTAGGTCGGGGAGGGCTGCCTGTAAATCGGCCAAGGCACTGGCCAAAATTTCTTCTTTGCTGCCCCGCGTCACCACTTTATTGGCATCAATGTTGGTGGTGGTTACTTTGGGAATACCGCCGTAAGTGCTGGCACCAATAAAATTGGCCAGACCGCGCAAAAAACGGGCTTCCGCAGTTACTGTTTTGAGCCTGGCTTCGCGCACACCAGGTACTTCGGGAAGCCCCTCAATCAAAAAATTGCAAAGATAAACGGTGTTGAAAATGCTGCCCCAGAGTGCTTCTACTACGCCATTGGCGGCGGTGAGTTGTTTGTTGCCCAGTTCTTGGTAGTCGCTGAAAGTGCCGTTGGCCTGCACGTAGTCGGCGGTAAAGTCGCCCGCCATGATTTTAGGCGCCGCCAGCGACCTGATGGCTGTGTAGGCTCCCAGTCGCACGGTTTCTACGTCGGCGGCTTCGTTGAGCACAAACTGGTCGGCCAGAATGTCGATGGGCTTGGGCTGTAGCACTTCGCGGCAACTGCCCAAACAAAAGGCCGTTGCCAAAACGAAAGTGATTTGATGTTTGAAGGTCATTTGATTGGTTTTGAGTTTTGAGTTTTGGGTTTTGAATAAATTATTATTCTCAACATCCACAACTCGTTACTTAATTTTATTAAAAACCGACGGTCAAACCGATGGTCATGTTTTTGGTTTGGGGTAAAGTAAAAAAGTCAATGCCTTGGGCCGTGGTTGAGCCGTCGAGGGTGCTTACTTCGGGGTCTGCGCCCGAGTAGGCCGTCAAAGTCCACAAATTGACCGCCGTGGCGTAAATGCGGGCGTTGTTTACTTTGACTTTACTCAACCAGCGTTGGGGCAGGTTGTAGCCAAAAGCCACGTTTTTGAGGCGCAAATACGAGCCATCTTCAATAAAGCGGCTGCTATGAAAATTGTTGAACGTGTTGCCGAGTTCGTAGCGCGGTACGTCGGTGATATCGCCAGGTTTTTGCCAACGCCGCAGGGCGGCTACTACTTGGTTGTTTTCTAAGTTTACGCCGTTGTTGAGCAGGGTTGTATTAGAAAAATTTAAGATTTCGTTGCCGTACGAAAATTGGAAGAAAATACTCAAATCAAAGTTGCGCCACGAAACGCGGTTGGTAAGTCCGCCAATGAGTTTGGGTTGCGCCGTGCCTATTACCTGCCCGTCGTCGGGCGAGATGCGGCCGTCGTCGTTTTTGTCTTCGTAAATGGCATTGCCAGTGGCAACATCAACGCCCAAGAATTTTAAGCCCCAAAACGACCCCAACGGATAGCCCGGCAAAATAACGTTGGTGTTGCTCACGCCGTCGGCGGTGTAGCCCCTAAAAATGGGTGTGTCGTCCACCAATGACACTATTTTATTGACATTGTGCGACAAGTTAAGGTCGGTGTTCCAGCGCAAGCCCTTGGTAGCCGAGCGGTCAAAATTGATGGTAGAGAGCGTAAACTCAATGCCACGGTTGGCCACTTGCCCTATGTTGCCTTGAAAACCACTGAACCCCGTGGTGCGTGGAATGGGCTGGTTGAAAAGCAAGCGATTGGTAAGGTTGTCATACACTTCAAAGATGGTGCTGAGGCGGCCACTAAAAAACGATGCGTCTAAGCCAATGTTGGCCTCGCGGGTGCTTTCCCATTGCAAAAGTGGGTTGTTGAGGTTGCTGGGGCTTACGCCTGTTGCACCGCTGTAGGTAGAGGCACTCCACGTGCCGAGGTACGTAAAGTCGCCAATGCGCTCGTTGCCCGTAAAGCCATAACTGGCGCGTAGTTTAACATCTTGCACAAAATTCAGTTTTTTTATAAAACCTTCTTCCGACAAACGCCAGCCCAGCGAAAACGAGGGGAAAGCGCCAAAGCGGCGGTTTTGGCCAAACCGCGACGAGCCATCGTAACGGGTGGTAATGGTGGCCAAGTATTTTTCTTTGTAGTCGTAACGAATCTCTCCAAAAACGGATGCCAGTCCGTTTAGGTTGGCTCCCGACCCAGCGTTGTCTTGCACGCCCGACGAGTTGATGTACGTAAAATCGTCGCTCGGGAAAATGCGCCCCGAAGCGAAGGAGTTGCGCCCTTTTGTTTGCAATACTTCGCCGCCCAAGAGCGTATTAAAGTGGTGTTTGTCGGCTATATTAAAATTGTAAGTAAGCGTGGTAGAATTGAGCAGCGTATAGTTGGTATTTGTAATATAAACCCCGTAGCCCTTACGGCCAACCGAGGGCAAAAACCCGCCAATGGCCGTTGTAGAAGGTTCAAATTGGTCTTCTTCTGAATTGTTATAGTCCAAACTTACTTTGTTGGTAAGCCGCAGGTTTCTGATGATTTCGTACTGGGCCGACACGCCCGCCAATATTTTTGTACCAAAAGTCCTAAAACGCGGCAAAACTGCCTGCGCCACAGGGTTGAAGTTGGGAAAGCCCGCGTAGTTGGGGTCGTTGGGCGCGTAGAGGCTACCTTGCTCGTTGTAGGGCGCAAAAAAAGGCAAACTTTTGATAGCTCCCGAATACACACCGTCCAAAAAATTGTCGCCTTTTACGCGGTCATTGCGCGTAAAGCCCAACGATAGGTTGGTGCTAATGGTCAGTTTTTGGTTGGCTTTGTGGTCAAAATTGATGGCCGTAGAGTAGCGCGTAAATCGGTTATTGAGTTGCACACCTTGCTCGTCGCGCATGTTGCCACTGATATAAAACCGCGTTTTGTCGTTGCCACCCGTTGCCGACACTTGGTATTGTTGATAAATACCCCGCCGCAGTATGGCATCAAGCCAGTCGGTGTTTACGCCGTCGGTTACCCCGGCTATTAGGCCGCGTTTATCGGCGTCTTGGCTTGCGTTGGTTACGGCTTCGCGCTGGAGTTGAAGCAACTCGCTGGCTTTCAGGAGATTTGCTCTTTTAATAATGTCCACTACACCGCGCTGCGCGTCAAAAGTAAAAGAAGTGCGGGCGTTGGCTTTGCCGCGTTTGGTTGTAATCAATACCACGCCGTTGGCGGCACGGCTGCCGTAGATGGCCTTGGCCGAGGCATCTTTCAAAACCTGCATGGACTCAATGTCGTTGGGGTTTACGAAAGTGAGCGTGTTGTCGTTTTGCCCGCCAAAACTTCGCTGCGAAACGGCATCGTCATAAACAGGGATGCCGTCTACCACAAAAAGTGGGCGGTTGGAAGCCGAGATGGAGGTGTTGCCCCGAATCCTGACGGCCACGCCCCCGCCAGGTGTCCCCGACGACTGCGTAACCTGCACACCAGCGGCTTGCCCCTGCAAGGCTTGGTCAAAACTGGCTACTGGAATATCCTTAAACTTGGCCGAAGAAATGGACGTAATGGAACCTAAAATATCTTTTTTCTGGGTAGAATTATAGCCCGTTACCACCACTTCGTTCAGAATGGTTGGGTTTTCCGACATTTCTACGTTGATAATGGCACGGTTGCCCGCCGAAATTTCTTGAGCAGTGAGGCTAATGTACGAAAACACCAACACCGCTCCCTTCACGGGAACGGTGAGCCGATAGTTGCCGTCTATGTCGGTTGTAACGCCCGCGCTGCTACCCTTCAGTAGTACGCTTGCACCTGGCAACGGCGTGTTGTCGCTGGCCAAAACTACCTTCCCGGTTACCGTTCGCGTCTGGGCTTGGGCCATTTGCCAGTTCAATAAAGCAGCGGCAATCAAAATAAGTAAACGATTCATGCAATAGTGGCAATAATTTATTTGGCGAAAATTAGGGATTTTTAGGGGTAACACAAATTGAAATCGAAAATTTACCAAATAAATGTTCGTGTCAATGGTAAACGAACTGTGACCATGATTATTTTCTGCCAATTGCTTTTGAACACAAAATAGCCTGTTTTTCAATCGGTATTTTTCTTTGGCAGACGGCTTTCATTGTGAGTTACTTAACCAAAAAACAAGGAAATACGGTTGTGCGCTTGGTCAATATTTGGTGTTTTTCCAGCGGTGTTTCAAGGCATTTTTTAAAATAAACAAGTGGTTTAAAACCGCCCCACCAAGACCAAAATGTTTGGCCAATACCCTAAAACGGTCGCGTAGCGAGCGGCGGTGCTGCTGCATCGACAGCCCACCGACCAAATACCTGCACAGCACAAAATCAAGACATACGTTTTGTTGCGATTTTTTGAGGCAATTTATTTCCCAATCTATGTCGGCGCTGAGGTTGGTGGTGTCGTAAAGCGGGGCCAAATTACGCCGCACCACGAACGATTGGTGGCATACTTTCATGCCCGTGGCCATGTCTTGCCAGCGTAGGTGCGGCGGCAGGCGGTGGGGCATCACGTGGCTGCGCAGCCCCACGGCTGTGCCGTCATTTTGCACAAAAAGTGCGTCGCTATAATAAATATCGGCATTTTTGGCAAATTGCGTAAATAGCTTCTGCAAAACTTGCGCATCGTGTATTTCATCGCCTGCATTCATAAACCACATGTATTTTCCTTGTGCCAGTTGCAAGCCTTTGTTCATGGCATCGTACAGGCCACGGTCGGGCTCGGAGATTAATTTGGCGATGTATGGCTGGTATTTTTGGGCTATTTCAAGCGTACTGTCCGTTGATTTTCCGTCAATAATGAGGTATTCTAAATCAAAACTGCCCTGCGCAGCGGCCCGCACAATGCTCAAAATGGTGCGCTCCAAATACCGTTCGGCGTTGTAGGTAATGGTAATGATAGAAAGTAGCGGCATTTTTTGTATTTTTGGCAAATATCGTTCAGTTCCTATTTATTTCCTCTTTTGTATGCAAACGTTTACTACGCCCGCACCCCGCGTTGCTTCGGTTGATGTATATCGGGGTTTTGTAATGTTTTTGATGATGGCCGAAGTGTTGGCGTTTTCGCATGTTTGAGCGCGTATTCCTCAAAATAGTTTTTGGGCGTTTTTGGCTTTTCAGCAGTCGCACGTGGGTTGGCTGCTCGCTGCACGATTTGATTCAGCCTTCATTCCCAATTTTACCTTTGAAGATACCCTCACGCAAATAGCAGGAACTGGTATTCTTTTGGTTCAGTGGCTCATTTTGCGTTGGATGTATCGGCAACGGGTTTTTGTAAAAATATAATGTTTAAACCTTTACTTTCGCCAAAGTGTTGGGTAGGTATTGTTTTTCGGTCAATTAACACGAAGTAAACTACAAGTTACAAATAAAAATAGTGCAATTTTGTTTATAATTCATTCATTATTAGTTAGTTACACAATTTTTCGGTTTTCTATTATCAACCATACATTTCATTTATGCTTCTTATTAAAGTAGCGGCGGGTGCGCTCAACCAAACGCCGATGGCGTGGGAGGCCAATTGTCAAAATATTATAAACGCCATTGAAGCCGCCCGTGGGCAAGACGTGAGCGTGCTGTGCTTGCCCGAACTCTGTATTTCGGGCTATGGCTGCGAAGATGCTTTTTATGCCCACAACACCACCGAGCAAGCCCTCCAAGTATTGCGCGAAATAGTGCCGCATACGGCCAATATAGTGGTTTCGGTGGGGTTGCCGTTGCGGTTTAACAACAAACTTTACAACACGGTTTGTTTGTTGGCCAACAAACGTATTTTGGGGTTTGTGGCCAAACAACACCTGCCCAACAACGGGGTTTTTTACGAAGACCGCTGGTTTCATCGCTGGCCTGCCAATGCGCGCGAGGAAATCAAAATCGGCGATTTTGCGTACCCAATCGGCGATTTGGTCTTTGATTTGTCGGGCGTGCGCATTGGCTTTGAAATATGCGAAGATGCGTGGGTGGCGCAGCGGCCAGGGCGTGCGCTCTTCGACCGTGGCGTGGACATTATGCTCAATCCGAGTGCCAGCCCGTTTGCTTTCAACAAATTTATGACCCGCGAACGCCTCGTGGTAGAAGGCTCGCGGGCCTTTTGTTGCAGCTACGTTTATACCAACTTGCTGGGCAATGAGTCGGGGCGTTTGATTTTTGACGGCGATGCCATGATTGCCCAAGATGGCGCGTTGCTGGCATCGAGCCCCCGTTTTGGCTATGCCGACTACTACCTCACTGTGGCTACCATTGACGTGGAGGCCACGCGGCTGTCGGCGGCGCAGGTGAAATCGCCACTCACGAGCGGCAATTGGAAAGTAACCGACCTGTTTGATTTTCCCGAAACCGCCCCCGCCTATCAAGTAGCCGAGTTGGAAGCCTTCGAGCGCGAGGGCTTTCTCAAAGAAGAAGAATTTGCGCGGGCGGTGAGCTTGGGCTTGTTTGATTATCTCCGAAAATCGCGCTCGCAGGGCTTTACGGTGTCGCTGTCGGGCGGGGCCGACTCTTGCGCCTGCGTGGCCTTGTGTGGCCTCATGCTTCGGCTGGCCGACGAGAGCATTGGCTTGGCGGCTTTCAAACAAAAATTAGGTTATATCAAAAAAATTCAGGCTGCCCAAAGCCTTGAAGAAGTGGCCAAAGAGTTGATTCACAGCATCTATCAAGGCACCGAAAACAGTTCAGAAGACACCTGCAATTCGGCAGAGAGCTTGGCTGCTTCGATGGGAGCCACTTTTTACAAGGTAAATATCAATGGTTTGGTAGAAACCTACAAAGGCTTGATTGAGCAGCAAATAGGCCGCGATTTGACTTGGGAACAAGACGACATTGCACTCCAAAACATTCAAGCGCGGGTGCGCGCGCCGAGCGTGTGGCTGCTCACCAACCTATCCAACCACTTGCTGCTATCTACCTCTAACCGCTCGGAAGTAGCCGTGGGCTACTGCACCATGGACGGCGACACGGCGGGCAGCATCAGCCCGCTTGCGGGCATAGACAAACATTGGCTGCGTGGCTGGCTGGTGTGGCTCCAAACCGTGGGCTGCCACGTAAAAGGCCGCAACATCAAGATAGAAGGTCTCAAAAAAGTAAACAGCCTCCAACCCACCGCCGAACTGCGCCCCCAATCTAACCAACAAACCGACGAAAAAGACCTCATGCCCTATGAGGTGCTGGACGCAATCGAAGCCGTGGCGGTGCGCGACCGAAAATCGCCCGTGGACTGCCTGAAATTCATGGAAGTACGCTTTGCTGGTAAATACGACCGGGAAATGCTGTTTGTGTCGGTAGAGCGGTTTTTTAAACTTTGGAGCCGCAACCAGTGGAAACGCGAACGCTACGCGCCCAGTTTTCATTTGGACACCTACAACCTCGACCCGCGCAGCTGGTGCCGCTTCCCCATTTTATCGGGAGGATTTGAAAAAGAACTTCTTGAATTACGGGTTTATTACGAAGGCAAAAGAGAAAAAAACCGCAAGGGAAAGATTGGATTTTGAAAAATATGGGCGGTAAGTTGTCGAATACCCGCACTGCCCTTAGCCAACTTGTTTATTTATTGCCTAATTTCGCGGCAACTTATTGTAAAAACCACCAGAATCCGTTCCACAAATGAGACAAATACTGTTTAGAGAAGCCCTGCGCGAGGCCATGGTCGAAGAAATGCGGCTCGACCCGCGCGTATTTTTGATGGGAGAAGAAGTAGCCGAATACAACGGTGCTTATAAAGTAAGCCAAGGGCTACTCGATGAATTTGGGCCCGAGCGCGTCATAGATACGCCCATTGCCGAGCTGGGCTTTGCAGGTATTGGCGTGGGGGCGGCCATGAATGGCCTCAGACCCATCATTGAGTTCATGACCTTCAACTTTTCGTTGGTTGCCATTGACCAAATTATCAACTCGGCCGCCAAGATTCTTTCCATGTCGGCGGGGCAATACGCAGCACCCATGGTGTTTCGTGGGCCCACGGGCAGCGCAGGCCAGCTGGGGGCGCAACACTCGCAAAACTTTGAAAATTGGTATGCCAACACCCCTGGTTTAAAAGTGGTGGTGCCCGCTAACCCTTACGATGCCAAAGGCTTGCTCAAATCGTCTATTCGCGACAATGACCCCGTGATTTTTATGGAGTCGGAGGTAATGTACGGCGACAAAGGCGAGGTGCCAGAGCAAGAATACTTGATTCCGATTGGCAAAGCCGAAGTAAAACGCGTGGGCAAAGACGTAACGATTGTATCTTTTGGCAAGATGATTACGCGCGTGGTGTTGCCCGCCATCGAAGAGCTCTCAAAAATGGGGATTGACGTAGAATTAATAGATTTGCGCACCGTTCGGCCCATTGACTACGACACCGTTATCGAATCGGTCAAGAAAACCAACCGCTGCGTAGTGGTAGAAGAAGCCTGGCCGCTGTCTTCGATTGCCACCGAACTTACCTACATGATTCAGCGCAAGGCATTTGACTACCTCGACGCGCCCGTGGTGCGCGTCAATAACATGGACGTGTCGCTGCCCTACGCGCCCACGCTCATTGAGGCAATATTGCCCAACGTAAAACGCACCATCGAAGCCGTCAGAACGGTAACTTACAAATAAGCCTAAATCAAGCCAAAAGACTATAAAAACAGCTTAAAAAGTTTGTTTTTATAGTCTTTTGGCTTATTGAAAGTAAGCGTTTTTAAAAAAAACTTACTTTTAATTAATATATAGTTAATTTTGTGGCCATTATTCAAACTAAAATTTAATCTAACCCACATTCAAATGAGAAACATTTTACGAATGAGTGTTTTCGGGTTGGCATGGTGCTTTGCGCTACTGGCCAACGCCCAAGACCAAACAGTAACGGGGCAAGTTACAACTGCCGAAGACGGCACCGTAGTGCCTGGGGTGTCTATTACGGTGAAAGGTACTGCCCGTGGCGCCAATACCGACGCAGAGGGCAATTACAAATTATCGGTACCAAACAATGCAACACTGGTCTTTAGTTTTGTAGGCTTTGCCCCACGCGAAGAAGCCGTGGGAAACCGCTCAGTAGTGAACATTACGCTCAGTACCGACACCAAGACCCTCAACGAGGTAGTGGTAACGGGCTACGGCTCGCAAATCAAGCGCGATTTGACGGGGAATATTGCCCAAGTGAAAGGAAAAGACTTTGAAAATATGCCCACACCAAGCGTAGATGCTGCGCTTCAAGGCAAAGCAGCGGGTGTGTTTGTCAATTCGGGTGGTGGCAAATTGGGCCAAGCCGTAACGGTGCGCGTGCGCGGCAACTCGTCTATCAGTGCCAGCAGCCAGCCACTTTATGTAGTGGACGGCGTGCCGGTTACATCGGGAAATCAAGGCAATTATGGTGGCGAAACCAACCCACTGGCCGATATTAACCCCAACGACATTGAGTCAATCGAAATTTTGAAAGATGCTTCGGCGGGTGCTATTTATGGCGCACGCGCCGCAAACGGCGTGGTGCTTATCTCCACCAAAAAAGGCAAAGCAGGAAAAACCAATATCAGCATCAACTACCAAGCTGGTTCGGCTACTGCCGCTCGCCGTTTGCCATTTTTGAACACCGAGCAGTACGAAAGATTCTATCGCCAAGCCGCCGCTTACGTAGATGGCCTCGACGGCCTTAGCCCCAACGACCCCGACTCGCAAACCCAATATTTGTTTGGCCCAGGCGGATTCTTGGAGTATTACAGTTATGGCACCTACGGCACCCCCCAACAAACCGACAACAACTGGCAAGAAAAAGCCTTTCAAAAAGGCCCCATGCAGCAAATGGACATGCAGTTGAGCGGTGGCACTGAGAAAACGCGCTTTTTTATGTCGGGTCAATACTTAGACCAAACAGGTACGCTGATTGGCAACAAACTAAACCGCATATCGGGCCGTTTGAACATAGACCACCAAGCCAACAAATGGCTCAGTGTAGGATTGATGATGAGTTTGGCCCGTACTGATAACCAACGTTTGCCCGACGACAACGCCTTTTCAAACCCACTGCAAGCATCAGCTCTGACCCCACACACACCTTTTATTGACCCTAACACCGGCTTGCCCGCAGGAGCTCCTCCCGGCGATGTAGGTATTCCACTTTATTATAATCCTGTTTTGAGCGTTGAGTACGCCAGATTCAACCAGATTTCATTCCGCAACTTGACCAATACCTACGCGCAAGTGAATTTGCTACCAGGCTTGAAGTTTAGAACGGAGTTTGGATTAGATTTGTTGAACCAAAATGAAGAAGGGTATTTTCAGAGCCAAACCGTGCGAAACCAAACCCGCGCTGCCAATGGCGTTGGTTCTAACTACGGCACATTTGTAACCAACTACAATACCAACAGCTTTTTGAGTTATAACAAAACCCTGGGTGTTCATAACGTAGATGCCACCGTCGGTATGTCTTATCAGCAGTCGCAAACCAAGCGCAATTATGTAGAGGGAACCAACTTTCCGTCAGACTCATACCGTAAAATTGCCAGTGCCGCTATCAAATCAGACGGTAGCAGCAGCGAAACCAACTTCCGTTTCTTGTCGTATTTTGCCCGCGCTAATTATCGCCTTAAAGACCGTTATTTACTGGGTGTGAGTGCGCGCGTGGACGGCTCATCACGTTTTGGCAAAAATTCGCGCTATGGTTTCTTTCCAGCCGTTTCGGCAGGTTGGGTTATCTCGGAGGAGGGTTTCTTGAAAAGCAACCGCATCGTGAGTTTCTTAAAACTACGCGCCAGCTACGGTCTGACGGGCAACTCAGAAGTGGGCGATTTTCCACAGTTGGGGCTTTTTCAGGGAGATGCGGGTTATGTAGGTGCTCCTGGCCAACGCCCTTCCCAAATTGCGAACCCCGATTTGAAATGGGAAACCACGGTTCAGACCGACATCGGTCTTGACTTTGGTTTGTTTAACAACCGCATCAACGGCGAAATTGATTATTATGTCAAAAATACGACCGATTTGCTGTTAGAAGTAAACGTACCAGGCAGTACGGGTTTCAGGCGTCAATTTAGAAACGTGGGCGCGCTCGAAAACAAAGGCTTTGAGTTTGTGTTGAACACCCAAAACACAGTGGGAAAATTCAAATGGAATACCTCGTTTAACATTGCAACCAATGCCAACAAAGTAACCAACATTCAAGGGCAAATCATTGAAGGCGGCGTGCGGAACATGAACCGCGTGGTAGAAGGCCAACCAATTGGGGTGTTTTTTACCCGTGAGTACGCGGGCGTAGATCCAGCCAACGGCAACGCGCTTTTCTACAAAAATACCAACAATGCCGATGGCTCTATTGACCGCACGACCGTAACCAACAATGGCTATAACTCAACCGAGCGCGTAGTTGTGGGCAATCCAAACCCCAAATTTTTTGGCGGTCTTACCAACACCGTGTCGTACGGTGGCATTGATTTTAGCCTATTCTTTAGTGGGGTTTCGGGCAATAATGTCAATTTCTACGGCGTAGGGCAGTATTCGTCGGCCAACGGTATTTATGAAGACAACCAAACCACCGACCAGCTCAATGCCTGGACTCCCGACAACCGCAACACCGATGTACCACAGGCGCGTTATTTGATTACGAACGGTAGCCAGCCATCGAGCCGTTATATTTTTGACGGTTCTTATTTGCGTTTGCGTACACTTTCGTTGGGCTACACCATACCCAAGAGCATCACCAACCGCGCCAAAATTGAGCGCGTTCGGGTGTACGTATCGGCCATGAACTTGGCTACCTTTACCAAATACAAAGGTTGGGACCCCGAAGTAAACTCCGATTCGTTTACCAGCAATTTTGCCCAAGGAAACGATTTTTACACGCCACCGCAGCCCCGTACTATTTTGTTTGGTATCAACATTGGGCTATAATTTGGTTTATTCATCAAAACTTTGAATTCATTATGAAAAAAATATTCATTTTATGCGCAGTTGTAGCATTAACTACCCTCAATGCTTGCGATAAGCGCCTCGACGTAGCACCTACACAGACCATTGACCAAACCACCGCCCTCAACGCTTCTAAAGACGTAGAAGCGGCATTGATTGGGGCTTATGATGCCCTGCAAAATGGAACACAAAATGGGATAAACTTGGATACCTATTCGGGCGCGTTTCAATATACGTCCGAAATTCTCGCGGCAGTACCCACCGAAGTACGCTTTGGAGGTACCTTTGCCAATTTGCAAGAGCTATACCGCAAAGAGATTACCACCATCAACTTTACCGCCGAAACAATGTGGTTGGCTTCTTACGTTGCCATCAACCGCTGCAACAACGTACTGGCCAATATCGACAAAGTAACCGAAGCAAAGCGGAGTCGGGTAGAGGGAGAAGCCCGTTTTATTCGTGGTGCTGTTTATTTTGAAATGGTTCGTTATTTTGGCAAACAATGGGCCGACGGCAACAATGCCTCAAACCCAGGCGTGCCTATCGTAACAACGCCTACGGGGGCTGTAACCGATGCCAACAAACTACCCCGCAACTCCGTGGCAGAGGTATATGCCCAAGCCATTGACGATTTGACCAAGGCAGAAGCACTGGTACCTATCGCCAATAGTTTTTATGCCAATAAGAGTGTGGCTGCGGCAATTTTGGCTCGTTTGTATTTACAGCAAGGCAATTTTGCGGCTGCCCGCGATGCCGCCAACCGCGTTATTACGTCGGGTCGTTTTCGCCTGGTTACACCCTTCGCGGCGGCTTTCAATAGTAGATTGAACAACAACGGTGCTAACCCAGCCGAGTATGTATTTGCTGTTCAAGTCAATGACCAAGATGGAACCAACTCAATGAATACCTATTTTGGAACTACAATCGGTTCTATTCCAGGCACAGCAGGACGCGGTGATATACGCGTTCAACCGGCCCACATTGCGCTTTATGAGGCAGGAGATGCCCGCAGTACTTTCTTCATCAGACCAAGTGCCAATACATTCACTTACAAGTTTTTAGATCGTTTTGGTAACGTTCCTGTGGTGCGCTTGTCAGAAATGATTCTAACGCGTGCCGAAGCCAATTTCAGACTTTCAACGACCGTAGGTGCTGCCCCGCTCGCAGATATTAATCTTATTCGTGCACGGGTAGGACTACCTGCGCTAACAACCGACCGACTTACCTTAGCTGCCATTTTGAGAGAGCGCAAGTTGGAGCTCGCATTTGAGGGCCACGCCTTGCACGACATCAAGCGCACGGGTGGCACAGTAGGTGCGTTGCCTTTCAACTCGCCCAAGTTAATTTTGCCCGTTCCGCAGCGCGAGCGCGATGTAAATCCGGCACTTGTTCAGAATGAAGGCTACTAAGTAATGTGGTGATTTTGTGGGTAGCGTTATCGTGCTTATCTTTTAATTAAATCCACAAAAAAACCTTCGGCTTCGGTCGAAGGTTTTTTTGTGGATATTTGCAAAAAAATTGACCGCCCAATGACAAACAGACAACAGCTTTTTTATGACCACCTCGCCCAAACCTCCGATTTTCCGTTGGCGTTAGACATCGCACGCGCCGAAGGTATTTATCTGTATGGCCAAAATGGCGAGCGTTACGTGGATTTTATTTCGGGCATTGCGGTTAGCAACGTGGGGCATCGGCACCCCAAAGTGTTGGAAGCCATTCAAAATCAGTTGGATAAATACCTGCACTTGATGGTGTATGGTGAGTACATCGAAACCCCGCAGGTAAAATTGGCCGAGGTACTTGTCCAAACGCTGTCAGGCTCAAAGCTGGACAATGTTTATTTTACCAATTCTGGCACGGAGGCCATTGAAGGAGCCATGAAGCTCGCCAAACGCTTCACGGGGCGTAGTCAGTTTGTGTCGTGTTTCAATGCCTACCACGGTGCTACGCAGGGCGCGTTGAGTTTGGCGGGGGCGGCGTTTTTTCAACAAAACTATCGCCCGCTGCTGCCGGGTATTCGGCACATTCGGCACGGTGTTTTAGAAGATTTAGAAAAAATTAGTTGCCGCACCGCCGCCGTGGTTATTGAGGTCATTGCTGCCGAGGCGGGCGTGCGCGTACCCAGTATAGACTACCACCAAGCCCTCCGCCAACGCTGCGATGCGGTGGGTGCGCTGCTGATTTATGACGAAATCCAGACGGGTTTTGGGCGCACGGGCAGTTTTTGGGCTTTTGAGCAATTTGGCACAGTCCCCGATGTGCTGGTGGCGGCCAAAGGCATGGGCGGCGGTATGCCCATCGGGGCTTTTGTGGCTTCCAAAGAAATCATGTCGGTTTTTAAGCACAACCCAATTTTGGGGCATATCACTACTTTTGGCGGCCACCCCGTGAGCTGCGCGGCCTCGTTGGCGACGTTAGCGATCATTCAAAACCAATATTTAGCGCAGGCTGCCAACGCCAAAGGAGCATTGATAAAATCTTTGTTGGTACACCCAAAAATAAAAGAAATACGCGGGCAGGGCCTGCTGCTGGCGGTTGAATTTGAAAATTTTGACACGCTCAAGCCCATCATTGACCGCGCCATTCACCAGGGAGCGGAAGGAGAGCGGGTGATTACCGATTGGTTTTTGTTTTGTAATAACTCCATGCGTATTGCCCCGCCACTCACCATTACCGAAACCGAAATCAAGGCGGCTTGTGCGGTCATTTTACAGATTTTGAACTAAATACCCTGCTTTTTTTGCTATTTTTGCAAGCACAAACCAGCCATTAAACGTGACATTCGGCGTTTGACATTCGACAAAATGACCAAAAGATATACCATTACTGCCGCGCTGATTTATGCCAATGGCCCCATTCACATTGGCCATTTGGCGGGCTGCTACGTGCCCGCCGACATTTACGCCCGCTACCTGCGGTCGTGCGGCCAAGACGTGGCCTTTGTGAGCGGCACCGACGAACACGGCGTGCCCATCACCATTCGTGCCAAAAAAGAAGGGCTCACGCCCCAGCAAGTGGTAGATAAATATTACGTCCAAATCAAGCAAGCCTTTGCCGATTTCGGCATTTCGTTCGATGTTTATTCGCGCACGTCCAGCCCTGTTCACCACCAAACAGCGCAAGATTTTTTTACGACACTGTACCAAAAGGGGCATTTTCAGGAAGAAACCACCGAGCAATATTACGACGAAGCCGCCCAACAGTTTTTGGCCGACCGCTACATTGTGGGTACTTGCCCCGTTTGCGGCAATCCCAATGCGTACGGCGACCAGTGCGAGCGTTGCGGCTCTACGCTGAGCCCCACCGAGCTAAAAGAGCCCCTGCGCTCGATGCTGTCGGGCGCGAAACCCGTGCTGAAAGCCACCAAAAATTGGTACTTGCCGCTCGACAAAATGCAGCCCCAGATTGAAGCCTACGTCAATGCCCACCCCGAATGGAAGCCCAACGTGGCGGGCCAGTGCCAAAGCTGGCTCAAAGACGGCCTGAAACCCCGCGCCATGACCCGCGACTTGGAGTGGGGCATCAAAGTGCCGCTGCCCGATACCGATGGCAAAGTGCTGTACGTGTGGTTTGACGCGCCCATTGGCTATATTTCAATGACCAAAGAATGGGCCGCGCAGGTGGGCAAAAACTGGGAAGACTATTGGAAGTCGGAAGATACCAAACTGGTGCATTTTATTGGCAAAGACAACATCGTCTTTCACTGCATCATATTTCCCGCCATGCTCATCAACGAGGGTAGTTTTATACTAGCCGACAACGTACCAGCCAACGAGTTTATGAACCTCGAAGGCGACAAAATAAGCACCTCGCGCAACTGGGCGGTGTGGCTGCACGAGTACCTCGAAGAACTCCCCGACAAGCAAGACGTGCTGCGCTATGTGCTAACTGCCAGCGCGCCCGAAACCAAAGACAGCGAGTTTACTTGGAAAGATTTTCAGACCCGAAACAACTCCGAATTGGTAGGTATTTTTGGTAATTTTGTAAACCGCGCCGTAGTTTTGACGCACAAGTTTTGTGCAGGAAAAGTGCCTCAAACGGGTGATTTGCAAGATATTGACTGCCAAACCTTGGCCACTTTGGCGGCTTTCCCCGGGCGCATCGGCGAGTCTATTGCCCATTATCGCTTCCGCGAAGCCTTGGTAGGACTGATGGATTTGGCGCGTTTGGGCAACAAATATCTCGCCGACACCGCCCCTTGGCACGCCATCAAAGAAAACCCCGAGCGCGTCAATACCATTATGAATGTTTCGCTGCAAATTGTGGCCAGTTTGGCCATTGTCTGCGAGCCGTTTATGCCTTTTACCGCCGAGAAAATCAGCAGGCAGCTGGGGCTAACCGAAACTTGGAAACAACAAACAGGAAATTGGGAAAACGCTGGTAAGGCCAATTTGCTGGCGGCAGGTCATCAAATTGGCGAAGGATTCTTGCTGTTTGAAAAAACAGAAGATACTGTCATTGAAAAACAAATGCAAAAACTCCACGATGCCAAACGTATGAACGAACTCGAAGGCAAAAAAACAGCCGAACCCAAACCCGAAATTCAGTACGATGATTTTGCCAAAATGGACATTCGCGTTGGCACCATCACGGCCGCCGAAGCCGTAGCCAAGAGCAAAAAATTGCTTAAATTGACCGTAAACGACGGCCAAAGCGAGCCGCGTACCATTTTGAGCGGCATTGCCGAACACTTCAACGCCGCCGAAGTAGTGGGCCAGCAAGTGTGCTTTTTGGCCAACCTCGCCCCGCGCAAAATGATGGGCATGGAAAGCCAAGGTATGATTTTGATGGCCGAAGACCGCGACGGAAGCCTCGCTTTTGCGCAACCTTCAAAACCAGTTTGGAACGGCGGAACGGTAAATTAAAAATCGGATTCTGGATGTTGGATAATGGACTTTGGAATCAGCTAACGTCTAATTTTTTAAAACAAGAAACGCCCCACTGGGGGTTTAGGGGCATATTTTATGAAATACCTCATTGCGGGCCTCGGAAACATCGGTCCCGAATACCTTTTTACGCGCCACAACGTGGGTTTTATGGTGCTCGACCGCCTGGCGGCCAACCACGACGTGAAGTTTGTGATGAACAAACTGGCCTACACCGCCGAAATCAAGCACCAAGGGCGACAAATCTACCTCATCAAGCCCACCACTTACATGAATTTGAGCGGCAAGGCCGTTAGATACTACCTAGACGGCCTCAAAATACCTCCCGAAAACCTGCTGGTAGTGGTGGACGAGCTGCAACTGGACTACGGAATACTCCGCCTCAAACCCAAAGGCTCGCACGGCGGACACAACGGACTCAAAAACATCGAAGAAATACTTGGAACGTCGGAGTACAACCGCTTGCGCTTTGGAATTGGCAACGATTTTCCGAGAGGGCAGCAAGTAAAATACGTGCTGGGAAACTTCGACGGGGGCGATATGGCCGAACTCCCCATTCATTTGGACCGTGCGGGCGATATTATTGGGTCATTTTGTACAAATGGCTCCCAAAATACAATGAATAATTTCAATCAATGATTGTGTTTTTTGAAGAACTTTTAATTTTATAAAAAAAGTTTAAAACAGATATTAATATTTTAATTACCAAATTATATTTTGCATATCGCCGATTTTTAGATTAAATATTTTTATTTTTAAATAAAATACCTGTTTTATAATTTTAAAATTTGGTTTATTGATTTTTTATTATTTGTATTATAAAAATTTAGCCCGACCTTTGCAGCGTTCAATCACAATAAAAGAATTGAACAATACTATGAAAGTCAAAAGAAGTTTAGTTATTTTTGCAGTTGTATTCGGGAGTGTATTCAGCAGCGGTGTGGCAGTAGCCAAAAAAGACAAAAAAGTAAAAGACGCGGCCAAAATTACGGCAGTAGCATTGGTAAAAGGACAAGAAAAGGGTTTTGTGCGCTTTGTGGAAGAAAATTTTCACCCTTTTTCATTGCAAACAGAATGGAAAACAATCGTTACAGTTGTGACTTTATACAACGAAAGTCCGTCTAAGTTCTTGAACATAGACAAACAAGTGCAGCGGGATTTTAACGAGGCAGTACTTCTTCTAAGCAAAGAAGCAACTTATAGTCCAGAAGGAATTCAATGGCTGGCCAATTTGGAAAAGACGACCAAGTCAATTAACTTTTTTTGGAATGTCAATTGGGAAAATTTGGCACCAAAAGACAGTGTAAGCGAAGAAATAAATGAACCAATCAACGAAGTGACTGGTTTTTGATAATAACAAAAGATAAGAATAAGCGTAAAAAAAATTAAGTTTTTTATGTAGAAAAGGTTAAGGGTTTAGGAATAGTCAGTAAAAATCCCCGCTATTTTAGCGGGGATTTTTCTTTGGGAGGCAGGCTCAACCCACGTCCCTAAATAGCTCATTTACTGCCCGTTGCGCCGACTCAATGGCCCCGTGCACAGTGCCGCTATGCCCGCCAAGGTGCGTGGCTTCGCCCGCAAAGTACATTTTGCGAAGCACCGTCTCCGACAACTCCTGCCGCGTTGCGATGCTGTTTCCTGATGTTGGGTACGAATAGGCTCCTTTGATATAAGGCTCTTTGCGCCAGTCCATTAGGTAGGCATTGGTGAGACTTCCCGATGCCACACCGCGCCCATACATGGCATCAAGCTCTTGCACTACCGTTTGCACTGCCGCGTTACCCCGCCCAATGAGTGTTTCGGCGTTGCTGCCATTGACAAAAGCGGTGAGTAGGTTGGCTTGGCTGCTACGCCCGCGTGAGGCAACCCAAAATTCAGGAACCAGCCCTGTGCCATAAATTGAGCCAGTATCGGCAGCCCAAAAGCGTTTGTTAAAGGCCAAAAATATTTTCAGTCCCGCGTCCATGCCTATTTTTTTGATGGCATCGGTTTTGGTGGCGGGCAGCGCGGGCGAAAACTGAATATCGCCCGCCCGTAGAATGGCCAACGGAACGGTAATGATGAGCTTATCGGCTTGGTATCGTTGGCCTTGGGCATCGTCGAGGGTAATGCGCTGCCCACTGTAATCTATCTTGGCAATGGGCGTGTTTAGTTTTACTTTGGGCAGTACGTCTTTGCATTTTTCTTCTAATATAGACAAGAAAGTACGCCCTGCTACCGACAAATTGTCGTTTCCTGCGCTCCAAAGTCGGTCTTCTTCGCTGATTCCTTTTACGCTCAAGCGGCCCGCCGATGTGCCGTATTCGTTGGCTACTTGGGCGTTTACGATGTGCTGCACGCGCTGGGCCAACTTGTTGTTTTCGACAAATTGCTGCAAGCTAACGTCGCTGCTTGGAGAACTGCGGGCTTGCTCGGCCAACCGCATAGCAGCCTGAAAATCAGGATCATTTCTCCACTGCTCTTGGTTTTTGAACTGGTTTCCAACTTGAAAAAAATCAGTGGTTTTGTCATCTAAAAAGGAAGCCGTAGTGCTTTTTACCCAATCGTACCAAACGGAGTTTTTGCCATGAATCTGCTCTGCACCGAGTTCTATTTCAAAATCGGTAAATCCTTTGAGGGGCCTCACGCGCCCCCCAATGCGCTCAGAGGCTTCATAGATGACGTAGTCGGCGCCTTTTTGCTGCAACAAATACCCTGCGTAGAGCCCTGCTGCTCCTGCACCAATAATGGCCACTCGGCCCTTAAAATTGGCGGGGTCGCCTGCTTTGCTTTCTTCATTGCAGCCCGTTAGTGCCACTGTTCCAGCGGCCAAAAGCCCATTTTTGATAAAATCGCGACGTTGCATTTTTAGAATTTAATGAATGATAAATAAGGCTGGTGTACAACTATTCAATAAACGAACACCTCGGTTGCATCGGTACAAATATGGAGCAATTCTTCATTGTTTTTTGAAAATAGGAGGCACCAAATCGGGGGCAATCTCGGTCAATGGCACGGGCGTAAAACGGCGTTCGTGTGGGAATGGGGGGCATTACAAGGTCGGTCATCTTCCAAATTAGATTGCCACAATGGAGCAAATCAATGTCTATGAGCCACATTTTTGTTCCTACAAACAAAGGTACGCAAAAACGCTATTTCGTGGTATATTTGTTGCTTCAATCACAGCGACGGCTGCCGTCATTTGTTTTTATTATGCCCCAGATTATCGTTGCCGTAGCTGGCTATTCAGCGTTGGGGGAGCTTTTTACATTCCTTTTTCAGGGTCTGCAAGCGAAGGGTTTAGTGTGTTATCAGAACAAGGCCGCAAATCTTTGGCTGATGTCAATGTGATTCTGCTCGCAAAAAATATGCCCGTTATTAAAGATATTATCAACACGGGGCTTCCTCGGCGGTGCAGGGTACGGGCATTGTCTGGGATTTTAACTACGTGTTCAGTGAACAGAGGGCACTAACCAATTTTCTATCCCAGAGTCCACTAATACCATCTGATGTTAAAACTATCAACGATAATCTTGATTTCTTTGAATTTGCCCATTGTGAGTTTAAACTGGCTAAAGTATTGGCTGGTGTCAGTGAATTAAATTATCAAACAGAATCGCACCCATTTGCGATTGGCCGTTCTTTGGTTTTTTTACGTCATGCCGAGAAATCCAATTTTGTTGGTTCGCAAGAATACAACAATGCCATTCAGTACCTAACGACAGCATACGGAGCAGATAAAGCAAATAGATTTATTCAGATGTTTTCAAGCTTCAGTGTGCGCCTCTGTAGTTTCCCTAAACCATAAAACCTATGAAATGGCTCATCAGAATTACATCATTAGGAGGAATCTGGGTGTACTTCCTCACCTACAAGTATGTTTTTTGTTACTATTATTCAGCAGAAAGCGATACCAATGATGTAGTATGTATTAAATATTGGAAGTTTTGTCTATTTTTTTGTATCAGTTATTCCATTATTCTTCTTTTTCGTGGTGGAAAAATGGGAGTTAAGAACATTATTAAGTCATTTTTTAGAACCCTTCTTTTATATATAAGTAGTTGGGCTGAAATAATCGACACAAATTCAATTAAATTGGATACTGTACTTTGAGCCTATATTATCGAATATTTCATCCAAAGCCTCATTAAAAGTTTCCCAATTGGCGTAATGATGTGG
>Ga0335394_10000419_pt1 | contig 44950 bp, 37 predicted proteins | sample MAT03_FD_205741 | JGI IMG/M metagenome (GOLD analysis project Ga0335394, IMG submission 205741) | Freshwater microbial communities from Lake Fryxell liftoff mats and glacier meltwater in Antarctica - MAT-03 (spades assembly) (version 2) ... | reverse complement strand
TAGCCCTCACCCCCAGCCCCTCTCCCAAAGGGCGAGGGGAGTCGGAAAAGCTTTCAAAGTCCCTCTCTCCAGGGAGAGGGCTTAAAGCCTTCGGCATATATGAAAAGGGTGAGGGAAAACTCTGGGTTTCAAGTTAAACGAGGTTTAATCCCAACACAGCAGATAGACAAACGTATCTGGTAGAGTTTCTGAGGTTAGTAGCCGCAACTATTAATCCAGTACTGATAATCCACTACTGATTTAGGAATACTACGACATTCTGATCGGTTACCCAATCGCCGTGGATGCACATGCTCAGTACAAAAAACGCCAAGGGAGGATCAAAGTACATTCGGTGTGAAGCCCAAATCTATCATTCTCTTGCACAATCTATGGTTCACCCTAACCGCATTTTAATTTTATTTGCTCACCCCGCACTGGAGCGATCGCAGATCAATCGGCACTTGATCAAAGCCGCTCAACACATCGATTCCATTACAATTCATGACCTGTATGAACAGTATCCTAACTTTCATATTGATATAAAGTTTGAGCAGAACCTCTTGCTTAATCACGACATTGTGGTGTTTCAGCATCCGTTTTATTGGTACAGCAGTCCGGCAATTCTTAAAGAATGGCAAGACCTAGTGTTGCAGTACGGCTTTGCCTACGGCCAGGGCGGAACTGCCTTACAGGGTAAGAGATTTCTGTCGGCCATTACCACGGGGGGTAGCGAAGAAGCCTACGGCCGCAAAGGACACAACCACTTCACCATCCGAGAATTACTGGCTCCGTTTGAGCAAACCGCGCAGCTCTGTGGCATGGAGTATTTGCCTCCCTTTGTGATTCAAGGCACCCACCAACTGCGGGAGCCACAGCAAATTGCGACCCAGGTAGATGCCTATCAAACGGCACTGTTAGCATTGCGCGATAACACCCTCGACTGGGAAACTATTCAGCAATTCAAGCATCTCAATCAAGCCCTGAAGCAGTTGCTACAAACTCCGGAGGCATCGCATCATGCAAAATGAAGACTTGTTCTTTCAGGCATTTATTTACCTGATGGCGGCGGTGTTATCAGTACCCATCTCTAACCGACTGGGGCTGGGTTCCGTGTTGGGGTATTTGATTGCGGGGGCAATTATTGGGCCGTTTGGACTCCATTTTGTAGGACAAGAGGGAGAAGATGTGATGCACTTCGCCGAATTCGGCGTGGTGATGATGCTGTTTTTGGTGGGCTTAGAATTACAGCCGTCGCTGCTGTGGCGACTGCGGCTCCCTATTTTGGGGCTGGGTGGATTACAGGTGGTGGTCACCACGTTGGTTGTAAGTGCGATCGCCCTACTCTTCAAACTTCCCTGGCAAACCGCGCTAGCCGTGGGCATGATTTTGGCCATGTCCTCAACAGCAATTGTGTTGCAGACACTCAAGGAAAAAGGGTTAAGCCGCACCGAAGCCGGACAATCTGCCTTTTCTGTGCTGCTGTTTCAAGACATTGCCGTGATTCCAATCCTGGCGTTCTTGCCCTTGCTGGCTATCACTGCTAACGCGGCAACCAGTTTGCTGCCCAGCCAAGTCATGCTGGTTGCTGTCGAGCAAACTGCGGACGCTGGCCTACCGCCCTGGCAGCAAGCGCTGCTGGTCATGGGTGTGGTCGGTGGAATTATTGTCGGAGGGCGTTTTCTGATGCGTCCCGTGTTTCGCTTGATTGCTGCAACCCGGTTACGCGAAATGTTCACCGCTATGGCGTTACTGTTGGTAATTGGCATTGCATTAGCCATGCAGCAGGTGGGTTTGTCGCCTGCACTCGGTACGTTTGTAGCAGGCGTAGTTTTAGCCGATAATGAATACCGTCACGAGTTAGAAAGCGATATTGAACCATTCAAAGGACTGTTGTTAGGCTTGTTCTTTATCTCGGTCGGAGCCAGTATTAATTTCAATCTGCTGATTCAACAGCCGTTGTTAATTTTGGGATTAGTAATTGGGTTAGCGATCGCCAAATTTAGCGTCTTACTGGCTCTAGGGCGCTTCTTCAAACTGGAATTAAGCCAGAGCCTACTGTTTGCCTTCGCTCTGGCGCAAGGTGGGGAATTTGCCTTTGTGCTGTTCTCCTTTGCCACCCAAGCCAACGTGTTGCCCACGGCGATCGCCGCCCCACTCATAGCGGTAGTTGCCCTGTCAATGGCGATCACTCCCCTGCTGATGATTGTCAATGATAGACTCGTGCAGCCTCGGTTTACTTCGCTGACTCCAGAGCCAGACGCAGACGAGATTGACGACAACGAAAACCCGGTAATCATTGCTGGATTTGGTCGTTTTGGCCAAATTGTTGGCCGATTGCTGCTAGCTAACGGCTGTCAAATTACCGTGCTTGACCACAGTCCCGGTCAAATTGAACTGCTGCGTCGATTTGAATGGAAGGTGTTTTATGGCGATGCCTCCCGGCTAGATTTACTCCATGCCGCCGGGGCAGAGCGAGCTAGGCTGCTCGTGGTGGCGATCGACGAACGCGAAAAAGTCTTAGAAGTAGTAGACCTGGTTCGCAAGCACTTTCCGCACCTAAAAATTTTGGCACGGGCGATCGATCGACGACACGCCTACGAGCTGGTGCGGCGTGGAGTGGATGTGATTCAACGAGAAACATTTGGTTCCGCGCTAGATATGGGAGTCGAAGCGCTGAAGCTATTGGGGGTTCGCTCCTACAGGGCACATCGGGCGGGTCAAATATTCAAGCATCACGACGAAGAAGCGTTAAAAGAAGTGGCTGCGATGGAAGGCGATGACACCGTTGTGATTGCGCGATCGCGACAATTAGCCAGAGATTTAGAACAGTTGCTACAGACAGACGAAGAGGATCTGAGCCATATTTCTGACCAAGCCTGGGACATTTCAGAGCTACGAAAAAACGCGGAAAAACGCTAGGTAACGTAGCCAGCTACAAAGCTGTAGTCATACAAGTTATTGCAAAGGAATGGGCGAAGCCCATTCCTTTGCAATAACCAAACTGGCGGTTGCTGTGATATTGAACCGCTAACTCTTTTCTGATTGCTGAAGCGATGCTGCCGTTTGACCAAAGAGAATTTTGCGGCTCTCGTCGTTCACTGTAGGGCGATCGCTGTACGCCTGCCCCTGCTCATAGGCACGCACCACCGCTGGGCGATCGCGCATCGTTTCAAACCAGCGTTTCAGGTTTGGAAAGTCTGCCAACTGCTGCTGCTGGCGTTCATAAGGCACAATCCACGGATAACAGGCCATATCTGCAATGGAATAGTCGCCTGCAATGTAGTCTCGCCCCTCAAGCTGCCGATTCAGCACACCGTAGAGCCGATTGGTTTCATTCACATAGCGGGCGATCGCATAAGGCAGCTTTTCAGGCGCGTACTGACCAAAGTGGTGGTTTTGTCCTGCCATTGGCCCCAACCCGCCCATCTGCCAAAATAGCCATTCGGTCACCGTTTTGCGATCGCGCACGGAGGTGGGCAAAAATGAATTGGTCTTTTCTGCCAGATACAGCAAAATAGCGCCCGACTCAAATACAGAAATGGGTTCACCCCCATCAGTCGGAGCCAAGTCCACGATGGCAGGCATCCGGTTATTGGGGGCTATTTTGAGAAAATCTGGCTTGAACTGGTCGCCTGCACCAATGTTCACAGGTACGATGCGATACTCCAATTCAGCTTCTTCTAAAAAGATAGTAATCTTGTGCCCGTTTGGCGTAGGCCAGTAATAGAGTTCGATCATAGCTCCCCACTGGTTATAGTTAAAACAAAGGTAGTCCTTACATCAATACCACTACCAAAACAAAGACGCTGCCGATTCTGTGCATAATAGCCTATCTGCAAATCTGGATTGTGTTTGATGCATTACAGGTCAGGCAAGTAGACCTCTAAGAGGATGGTTTAAAAGTCCCGTTGCTGGTATAAAAACGGTATCGATCCCTCTAAATCCCCGCGCTGGCGCACCGCTGCGCTAGAAAAAAGGGGGATTTAGAATCCAGTTCCTCCCTTTTTATAGACGCGAAGCGGTTTCCCGAAGGGTAGTCTAGGGAGGATCACTCAGTGCCCAAAATCACAGCCAATCACTTTTCAAACATCCTCTTAGGTGAATCAGTTCTCGGCATCGCCAAAAACTAATTCACGCCCTCAAAAACCGTTCGGCATTGCTGATTTGAAGTATAAATTTTTTTTGAGAGGGGCGCTCCGCGCCCCTCTCAAAAAAATTCTTATCCGGATTAAGCAACGCCAAGCGTTCATCCAAGCAGTTCAATCAACACGAGTCCAGAACCTCACGCATGGGGAGCAACAGGATATGTTAGCAATGGTTCACAGCAATCTTGGCAACGTTGCGTTTATTCCACATGGGCACTGCTATTTGTGGAAGCCTGAACTGGTATGGCTCCATGCATTGTCTGATGGATTCATTGCTTTAGCCTATTTTTCGATTCCCGTAGCGCTAATCTATTTTATCCGCCACCGTCGAGATTTACCTTACCCCTGGATTTTTCAACTATTTGGCACGTTTATTGTCGCCTGCGGCCTAACGCATACCATGGAGATTTGGACGCTCTGGCACCCAACCTACTGGGTTTCAGGAGTGTTGAAAGCCTTCACTGCCATTGTCTCCTTAGCTACGGCATCAGCCTTGTTTTCTGTGATTCCTCAGGCATTGACTCTGCCCAGTCGTGGCGAATTAGAAGCGGCCAAAGCCGAACTGGAACAAAAGGTGCGCGATCGCACCCAGTCGTTACGCAGCAGTGAAGAACGTCTACAGCTCGCAATAGAAGGCTCTGGAGATGGGTTATGGGACTGGAACATCTCCACCGGGGAGGTATTCCTCAGCCCACGCTGGCAAGAGATGCTGGGGTACGAAGCGGGCGAGTTACCTGGCCACATCAGCACCTGGGAAACGCTGATTCATCCTGAAGATGAGCCTTGGGTAATGGAGTTGCTCAGTAGCCACATGCAAGATGCCCAACTTCCTTATACTTTTGACTATCGGCTACGAACCAAGACTGGAGCATGGAAGTGGATTGGGTGCTATGGCAAAGTTGTAGCTTACGATACTCAGGGTCAAGCCACTCGCATGGCAGGCACTCATAAAGATACTAGTGACCGTAAAGCCGCTGAAACTGCCCTGGCTGAGTCACAACAGCGATACCAAGACCTGATAGAAAATTCGCCCGATATTATTGAGCGGTTTGATCTACAACTGCGCCATCTCTACGTCAGTCCCGTCCTGACAGACATTACGGGGATAACAACGGACATCTTTTTGGGCAAGACCTGCCGCGATCTGGGTATGGATGAAGGCATGGTCAAAACCTGGGAGGCCGCCGCAGCGACGCTAGTAAAAACCAGACAAAGACAGGTCATTGAGTTTACATTACCGACTCTCAAGGGGCTTCGGTCGTTTGAAATGGCGATCGCCCCTGAATTTTCTGAGGTATTTGACTCATCAGATCAGCAAACGGTTAAGTCAATTCTCTGCATCTCTAGAGATATTACTGAACGCAAAGTTGCCGAAGCCACCCTAAGACAACAAGATCAGCAGATTGCAAACATCCTCAGTTCTATCGAAGGCATTGTCTGGTCCTGCAATGCAGAAACATTAGAATTTCTTTATCTCAGTCCGACAGTAGAACGCATTTATGGTCGTTCAGTATCAGACTTTTTGTTAGACCCTAACCTGTGGTTTGAGATGGTTTACCCCTCCGATCAGGCTCTAGTAGCAGCAAGACTGGGGAAACCGCCACAAACGGGCAGCGAAATCCTGGACTATCGCATTGTCACAGCAGATGGTCAAATCCGCTGGTTGCACCATCAAAGTCACCTGGTTTATGACCTAACCGGACAGCCCTGCCGCATTGATGGTATTGCGACAGAAATTACTGCCCTCAAAGCAATTCAAGAGTCGCTGCATGTCAGTGAAGAGCGCCTTCGCCTTGCCTTAAAAGCTGCCAACCAAGGGCTTTACGATCTCAATATTTCAACCGGAGCAGCCATCGTTAGCCCTGAATATGCCACCATGCTGGGCTACGACCCGGCAACCTTGCAGGAAACAAACGCGAAATGGATTGAGCGGCTCCACCCCGACGACCGTGAACTTGTTGCAAATACCTATAATGACTACGTGCAAGGAAAAATCCCTGACTACACGGTAGAATTTCGCCAGTTAACCTTCAATGGAGACTGGAGATGGATTCACTCAGTGGGCAAAATCGTTGCCTGGGACGAAGCAGGCAATCCCCTGAGAATGTTAGGTACACACACTAATATTACCGATCGCAAACAAGCCGAAGCTGAGCGGTTACAGGCAGAGAAACTGCGCTTGGAATTTACCTTGCTAGAAACTCTCCTCGACAGTGTACTGGCTGGCTATTGGGATGCGAACTTTTCCAGGCATTTCAACTACTGGAGTCCGGGGATGAAGCGGATGTTTGGCTATGCCGAGCACGAGTTGGCTGATGTGCCAGAAATCTGGAAACACCTGATTTTTCCAGAAGATTTACCAGGAGTGCTGGACTGCCTCGATCGCCATGTGCAAAGTCGAGGGGAAGTGCCTTACTACAATGAGGTGCGGTATCGCCACAAAGATGGCTCGACGATTTGGGTCATCTGTGTGGGGCAGGTGATTGAGTGGGACGCATCGGGTCAACCGTTACGGATGATCGGCTGCCACGTAGACATCACCACACGAAAGGAAGCTGAAGCCCAATTACAGGTCCTCTCCGATCGCCTAAAGCTGGCATTACAAGCTGGGGCGATCGGCACCTGGGACTGGGACTTAATGAATGAAATCGTCTGGGATGAGCGGATGTACGAGATCTATGGCTTGCAGCAGTTGAATCGGACAACGGTGTATCAAGACTGGGCTGCTCGGCTACATCCTGACGATCTAGAACCTGCTGAAACTGCTCTACAAGCGGCAATCCGGGGGGAAGGAGACTACGATATGGAGTTTCGGATTTGGCGAACGGATGGAAAACCGCGCTGGGTGAGGTCAACTGCACTCGTGCAACGCAACAAACAGGGTGAAGCATTGCGAATGATCGGAATTAATTATGACATTACCGATCGCAAGCAATCTGAAGCTAAACTTTTACAAACGCAAGCCCAGCTCGAAACGTCTAACCAAGAATTGGAAGCCTTTGCCTACTCGGTATCTCACGATTTGCGATCGCCATTGCGGGCGATCGACGGCTTCAGCAAAGCCCTATTAGAAGACTACGGCGATCAATTTGACGACGAGGGTAAAAACTACTTCGAGCGCATTCGGCATAACATTCAACGTATGGGAATGCTGATTGACGACCTGTTGCGCCTCTCCCGCGTCTCTCGCTCTGAAATGCGATATAGCGCTGTCAACCTAAGTGTGCTGGTTCAAGAGCAGATAAAGGAACTACAAGCCTCAGAACCAGAGCGCCAAGTTGAGTTTATCGTTGCCCCAGAGGCGATCGTCTCCGCTGACCTCACCCTGATGCGCGTTGTCATCAGCAACCTGTTAGAAAATGCCTGGAAGTTTACCAGCCACCATGCCACCGCCCAGATTGAATTTGGCATAATCAAGCAAGATGAGCAATCCATCTATTTCGTTCGCGATGATGGAGCAGGCTTTGATATGGCCTATTCTGCCATGCTCTTTGGAGTCTTTCAACGACTGCACAACACTAACGAGTTTCCCGGCACGGGAATTGGCCTAGCTACCGTGCAACGCGCCATGTATCGGCATAGCGGACAAATTTGGGCAGAAGCAGCCGTAGAGCAAGGTGCTACGATCTACTTTAGAATCCATAGTTAGACTGCTCCATAGTTAGACTGCATTGTATGGGCGGCATCCTACATCTACCAGGGCAAAAGCCTAAACTATGACTTCTTTGCGTACCGTTCTACTGGTTGAAGATAATCCTGATGATGAACGCCTCACGATTCGTGCCCTTCGTCGGGGCAAGATCGCAAATGAAATTCTCGTAGCGCGGAATGGAGAAGACGCTTTAAATCTCGTCTTTGATCTAGAGACGCTGCCCTGTGTAGTGCTATTGGACTTAAAGCTACCTAAAGTAGACGGCTTGGACGTGTTGCGGCAAATTCGAGCTAATGACCGGACTCGCCTACTGCCAGTAGTAGTGCTGACCTCCTCTAGTGAAGATCGCGATATCGTTGAAAGTTATACATTGGGAGCCAATAGCTATGTGCGAAAGCCCGTTGAGATCGACCAATTTACGGAGGCGGTACGCCAGCTAGGGTTGTATTGGGTACTCCACAACGAGTCGTTGCCTGGAGGGTGTAACCCATGAGCGAATCTCTCACTGTCTTGATGGTCGAAGATTCAGAGGATGATGCCCTCCTTGTGCTGCGAGAGCTGCGTTGCGCTGATTTCAACCTAACCTGGGAGCGGGTGCAAACGGCAGCAGATCTTTGTGTCGCTCTGGCAAGTCGCCATTGGGATGTGATCATTTCAGACTATCGATTGCCTGGATTTAATGCGCCAGCAGCACTTGAGATTGTTAAGCAAAGCCCAATCGACTTCCCGTTCATTGTGGTGTCAGGCACGATCGGTGAAGCGGCAGCAGTTGCCATGATGAAAGCAGGTGCCCATGATTATCTCATGAAAGATAATCTCACCCGATTGCCAGAGGCGGTGCGACGAGAAGTAAGAGAGGCGCAAGTTCGGGCAGAACGAAGACAGGCCACCATTAAGCTGCGTCAAACTGCCGAGCGTGAGCAATTGACGCGAATGGTGACGGAACGCATTCGGCGATCGCTTGATCTGGATGAGATTTTGGCCACAACTGTTACTGAAGTGCGTCAAGTCTTGCAAACCGATCGCGTCATCCTGTTTCAGCTAGATTCAGATGCACAGGGCTGTGTTGTGCAAGAGTCAGTGGGGAATAGCTGGCAATCTCTTTTAGGACAGGATATCTACGATCCGTGCTTTCAGTCTAATTTTGAATCTGCCTATAGTAAGCAATATTCTGAGGGACGCATTCGGGCAATTTCAGACATTGACGATGGCAGCATTCATCCCTGCCATGCCGATTTTCTGAGGCAGTTTCAGGTTAAAGCCAATTTGATCGTGCCCATTATTCAAACCACTGGGCTATGGGGCTTACTAATTGCCCAGCAATGCATTCAGCCTCGGCATTGGTTGGAGGAAGAGTCTCAGCTTCTAAAACAGCTAGCCGATCAGGTGGCGATCGCAATTCAGCAAGCCGATCTCTACCGACAGGCTCAACTAGACCTGGCAGAACGCCAGCGAGCCGAAGCAGCTCTGCAACAAATGAACCAGGAACTTGAACAGCGCGTGCAAGAACGTACTGAGATCTTGCAACAACAGGCAGAACAAGAATACTTACTGCGCTTGATTATTCAAAATATTCACCGATCGCTAGATCTAGAAGAAATTTTGGCGACGGTGCTAAGCGAGACCCGCCAGACGCTTCAGGCTGATCGGGTTGCCATTTACCAATTCAACCCCGATTGGAGCGGTCGGTTTATGGCAGAGTCAGCGGGGGAGCAATGGGTGCCGTTGGTAGGGAATGGAATCAAGACCGGATGGGACGATATCCATCTGCACGAAACCCAGGGCGGGCGCTATCAGAATCATGAAACCCTTGCCGTTAATGATATTTACACGATCGGTCATAGCCAATGCCATATCGATGTATTGGAGCAATTTCAAGTTAGAGCCTACACGCTCGTCCCCATCTTTGTGGACGAGCAACTCTGGGGATTGCTCGCAACGTACCAAAACAGTGGCCCGCGCGAGTGGCAAAGCTGGGAAATAAGCCTGCTGCAACAGATTAGTCTCCAAACGGCGATCGCCCTCCGCCAGTCGCGTTTATATCAGGCTGCCCAGGCGCAAGTGCAAGCTCTAGAGCATCTCAGTCAACTCAAAGACGATTTCCTCAGTACCGTTTCACACGAACTGCGATCGCCCCTAGCCAACATCAAAATGGCGATTCAGATGCTAGAGGTGAGTTTTAAGCAACACCAGATCCAAGACAGTCGCCTCACCCGCTACCTCCAGATCCTCGAAGAGGAATGTGCCCAAGAATTGACCCTAATTAATGACCTACTCGATTTGCAACGATTGGAAGCAGGCGTTCAATTTTTAGAGTTAGAAAGTGTCGATCTCAATTACTGGCTGCCCTCTATCGTAGAGGCCTTTGACGAGCGCGCTCGAACCCAGCAACAAACCCTCACCATCCATTTACCACCGGGTTTACCGCCCATTACAACAGATCTAAATGGGCTAAAGCGAATCATCATGGAGTTAATTCATAACGCCTGCAAATATACGCCCCCTCATGAGCAGATCTCGATTACAGCCCAAGCTCAAGAGCCAACGTTGTGCATCCGGGTCTGCAACTCAGGTATAGAATTACCTCCTGAAGAGTTGCCCCACTTATTCGAGAAGTTTTACCGGGTTACTAAGGTCGATCGCTGGCAGCATGGAGGCACTGGACTGGGGTTGGCTCTGGTAAAACGCTTGGTTGAACACCTAAACGGCTCAATTGAAGTTCAAAATACTGACTCTATAATCTGTTTTATCATTCAGCTTCCGCTTAAAGCACAACAACCCGATACAGCATTGGGTGAGATTTTGTCTTAAAACCTAATGCAGTTTCAGAAGAACGATCGCCCTCTTAGAGGATGTTTTTAAAGTCCCGTCGCTGGTATAAAAACGGTATCGATCCCCCTATATCCCCGCGCTGGCGCGCCGCTGCGCTAGAAAAAAGGGGGACTTTGAATCCAGTTCCCCCTTTTTTCTAGACGCGCAGCGGCTTCCCGAAGGGTAGGGGGCTAGGGGGGATCACTATGTACCTAAAATCACCGATCACTTTTAAAACATCCTCTTATTTCTTATGTAAATTACCCATTTCTTATGTAAACTACTAGAAAGTTTTGTTAATCAAAAACCTATATTAAAAATCATCTAGTGGACTCTACCTCAGCGGATGCTAACGTTCCAGCTTTATCTAAGCTCCAGCAGCGGATTGATAAATTGTCGTTGGCAGAACAGCGATCGCTTCATCAGTGGCTAGGTGAACTCATTACCAGCCATGAAGCAGCCACCACAGCGTTAGATTCTGTATCACCTCGACTGGGGCGTGAGGTGGTAGAACAGCGACGACTGGGGCGGATAACGTATCAGCTTGAACTGGTGCGCTGTGGCAAGCCCACCTGTCGCTGTGCTGTTCCAGGCGAGCGACCGCATGGGCCTTACTGGTACTTATATCGATGGAATGGGCAAAAAGTGGTGAGCGAGTATGTTGGCAAGGTGTTGCCAGACGTGACGGCCAACAGTTAATCAAGCCGAGTTACCGTCGTCGTCTAGTTCAATGGCGATCGCATTCAGCTCTGTTTCTAACTGCTCAATGGTAGGCAATCTGCCCTGCAATGGTTCTGGCAAGGCAGCTCGCAATTGATACGTGGAGATCCCGATAGGTTTTTGCAAGTCGCGAAGGGCATATTCCACAATAGTTTGATCCTGCGTTTTACACAAAATAATACCGATAGTTGGGTTGTCATCTGAGCCACGCAATAGGTCGTCGATCGCCGACACATAAAAGTTCATCTTGCCCGAAAATTCGGGTTCAAACTCCAAGGTTTTAAGGTCAATCACCACAAAACAATGCAGCCGAAAGTGATAGAACAGCAGGTCGAGTCGATAGTCTTTACCGCTGACCTGAAGCGGAAACTGGCTCCCCACAAATGCAAAGCCGACCCCCAACTCCAACAGGAAATCGCGGATATGATCGACCAAAGCCGCCTCTAAATCTCGCTCTTGGGCTTCTTTACCTAAGCTCAGAAAATCAAAATTGTAGGGATCTTTGAGCACCTGCTGCGCTAAGTCTGATTGAGGGGAAGGCAGGGTTCTACTAAAGTTGGTGGTGGCAACCCCCTGACGATGATATAGATCAACCCCAATCTGGTGAGTCAGAATACTGCGGCTCCAGCCGTTTTCAATAGTTTGCTCAATATACCAACGCCGTGCTGGAGGGTCTTTCACTTTGTCCAGCAGGGTGCAGTTATGAAACCAGGGGATTTGTCCAGCAGACTGCTGGACAAATTGCTCATCGGGATAGGCTTCGGCAAAGGCGCGCATGTAAAGCAAGTTGGTGCGCGAAAATCCTTTCATCTCAGGAAACGATTTCTGTAAATCTTTGGCGAGTCGCTCAATTACTTTTGCACCCCAGCCTTGCTGCTGCTGGCGGCTCAAAATATCGCGCCCCAGTTGCCAGTACAGTAGTACCAGCTCTCGATTTACGGCGAGGGCAGCGCGCACCTGGGCACCGCTAATCCGTTCCTTTAAGGTTTGTAGGAAGGTGTCATAGCCTTGAAGGGTAGGGTTGCTCATGGGTCACAATCTGGCGTTGCTGATTAAGGGGATGAACCTCGTAGGAATAGGTCGCGAACCACCCCCAATAAGGCTCGGATTAATCAGTCGGATTAATCAGTCGGATTAATCCGACTGATTAAGTAGTTCAACCTACATAAAAACCAAATCCTAAAACCCTGTGCCGCCTGCTGTGCGGGCGGCACAGGGTTTTAGGATCTTATATTTAATTAAGCCTATCTACTTAGACAGTGCTGATTGTGTCAGGTAAGTCACCCGCGTTAATCGGCAGCAGTAGCGTAAAGGTAACCCATCTCGCCTCACTTGTAACGTTAATACTGCCCCCCAAGTGTTCTACTAGCTTTTTGACCAGCGCCAATCCCAGCCCAGTACCACTATATTTCCAGCTATCGCTTTGGGGAACACGATAGAACGGTTCAAAGATATGACGCTGCTCTTCGACTGGAATACCAACGCCAGAGTTGCTGACTTGGAGTTGAATCCACTCTAGGTTAGCAACTTCAGTATCTATCGTTTGAGACGATTCTAGGAGCTGAGCAGTCACACTGATTTGACCACCCTGTGGCGTATATTTACAGGCGTTATTAACCAATTCAGAGACAATACGAGTCAGAGCAGACATATCAGACGCGATCGCAGGCAAATCAGAAAAAATAGTGACTTGCAGGCTTTGCTGCTTAGCTTGAGTTCGCTCCTGAAACGCTTCAATAACGTGAGGCAACCAATTTTGCAGTTGAATGGATATAAAATCTAAGGGAAACGCATCAGCATCGAGTGAACGGATATCTAGTAAATCATTCACTAAATTCAGTTCTTGGTCACACTGATCATGCAAAATGCTGAGATAGCGATCGAGTGATTGAGCCGTTTCCTCTTCCTGTAACATCGACAAATCTTGCCGCTCTAAAACAGTTTCTAATAGGCGAATTGCCAGCTTAATATTAGATAAGGGCGTTCGCAACTCGTGCGAGGTCATAGCTAGAAAATCTTCTTTGAGCTGATGCAGCCGCTGCACCTCTGCCAGTTGAATATCCAGTTGTCGGGCATGTTCAAGGGCAAAAGAATGTTCGCGATTGTAGCGGCTTAAGGCAGTTTGAATAGCAACGTATAGTTCTTGTGTTCTAACGGGTTTGAGCAGATAACCAAACGGAGCTGTCAGGATTGCCCGCTCAACTGTACGTTGGTCAGCGTGCCCCGTCAGATAAATGATAGGAATTTGCAGTCGACCCCAGATCTGCTCCGCTGCCTGAATGCCGTCCATCTCACCCCGCAGTTGAATATCCATCAACACCAAATTGGGGCACAGCTCTGTTGCCCTTTCTATAGCAGCTGCCGCAGTATCAACAATGTCAAGAACGGTATATCCTAAAGACTCTAATTTATTTTGTAAACTGCGCGCCAGCCTGGGTTCGTCTTCAACAATTAGAAGCTGGATCTGGCTAGGGGGGTCTACGTTTTGCGTAGGGTTTAACATAAAAATTTGACATGGGGATGCAACTGAGCTTTTATCAATATGGTTTTAGATTTGATCACCAATGGGTAATCAACCTCAATTACCTTCTTCATGGCATTCACCTGCGCTTAACTAAATTTTTTCAGCTAAGGATTGCGTACAAAATAAAACCTAATCTTTTTTTGGAAGTGCCGCGCGGAGCGCGGCACTTCCAAAAAAAGATTACAGGTTAATTAATTTGCAATCCTAAGAGAATGTTTGAAAAGTGATTGGCTGTGATTTTGGGCACTGAGTGATCCCCCCTAGCCCCCCTTAAAAAGGGAGAAACTGGATTCAAAGTCCCCCTTTTTTCTAGCGCAGCGGCGCGCCAGCGCGGGGATTTAGGGGGATCGATACCGTTTTTATACCAGCGACGGGATTTTTAAAACATCCTCTTAGGCAACTTTTAGTGAGGTGCATCTCAGTTTTGTAGCCCCATCCTAACCCTTCTCATAATTGAGGAGCTACCGTGTATCTACAACCAGCTTTTGATGTAGGCGTGAACTGACTGAATAACAAACTTAAAAAAGTGGGTTGCACACAGTTCAATGTTTTGATTCAAAGCGGCTAAAGCTATTGAGCTGCCTTCTCTACATCTCAAACTATGAGCTTATTCATTTTTATTTTTTAAAGTTTATTTAAGCTCAAATAGTAGATATCTGCATTTCAAAAATAAGATTAGAGGCATTAATAAATCAGCCAATCGGCTTATCTTTGCTGACTATGTAGCTGATGTTTTATATAGAACTATATAGACTTTTGGAAAATTACCTACAGCCTCCGACTTAATGTTGCTTGAGTTGTGATTGGTATGTATTAGAAGATTAATGCAGATCCTTAAACAGCTTTGCTTATTCTGTCAATCTGTCATCTTTTCTTCAGCAACTATAGAGCATATTCGGTTAATCTTTCTTCCTTTTTTTACTTCAGAGTTAGTCTGCTGTAAACTTTTCGGATCGATGGCTACACTAAAATCTAGACCACTAGGAAAAAGGAAATTCAGGTGTTGCTTAATCTGGGTAAGTAGTTCAATCTAAATAAAAACCAAATCCTAAAATCCTGCGCCGCCCGCTGCGCGGGCGGCGCAGGATTTTAGGATCTTATATTTACTTAAGCCCACCTACTTATGATTAAGCAATGCCCCGACGAAAGTGTTGACAGACTAAAGTAGTGCGCCAGCGGCAGCGGTTCCCCCTATTGGTAGATACGTCAGACTGAACGCTCCAGATATGCTCTGCATAGATAAATCTTGTTTTCTGACTGTGCTTCGCAGTGATTGATGCAGAGACTGACGGTAACTTTAGCGCGAATGGACATGAAAGGATTACAGGGTAAAACAGCGCTGATTACTGGGGCATCCTCTGGAATTGGGCAGGCGATCGCCATTCGACTGGCTCAAGAGGGCTGCAATGTGGCGATTAACTACCGCAGCAACCCAGATGCGGCAGGAGACACGGAGGAACAGGCGATGCAAACCGCCTGCGACCAAGCAGAAGGCTGTGGAGTGCGATCGCTGTTAATTCAGGGAGACATGGCTCAGGAATCCAACATCATCCACATGGTGAACACGGTGATTGAGGAATTGGGTCAGATCGATATCTTGGTGAACAATGCGGGTGTCCAAACCGAAAGCCCCTCCCATGCCGTTGAAACAGCCGAATTTGATCGAGTGCTCAACATTAACCTGCGGGGTGCTTACCTCTGCGCCCGCGAAACCATTAAGCACTTGTTAGCACACCAACGTCCCGGTTCAATTATCAACATTTCCAGCGTACATGAAATCATTCCGCGTCCTCAGTACATTAGCTATTCAATCAGCAAGGGCGGCATGGCAAATCTGACCAAAACCCTTGCCTTGGAGTATGCTGCTCAAGGCATTCGGGTCAATGCGATTGGGCCGGGTGCTACCGTTACGCCCATTAATGATGCCTGGACAGAAGACTCCGCTAAGCGAGCTGAGGTCGAACGTCACATTCCCATGGGACGAGCGGGCACGTCGGAAGAAATGGCCGCCGCCGTGGCGTTTTTAGCGTCAGATGAAGCGGCCTACATTACAGGTCAAACCCTTTTTATTGATGGTGGTCTGACACTCTATGCAGATTTTCAACAGCCTTGGTCAGCCTAAGAAATTGCTTGTTTTACAGCGATTTTCAGTCGCCTAGAACCTAAAAGTCTGAAAACCCAAGTTTCTTATATAACCCATTTGACATCTAATTAGAATTGAGATTTAGGGCGATTTTTGGGCAGTAGGGGCGAAGCATTTGCACTCGAATTGAGGCTGCGTTGCCAGAATATTGATGCAAATGCTTCGCCCCTACAGAATATTCGCGATCACCGGAAAGATGTCAAATGAGTTCTATAGAGCAGGCATCTTGCCTAACTGGTTTAGATGGGCAAGATGGCCATCCCACAAGAGGTTTGAGAAAGTTGCACATCGCGTTGTAAATCCAACTTTGAAGCGCCAAAAATGCAAAACGTCCTTACTGTTCGCGCTCGTTTGGGCGAATGTCCGCTCTGGGATGACGATCGCCAGTTACTTTACTGGGTTGATATCTTCAATCATCGAGTGCATCAGTTTGACCCAGCCACCGGACGCGATCGCCATTTCGACGTAGGCAATCTGGTCAGTGCGATCGCCTTAACCAGCGGCGACTCGTTGCTGGTAGCGCTGAGCGTTGGTACCCCTCCGACCATGACAGGTGAACTTTCCTTGTTAGATACCCAGAGTGGAACCCTGAAACCTCTATGCCAGATCGAATTTCCCCATCCTAATACTCGATTGAATGACGGTAAGTGCGATCCCCAAGGACGTTTTTGGATTGGCTCTAACAGCGAGACACCGGGTCAGGCCGCGCTTTATCGCTATGATTCCGATGGCTCTTTACAGATGATGGAAACGGAATTAACTATCTCTAACGGGCTGGCGTGGAGTCCTGATGGGGCTACCTTTTACCTAACGGACTCGTACCAACACAAAATCTATGCCTACACCTTTGATGGGGCAAGCGGGGGCATTGGCGATCGCCGCGTTCTGATTGACTTAAGCAATGAAGCGGTAGAGCCGGATGGATTAACGATCGACCAACAGGGTAATCTCTGGTCTGCTCTGTGGGATGGCTGGTGCGTAGTGCAGTTTACCCCCAGCGGCACCGAAATTCAACGAGTTAAACTGCCCGTGCAGCGCCCCACCTGCCCTATATTTGGAGGCCGCGATTTAACCCACCTCTACATCACCTCTGCGTCAGTAGGGCTAAGTCAGCAAGAAATTCAGCAGGGATTTTATGCAGGAGACTTGTTTTGCGTTACGACCCAACTGCCCGGACTGACAAGCTCTCGGTTTAAGCTCGGTGTTCAAAGCTAAGGCTCCTGATTAGGCATTGTTGATTTGTAAGATGAGCGTTGCTTCACACCAGAGTTCTAATCTTGGTTGACTGACAAATCTCTTGAACACCTGCTGCACCGCCAGGAAATCAATTTCCTGGCTCATCGCTAAAGTCCTCTAAAGAGGACTAGATCAGGATCTGAGTCTATTTCAATAGACTTTCACCATTAGCCCAAAATTTATTTTAGGGCGGGTTGACACCGGAGCAATAAGACTTTCAGGGCTTTTGTCCGTCAATCAGGTTTTAATCACTAATTCTTTATACCCTGTTACCAAATCGGGTTCGCGGTGAAAGCTAACATCGGGCAAAATGCCCACCACCAGCTCGGCTGTGGTGTAAATACGGCAGCCTTTGAGAACATGCCCACCGACAGTGTATCCAGTAGAGTCGGCGATCGCCATATGATAGTGCGAGCCATGCACGGACATCATGCCAGTCAGCGATACAATCTCAAAGTATCCGTCATAAGTAGTGGCAGTGTCTTGATGGGCGAGTCGCAACACGGCAGTTGTAAGACTGCCCACACAGGTCAATATACAAGCAGCCTCAATTTGGTGTTTGTGGACAAATGCTTCTAGCTCTATTTGTAAATCTTGCTGAGGGCAAAGACGAAGTGCGATCGCATGCATACTGATTCAGCCGCAAACTCTACGTCTACACTCTACGCTGATCCATCAGAAAAAACGGCATTGCTTAATCTGGTAGCGTATCGCTATACACCCAGCAACACCACCAGGCTTACCGTTCGGGCGATCGCGTATACCAGTATGCCCAAGCAATCAGCACCGCCTGAAATGGCAATCTAACCCACAGGGCAATAGGTGACAACGTGGGATAAAGCTCTGAGTGAAGCGCCATGTGAATATTAGCCGGGAAAACGGCAATGAACAGCGCTATTAATCCCCACGCTGCAATCTGAGTAAAAGCTGGTACCAGCAGCAAGATTCCCAATGCTATTTCAAATATGCCGCTTAGGTAAACCAGAAATAGATGCCAGGGTAGATAGGGCGGCATGATACTGACAAAGAAATCAGAATTAAGAAAGTGACTACACCCTGCCACTATTAAGAACAGTCCCAAAAGATACTGAAGTGCAGGTTTGAGAATACGCATTAGATTAGATCTCCTGCATGAATACTTTTTGAGGGCGCGAATCGTTTCCCGGCGAAGCTGGGAAACGATTCGCGTCGGAGGTCTATTAAGTAAATGGGCGTAATTAAATATAAAACCTTAAAAGTCTGCGCTGCCCGCTGCGCGGGCGGCGCAGACTTTTAGAATCTTGTTTTTATTTAGGTTGAACTACTTAACTGATAGGGACATAGACCTTTAAAACACTGACAACTAAGACCCGGATATCGCTCTTCCAGGCAAAAACCTGCAATTCCTAGTTTCATTCAGCAGAATTAGGAAACCATATTTCTCAAATTTGTATTATGACAAAAAATTAGTCCTCAACTCTATTGTCATGGAGCTGAGGACTAGTTCTGTCAAGATGAATCGGCAGCGATCGCCCAATTAACCTTGTTCTTTTCTGCCTCTACCCACAGTCGAACGCCTACGAGTAGATGTTCTAACAGCAGATGAGCCGTCACCTTTTGAGGCTTGTTTAGTAGTCGTTGCGGATTTACTCGCATCGGTTGCCGATTTTCTCCCTTGCTTAGGTGGCTCGGAAGATACCGGGATATCCAAGGCGATCGTTGCTGGCTTTGCGGCTGCCTTGGCGGCTGCTTTCTGACTCGTTGCTGTTTTTCTGCCGCCTCGCTTGGGTGGCTCTGACACAGCCGCAGCATCGGAGACACTGGACTCTGATTCAACCTCTGGAACCACCTCTGAACCAGCTTCAGCCTTGGGCTTGCGGGGTTGCTTGGCGCGCTTGGGAGTATCACTAGGCTTGACCTGGGCTAGATAGCTTTTCAATGTGGATGAGCTAATCTGTAACCCTTGCCCTTTAAGAACTTCAGAGATCTCTGCATGGCTATAACCACGGTTCAATGCAGCAGTGATGTTCTCGTACATCTCGGCGATCGCTTCTTTCAGCGACAGTTCGTCTTTGGGCTTTGCTGGCAACTCCTGTAACATTCCAGATACCTTCTCTAGTTGATCTTTAGAGACAGGTTTTGGGCTTTGTCGTGTGATCATGTGTGTTGAAATTGTTAAACTCATCTCATCTATAGTATGCGCCTTCGTTCAAGATGGAACGTTCTTTTTTGAATAATTATTTGAATACTTGCTGGTTGATCTATGTCAGTCCTAAATGATTTGTGAGATATATTTGTGAGAGGTAGGGCAGGCTGCACCCGCCCTACCTCTCACAAACCATTTGGGATTGCTATATTTGTCTTGCTCAAGCCTGAGAATTTGTTTGAAACAGATAGTGGAAGACAGATGTTTTGTGGCTTCGTAAACAAGCCATCTGCCCTTAAAATCTGCCCTTAAAGCAACCCTTCAACAAATCGTTCTATCAATTCTCAACGTGATGGAAGTAGCCAGGGTTTCCCGCAAGAAGAGCATTCTCGTATAGACTCGTTTTCTGAGTTACTTTACTGCTCTCAGACTTGAATTAGGCGACACATCCAAAAGCTTGCTCAAATTCAAATTCTTTTTTCTAGTTATTCTCCCAGCCTACGTGTCCGAGTCGAGGACATAAATCATTTATTGACTCTGGTGGGCAGCGATTAACGCAAGCGGTTTATTCACATTCAAGGCTATGTTGCTCTGTCTATGTAAATTAACGTAGAGTCACGCTTACGAGATCTATTAGCTCAGTGAATTCGCGTAACTCTTGCCCTTAGGCACTTTCAGCTATTTCTTTGATAGAAACTTTGAACAAATGGGAATAATAAAAATATCAGCCTAAAGACAGATGATTGTTAGTTCTTTGCGAATGTGCCGGAGGTTAGTTCCTTTAAGGAGCCGAAGAAAGGTTTTTTGAGCTTTGATCATGCTCAAGATTCTGCTGAGACAACCGCTACATCTATCGCTTAAAGCCTAAATTTTCACACCTATCTATCTCTATATGACCTATATGACCTGCCAAAGCAGGTCTGAGGTTGGCTGCTGTCTGGTTTCCATCAAAGTTTTACGAGGAAATTCACTGTGTTATCTCAATCATCTACAAAGTCTTTGGTGTTCATCGATGCAGCCGTTGATGACTACCAGAGTCTACTCAACGGGGTTATTGCAGAAACTGACGTTATTGTTCTCGATCTACAGCGCGATGGTGTTCTCCAAATTACTGAAGCTCTGCGCGATCGCCCCACTCCAGCCGCCATCCACATTGTTTCTCACGGTTCTCCTGGAGCGCTCTACCTCGGCAACAGCCAACTGAACCTTCGCAATCTGGCTCATTACGCTGATGATTTGGCAGGTTGGTCTGCACCGCAACTGCTGCTATATGGCTGTAACGTTGCTGCCGGAGATGCAGGTGAAGAGTTCATCGCAAAGCTGCATCATCTGACTGGAGCCGAAATAGCTGCTTCGACAACACCAATTGGAAATGCAGCTCTCGGTGGTGATTGGAATCTGGATGTACAGACAGGTGAAATGGAGATGGCATTAGCTATTCTTCCTGCCATGCAACGAGCATACTCGGCAATTTTGAACCTGAGTGTCACGCAAGATGGCAATGCCACAAGCCTGCTGAATAAAATCTTGGGAACCACCACAGGGTTAAGCAATATCACGGCATCAGTTACGGGTGATCCTCAATCTTTTGGTCAGTTCAGCACCGATCCATTTGGGCTAGGTTCGGGGATTGTGCTGAGTACTGGGAAAGCGGTCAGTACTGTAGGTCCAAATAATAGCGCTGGAGTTTCAGACGGACTTGGTCTGACAAGCGCTACGCTAACCATCCAATTCGATGCTGATAGTACTGTCAATAGTATCTATTTCAACTATGTTTTTGGTTCAGAGGAATTCCCAGAGTACGTCGGCAGTTTCAATGATGCGTTTCAATTGTCGATCAATGGCACGAACCTTGCAAAATTAACTAATGGAAGCGATGTCACTATCAACAATTTGTTCCCGACGACTGATTATGTAGATGGTGCAGGTAATGCCGATACTCAACTTGATGGGTTTAGCAAGGTTCTTACCCTGACAGGCACACTGATCAAAAATGGTCAGAACACGATCGTGATCCATATTAATGACGTGGGAGATGCAAGCTATGACTCTGCGGTTTTCATCCAGGGGGGGAGTTTAGGAACTTCGCCCCCTGTGGTTGACACTACACCCCCTACCGCACCAGCAACTGCCCCTGATCTAGATGCCGCTAGCGACCTGGGCGCGTCTAGTACTGATAACCTCACCAGCGACACTACCCCTACCTTTGTAGGCGCACCCGGAAGCGGTGTATTTGGAGATACTATCACGCTCTACGAAGGTAGCACTGTACTAGGAACGGGCACCATTGCCGCCGATGGTTCTTGGTCTGTTACCGCATCTGTTCTCGGTAATGGCGTTCACAATATCTCTGCAACGTTCCGAGATGTAGCAGGTAATGAAAGTGCTCAATCGTCGGCACTCCCTGTAACGATTTCGAGCACAGCTCCTGCTGCTCCTGCTAGTGCCCCCGATCTGGAGACGGCTAGCGACACGGGTGTTTCTAGCACAGACGATCTGACGAACGTGACGACTCCTACCTTTGTGGGAGCACCTGGTAGCGGTACGGCTGGAGATATCGTAACCCTCTATGATGGCGCTACTGTCGTTGGTACAGGTACAGTTGCCGTCGATGGTTCTTGGACTGTGGCCACTTCTGTGCTGAGCGATGGTCTTTACAATATCTCTGCTAGCTTTACAGATGCCGTTGGTAGTGAAAGCGCTAAATCGGCTGCACTCCCGGTCACAATCAACAACGCAGCTCCCACTGCCCCCACATCGGCACCAGATTTGATTCCCGCTAGTGATACAGGAGCGTCTAATACAGACAATGTAACGACCGACACGACTCCTACCTTCGTGGGCGCTCCGGGCAGCGGCACACCTGGGCAGCTTGTCACGCTTTATGACAGCACCTTTATTGCCACCCCAATTGGCACAGGTATTGTTGCCGCCGATGGGTCTTGGTCTATAACGGCTTCTACATTGGGTGGTGGTGTCAATACGATTGCCTTTACCTTGACCGATGCGGTGGGTAATGAGAGCGCCTTTTCGCCCGACTTGAGCATCACCATTGAAGGGGCGGCACCTGCTGCACCTAGCACTTCTCAGTTAGATCCAATCACTGACAGCGGCGTTTCTAATAGTGATAACCTCACCAATGATAAAACTCCTACGTTCAAGGGTACTAACCAACCTGGCAACACAGTCGAATTGTTTGCGGGTACGGTTTCATTGGGTAGGGCAATCGTTGACTCGACAGGCAAATGGAGCCTAACTCCTACCACTGTGCTGGCAGATGGAAATTACCAGATTACGCTTAAAGCAATCGGCCCATCTGGCCTGGTTAGTGCATCTTCTGCAGCCGTCCCGCTGACTATTGATACCAGACCTGCCACGGCGGCCATCCTCGAAATTGATCAGCCTGTACGTGACAGTGGTGCAAACACTCTGACGGTGAGGTTTAGCGAAGCGGTCAGAAATGTTGACCCGTCTGATCTAGCTCTGAGCTTGAATGGTCAGCCGATCCCTCTAGTTGGTGCAACGCTCACCACAACTGATAACATAAGCTGGACGCTGGGCAATATCCCTGGATTGACCCAAGCTTCAGGTGATTATCAAATCAGCCTCAAGCCGAGTAATGATATTACCGACTCAGCCGGGAACGCCTTAGCCACAGGCAACACCGAGAGTTGGCTGACGGGTTACACATCAGATGCCATGCCCAGCTTTGGCTTTAAGGATGGTAAGAAAGGTATAAAAATCCGTGATGGTCGTGACAGCGATATCCTTTGGGGTAGAGGCGGTCGCGACACGTTGAGTGGTTCAGGCGGTAACGATCGCCTCTCGGGTCGTGGTGGTAGTGACAAGATCAAGGGTGGTGCTGGCAAAGATCGCATGGGCGGCGGCACCAGCAATGATCAACTGTTTGGCGGCGGCGGCGCTGATCGTCTCAAAGGTAAAAAAGGGCAAGATCGGTTGATCGGAGGGGGTGGCAACGATCGCTTGATTGGCGGTGGCGGTGACGATGTGTTGGTTGGTGGCCAGGGAAGAGATGTTCTCACAGGCGGCAACGGCAAGGATAGTTTCACTTTCAATAACTTGAGTGAAGCAGGCGATCGCGTCACTGACTTTGACAGCGCCAACGACTTGCTCGATGTGCGTGGCATCTTCGCTGCATCAAAGTTTGGTGGCGATAACCGCTTTGCTCAATATCATCAGTTTATGCAACTCGTACAGGTCGGTTCCGATACCGAAGTACGCGTTGACACAGATGGTAAAGGCGCAGGCACTGCGTTTACGACTCTGGTGACGCTGCAAAATGTATTGGTCAGTGGTGTTCAATCCACTAACTTTGTAGTGGGGTAGGTTACGCTACCTGTCGGTTAGAAAAGAGTCGGGCGTGCAATGCACGCCCGACTCTTTCTTGTAAGTAGATAGGCTTAATTAAATATATAGCGGTAGCCATGATCAATAGGACGCCTCCCTGTCATTCCCGCGCAGGCGGGAATCCATCTGCTCGATAGGTGCGGGGGTGGATTCCCACCTGCGCGGGAATGACGCTGGCATGTCCTAAGCTTTATGACTATGGCTATAAGATCCTAAAACCCTGCGCCGCCCGCTGTGCGGGCGGCGCAGGGTTTTAGGATCTGGTTTTTATGTAGGTTGAGCTACTTACTATGGAGGGCGATCGCCCGATTTACGTCAAACATTCTCACTGCGGCAGTAGGTTTTAACATGAGCAGGCAACTCAATCTCTGCGGCCAAGCGTGGATCGGCAACTGGCTCTGAGGCCGTCAGTCTCAGGGGCAATTCTCCAGCCCAAATGGGCAACGCATAGTCTGCTTCATCATCCACCGGAGCACCCGATCGCATCTTGGCTGACGCTTCCGTCAGAGGCAATGCCAACACCATCGTTCCTGCAAGCTCTTGTCGATTTGGTGGGCGCACCTCTGCCCAGCGATCGCGCATCACATGCTCTGTAAAGGCTTTCAGTGCCTCCAGTTTTTCCTGACTGCCCTCTACCAAAGTTGCCCGACCCAATACCACAACCGAACGGTAATTCATTGAGTGGTGAAAGGCCGAACGAGCGAGTACCAGCCCATCGAGCAGCGTCACGGTGACACAAACCTCTACGCCTTCTTTGAGGGTGCGAAGCATTCGGCTGGCAGGAGAACCATGAATGTAGAGGCGATCGCCCACTCGTCCGTATGCTGTAGGAATGACAAAGGGCTGCCCATCGACAACAAACCCAACTTGGCAAATCAACCCCTCATCTAGAATGTCGTAAATAGTCTGGCGATCGTAATTTCCGCGCTGGGGCAAGCGTTTAATCTGCGTGCGTTGGGTCTGCAAAAACGCTGTGTCGGTAGATTCTGCATGAGTCATAGGTGTTCTTTCCAAATCTCTAAAAAATTACGCCAACAATCGCCGCACAACTAGGTGGACTTAAAAAAGTACCAATTTTGTCTTTTATAGTAAGTCCACTTAGCAGAATTAACCTGAAATGGATGTGGCGATCGTTTACAAACTGGATTTAGTGATGATGAAACCATGCACGAGCCACTAACGTCGGAGTTGGTCTAATATCAGCGCGATCGCACTATCTTGATGCAGGCCACGTAGGAGGTCGTAATTGAATATAAAACCCTACAAGTCTGCGCCGCCCGCGCAGTGGGCGGCGCAGACTTGTAGAATCTTGCTTTTTATTTAGGTTGAACCACTTATCAAAACACCGCGTAATTAAGCAATTTTATTTTTAGTTAATTTGACTGTTAGAACAATCCCTAAAAACACAACACAGCATAATACTGCAATCAGATTTTCTTCTATCTTGGGTGATATAACTACGATAAATCCTTGGTCTTTAATCAGTGCAGAGAAGCTGGAAACACAAAATGGCATGAGATACAGCCTAAAGATTTGCCAATAATCTCTTTTCTCAACGTTATTAGAGGAAACACTTAACAGCAACCCCGTACCAATTACAACACTGATGCCCACCGAGTTAATCCAAATCTTTAGCGATGGATCAAAGTAAAAATAGAGCATGACGAGGTACCAAATGAGATAGCACCAGAGAGCTGCCTTATCCAATTTGATTTGATAAAGATATTGAGTCAACCCTTTCATAACTATCTTATAGATCTAAAATGTCCTTTTCAGTACCTCATAATCGGCGCAGATAGCGCAGGATCATGTCGTGAATTACGCCTGTCTGCTCATAGCATCTTCCAACGAAACAAGTTGATACCCTGCATCCAGAGGTGACACAACTGAGATGAAAACTAGCGGCGCATCGCTGTTGTTGACTACTCCATGTACACATTCAGGATGGGCAATAACTATGTCTCCAGCGCCGATTGGCTTCGTGGTGCTTGCCTGATCAAGATAGTAATCTCCTGTTCCGGTTAAAATAATCCAGGTATCTTGCCCACAAGGATGAATGTGCGGGGAAATTTCTTGTCCTGGATTGATGTACCAAGCAACAACAACTGCATCCTGAGATTCTGTAACGACAGAGCGAACAGGCTCTCCATCTACCACTGGCTGAAAAAAACTAGAGCTATTGAATATCCTAGTTATATTCATCTTCTTTCCCCATTAATGTGAGACATAGACTCTGCCAACAAAGGCGGTACTGCAAAGCTTTCCAGGACACGTATCATCTCACTGAGCGCTTTAACGCATTGTCTCATCAGTAACTTTCCAGTAGCTTAGAGGCGGATTAGAAAGCAGAATGAAGGGCTAATTTTTGTACATGGCATGTACAAAAATTAGCCCTTCAAATAAATTCCCAACTCCAAGGTACACACTGAAGACCACTACCAAACATCCAACAGACATGAGTACAACTTTCTTATGTAAGCTTTTGCCTTGAAAATACTGAATTAATTTACATAAGAAAACACGTGAAAAGAACGTTGTAAGTCAGCAGTCCTACCTATAAACTCTGTGCGATCGCCTCTAATTGTCTCTACTAAGCAGTTCAACCTAAATAAAAACAAGATTCTAAAAGTCTGTGCGGGCGGCGCAGACTTTTAGGGTTTTATGTTTAATTACGCCCACCTACTTAATGAGAGTAAAGCTTCTCAGAATTAATTTGAAACTGAATATTTGTCACCTTCTTTTTGCCAGGTAACTCTTGGGCACCCAAAATATAACCCTCTTGCTTTAGCTCATCAACGGTGCGCCAAAAGATTTGGTTATTGCGAGATGAGTTGCTACCCAGTAGATCCAGGTTTTTGAACAAATATTGTTTGGAGATCACTAGGTATTGCCCTTCCTGTAGGGTGTCCCATTTCATGCGGCTGGCCAAATAGATCAGAAGTTTGGTTTTGTAGTCGCTCTTGGCATTGCTGCCAAGTTTTTGGGTAAGGTCTAGATCGCTGGCAAACAAGACATAATCACCCGTGCGGCTGGGGCCTTCAAAAAACTCTAGAGAGACGGTGTAGGCATCTGCTAGTTCATAGGTGTAGTCTGCGGCTTTGGCTAAGTCAAAGTCGCGCGGCACGTTGTCAATTTCAAAATCTTTGATTCGCAGCACGCTTTTAATGATTACCTTGGCTCCCATGCTGTTGCCTTTGCGTAGCGACTGTGCCAACACGAGTTCTGTGCGATGCAGGGCAACCAAATCACGGTTAAGTTGCGATCGCAGCTTAGAGGCAAAGCCGCCGTCTTTGGTGCGGGTGTAGCCGAGGCTTTCGAGTAGGTCATTGGAGCGAAAGGAGACGAGTGGTCCTGTTCCCTGTTGGGCAGCTTGTTTGTAAAGGTACAAAACGATAGAAACCTGACGGGGATTTAAAAAGGTCAGCAGCGCCATAAATAGCCGCTGAATCCGCCGATCTTGAATTTTCTCTAAGCCTTTACTAATTCCTTGGTCTATACAAGACTCTAGGTCTAGCTTGGCGTATTGAGCTTTCAGCTCTTCCCATTCTTCTGCCGATAGGTCATCTAACGGAACGCGCCGAGTAATCGCAACTTCGCTGGTTTCTTTACCATCAGCCTCAACCCGCATTTCTAGGTAGTATCCATCTTCGTCAGAGCGAAGAATAGGTAACTGGGCATCTGGATTTTTGACGGATGCTCCGGCACGGGGCATTACCATCAGAAGTTGTCCATCAACAGGAAAATGATTGGGGTCGGGTTGAGTCACAGGAGGTGCTTTGCTCTTGGCGGTGCTGTGTGCCATTGTATCAATCATTATTTGAGGAACACATTCAGGAAGCAGCAATATTCCAGCGTTAGGTTCTGTCTATCCCTAGCGTGCTATCAGAAGGATAACGGTTTTAACGCCAGATATATCATTCCACCCTGTAACTCCGGCGTATGATTTCAGACGATTTGCCTGTAACTCCGGCGTATGATTTCAGACGATTTGCCTGTAACTCCGGCGTATTGTTTTGACCTGTAACTCCGGCGTACAGGAATGAAACTTGCCTGTAACTCCGGCGTATAGCTCTAGCCTATAACTCCCACGTATAGATCTCAGGTCTTCTTGCTACGGGGTCATGATTGGAAGCATTTTACTTAAGCTTGCCCGTAACTCCGGCGTATACTTTTGGCCTGTAACGCCCGCGTATGAGACGGCAAAATGCCTGTAACTCCGGCGTATTGTTTTGGCCTGTAACTCCGGCGTAGAAGATGCCTATAACTCCCGCGTACAGAGACTTTTGACCTATTGAGATCATTTTTTTTAAGTGCTAACCTCTCGATCAGGTAAATTCCCAGAAATCCGTCTTTATCTACGTTTTGCCTATGGGTAATCTTGAACAACGCTGAAAAATTTCTCTGAAAAAAATCCCCTTGCTTCCTCGCCAAAGTCAGTCAAAGGGATTTATGTCGATTTGCATCGTTTAGTACTGCTGCGCTCATTTGACTGAACAACAGAACCTTATGCACAAAAATTCTAGCAATTTCTGTGGCTCTGCGATAGTGCAGGGTCAGACTCCTTACTTGTGTCGGTGTAGTCAAGTTTACTGGGGGAAGCAACGATGACCGTTTTGCTCTCTCCGCATCAACATCAACCATTCCACTATGTAGAGGAATTGGGTGATCAGTTTCTAGGGCTATTTCCCCATCGCTATGACTATATTTGGGCTGAGCGCCCCGCGCCAGGAGAACGCGCCAACTGGCAAACTGAGACTCGTCATCCGTTGAGCGATCGCCTACTTCAGCAGGGTAAACATCTATACGGTGTTCGCTTTGGCGCGCAGACGCGGTATTTGGTAATTGATATTGATGCTAAGAGTGTGTACCATCCCCACCGCGATCGCCTTGGCATTGCTCGATTGCTAGACGCGTTGGAACCGTTAGGACTGGTGGACTACTTAGCCTGCACTAGTTCTTATTCAGGTGGAGTTCACCTCTACATTCCTTTTGACACGATTCAAAAAACCTGGAATATTGCGTTTGCAGTTCATACAGCCTTGGTAAAGGGTGGTTTCCAAGTTGCTCCAGGTCAACTGGAAATTTTTCCTAACCCCAAGCTTTACGTGTCTGATGGGACACCTAACCTTTATGCTGCCCATCGGTTACCACTTCAAGAGCCTGGATCTTATCTGTTGTCTAAAGAGTGGGAATTGACTCACACCACTCAGGCTGAGTTTGTTCGTCGCTGGACGTTTGTGGCGGCTCGTAATCAAGTAGACGAAGCTGCTGTTAGCCAGTTAGTAGATCAAGGCAGGCGCAAACAAACTCGTATCTCTAAACAGGCTGAAAAATTTCTCAATGATTTGAATGCCGAGATTGAGCGAGGCTGGACAGGATCTGGGCAAACGAATCGGTTATTAGGACGAATTACAATGCGTTCTTATATATTTGCCCATGTTCTCTATGCCAGTGAACCATTGCAGGGTCGAGCCTTGGTTAGAGATATTGTGGCAGTTGCTAAAACGCTACCTGGCTATTTTCAATGGTGTCGTCATCAAAGTGAGATTGAGCTACGGGCTGAGGAGTGGGCACGCTGTATTGAAAATAGCGCTTATTTTCCCTACGGGTTTTCTAAGTCTATTGATATTAATTGCATTAATAACAGTGTTAACTCTGCGTCTTCGTTAACACACAATCAACAGCAGCAAACATCTGCGCGTGAGCGAATTCGACAGGCGATCGCATCTTTATTAACAACAAATACGCTTCCAGTCGCTCCAACGGCTCGCTTCCACGCCCTGACTGCTCAAGGTATAGGCGGGGCTACGCTATACCGTCATCGTGATCTTTGGCACCCGAATTACCTAACCAGTAATTATGATCTAATTTCTGTCGAATCAATACCAGTAGAGACATCCAAACAGGTAGACAAACTTGAACCTGGTGCAGAAAATCTTCTTGCTCCTTTGCCTTCTAATTTGCCTTTTAAAATGATTAGTGGGTTAGATTGCTTGAACGCAACTAACCCACTAAATCATCAAAGCTTATTGGTAGCTGTTGCCAGTAATCACTTAGAGGACAATGGTTTGAGCGATCGCCAACAGGCTTTTATTAATCAAGGCAGTAATAATTTTCCACAGGTGGGGCGTGAATTTAATTTTGTGGAACGGGTAAGCCGATATTTGCAGTCAGCTGATCCGATCTTGCAGTCTGAGGCTCATGCTTTTGTACAATCGGATTGCAAAACACCGCAACCACTGGTTACTTTGCCAGAGCCATCAAAGGTGATTACGAGTGGACAAGACTATCGAGAGGTGGTGGAGGCGATCGCCAAACATTTGTGTCGATTGGGCTGGAGTTCTCAGCAGGTGGGCGATCGCATTTGGCTGCACTTTGGCAAAGCTAGTCTGGCACTTCTTAATGATATAGAACTGGTGCAATGGCTAGAGTGGTTGGAGCCTCAGGTAAATTAGGTCGGTTTCTTTGAACTTAGAACGAGCGGTAGGTTAATCGGTCACGTTTCCACGCAGCGATTTAATTTGTCCTCGTTTTGTTTTGCGATCGAGACGTTTTCGTTGGGCGCTACGAGATGGCTTGCTGAGTTTACGCGGTTTCGGTAAGACCATAACGCTCTGGATGAGTTTTTTGAGGCGACTCAGCGCTTCCTCCCGATTCTGTTCCTGACTGCGATGCTCTTGAGCTTTAATGACTACGATGCCCTCTTTCGTGATCCGCTGGTCACTGAGCTGGAGCAGTCGCTCTTTATAAGCATCGGGCAGCGACGATGCTTCAATGTCAAACCGCAAATGAATTGCGGTCGCCACTTTATTGACGTTTTGCCCACCGGCACCTTGGGAGCGAATGGCACTTAGTTCAATTTCGTGAGCAGGAATGATGATAGTACGGGAAATTTGCAGCATTGTGACGAGATTCACCAGGGCAATTTTATTATGCTCGGTTTCTAATTTATATGGAAGCAGCCTCAGCGGAAGGGTTGTGTTGAGGGGGTAGTTTTAGGTAGAAAGTTGAGCCAACCCCTTCTTCACTTTCAGCGGTTACTGTACCGTTGTGAGCTTCCATAAAGGTCTTGACGATCGCCAGTCCTAGCCCTAGGCCATCTTCTTTGGTTGGGTCAGTCTCGGATTTATCAAACACTTTTTCTAGTCGATCTGCTGGAATGCCTGCACCATTGTCGCTAACCCAACACTCTACTGCACCGTTGTTGTCTGTAGGGCGGGCTGCAATGACAATTTTTCCGTTAGGCGTATAGTCGATGGCATTAGCAATTAAGTTTTGCAAAACTCGTCTGAATAAGCTGGCATCGGCATAAATGACTAAATTATCGGGTACTTGATTGATCAACTGTGTGCCCCTAGGGCTGGCAACGGGATGAAGATCATGCACCAAACTCTCGACTAGCGGCCATAGTTCAAACTCTCGACGTTCCAATTTAATACCGTTTTCTTCAATCAGATTTGTGTTTTCTTTAATTACCTTGCCAACCAGTTCATCTAAGTGCTGCACGTTACGGTGCAATATTCTTAAGATGTGACTTGTTTCGGCACTAAGAGGTTGGGGAGCGAGCTTCATTTCTAATACCCTTGCTGCCAGGGCGATCGCGCTCAAGGGAGTACGCAGATCATGCGCCACAAAGGCCAGATACTCTTCCCGACGCTGTTGCACATTTAGCGCTTGTTGAGCAGTGTAGGTTTTCACAGCCCCTCCAATTGCCCCGTCTAGGCATCGGTTCAAGATGTGAAAAGGTTTTCCTTGCAGGGTTATCCCTTGACTATTGGCAAAGTCGTGAATGCAGCCGCGTAGGATGTTGTACTCTGCTACAACTTCTTCAATATTAAATCCGTCTTGAACTCGCTGTAATCCATGGGCAGGCGGAGTGCCTTCTACGAGTACTTCAGGAATTGTTTCCTCCAGATTGAATTGAAGAGCGGTGGCTAACTCATCAATTAACCCAGGAATATGATCATTTATTGTAGGTGTGTCGAGCTGTTGGGCAGAAGGCAGTTCTCTAACTTGCTGACGCCATATGGCGAGTAGGGCATCCCGCTCTTGTCGAAGCAGCGCTGCTAGTTTGTCGAGATCATTAATGGCCATTTATTTTCTAATGTTGCAACGCAATGACGTTAATTGAGTTGTTTGAGGGTGTATCAAATTGCCTTGAATTGCACGGGCTGACACCTGATTCAGAGGTGTTTGTAGGTGCGTTCGCAACCACTGTTAATCGACCAATAATAAACTAGATTTGTTGCAAGTTAGATTTTCTGAACTGCGCCTGCAAATTCACTCAACTTTCTTGGCTTTTTGGATCAGGTGCGTGAGTCCTATAATAGTTCAACCTAAATAAAAACCAAATCCTAAAACCCTGCGCCGCCCGCACAGCGGGCGGCGCAGGGTTTTAGGATCTTATATTTGCCTAAGCCCACCTACTTCTCTGCAAGATATTCGTTAAAAAACCTGAGAAAGTAAACCTTTATCACTTGTATCACAATTTTTTTGACCCTTTACGCCCACTAGCACAATTCTATGGGCGGTTTTCACCCACTCAGACTCTTCCAACTTAGGACTTACGCACACTAAACGAAAAACCAAGAAAGTTAGATGATGTTGCGGGTGCTTCGTACCCGCAACATCATCTAACTGCGTAAGTTTTATGAAAGTCAGAAGCTAGTCATAAAAGCTGCTCTAAAATCGTTGGGTCTTGAATCTCTTTGTCTCGCGCTAGTAAGTAGGTGAGCGTAATTAAACATAAAACCCTAAAAGTCTGCCGCGATGTTGTGAGTGGATGGGCACAATGCAAAGTGTGCCACCGGGCTGACGATGGGCGATCGCCCATCGTCAGCCCCAAACTCACCCTCCAAGGCAGAGTTTCTGGCAGTTAAGGTAGGTTTAACGTCAAGAGATAAACTCCAGAGTAGTCCTAAACAATTAAGGATGTGCTGTGCTCCGCGCGGCACATCCTTACCTAAAAATCATTACCTTTAGAGCACTACCAACTCCAGATTGGAGGATGCTATGGTGAATTGGGGGGGTTGGGGATGAATCGCTGTTGTAATTCATATCTGCCCAAAAGGAGCAGAGCGATGATAAGCGGTAAAAAATAGTAAACCCCACGATAAGCAAGAAGCGCACCAAATAGGTCATTGGCTGCAACGGGTGGAGAAATCAGAACCAGCATGACTGTTTCAAATACGCCTAGACCTCCGGGCACATTACTGACAATACCGACAAGCTGTGCCAGAAGGAAGATTTTAAAGAAGCCTGCGTAGGACAATGGGGTGGTTGAAGGCTTACCCAAAATTCTTGTGTCAGGAGGCGATATTGTCCACGTCTTTGCCATTCTTTTGCATCAGTAGCAGCTTGTATACCTGCCCTTGCATGTTGGCATCATGATGCTAATTGATCTAGTTACGATTCCAGGTCAAATTAAGAGACAAGAGGATTGTGTAAGCAGCAATCTGTTAACTCGGTTGGTTAGTAGCAAGGCTCAAGAAATACTTTCACTGATTACAGTAGCGGGATGGGAATGACTCATCCCTCTTTCTTTTGTGAGGTAATATGAAGGCATATTCTAGAAGAGATCGATATGTTTTCAGCATCTCATGAGAGAAGCGCAATTGTTCGGACAGAACGAGGACTAACCATTGCAGGCACACGCATCACCCTCTACGATGTAATGGACTATGTGATGGCTCACTATCCGCCCAGGTTTATTCAAGGGTTATTTGATCTGACGGAAGAGCAAATTAATACTGCTCTGGCTTATATTGAGGCTCATCGCTCAGAGGTGGAAGCGGAGTACCAGCAAGTTCTTAAAGAGGCTGAAGAACTCCGACAATACTACGAGGAGCAAAATCGTGAGCGAGTTGCTCGAAGTGCAGCAAAACTACCCAAGCCCGGAACTGAGGCTGCTTGGGAAAAGCTTTGGGCGGCTAAGGCAAAGCGCGAGTCGATAGTGTGATTTTTTTGATCGATCACAATCTCAAAGGTCATGCGTTGGTTTTCTTTGGAGCGATAGCGAGCGAAGGCTAGCTTGATATCGTCCCGATTCGGTTTGTCACATTTGCGGAACTGGATTTGTCTACCGACAGTGATGACAGGGTTGTTTGGCGACTAGCTCAGGAGAATCAGATGATTTTGTTTACCGCCAATCGCAGCATGAAAGGGAAAGACTCGCTGGAGCAGATCATGCGTGAAGAAAATACTTCAGCAGCGTTGCCCGTAATTACCGTTGGCAATGCTGATCGACTTCTAAATGATTCCGAATATCGGGGTCGGTGTGTTGAAAGTTTGATTAAGATTGTGCTTAATATTGATAGCTATCGAGGTGCAAGGCGAATTTTCATACCATAGTGTGATTGAGCATTGGGTGATCGCAATCATATCGGCAAGAAACGCGGCATAACAACCTCAATGCACCCGACCGCCGAGAGGTGATCTGTTAGGAGTTCAAGGTTATCTGCGGCGGGAGATTGGGAACGATCGCCGCCGCAAACAAAATTCCCAGCACGGCTGCCGCCAGACTCTACTTTCCCTTGCTCTACCCCCAGGTGAATTTGGGCAGGGCTGAGCACCTGTAGTAAGCGACGTTGACGTTGGCGATCGCTAAAGCCCACAATTTCTGCCATCACAATCTGAGTCAGCAACTCTCGCAGCGTCAACGGATTCTGCTCAGCCCGCTCTGGTAAATGCAGTTCCCAGTTGGCAAAGATGGGCTGAGTTTTACCCATCACTTTTCCAGAAACGGTCAGTGCAGAAGTCATGTCTCTAATAGTGTGGGGTTGTGCGATTAGTATAAGTGTACTATAGCAGTCCTCAATCCTAGATCGCTCCTAGATCGCCCCTGTAGATGACTAAATAAAGCTACAGGGGCGATCGTACTTTCCCTCCGTGAGTTGGAATCAACGAAACTCAACGTGGCAAATAACAACGGTTTCTGGATATTAATCTAACCGATGAATCTGCTAAACCGTTTTATTTCAAGTTGGATTTGGACTCTTGATTACATTATTTTTATGAGAGCTTTACGGGGCAAAGCTCTTATAAAAATAATCATGGCTTGCTTAATTAGAAAATGCTGTAACTAACGGGAAGAGTACCCTACCTGGGTACTGTCCCTACCTTATAAGATTGCGATGATGAATTCAGTTACGAGCTAGACGTAGATGAGCTGAAAGACAAAAGACTGAACGCTTCTTCCACGACAGCTAATAACCAAATTACAAACTCTAAACATGAATGGGTACGAACTTATGTCTAATGCAATGCAATCAATGGCAGCACGGGGATCTCAGGGTCAACAAGAAGTAATCGGTCAACCTGGACAGCCTAACGAACTGACCCTGACTGAAACTCGCACACAATCAATTGTTGGTCCTGTCATTTTCAAGTTGTCCAATCTGGACGTTAAAGGCTTGGGTAATAACCCTGCTGATCCGGTTAACAGTCAGTACATTGTTGCAGCCGATGAATACTTCGTTGCCAGTGTAGACGTGGAATTTAACAAAACACCTCTGACTGAGTTACTGATGTGCTTGGGAACCCGAATCGATATTGATTTTGGGTTTGAGGGCTACGGTATCAAAGCAGCAGAACTCAACGTGCCTGCAACGATCCTAACTGAAAAGGGTGTGTACAAATATACACTGAAAACCGCTCCTGCCCGCCCTGTCGATCTCAGAATGCCTACTGGGCTGTATGAAATCGGTGCAGTTGCTAGGGTAGGACCAGTTGAAAATCCTTGCACCACCAAGATCTGGGGACATGGATATATTCAAGCTGTGTTGCTTCAGGTCTATGGAGCTGGTCAGGAGTAAGATCTTTCCTGAATCGGTAATCTACGATCTGCACACAACGATCTCTTACATACTCTCTTAGTCTGAACTAAGAGTTTGAACAAACTGATAAGCCACTGTGCCTATTTCGGTTTCGATTAAGAGACTGTTTGAAATGTATCGTCAATTGAATGTTTCGGGCACAACGTGCCCGAAACATTCAGCTTTTAAAGCGACCTAAATGTTACACGCTTTCCTGGCCAGTGATGAGATGAATCAGGTTATCGATTAAGCGATCGCTCTCCATTGGTAAAATATCTTTGCCGTGCATCATTTCTTGCACAATCAGAAAATGTATGAGTGCACCAATAAAAATCCGTGCCGTTGCTTCTGGATCAGACAGCTTCAAGTGCGGGCAATTCGTGAAATAGTAACAGAGTTTGCTGAAAGCAGTCTTTTCAATGTTGGAGACAAAGGTGCGAGCTAGCTGCGGAAACCGCTCTGATTCTCCCAAGATCAGCCGCATAAAGTTGAGGAACTGTGGTTCATCCGTCCCAATACTTAAGGCTCGATTTGCCAACTCTCTCAGAACAATTTGGGGCGAAGCTTGTAAAACATCAGCATTGTCTGTATCAAAAATAGACCGAAATTTGCTCTCAACTAGGTGTTGAATCAACGCAATAAACAAACCTTCTTTGTCCTGAAAGTGGCTGTAGACAGTAGCTTTTGAGACTTTTGCGGCGATCGCCACTCGATCCATACTCGTTGCCGCATAACCATTCGCCAAAAACTCCTGCATTCCACCCTTTAGAATTGCTTCGGTTTTCTCTGGAGAGAGCTGCTTGTCGTCGCGTCCAGGTTTAGCCTGTCTCATGCCGTTCTATCTTCTTTGGGGCTGAACCATAGATTTTAGGGTAGTGGTATTAATGTAAGGATTGTTTGATGGGCGGACGAAGCCCGCCCATCAAACAATCCTTACCAATTTAGAACTACCGATTTTAGCTTGACAGTACCATACTAATCGGTTTAGTTTAAGGTATGGATTGAACTAAACCGATTAGTATAGTGCTTCATAAAAGGAGGCTTCCACTGTGCAACCTACACCCATGCAGGAAAGTTCACTTATAAACGCTCGTAAGCCCCGGTGGATAGTCGTTGTGGCGATCGCTCTTGGTGTTGGCAGTGCCGGAATAGGGCTGTGGCGGTTTCAGACTCTGTCGTCGGCTCCTCCTCAAGCGATACCAGTCAGTGAACCCGTCATCAAAACGGTTACGGCTCTGGGACGACTGGCACCACGCGGCGAGGTAATCAAGCTTTCGGCTCCAACACTACTTTGGTCATGATCAACTGCGTAAACAAGTTCTCTTTGATATCAGTCTTCAAATCAATACGGGTGAAATTGTCATTATGACTGGGCCTTCTGGCTCTGGCAAAACCACACTGCTGACTTTAGCAGGTGGCTTACGCTCGGCACAGTCTGGCGGTCTACAGGTGCTAGGCCAAGAACTCTGTGGTGCAACGGCTAAACAACTTACAGAAGCGCGCCGACATCACGGTTATATTTTTCAAGCGCACAATTTACACAGTAGTCTCACCGCACTTCAGAATGTCAAAATGGGCTTGGAGCTTCATCACCACCTTTCAACCGCAGATATGCAGGCTCGTTCTGCCAAAATGCTAGAACAGGTGGGATTGAGCGATCGCTTAGATTATTACCCTGATGATCTGTCGGGTGGTCAAAAACAACGAGTGGCGATCGCCCGCGCCCTTGTCAGCCATCCTCAAATCGTGTTGGCAGATGAACCGACCGCTGCATTGGATAGCAAATCGGGTCGAGATGTCGTGAATTTGATGCAAGCCCTGGCAAAAGAGCAGGGCTGTACGATTTTGCTGGTTACCCACGACAACCGAATTTTGGATGTAGCTGATCGAATTGTGCAGATGGAAGATGGTAAATTAACCAGCAATTCAGCCCGGAATGTAGCTGCTTATTGATACACCATTTGAACAATATAGGACCTACGCACCTCACTCGAAAAACCGAGAAAGTTGAATGCATTTGCGGGCGCGGAGCGCCCGCAAATGCATTCAACTGCGTAAGTCCTACCATACTGTATGTATTGAGAGAAAACTTTAGCTTAGATGTTAGCTCTTTAGTAAGAGGGAAGCATACTGTTTGCTTTGTAGGCTGATACGTGTACACATTTGTTCGCAAGAGAACTCACACCATGGTCAGCAAACAAGACTCAAAGAGCAAGCAAAGCACGTCCAAAGCAGAAGAGCAAAAGGGCAACCAAACCGAGGTTTCTGCTAAAACTGTGATCGCTGATAAAGATGACAGCACCAACACCCAAGAACTAGAGTCCTTGCTGAAGAAACTAGACGGCGATTTAACGACGATTGACCCAGATGCTGCCCTCAGCACAATTGACGAGTGGCACAGCACGCTGAACAAATCTAAAGAGCCTGAACTCAAGGAGCTTGCCAGCGGACTGAAGGAACTCAAACAGCTCTTGAAAGGTGGAAAAGCAACAGGTCATGAAATTGGCGAAGTGCTTTCCCACATTGGTGATCAAACCGCAGACATCGCTTCTGATGCGGATAAGGGCTTGAAAACTTCTCTCCAGAAGTTGGGCAAGCAGTTGTCTAAAGCAGGGCAAGCGATGGGCAAAGCCGAAGATAAAGAAGCGGCTGAACAAATCGAGTCATTGAGTGAAACGCTGGACGGTGATTTGACTAAGATTGATACTGACACCGCTGTTGGTTCGATTGATCACTGGTATGGCTTACTGAACAAGTCTGATACCGAGAGCTTGAAGGCGATCGCCAGTGGTTTGAAGGAACTAAAGCAAATCCTCAAGCGCAAAAACGCCAAAGCATCTGACATTGCCGAAGCGCTGACAAAAATTGGGGAACAAACCACTGAAGCCGCTTCAGAAGCTCATCGGGGTCTCAAAGGTCCTATTCAGAAGTTTGGTAAACTGCTGAGCAAGACAGGCAAATCCCTGGAGTAATTTTTGACATCTTGAACTTGAGTAGAGGGTCAGATTCCATCCAACACCGTGTCTGAGCGTTATTGATTTTGGGGATAGGTTTTTGTGTGTGAAAAGGCTGCATCGTGGCTCACACATACGAAAGCTTATCCCCTTTAGCAATCTCCTTTTTGTCTAAAAAAGTGTCAAATCAGATCTGATTCGTAAGTCTAAGGCGATTTCCGGCAAAGATTTTACCTTTCGACTCCGCTCAGGGTGCAAGCTGGCTGAGCGGAGTCGAAGACAGCGGGTAATTTGTTTGCTAGAAATCTCCTAAGCTTCTCTGAAATAAAGCAATGCGGTAAGCTCTACCTAAAACAGCAAGAAATCCGGTTACTCAAAGTGAGTAGCGCGAGTAAAACTGCGTCACGATCAAGAAAGAAGAATAGAGAAAATCGATTTTGTCTACGCCTACTGAAATCGCTAGCTCGACGGTTGCAACTTCCAGTATTAATTCAGGTAATGTTCGCTCAACGCTATGGTTGCCCGATCGCGTCATCTTCACACCAACGGCACTCGAAGAACCCTGGGGACAGCAAATTTTAGAGCGGGTAACGGCGCTCAATCTGCCCATTGAAGCGCTATCTCGCAATCGGCTGACGGGACTGCGCGGCGAAACGGAACAAGATACATACCGCCTGTCCAAACGCACATTAGCTGTAGTGACTGCTCCACCCAGCAGTTTTAAGCTCAGCCCCATTCCGCCGTCTGCCGATTGGCAGTTTCACTTAGCGGAAGGCTGTCCTGCCCACTGTCAATATTGTTATCTGGCAGGTAGTTTGCAAGGGCCACCTGTGATTCGCGCTTTTGCCAATTTGCCACAGATTCTAGACAACTTGGCTGCGTATGAGCATCTGAGTAACGCCACCAGTTTCGAGGTCAGTTGTTACACTGATCCGTTGGGAATTGAACATCTGACCGGCAGTTTGGCAGAGTGCATTCGCTATTTTGGCACTCGAAACCAAGGGCGTTTGCGCTGGGTATCCAAATTTAATCACATAGAGAGCTTACTAGGGCTACCTCACAATGGGCGGACACGCTGTCGGTTCAGCGTCAATGCAGCCCCTATCTCTCGGCAGTTTGAGGGAGGAACGGCGACTGTGAGCGATCGCCTGCTGGCCTTACGTCAGTTAGCGCTACCTCAAGCCCAGGGTGGCGGTGGATACCCTGTCGGCTTAGTGGTCGCGCCAATCATGGCAATTGAAGACTGGCAAATGCATTACGAGCAGTTATTTGACCAAATCAGTGCCGCTCTGGATTTCGACTGTGACTTGACATTCGAGTTAATTTCTCACCGCTTCACACCCACCTCTAAGGACGTTTTAACCCAGTGGTATCCCAATACCAAACTCGATATGGACGAATCAAACCGCAGTCTCAAACGGAACAAGTTTGGTGGTATCAAGTATGTATACGACACGGATACGATGAAGGCTCTACGTCACTTTTTTGAACAGGAAATTGCTCACCGATTCCCCCATGCCAAGATTCTGTATTGGACTTAGAGACTGTAGAGATCTTAAATAGCTTCTAAACGTGCCTGCTCATTGGGCGGAGACGTTTACATATCGCCCGAAGGTATAAAAACTAAAAATTACGCACTGTGTGCCACCCTTGACGCGGCGCACAGTGCGTAATTTTTGGGTGAGAATTTCAGTTAGGGTTCCTGACGACTGCTATCGCCAATCACCGCAACCTTGTGTCGGTAGACAAGTTCAGCACCAAACCAGCCTGTGATTCCCAAAAGTGATGCCACAATTAACGAAATAATTAACCCTAGGGGTAGAACGGCACCTTCAACATTATTCCAACGTAGTGACCAATTAACTAAGGTCAAAATCATAGCGGCAACGTTGCCAAACATATGAATCCAGCCGGCATTGTGCTTTTTAACTCGATCAATTTTGAGAAAATCTAGCATCCCGGTCAGAGCAGCTAAAAGACCTGCAACAAATCCTGCACCAATTAGCCAGAGGGCTGCTCGCGCCCAAAACGGATCACTAGTGAGCCAATACCCCAAATCAGCTCCAAACGCGCCTGTTAGAAAGGCGATGGGAAAGGTAACAATTAAGGGATGCAGTGGATGTCCTGCGATCGCCACCGTACTGGGAATACCACTATCATGATATTCGCGCTCATCGCTTTCAATAAAGGGGGGAACACTGGGTGTTTGTGTCATGGTTCTCTCTCCTGAGAATTGAGTAATACACGTTAAATGGAAGGAATCTGCTCTATTTGAGTCTTGGCATGAATAACCAATCTGCCCTTTTGAGCATCTAATTGGTGTAACTGAAGCGATATACCTGGAATATTGAAGTTTCGCAAATCTAGCAAGGCCGTCAGTTGCTCAACAATGGCAATTACGAGTTGTGTCGTTAAGCCCTGTCCCGCTGCCGAGAGAATTTCTAACGAAATCCGATATCCGTTATCCTGGATTTGCGGAACGGCCATGGCCGACAATTTCTTGCTCTCGCCTTGCTCTCTTAATAAAAAGTCAGCGCCGATCACAAATGTGTTGTCACCGGGCAGATGGACTGTTGCAGTTTGTACATCAACAGTTACAGTAGACCCTTCCACTTCCATCGTTAAGCCTTGCAATTTGTTACGAATGTAATCGGAACCAAACGCTCGATTAATATCAACTTCAGTCAAAATAATTTGAGCAACTGCATTAGTTGGATGGAGGAGTTCAATATTGCCAAAGACTGCACTCAGTGGATTAATGGCAACTTTGTCGGTGTTAACGTTTATTGTCTCCATTCGAAGGTCTTGCTTTACCACAACTCCCTTAGCAGAGATAGTGACGGAATCTACTTTCCCCTGAACGAGCTTTACAGGATCAGTGCGAATATCAACATCGATAGCGGCGACTTCATCTAATTGACTGGTAATGCCTGCCTCCACCACCTTGCTTAAAGCCTTTTCCCCTAAATCAGGGTTTTCTACTGACATATCCCGTTCCCCATAGTTCATTCTTGCCGATATAAAAGCTGGCAAGCTCTTTGAACGCACATTCTGATTCGCGCACTTTGACTCGCACTATTAATGTCAGGGGAGATAGCTTAAAGTTCAATCTGTCTAAAGAAATACAAACGATGCTCAGTGATACATTGTCATGTTTTTGGGCGCTCGTTTCCAACACTACAGTGCAGAACTACCCAAACGATAAGTACGCCAGTTTTCAAAAATCCTCACTCTTATGAGAGAAGATAGCCCGTGTTTCTGTTGCTATGGTACTAGTATCTTAAGCATCTCGAGACTCTAGCTGCGATGAAACTAAAACCGATTGAACAACAGGTTGACGGTTGGCTATGCTGTGATTGCGAAATTATCAGTCATCTTAAGAACTATCTGACCGACGAACCCTGACACCCGATCGAAAGTACCTTTGCGGCATTGGTCACTGCCACTCTCCAGTTAACAGGTAAGCCGTTGCCACTGGATGAGGTTTGGTTTCAACATGCTGCATCCCAAGATATCTCAGAGCATCAACGTATTTTTCAAGCAGAATTACGATTTGCTCAACCGATGAATCGCCTGATTCTCGATGTGAACTGTCTCGATTGGGCTGTGCGATCGTCCAATTCAACCTTGTTAAACCTCGTCTAACTTGAAACCCAGAGTTTTCCCTCACCCTTTTCATATATGCCGAAGGCTTTAAGCCCTCTCCCCGGGGAGAGGGACTTTGAAAGCTTTTCCGGCTCCCCTCGCCCTTTGGGAGAGGGGCTGGGGGTGAGGGCTAAAACTACAGTTCTCAACGTGGACTTGGTTTAGCTGTGTTTGAGCAACATGCCCAAGGAATGTTAGACGAACAGGGGCAACAGAAGAGTTATATTCATACTGTCATGCAAGCGATCGCCCAAAATCTGCAAGGTGAAACTCCATCCATTGAAGCGATCGCGCATCAATTAACCACGAGTGTGCGCCAACTGCAACGCGAACTGCATGCCCAGCAAGCATCCTATCAACAACTGCTTGATGATGTTCGTAAAACCCTGGCACTAGAGCATCTCAAGAATCCTCACACATCGATTTATGATGTAGCATTCTTACTGGGCTTTTCAGAACCTAGCGCCTTTCACCGAGCATTTAAACGATGGACAGGAGAAACTCCCCGGCAATTTCAGCGTCGAGATCGTTCAAGCTAGTCTTCAAGGACTCTGGTTGCAGTAGCAAGTACACTTTAGAGACTGCCCGGTTTAGCCCGTAACCCGTCAAAACTCGAAATTCTTCAAGTTTTTCAGACGTCCTACACTCACATCTTCTGCCAAAATAAATGGCTTAAAGCCTCCCGGACGCGATCGCCCATTCAAATCAACATCAATGCGGGTGTCTGATCCCCGTCGTACAAACCGAATCAATTCATCTCGAATCGCATTGCCGCGATAGTTTCCAGGAACCAACCGATCCAACACTCTGCTCAACACAATCTTGTCTCGACCTGCCTGGAAATCGGTAATGCGATCGAAGCGATCTTGAGGTTTTTGATAAACAAAGCGATCGCGTCCTGCCCCTCCTGTCAACACATCATTTCCAGTACCACCGATCAGAACATCATTGCCATTTCTACCAATCAAGGTATCTCTTCCACCTTTGCCGTTGAGCCTATCTTTACGAGGTGTACCCTTCAGCTTATTGTTACGGGCGTTTCCCGTTAGGTTAGTACCGGGATTAGTGGCAGAACTGCCTGTTCCAAAATCTCGCAGGTAAATCTCATCGGTATTGGTGCCCGAACTATTCAGGTTCTTGCCATTCGACACAAAGATAACTCTGCGTCCATCTGCCGAAATCGTCCCCCCAAATGACTTTGTTCCCAGGAAACCACTAAGGGGTTCTTGCCCGTTGTTATTGACCGACACACGGGTGGTGGTACCAGCCACGGTGTCGCGCACAAACACATCAAGAGCATTGTTGGTATCTCCTGGCACCAGATTATTGGCAACAGATTGAAACACCACGTAGCGCCCATCTGCTGAAACCGCCGAAGACTTGACAAAGCTAATTCCACTACTTCCGTTGGCTTGATTGCCGTTGGAATCAAGCGAAATGCGACTGGTTTTGCCCGTCTGGAGATCCCGCATAAATACATCTAAACCAAGTCCAACTTGAAAACCGTAGTTCCTCAAGTGTCCCTGCAAGTCTTGCCAGTCATGGAATACAGACCCTGAGAACACTCAATGGAAAACTCCATGTCCCAATATGGACGGGGTTTATAACGCCATTGGTGTCATTGGGAACCAGATTGGTGTAGCCCGATTGAAACACCACGTAGCGTCCGTCAGGAGACATCACAGGCTCGTGAGCCCCTGTTTCCTGCAAGGGGAGGATCTCATTGCTTGAAGCTCCACCACCTTTCTGTCCTTGAGAATTGACGGACGCAATCGTGGTCGTTCCAGTGAGGCGATCGCGCATGAAGATATCGAAGCTGCCTACCGTATCACCCGCTACTAGATTAGTTGCAAGAGACTCAAAGGCAACAAAGCGTCCGTCTGCGGAGATAGATGGGCTTGAGGAGGGAGCATTGGCTTGACCACCGCTGGAATTGACTGACACGATCGTAGTTGTGCCCGCCACAACATCTCGCACAAAGATATCGTCACCACCGGTGAAGACGCCTGCAATTTGTGCTTCCGATTGGAAGGCGACAAAGCGACCATTGGCTGAGATCGACGGTCGGTATTGAGCATTGCTAAACAGATTGGCTGGGCTTTGGTTGCCGTTAGAGTCTACCGAAATTCGGCTTGTTGTTCCCGCTACTGTATCCCGTATAAACAAATCGAGTTCGCCGTTTGTGTCGCCCGGAACCAGATTACTGGCATCTGATGAGAACACAACAAACCGTTCATTTGCAGAAATAGCGATTGAATCTAAAAATGAAGAATTAGCATTACCTAATGTTTCATTTGAGGAAACTGACAAGAAGAAAAATTGTCCTGTCTTCAAATCCTGAAGGATGACGTCAGAAGAACTATTCGTGTCATTTGTGAACTCTGTCAAGGTAGATACAAACGCCACGTATTGTCCGCTGGATGAGATGACGGGTTTTTCGCCAAAGAATGTGCCAATTCGAGTTGTAGTTGCCATAATGTCTTCACGTGTAAGGAATAGGATGAATTGGATATTGCATAATCACGCAGTAATTTAACTGCTAAAAATGGCGATCGCGTTTCTAAAACATGTACTAGAAACGTCCTGCGCCCTGTTTTACGACCGAGTAGAGATTGAAAAGGGGAAATCATGGAATGCCTGATCGATAAATTGATTCAGGGTCTTTTATCCAGACGGTATCTTGATGATTTAAACCTTATAGTCCACATATGGGACACTGTAATGTCCCAACAATTTCGATCGTTTTAACTAATAGTTCTCGTGCTTGATCGGGTTCTTCCGTCTGGCTGTATTGTTCCGCAATGTTTAGCAATGACAAAACTTTGTAAGAGT
>Ga0335394_10000415_pt1 | contig 45118 bp, 44 predicted proteins | sample MAT03_FD_205741 | JGI IMG/M metagenome (GOLD analysis project Ga0335394, IMG submission 205741) | Freshwater microbial communities from Lake Fryxell liftoff mats and glacier meltwater in Antarctica - MAT-03 (spades assembly) (version 2) ... | reverse complement strand
AGTTCCCGTGTCTTGGCGTTGATATTGATCGCCACCAAAAGAAATCCATCTTTTGAAAGGACTTCCCGATCTCGCATCACAACTCGCCCCACATCCCCCACACTGCTGCCATCGACAAACACGTATTCACCCGGAACACGCTCCGCCAGATGAATCCCATATTTATCAATTTCGATCACCTGCCCGTTTTCGACAATGAAGATATTCTCCTTCGGGATGCCGGATTGAATGGCAATTTTAGAGTGTTCGTGCAGATGGCGCAGTTCACCATGAATCGGTAGCAAATACTTAGGACGCACAAGGTTAATCAACAGCCGCATTTCCTCTTGCCGCGCATGACCAGAGACATGTACTTGGGCAATCGGGTCATAAACGACATTCGCGCCTTTTTGAAATAAGCGGTTAATCGTGCGATAGACCATTTCTTCGTTACCGGGGATTGGATGCGACGAGAGGACAATTGTATCGCCTTTTTCCACTTCCAAAGCGCGATATTTACCGGCTGCCATACGCGACAGCACCGAAGTCGGCTCACCTTGCGAACCCGTCACCATAATGACCAGTTTATGCGGCTGGATGCTGCTCACGCGGTTGACATCAATCAGTAGATCATCGGGTAAATCTAATATCCCCAGTTGTCTTGCCACTTTGATATTTTCCGCCATACTGTGGCCGGCAATCGCAATTTTGCGCCCATGCCGTTTGGCAGCATTCGCTACCTGCTGCACCCGCGAAATCAGCGAGGCAAAAGTCGCCACCATAATGCGTCCGTTGGCTTCGCGGAAGACTTTATCAAACGCGCCATCAATGACGGCTTCTGAAGGTGTCCAACCCGGAAAATCGGCATTCGTGCTGTCCGCCATCAGGAGTAAAACGCCGCTTTTGGCGAATTGGGCAAGTCGGGCATAATCGGGTTTTTTGCCGTCAATCGGCGTGTTGTCGAATTTGTAATCCCCACTGTGGACGATCACGCCATACGAGGTGTGAATTGCAAAGCCTACACAATCCGGGATGCTGTGGCACATGTGAAAGCTCTCGACCTTGAAGGGGCCAAGATCAATTTTATCACCTGCTCTGAAGATATTAATTGTCGTGAGATTGCTTACACGTCCTTCTTTGAGTTTACGTTCAAGAAACCCTGCCGTCAGTGGGGTAGCATAAATGGGAATATTGGGTAATGCCTCTACGACGTGGGCAGCGGCACCGATATGGTCTTCATGACCATGTGTATAAAGAATTGCATGGATTTTGAGATCTGTGCGGTTAATCAGATAGTTGAAGTCGGGGATAATGTAATCGACACCGTGCATGTCGTTGGCGGGGAACATAATGCCTGTATCAATGATGATGGCATCATTCCCCAATTCGAATACCGTCATATTTTTGCCGATTTCCCCCAATCCACCGAGGGGGACAATCCGTAGTTTAGGTCGAGCCATAGGCTAATTGCCCAGCGTGTAAAGGCACGTCAGGCTACATCCTTTCTTTAATTGAACTTACAATCGCTCCGAACAAAGCCTAGTAACAATACTTTTTGCAAACTTTTTGAACAAACGCCATAGGGCGTGAATAGGTAAATCATGGTTGGATAGGAGGTTATCCTATCCAACAGCATTGTACCATAGGAATAACATTTTTCGTCAACAAACGCAACTACGTTTCTTTAATTCTGTAAATAACGCTCACGAATGGCATCATGTACACGATTAACGACGCGCAAAACGGCCTGCGGGTTGTGCGTCCCCGGAACACCGCCCTCCTCGATAAAGGCATTCTTCAAGATTTGTCCCCAATTGCCGGTGCTACGAAGTTTATAATCATGAATATACTGCTCAACCGTCTCCGCTTGTCTGCCTCCGGGTGGATTCAACATCCGCTGCAAGCTGGAATACACATCATCAATCTCACGCGGCGCGATATGAGCAATATCCGCCAAATGCTTGTGCATATAAACGCGCTTCATCTCATAAAATTCCGATAAGGTCATTTCGACCCCAGCCGCCGTCTTAATCGGCGCATCGCTGCAATGCAGATCAGAAAGATCATGCTGACGACGAAACTCGGTTGCATCCAACGGGCCAATAATGCCCCATAAGACTTGATCGTCATACATGGGTTCAAGATTAGCGCCATGTTTGCGGAAGTAGCTCTCGATCAGCGCATGGGTAAATTCAAAATCGGTCAATACAGCCGCTTGACGCGACGCACTGATGTTGACGGGCATTCCTGTCGCCTCTAACGTACAAATGCGCTTGCTGCTGCCAAGATCAGGCCGGACGCGCCCAATCGCATTGTGCATCGCTGAAATCGGGCTGCCGAGGCCGTCTTCATACAACAGCGCCCGTGCCATCGCGTTCACGCGTTCTGACCGCATCAGATCGCTGTAGCGAGCGAGGCCGTCCGGTTGCAAATGAGGGCTGATGGGCATTTCTAAGTAGCGTCCAGTCACAGTCGTGCGGCGCAAATATTCGCGGGTGCACAGCAGTTCCTCATCGCACGTCCCATTGACGAATGGCCCACCCTTTAACACGCTACATCCAGCAACCGCTGTCGCGCTCCGCAGCATCGTATAAAAGGCAAATAAGCCTAATGCTTCGCTGCGACCTGCCAGATCGAGATGAACATGGCAGGCTTGGATGCGAAAGACTTCAGTGACATTCGCATCCGGTGCAATTTGATAGCGGGACTTCGCTTCATTGAGTCGCTCTACATATTCCGGGAAATAACCATTGATCTCCACCATAAGATCAACCGCTGTACGCACTTTGGGATTATCCGTCAGCTTAAAGTCGCTCTCAGTCGGATAAGACGACATAATTGCCGTAATCAGCCCGGTCTGTTCGCTGGAAGCCACCAACGCCGACATAATGCCCTCAAGTGCACTGCGGGTGCGATGATAGCCTACACCGGGGGCTATATGCGCTTCAATCTGATATTGGCACGCTTCACGGTCAAGCTGTGGGGTTATCCCCAAGCGCCGCGCATGGAATTGATAGGCGCTGATGTATTCCTGCATCTGATCTTCTGTCGGCCCCGCGCCGTCACGATGCAGCAGCCCCAACTCGATCTCCGCCCCCAACGCCCGAATGCGCGTCGTCGGTGCGTCGGTTTCCTGCATATTGGTATGATTCACGCTGGGGTTGAGGTTATAGGGGACGATACTTTCCAGCAGAGATTTTCCGCTGCGATAACGCGAACTGACCACGCTGCCCAGCATATAGGCATGACCATTAATATGCGCCAGTAAGACGTTAGCAGAATTTTTATCGTCCAGATCATACACTGACGAAACGGGTGTCCCGATGGCATCCGCGAAAGTTTCCAGAGAGAGATCATCGTCTGGCGATGACTGAATTAAGTCCTGCAATTTTTCGTTAAAGAGCCGTTTCTGGCGTTCAACTTCCTGCCAGGGGACAGCCGAGCTAAATTCGACTAAGGTTTCGTTGGAGGGGAGAGGTGTGTCCATAAAATAAATCTTTCGACGATGAGCCAATTTTCCGGCTAATTATATGTCAATTTTCGCCGTTAGCCTACCGCCACGCCAGCGATGGTTTTAGCAATCGGACAGATCGGTTCAGAGTAGCTTGTATATTATGGAGATGATCGTTGACTCGCAAGAGGGACAGAAAGAAGTTTATAGATCATTTAAAAGAAATGTCAAGTATATATTGCAAGATGAGGCGGCAAATCATCCATCTCGTTCAAATCCTCATCATATTTTAGAGATAAACCTGAAACATCTTCCACATCATTAATTTTTGATCTTATCAAACTAGGTAGCGCTCCTGGTAAGATTAGCTTTACTATATCTTCATGATCGAAGACGATAATATATTTTCCCGTTTTTGCATGAAAGATAATTTGGGTTGCCTTAGCATCTTTAAGAATTCTTTGTCTTTTGTCATTTGTCTTTGGAAATCCAGTTGCTCCTTGACGTGTAAAAAATATTCCAAGTTGACATTGATTTTGAAATTTATTCTCTACTATAAAGCATAAGCGTGAGAATTGAGCATCTGTAACTACCCCGTCTGTGTTTTTAGCTTCTAATACTACCTTGTCCATTTTTAATCGTAGTAGCGCTATTAATAATTTCCAATGAGGAGAAGAACCGGTAATAACCAGATCATGTTGTGGGCCTGATGATGATTGATATGATTTGATTGCACCTTTACCCACTAGACAACGGAAGGAGAGATAAGCAATCTTTTCCATTAATTGTCCCCCCACAAGTTTTAGCTCCTTGTTTCTTTTTTTATCTATTGTGGGATTCTGAACTTCCCTAACCCAATTTGTATACTCTATCACGCACTTTTTCAGATCTTCATCAGGTCTGTATAACTTTGTGTCAAAGTCTACTTGTTGTGAAATTGGATTTTCCGTATAGCGATTCATAGAATCCAAATCATCAATAACGGTTAAATATGCTTCAATTAATTTGTCATCTGTATCACGATAATTTACTTGGTCAACGTAATTCATGAATAGCTATTTGGATATCCTCACGCTTTAAATCGAACTCAAACCTATAAAAGATTTCATCTGGGTTATATATAGTTTGTTCACCAGATTCGACCTCAAAAACTAAAGGTAGTTTGGGAAAACCATCAGTCAGTGGCCTTCTTTGTATCGGTTGTTCTGCTTCTTGACGATAGTAGACAAGTATATATGCATCTGCAAGATATTTTTCCCATAATAAGATTAATATTGCTAGTGCGTCATTAAATGGGCAATTTGTAGCCGACATAATTAAACTTGGACTCAAAGTCGAATGAATCTCTAAAAGTTCATTTAAATCCTTAAGTCGTTTTGGGTATTTAGAGAAGACGGTCTTGTCTAAATGGAATGTTAGTATCAACATTTTTTACAACATGTTCATTTGAATTTATGTGATTTAAGAGAAATTGCATTTGTTCCAAATCACCTAATTTAGTAACCCTTCTAAGTCTAATATGTGTAAATCCATCGGGAGATAATGATTGAGGTCTGCTTCCGAAAAAAGAATATCCGTTGAACAAGATAGATTCGCCGATCTTTTCTCGAATTATACATTCATATGATTTTGGATCATATTTTTTAATAAGTGTACGTAAAATCTCGTCTTCTATTTGTTTAATAGTTTGTATATCTTCAGGAGGAGTATAATTGCTAGTCTTAAGTCTTTGCCAAACAGATTTTCGTATCGTAATAGCAAGATATTCGATTCCCTCAACCCCAGTTGCGTCATCTTCGTCATCTATGTCTTCATCATTTTCATTTTGTTCATTGTTATATTCAGTTCTTGTTATAGCACCAGCACTAGCATTAAGAGAAATGCCGCGATGTTCAGCACGAATACGAACATCTTTCCATATGTAGGTTTCATAATCGTAACGATAGCGTTCCCACAAAGTATCGAGAATTAAGGCATTTAAATTAATCTCATTCATATTAGAGTGAGTCTTTTCAACTATTTCATTAAAAAGGTCGGGTATATATCTCCAATAAGGAAATTGACCCTTGAAAGGCTCATTGTCAATAAAGAATATACCTTTACCAGATGTAAATCCTCTCCAATGGAGGGAAATAGAAGTCTTAGTTACCCGCGCAAAAATTAACCATCTCGCTACATACTCTTTGGTTGTATTTTGATCTTCATACCTCTCACTTATTTCATAATTTATGAAAACAGGACGAATATACCATACAGTATCCTCATCATATGAATGTTGAACAGGGCCATACCATTTCGCTTCGCCAGGTGCAAGCGCTAGCTCGCGCACATCACCTAAACTTGGGTTTGACCCAACTGAACCTAATTTAATAGACAGATAAGGTCGTTTTCTCTCTATCATGGCATTAATAATAGCTTTAGCCGAACCCGTTTGTTGACGACGAATAGCTTCAGATATTTCTTCAGCTACCTGCAATTTAGTGTCAAACTCACCAACAGGAATATCTAATTCATGAGCAATTTTTCTTCTCAAAACTTGATCGAAGTCGGACGAATTTAAAAAGTCTTCGACAAATCGGAACATATCGTCTTTAACTAAGTCACTTATAAGGAAGACTTCGATGCCCATATTTTACACCTTAAATTGAAGTAAAAATTATTCTTCAATTGTATTAGTAGAGTTATTCTTTAGCAAATTTTCTTTTAAGATTTCTCATCATCTTAATAGCACGACCATAACACCAAAAATTGCGTTAGAAAGCCCCTTGTCATGACAGGTCTTTGTCTATTTACCTTAACCAAATTTGCGAGGTTCGGATAGCCCAACGCTGCTTACAATAACGTATAATGATCGTCGAAGAAATCTGCTGAAGATAGCGTAGGCATCTCCATGATTTGCTTGGGGCCAATGTGCAAAGTCCATGGTCATTACCCCCTATGCACCATGCCAATTGGTATCACCAACCGGATAGGATTATAATTCGCGTCTGCGAAAGCAAGTGATTGGCATTTAAGGAGACAACGTAAATTATGGCATTCGATAAAATTGTTGTGCCTTCAACAGGCGAAAAGATCACCGTCAGCGACGGTAAACTGAACATCCCCGACAACCCGATTGTGATGCTCATTGAGGGTGACGGAATCGGCTACGACATCATGACCGCCAGCATCCGCATTTGGGATGCCGCCGTTGAAAAGGCGTATGGTGGCAAGCGCAAGATTTCATGGATGGAAATCTACTGCGGCGAAAAGGCAGCCGGTCTCTACGACGGCAATTATATGCCGCAAGAAACCTTTGACGCGCTGCGTGAATATAAAGTTGGCATCAAAGGCCCGTTAACGACCCCCGTCGGCGGCGGCTTCCGCAGCTTGAACGTTACGCTGCGCCAAGTGCTTGATCTGTATCAATGTATCCGTCCGGTGCGCTGGTATCGCGGTGTGCCTAGCCCGGTCAAGCATCCAGAAGATGTCGATGTGGTCATCTTCCGCGAGAATACCGAAGATATTTATGCAGGCATCGAATTTGAAGCGGGAACGCCTGAAAATAAGAAACTAGCGAAATTCCTGCGTGAGGAATTGGGCGCGACAGGCTTTTTTGAAGATGCAGGCTTGGGAATCAAGCCGATCAGCGCCTTTGGCAGCAAGCGTCTAGTACGCGCCGCCATCCAATACGCGATTGATCGCAAGCGCAAAAATGTGACGCTGGTGCATAAGGGCAATATCCAGAAATTTACCGAAGGCGCGTTCCAAAAATGGGGCTATGAAGTCGCAGCCGAAGAATTCCCCAACGAGACGATTAGCTGGGCAGATGTGGAAAAGAATCACGGCGGCAAAATCCCTGAAGGCAAAATCCTGATTCAGGACGTGATCGCAGACATCATGTTCCAGAAGATGCTGCTGCGTCCGTCCGAGCATGATGTGATCGCCACACCGAACCTGAACGGCGATTATTTGAGCGATGCGTTGGCGGCGGAAGTCGGCGGTGTTGGGATCGCGCCGGGAGCGAATATTGGGGATGAAGTGGCCTTGTTTGAAGCTACGCACGGCACTGCGCCCAAATATACCAATCTCGACAAAGTGAATCCCGGCTCACTGCTGTTCAGCGGTGTGATGATGCTGGAACACATGGGCTGGTTTGAAGCAGGCGATCTTATCACCAAAGCCTACGAAAAGACGCTGGATGATCGCGTCGTAACATACGATTTCGCCCGCCAGATGGAAGGCGCGACAGAAGTCAAAACAAGCGAGTTCGCCACACACATCATCGGCAACATGGGCTAATTAGAAAAGTATTTGAACCGCGGAGATTTAGAGTTAGACTTCTCGTGCGCTATCTCAAAAACAAGAAGTTTATGTTGTTATTCAATTAAATAGGGAAAACTGCCGGGAACGACACACAGGTCGTTCCCGGCAGACGCACAGATCGCTCACTCTCCAAAATCTTGGTGTTCTTGGTGCCTTGGTGGTTCAAATGTGTCAAAACTTACTCGGCAAGAATGTTCCCAATCGACTCAAGTTCTTCCGCGCTAAAATGCAAGTTATCCAAAGCGGCGACATTATCTTCAAGCTGACGGACGCTGCTTGCGCCGATCAAGGCTGAAGTCATGCCGGGATGCCGTAGCACCCACGCAATCGCCATTTGCGCGAGCGACTGTTCGCGGGCTTGCGCGATCTGGTTGAGCTGGCGCACTTTAGCCAGTTTGTCATCGGTGATCTGGTTGGCTTTTAAGAAGCCGTGCGGTTTAGAAGCGCGTGAGCCTTCGGGAATTTCCGTCAAATAACGATTCGTCAATAAGCCCTGTGCTAACGGCGAAAAGACGATGCAGCCCATCCCCTCATCATTGAGCGCATCGAGCAAATCCGGTTCAATCCAGCGATTGAACATGTGATAAACAGGCTGATGAATCAAGCACGGTGTCCCCAATTCACGTAAAATCTGCGCCGCTTCACGGGTTTTCTGCGCGTCATAGGATGAAATCCCGACATAAAGCGCCTTCCCCTGCCGCACGATTTGGTCAAGCGCCATCATCGTTTCTTCAATCGGCGTTTCGGGATCAAAACGGTGGCTGTAAAAAATATCGACATATTCCAGCCCCATGCGCTTAAGACTCTGGTCAAGGCTGGCGATCAAATACTTACGTGATCCCCACTCGCCATACGGCCCAGGCCACATTAAATAACCCGCCTTGCTGGAAATAATCAGTTCATCCCGATACGGGGCTAAATCCTGAGCGAAAATCCGCCCGAAATTTTCTTCGGCAGATCCCGGCGGCGGCCCATAATTATTCGCCAGATCAAAATGGGTGATGCCTAAATCAAAGGCGCGATGGATCATCGTCCGACCATTTTCCAGCGAATCCACCCCGCCGAAGTTGTGCCATAAACCAAGCGAAACCGCAGGCAGTTTAAGGCCGCTGCGTCCACTGCGCCGATATTCCATTTTATCGTAACGTTGTTCAGAAAAATGTGCTGTCATTTTGAGTCCTTATCGAAGGGCAAAAGTAATAGTTTATACTTAGGCGAACCGTCTGCATAAAATACCACAATTTGCCCTACTCGCCGATAAGTCCTCAGATGTTGAGGTTGAGTTTGACTTTTACACCACTACGAGGGTTTACGTCCTGTAATGCGGGCGCTGTAGATGTGCGGCATTCCTGGCTGACGCTCAACAATGCCTTCGGCATCGGTTTTATCGATCACTTGAATATCGACAAAGCCTGCTTCGCGCATCATGCCTGTATAAAGTTCGGCATCAATCGCGCCCGTTACACATTCCGCCCATTTCGCGGAATCCGCCCGCAGTTCTTCGGTAAAGTCGCCTTCGGTTACGATATCGCTGATCGAAACCCGTCCGCCTGGTTTAAGTACACGCAGCGACTCGCGGAATACAGCAGGCTTATTCGGCGAAAGATTAATGACGCAGTTGGACATGATGACATCGACGGCGTTATCTTGAACAGGCAGCGCCTCGATTTGTCCGCGCCGGAATTCGACATTATGGACATTCATTTTGAGCTTATTGGCGTTGGCTTTTTCCAGCATAGAAGGAGTCATATCGACCCCGATCACATAGCCAGTTTCGCCCACCTGCCGCGCCGCCATAAAGCAATCAATCCCGCCGCCGCTGCCGAGATCAAGCACCGTCTCGCCGGATTGTAGCCCCGCAATTGTCACAGGGTCGCCGCAGCCAAGCGAGATATTGGTTACTTCCGCAGGCAGCCCTTCTAGCAGTTGATTGTCGTACAATTGAACTTCACTGCCACCGCCACAATCACTGCCGGAAGAAGTGCCACAGCAGGAATTACTTTCCCCGCGTGCGATTGCCCCATAACGTGCCTGAACAACTTCGTGAATAGAGATCGTATTATCAGCCATTTCGTCCTCCTAAGACGTGTTATGCTGTCAAAACACTATTTGATTTGAATCAAGACTAAGCGTGCTGTGTTTGTCGCGCATGGTTAAAGCGGCTGGCAACTTTAGCAGAGGCCTTTAAACCCGCAAGTGAGCCTTGAAAATGGGGCATTACATACCGGGCGAATAATTCATAACTATTCCAGATGGCAGCCCGTGATGTCCATTCTTTAGCGCCGATCAAGAGGCCACCAAATCCGCCAAAAACATCAAGCATGTGTTGAATTCGGGCGATTGCGTCATCCGGCGTACCGATGATAGCGTGTTGAGCGGCATATTCGACGTATTCATCACGGCTCATCTTGGGCGCAGGTTGTCCATTCACACCCGCTTTAAAATCAAACTGCTCTTCCGCAATTCCTTGCCGCACTTGATCTAAGGCTTGCTGGCGGGTTTCGGCGAGGTGCATGTGGACGTTAAGTGTAATTTGACTACGATGGGCATCTCGTCCAGCAGCAGCGGCACCGCGTTGAATATGTTCAAACAAAGCGGGTACGGCTTGCGGTTTTGCGCCGGAGAGGACTTGTGCGCCATAACGCCCGACCATTTCCAGACTGGTGGGATGATCGGATGCGACGGCGATGGGCATATAAGGATGGGTATACGGACGCAGTTGCAGCAGTGCTTCACGGATTTCAAACCAATCGGTCTTCATCGTGATCGGTTCAATGGTCGTCAACAAGCGCATAATGAGTTCAAACGACTCTTGAAAACGTGGGTGTCCCTGCGCTTCCTCCACACCAAAGAGATAGAGATCACTAGGCAACCCGCCGCCTACGCCGACTCCCAGCATAGTGCGTCCGCGTGTGAGATGATCGAGCAAAATCACCCGATCAACCACATGAAACGGGTGATGGATTGCTAACGGAATTATGCCCGTACCCAACCGGATAAAGCGGGTACGCGCTGCCGCCGCCGCGATGAAAATCTCTGGTGAGCTAATCGTCTCCCATCCGGTGCTATGATGTTCACCAATCCATGCTTCATCGAAGCCGAGTGAATCCAAATGTTCCAAAAGTTGTAAATCACGCTCCAACGCTAGTGTTGGATTCTCACGCGGATGGTGTAACGGCTGCATAAACAACCCAAATCGCATTCTTGATTGACCATCTAATAACGACATACTGAACACTCCCATAATTGGATTTTTAGATTGCTAAAGCGCCTGTTCAGGCTGGCGCACATCTTCCCGCTTCCCAAACACAATATGCAGCAAGGAACGAGGCACCGACGAGCATATAAAGCGCGACGGAATAATTTGCAAATAGACCAAAAAGTAAACTGATAAAAATAGGGGATGCCGCCCGTGCTACCGCCCCAAACAGGGTCATGCGCCCGCTGATGGTGCCATAAGCAGCCGTTCCATACGTTTCTGCGATGAGAGCGGCGCGTGCTGGCGAAATTGCCCCGAAACCGAGTCCATAGAAAAATACAAACAACCATACCGCGCCACTGGCCTGATTCAGGCTCAAGATGAGTAACCCTACTGCCTGTGTGACGAACAAAATGGCCGTAATGCTGTGGCGGGATATCCGCGCCCCAAGCGGCGTAAAAATGATTCGCCCCGGTAGGGCAACCGTACCAATTGCCCCAGCCATTCCCGCCGCCAAGGTTGCCGCGTAACCTGCATTTATCAGCAGCGGAACCAGATGAACCGCTAAACCGACAATGACAAATGTCGAAAGCGTAAATGATGCAGTCAGCCACCAAAAATCGCGCCGTTGAAAGGCTTGTGCCGCTGAAACACTTATTTCAACGTGGGATGCTGAAGTTTCATCAACATTCGGGGTGGACATATCGGTTTCTAGCGGTTTCGACGAGGCTTGCAAAGGTGCATCGCGGAGTAAAAAGGCGTGTGCAGGGATCGTTAATACACCGAGAATTGCCCCAAGTATCATCAGCGCTGAACGCCATCCAACTGCCTCGACAAGCCAACCCGCTAGTGGAATAAAAATTACGCTAGCAAATCCTGCAATAAAAGTTAGGGTCGTTAAGGCTTGGCTGCGTCCATAAGTGAACCAGCGCACAACTAAGGCGAATGCAGGCTCATAAAGCACCGCAGCCATCGCTACGCCAAAGCCGATCCATATCACATAAAATGCCCATAAGCTGCTCACCGATGCCCACAGTCCCATCAATACTGCTGCCAGCATTGCGCCCGCTGTCATCAAGGTACGCGCACCATACTGATCCACCCACTTCCCCATAACAAGTGCCATTAGCCCCGAAATGAAGAGTGCCATTGAAAAAGCGCCGGTTATTTCAACTTTCGACCAACCAAGTGAGGCTTGAATGGGTTCCACAAAAACCGTGAAACTGTAATACAGAATGCCGTAAGAGACGGTCTCGGTTAATGAAAGCGTCGCCACCACAATCCAACCATAATTCAGTGTTGAAGATGCTGCGCTGGATTTGGCTTTTAATCGTTGCATCACCACACTTATCCCATTTACATATTGATAAAAATCAATATATTCTCGCAAAAAAATTTGTTGGATTATTCGCCGATTACAGGGATGGTTTCCACCTGAACAATTTGACTCGGCGAATCAAGCTGGAACACTACCCGAAGCTGTCCGCAGCAGAAATCGACGCGCTCCTGATTCAGCGTATAAAAACGCTGCCGTCCTTCTTGCCGGACGTGTACTAACTGCACATCTTCCAGAAACTTGAGATGATGGCTCACCGTCGGCTGTTTGATCTTGCCGCCAAGCTGCTCAACTAAATCATTCACACTTAGCCACACGCAGCACAAACGACACATGATCTCATAGCGAGTATCATCCGCAACGGCTTTCGCAAATAGCAGGGCATCTGTTCCTAAGTTCATACTGTTTATTATATTGATCTTTATCAATATGTCAAGAAGTTGATCTGAGCGGCGGAAGTACATAAAACACTTTAAACAATTCTTGTCCATCCTCGTAGTAACTGTACCAGACATGATCGGGGAAGCAGCCTTGCAGCGCTTCCAATTCCTGCGTGTAATTCACTTGCAAGAAGATCATAAAGGGCGTTCCATCGTCTAAAATCGGTTGACAAACGGCACGGTCTGTCATAAAGATCACATTGGTTGTATCCAACCAGCGCGTCGGCTCACCCAGCCAAATCGCCACCAAGCGCGAGTCTATCCAAACATCGTCGCCACTAAATAAGACAAACGCATTCCATCGACTACCGCCCAAATGCTCAAACTGAATAATTTGTTCGGCGATGGCAGGCGGTCCCAAAATGGCATTGTTGTTATAAGGGGTATAAACGTTGAAATAGGCATCCCAATCCTGCAAGGTGTGGAATGTGAGCAGAGCAAGTACCGAAATGAGCGCTGCTGATTGAAACATCCAACGAGGTCGGAATGCGCTGATCGCACGTAGAGGTAACGACAAGCTAACAGCCCCCAACACCATCACAACAGGAAAGGCCACAGTCGCCCGACGCGCACTCGGCAGTTCTAAAGGAGTCGAAATCGCCAGCGCTGAGGGAAGCACAAAAATAAATAACGCCAGAGGCAGCAGCAGTTCGGTAAAACGGCGATTTTGCATCACGCGCCATAGCCAAAAAGCCAAGCCGAGCAGCAGCAGCGCCCCGCTCACTACACCCACTGCCGGACGATAAGGCACGACGTTGAGCATCACGGAGTCTGAAGTAACATTAAACAAGCCGAGCGAACTTAACAGCGCGTCTCCAAAACGGCGTAAATTTTCCGTCCAGTGTAAGCCGACCATTTGTTGTGAGCGATACCAATATACATTAGGATAGCGAACCCAATAAGCCAGCAGTGGCAAATAAACCATCAGAGACAGCGCCACCAACGCCCCCAAATTAAAGATGAGCCTTTGCCGCGATGTACGTTCCGTCATCAGCCAGCGCAGCCCAAAACCGACTAACACCAACAGCGGCGCGATACGAAAACCGGTGTATGTATATAAGCCTATCCCTAAGATCAAGCCAGTCAGCAGAAAATCACCCCGTTTTCCAGAGCGCAACGCCCCCCAAAACGCAGCCAACAACAACGTGGCAGCCAGCGCCGCTTCACCCGCCCGAAAACCGCTGCGTCCCATAATCAACTGCCACACACTGACCGAACCTAATGCCATCGCCAACAATCCGGTAAGCCGTCCATCAATCTGCCGTCCCAACCAATACAACGCCGGAAGCATCAACAGTGCAATCAAACTGCTGGCGAGTTTTAGGCTTAGAAACGAATAGCCAAATAAGCCGGAAAAAGCGTAAGTAAGGTAAAAATGAAGAGGTTCACGCCCACTGTGTGCGCCAAAATAAGTGGGCAAGTAACCCTTTTCAATGCGAACCAGATCGAAGATTTTCTCGGCATGGTCGGGGATCATCCCATGCGGAGCATCATCCAGTCGGAAATATAAGGAGAACGCGCCGATCAATAAAATGAGCAGAAAAGCAATCAACTCCGCATTGATCGGGATGGTATTTCGCGGGAACTTTATTTCACGATGCCCTGCTTCGCTGAGAATCAACCACCAATACCCAATCCCCGCTGCCCAACAAATGATTAAAGCCGGGTCGAAAACGGCATCCCACGACAACCAAAATACCAGTCCCATCCAGAGCAACCCGCCGCCAATCAGTAGCCTCCGACCCGGCGACCAATCGAAATCATCCAGCGGATTTTCGACTTGTCCGGCACGAGCAAGGCCATAGCGCACTTCTTTTTGAAACAACACTGCCAGCCATTGCAACCCAGACAGCCCTGCTAACACCCAGACTAAGCTATCCTGTCGATTCTGTACTGTGTAAAGGTATTGTGCGGCGATAGCGAAACAGATCGCCGAAATGCTTAAAACAATCGTGATAAGACCAACACGCATTTGCTTGTCAGAAGTCGTCATGTTATCTATTACCTGCCAAGGTGGGTTAGAATTGGTATCAGAGGCGACTCTACGCTAAGTTTAGATTGTTGGCAAACTCAATAGGGCGCACCCACATGGACGAAGACACAACTATTTTCACTCGCCGTACCATTTTGATTGTTGATGACGACTGGCTCAATCGAGAACTTGTTGAAGGACTGCTCAATATCGCTGGATACGCCGTTATTCAAGCCAGCAGCGGAAAGAAAGCGTTGGAACTGCTCAGTAAGCAGCTTCCAGATGCGGTCATTATGGACGTGCGGATGCCCGATATGAATGGCTATGACTTGTGTATAGCACTTCGCAAAAATGAGCGGCTCTATACCCTTCCGGTGATTATAGTCTCTGCTGCCAGCAGCGTAGATGATGTTGTACAAGCCCTTGATGCTGGAGCAGATGACTTTATCAGCCGAGACAGCCTCACACAAGAACTGGCAACAAGAATTAATGCTTTGCTGAGGAGAAATCGAGGATCGGGCATTTAACCTACGCTTGCCCTATGCTGTTTGCTCTCTATCCTTTAAGCTGGTAAAAATAAATTTCCCGAAGTGATTTGTTCGTTTTCATCGTGCGACCCGGCTCTGCATCAACTAAGCACTGAAAGCTGACCATTGAGAGCTAAACTTTATGGGCTTGGGCAAAAGACCCGTCACACAATCGAAACGGCCTCAATACAACAGCGGCCCTCCAGCCTGGCTGGTATTTGTGTTAGGGATTGCAGTGGTCTTTGGAATTTATTACTTGTGGTCGGGGGTGCGTGATTACTTGAGAGTAGGTGGGTTAAGCGAGGAAGGCGCAACAGCGCTTGCTTTAACCAATGAGCCAACAGCCGAACAACAGGCAGAGCAGGGGGAGTTTGATAATTTTGGATTTACAGCGCTCCCCACAGCGACAGAAATCCCGGCCTGCATCAATTTTGAAGTCAGTGTACCCAGCGCGATTGTACGGGCTGAAGCCAGTACGAATGCTGCAATACTAGATTCGCTCTCACAAGGGGAGATCGTCTGTGTGATCTCATTGGAGGCGGATGGTGAGTGGTATCTGGTTGATCTTAACCCACGCACCCGCCGCATCGAAACCGGCTATATGTCGCAAACCATCATTGAAGCTGTTGACCCCACGCCAACGCCGACACGCACCCTCACCCCCGCGCCTACGGTAACGGATGTGCCAACCTTTACTCCTTCAAGCACGGCGGCCCCACAGCCAACGCCGACTCGTGATCCGGGTGTGTCCGATACACCTACGCCAACGCCTTCACTCACCCCCACTGCTCCCATCCAAAGCGCTTGAAGGTTTTGTGGTCGCAAGAGGATAAATCAGGCTAACGATATCCCAGCGCATGATGAACCCTACAAACAGCCGGATTGCCGCGCCCATTAGGAGGATAATGGGTAAGCTAATGTTCACACTTTCTAGCAAACCACCGATGAGCGGCCCAACAAAAATCCCTAGTGCGATTGCTTGCTGTTGGGCAACGGATGCACGATCTGCCTCTTCTTTGGAGACACGTTCATAAAAGAGTGACCATAAGCCTACACTGGCGGCTGCCGTCCACGACGCGCCGGAAATCGCGCCTGCCAGCAGCGTAAACTCCAAACGAGTTGCTGTTGCAAAAATCACTGCTGAGAGCGCCGTCCCTGCCATCGCAAAGCTAATGAGTCCCTGTGTACCAATCCGCCGGATAACATGATGCGTTAAAGTCGCCACCAGCGCCCCCGCACCCAATTCAGCGATGCTAAACAGCATCATAAACCCCTCGTCTGCGCCTAGGTTTTTGACCATGTGCAGCGGCGTAATACTGATGATGGAGAAAAAGGCCGCATGAGTCAAAAAAGCTGTGATTATCACGGGCATGACCGATGTCGAAGACCAGATGCTGCCGCTGCGTTTAACTTCATTCACCTTTGCGACAGGTATTGTCACGGGACTAGGGAAAATCACCCGAACACTGCCGACGTGCCACATACTGACAATCGCCACCACGAAAGACAAGAAGAACATCAATTGATAGTTGTAAGGAAAGGGCAAATGCTCCAGCATGATGCCAAACGCCAAAGCGCCGAACCCAATTGCTACATTTAAGGCCAAAGAACGATGGCTTAAAAGCGTATTCATACGCGGTTGGCTCACTGCCTCGCCCATCATCGTCACAAAAATCGCGCCGGAAACCGCCGTTGGGATGTGCGTCAGCGTGATCGCCGCAATCAACCAGATTGGCTGCCAATGCGACGGAAAAAATGGCGTAAATGCCGGAAGTAAAAACATCAAACGCTGGCCTAAACCCGGCCAGAGCAGCGCTTTTACCGAGGTGCTGTAATGCCTTCGCCACCAACCAGAGAATCCAGTTGCGAATAACAAAGCGATACCTGGCAATGCTGCCAGCAAAGAGAGCTGCTCTGGCGTTGCCCCAACGCGAATGGCATAGATCGTCAAGAAACGGGAAGTCGCCGCCAGCGCCATACCAAACCAAGCAATATCCGCAACCAAATGCGTAAAATTAGAATTTTCCACCGAAGTGGGTGCTGCAATTGTTGATGACACTCGACCCTCCGACGCGCTGGTACGTCGTTTAATTTTCACAATAACCTCATCTAACGATACCACTCGCTTAAAGCTTGGATATATCCAATCGCCTAAGTGGTTTTTTTGTTTGTCCAAAAATTACCTACAGCATACAATAGGATGTGTCATCAAAGCGAAAAGGCATAACCTATGTTTAACTCCGCCATAATAGAAGTTGCGATTGGTTTGATCTTCGTATTCTGTCTCATGGCAATTCTCGTAACACAGATCAACGCCTTTATCATCAATATCCTTAACTTACGTGCCAAGCAGCTTAAAGAGGGGCTACAAGACCTCATTACCGATCCTGATATTCAGGCTAAGCTGCTGGCGCATCCGCTCATTAATATGGTCAAAACAACGACACTACCTGAGATAGATTTAAGCATTACAGCGGCAGCACAAATCACCAATACCGAGGAAACCAAACTAACTTACATCGAACCTAGGACATTTGTTGCCGCACTTTCTGATGTGCTGGTATCGCAAATAGACACTCTGTATAACAAACTCCAAAACGGGGCGGACGACATCCCCAATAGTGATGAAAAATCCAAAATCCGCGAGTTGATTCGTGTTCTGCGCTCCGGTTTTTCTGAGCAAACCATCCGCGATTTGCGGGCGGCCTTTTCGGTGGTTGCCGATCCTGAATCACGCGCAAAACTGCTCAAAGGATTAGAAGATGTTGAAGAAACCCTTGATAAGCTCAACTTCAAGAATGATCAACTGGTGCCTCTGTTAGAGGGTGTGAACAAAATTGGCGATCAAAGTTTCCAAAAAGTAATGGAAACGATTTTGACAACGGCTCGCACCCTAGAAGAAGCAGAAGCCCGCTTGGAAAGCTGGTTTAACGATGGGATGAACCGTGCCACTGATCAATTTAAGCGGCGTATCCAATATATTACGCTCGCGGTATCGCTTACGCTTGCTATTATCCTTAATGTAGACACGCTTCATCTGGCGCGAACGTTATGGGAAGACCCTATTTTACGCAGCGAGTTGGTCGCACAAGCCAATATTTTGGTCGCTAATCCGCCAATAGAAGTCTTGCCAGAAGTGACACCAGAACCCGGAACTTCGACTGAAGGGAGTATTGCCGCCGTTATCGAAAGCGCCCAAGCGATTGATGAAACCGTTCAACAATTAATTGAACTTCAACTGCCAATTGGATGGGAATCTATCGCAATTACATCCGAGATGATTGAGACAAGCCGGATGTTAGGCCTTGCTGATCCGCTTCAAAATCCGCGCAATCTGTGGAATTTCTATCACACAAGCGTCGAAAATACCGCAGAATCTGGTGAAGACTATGAAATTCCTCTGCTGAGTTTGTGGTTGCAAAAAATTGTTGGGATTCTCGTAACGACAATTGCCGCTGCACAAGGCGCACCCTTCTGGTTTGATCTGCTCAACCGCATTGCGCGACCAAAGCCAAGTTAGCGTATTGGCTATGAGGTTCCGAGTCGTCCTCATAGGGAAATTAGGCGCATCTAAAAAATAATGTGACCGATGGGAGTGAGCTATGTGTCACTCCCGGCGGATGCACTGCTCATTATCGTATCGCCCATCGCACTGCCGACTTGCAGCATCGCTTTCACAGCTTGTGGCGTGTGTGCTTCGGCATAAATGCGTAACACTGGCTCCGTCCCGCTTGGACGAATCAAGAGCCATCCGCCATCCGTCACCTTATATTTTACGCCGTCTAACGTATCGACCTCTTGAACGGCCTCGCCATTGATATGGCTAGGAGCGCCATCCACGAGCATTTGCACCATCTGTTTTTTCGGCACTTGCCTAGCCAAACGCACATCCAGACGCGCATAATGCGCCGGGCCAAACTGTTTCTGTAAATCCGCCACAATTTCATGCAGAGGCGCATCGGCATACGCCATAATTTCCAGCAGCATCAACCCCATTAAGATACCATCCCCTTCTGGGATGTGACCTCGGATGCTGATTCCGCCGCTTTCTTCGCCGCCGATCAGCACATCATTGTTCATCATCAAATCTGCGATATAGTTAAAACCTACTGGTGTTTCGTGCAATTTTAGGCCATATTTTTGTGCCAGAGCATCAATCATCAATGTCGTCGAAACCGTTTTCACGATATCGCCACGTTGATTTTTGTTTTCGACTAAATGGCGCAGGGTTAGGGCAAAAATATGATGCGGATCAATAAAGTTGCCCATCCCATCAATCGCGCCAATTCGATCCGCATCCCCATCGGTGGCGAGGCCAACATCAGCCTGCACCCGCTGCACCGCCGCCACCAAATCATTGAGATAGCGCAAAATAGGTTCAGGGTGAATGCCGCCAAAACCCGGATTCAACACCGCACGGATTTCGGTGATGTGGCTGCGCGTGCGGGAGAGGATGCCGGGGAATGCACCGCGCCCTGACCCCCACATGGCATCCGCCACAATATTCAGTTCAGCCCTAGAAATTTTATCCAGATCAATAATTTCCGAGAGGTGCTGATAGTACACCCACGAAGGATCAAAGCGCCGAATCAAGTCCTTTTGAATCGCCTCATCATAATTCATGATGTGGGGATGCTCGCCGTCGCGTTCCATACGGGCAAGTTCCTGCTCCACCAACGCGCATTGTTCCGCCGTCGCTGACCCGCCGTAATTCGCTTTGAGTTTAAAGCCATTGTAGCGGGGCGGATTATGGCTGGCGGTGATGATAATGCCTGCGTCTGCATTTTTCGCTTTGACGTTATAAGAAATCGCAGGCGTTGGCGCATCCGTGCGTGTCAGCCAAGCGATAATTCCATTTGCCGCCAAAACACAAGCGACCTCACTGGCGAAACGATCTGAGAGAAATCGTGTGTCATACCCGACGACAACTTCCAGCGGCTTATCGGAAGTACGTGCTTTTTGCAGAGAATTGGCTACGGCTTGTGTAACGAGGCGCAAATTATCAAAGGTAAATGTATCGGCAATGATGGCACGCCATCCATCCGTCCCAAATTGAATCATCGATCTATCCTTCAGTGTTGATGCGTAGGAGCGCACGTTTTATACGCTCCTACAGGGTGTTTGAGCAAGATTAAAATCGGGAAAAACTATAACGGGCGCACCCCGGTTACGTCCAGTCCAGTTTTACTGAGGAGTTCAATCGCCCGTTCAGAGGATAAATCCAGATCATGAAGGATGCTGTAGGGGAGGTTATGCTGCTTTACATACTGAGGCAGTATCCTAACAGTTTCGACAATCGCATTCGGACTCAGTTCGCCCAAGCGAATACCCGCTGAAGTGAGCGTTGCCCGAATCGGCGCGATATCTTGCCCATGCAGCGCGGCGGAGATCAAAATCCCCGGCCCCACCAAATCGGCATACGGAATGCCCCGCGTCCGTGAGATACGCGGCTCAATCGCTTGGGCAAAATATTGTTCGCTGCCTTCTTGGGCGCGGGTATGTCCCAATTGATTATTGAGCTGGACTTCCATACACATCAAGTTGACCAGTTCTTCCAGCGATTCAATCCGGCCTTCACCAACACCTTTAGCAATCTTAAACGCCTGCTGCGCTAGGCCAGCGGCTAACCCTGCCGCCCAAGGAAGAAAACGCTCTTCCGGCGGGTTTTGATTATGTTCAGCGGCATAACGCCAATCAAGCAGCCCGGTCACAATACTCAGAATTTCGGCAATACCCGTTCCGCGAATATAAGTGGGCGCTTGGCTGACGATTTGCCAATCAATAATGACGCGCTCGGCTGGCCCTGTTATCTCGTACTGCATTCCGCCTTTTTCGCGCACACCTACCAGCGGCGTAAAAAAGCCATCGACACTTAAGGCCGTCGGAATAATCACCACAGGGAGATTACGCTTCCAACCGATGTACTTAGAAATATCCGAGACCAACCCGCCGCCCACCCCATAAATCACCTCGACTTGTGGGGGCAAACCTTCTGCTAGTGAATCCATAAATTTGCGATCCGTGCTGTGGGGTTCGGCTTGCACCACCAAAGGCAGTTCATCCAACAAAGGCCCCACACTCGCCCATGATCTATTTCCCGTCAGCAGGGCCGTCGGGCGAGATTCTTTTACACTCGATAAACTTTGTATCTCGATACGCGGCAAATTCCAAAGGGTCGTCATGGGCAGCACGCTCCATTTTTATAATTCAAATGATCGACAAAATAAGATCAAGCTGCTAAATATAGTGCGAAAGGGCATTAATTTCCAGTTTGTTAAAGACATTTTAGCGAATCTGTGCGATGATATAAGTAAATCAACAGTTATTTTGACCGCTTTCCACCCAGAACGCAAACCCTGAGTTTACAAATGGGGTTATTTTTATAAAGTACATTAACTAAATTTTAATGGAGGTTCGCTAAAATGGAGGTTCTATCGCGTTATATCATTATGGAGATGGCGCTTATGTCATTTTTTAGCAGTCGTCGGCAGTCCGACCCCGAACCGATTTCACGCCCGATTGAAAGACCTACTATTACGCCCACACCGGCGTTACCGGCCCCTTCGCCTACTGGATTTGAAAGTGTCTTGGGCGCACACTGCATCATGGAAGGCAAGCTAGAAAGCCACGCCAATATTCGTTTGGATGGTATCTTCACCGGTTCGCTGGAGATTATGGGCAATGTATTGGTCGGCGAGACCGCCAAAATTACCGCCGATGTCAATGCCAAAAATATCTCGATTGCCGGGTCGATTAAAGGCAACGTACATGGTCAGAAAGTACAGTTGCTTCACACTGGGCGGGTTGTGGGCGATATTTATGCTGTGTCGCTGACGATGGAAGAGGGCGCGTATCTGGAGGGCAAAATTTCGATGGTGCAAGAGCCGGGATCAACCGAGACAGAAACAGCCGATTCTGCTGATCCGGCCTTCCTCGATGACGTGACGGACGACGAGTCATCCGATAATCATGGCGACGACACCAGCAACAATTTTTAGGCTTAACGCATGATTAAAGTGCTTTTCGTCTGTATGGGGAATATTTGTCGTTCACCGATGGCGGAGGCGGTTTTCCAAGATCGCGTCAATAAAGCTGGTTTGGGCGACAAAATCACCTCTGATTCGGCGGGTACAGGGGATTGGCATGTGGGAGAAACTGCCCATCCCAAGACGCTTAAAATCCTACAAAAAGAGGGTATTCCTTATCGAGGTCGCGCTCGCCACTTTACCCGCAATGATCTAAATGAGTTCGATTACGTCCTTGCGATGGACACCGAAAATCTGTCGGTTATCCGGCGGGCTGCATCCGGCCAAAGTAAGGCTGCGATCAGCTTATTTTTGCATTATGCAAACCTCACTGAATTGACCCGTAAAGCCGAAGTCCCTGACCCTTATTATAGTGGGGTCTACGAACTCGTTTATGATCTCGTCAACAAAGGCAGCACAGCATTATTAGATCACATCCGTGCCGAACATAACCTCTAGCGACTGGTAGGCTTTTTCGGCTGGGTGCTTTTCGCTGGTGCTGATTTCGCAACTGCCGCAGGTTTTTTGGGCGCGGGTTCCTTTTTAGCGGGTGATTTAGGGGCTGCTTTGAGCGTCTTTTCTAATTCCAGCAAGAGTGTTTCGCTGTTTTGATAGTCCCCAATAAAGGGGACGTAAGCCGCTGTTCCCATGAACAGGGCGACTAAAGCCAAGACCGCCTGTCCGCTCAAAATCAGCACGAAACACACAATCCCCAAGACTACGCCCAGAATTTTTCGCCACTGCGGGGTCACGCCATCCGCGACATGCCCACGAATTACGGTTGAACCGCCGTCACGTTGCGCTGTCGCCGTGAGGCGGGTTGAACGCGGGATAAAGCCGAACACATAAGAACTGACGGAAAGCGTGAAGCGTCCGCCTTTTTCAATCGAACCCATCATCTCCGGGCGGGTGCTGGTGGCTTTAGCCTGCATCCGCTCAGTGATGGCTGTCATACACTGAGCAACAGATTTATCGGTATAGAGTGTAAATTCCATAGTGGTTTTTGGTCATTAGTGATTAGATGTTTAGTGAGAAATTTGAGAACACAAGTTCCAAATTATCCCCTAATTATAGATGACTTCGATGCAAAATCCTATTACGTTTTGCGTTTTGCTAATCACTAAAAACTAACAATTAGGCGCTCACGTTAGAGCATTGGGATAGTGATGCCACCATCGACTACATACACTTGTCCTGTTGCAAAATTGGAAGCAGGCGAGGCCAAAAACAGCGCCATCCCCGCGATTTCTTCCGGTTCCCCAATGCGGCGCTGCGGTGTACGGCGCACCACATTTTCCATCAGCGTTTCGTTTTCCCAAATGGCTTGCGCGAATTTGGTCTTGATTAAACCCGGCGCAATCGCATTCACTTGAATATTCTCCGCCGCCAGTTCCATTGCCAGCGTTTGGGTAAGGCTGATAACGCCTGCTTTAGTCATGCTGTAGATTCCCTGCATCGCGCCAGGACGTAATCCATTCACCGAGGCGACGTTAATGATTTTGCCACCTTTAGTTTGCTTCCGCAGCACTTCGACAAATGCCTGCGTCAGCCACACATTGCCCATCAAATTGACTTCGATGGTTTTTTGCCACATGCTGTCTTCCGCTTCTAACAGCGTCCCGAAATGCGGGTTAGTAGCGGCATTATTGACGAGAATATCGACTGTGCCGTAATGATTTACCGTTTGCTCGACCAAATTTCGCAGCGCGGCTTTATCGCCATTATGCGCGGCGATAGGCTGCACATCATAGCCTTTTGCCCGTAACTCCGCCGCAATCGTCTCCAGTGAGTCTTGTTTACGGCTGGAAACGACGATCTTTGCCCCTGCTTCCGCCAAACACTCGGCAATCGCCAAACCGATCCCGCGTGATGCACCCGTAACAATGGCGACTTTACCTGTAATGTCAAATAATCCACTCATTTAATGAACTCCAAAAAGTTTTAGCATTTTTAAAGAAGTGGGATTATGAGCGATCAAAGGCACTCCGTCAAATGATCGATAATGACGACTGTGCTTATCTTTTTTCAGGCATATCTGGCTCGTCTAACTGCAAAACGATAAATCCCCAAACCAACCCCGCACCACTGCCGCCGCCGCCCGACTTTATCTCCCAGCCTTCATTGACCAAGCGCTCTAATTCTTTTTCACCATCTTCACGGCCTTCACGATCATCAATAAAACTCACGATTTTGACTTTTTTCGCCATGTTGTCGTCTCCTGTGTAGATTTTCAAACGTAATTGTAAGGCGATATGGGAAATATTGCATGTCTTGTAGAATTGATATTGCTGTATGATGTATTAAGCAATTGATGAGAAACGAATACTTGGGCTAAAGTTTATTCATGCTTTACGACATCACGCGCACAATAACGCTCGATTTGCAGGTCTGGCCGGGCGATACATCGTTCAGCGCCGCCCATGCGCTTCGGCTGGAAGAGGGCGCATCCGTCAATTTGACGACTCTTACCTTGAGCGCTCATACTGGCAGCCATGCCGATGCGTACTATCATTATCGGGTGGACGGCGCTCATCCAATGGATATGCCGCTAGAGGCTTATATTGGCAAAGCGCGGGTTGTGACGGTCACGAAACAAGATGGCGCACTGCTGCCGAAGGATTTTGCCCATATTGATCTGACTGGCGCAGAACGCTTACTCATCCACAGCGCGGTGAGCGATTTGCCAGATTATCAATGGCCTCAGCGTTTTCCGTATTTGAGCGTTGAATTGATTGACTACTTAGCTTCGCTTGACATTCGCTTGATCGGGTTGGATTCGCCGTCAGTCGATGCCTTTGATAGTACCGATTTACCGTGTCATCAAGCGCTTTATCGCCATAAGATGGTTAACTTAGAGACGTTATTTTTACGTGATATACCGGATGGGATGTATGAGTTGATCGCACTCCCTTTAAAGTTGGATTTGGCCTGCGGTTCGCCTGTGCGTGCCGTACTTCGCTCGTTAAGATAAGCAATAGAAATAGAAAAGGAACGCTCTCATGATGCAAGGTGACGCTTTTATCTTTTTCATGATTTTCGCACTGACGCTGGCTGGCATGTATATCTCGCTGCGTCGCAATTGGTTTAAGACAGAGATTGTGGCTGCTGTCGGCACGATTGTGAGTATCACGGCGATGGTACTTTCTATTCTTGAAAGCGGCACTAGCGTAATTCAAGCGCTCTTCTTCGGGATTTTGATCGGCGCGATTTTTAGCGGCGCGATTCTGGCGATGGCGTGGTATTTCCACAGCAATGAACTGCGCGGGAAATATATGACTCAGGATGGCGACAGGCAAACGGATGAGCGCTACGCCTAAAAGTTGGGCGTAAAAGGGCGAAGCGGCGCTTCGCCCCTACGACTCATTTTTTCGGGATAGACGCGATAATCGGCAGGCCAAGCGCTTCTAATGCGTGACGGTCGTGTAAGGTCGGATCAAGGTATTCGATCAAAAATGCCAAGCCAATGCCAGCGATTAGGGCTACGCCCAATTGCAGGAGTGGTCTAAACCGATTCGGCAGCGAGACGGGGACGGGTGAAATACGCGGGTCATCCAGAATTTCCACCTGCGCCGGAACTTCCCCAAGCTGCGGGAAGTAATTTTGGCTGCGCGTCTGCAAAACTGTCATAGTGGCATCCGTAATCGCGCTGAGTTCGGCCTCATTCGACCAATTGATAAAAACTTGCCCGATGCTGCGCTCGTTATCTGAGTGGATACTCAAAGCCGCCGGATCAATCGTCAAGCCAGTCTCCGCCGCAACTTCTGCTACATCTTCCGCGAAGCGGCTGCTGCGTACCCATTCAGTGAAGGCATTAACGGTCAATTCTGATGCCAGCCACACATCCTGATAATCGCCATCGCGCCCCGGAATAGCTTCTAAAACTTGCGAGGCCGTATAACGGATGACCGTGCTGTAGCCGCCAGAATTTGATGGGGCATCCCGCAGCAGTTCCGGTATAGCAAACACAGCCACCACCGCCACAGGAATCACAATCAGCCACCAGCGGCGCAGCAAGACCCGTAAAATAAGTAGTAATTCCATTGGCTCACCCCTTGTCTATAATTAAACGCAAAGGCGCAAGGAACGCCAAGACTAGCAAAGAAAATATCTTCGCATCTTTACGGTTCAATTCAAGCTGATTATGCACAAGCACGAAATCAAATACGAGGCACAATTCTATGGCAGAGAAAATTATCTTATACGGTCACGAGACCTGTCCATCACTGCCGCCCGTCGTCGGCATGTTGAAACAGTCGCACATTCCTTATGACTACATCAACATTCATCAAGTCGCGGCTGGAAGGGCGCGGGTACAGGAAATTAACAACGGCTACGAAAGTGTGCCGACGCTGGAATTCCCGGACGGCAGCACACTGACCGAACCCTCACCGGGACAACTAAAAGTTAAATTAGAATCGCTCGGCTATAAAGTGGGACCTCTAGCGCTGATTTACGCCAATGGCTGGCGAATCTTTGTTGCTGCCGCGATAATTTTTGCGATTGTGCGTGCTTTGGGGATTATTTGATCGTTACTGTTTGACGCTTTTGCTGGAAATTTTCCCAACTTTGCTCGACATTAGTCGTGATCTGTGTATTGAAAACATGCGTATCAAATTGGGCGGCGTGGGCGCGGATTATGGCAGAATCATAGATTGACGCATCGAAATTCGCCATTTTTTCTACCAGCGAATCGACAGTCATCTCATCAAACAATTCGCCTGTTTTGCCGGGGATGACGGTATCTAATGCGCCGCCGCCGCCATAGGCGATCACAGGACGACCCGCCGCCTGCGCCTGAACGGGCGTGATGCCGAAATCTTCTAAGCCGGGGAACAAAAACGCTTTGCACCGCGCCATTAATCCCGGCAGTTCTTCATCCGCCACATAACCGAGAAATTCAACCGTCGGCCCCGCCATCTCACGCAGGCGATCCATATCGCGGCCTTTGCCGCCGATTTTCAACGGCAGCCCCAAGCGAGTCGCGGCCTGCACCGCCAAATCAATTCGCTTGTAAGGAATCAACCGCGAGACTACAAGGAAATAATCTTCGGGTTGGACGTTCTCGACGGCAAAGCGCTCAGTATCAACAGGTGGATAAATAATCACCGAATCGCGGTCATAATAGGCTTTGATGCGCTGTTGAATCTCTGTCGAAATAGCGATGAAATGGGTCACGCGCTGCGCGGCGGCATAATCCCATTTTTTCATCCTAGCTATCAATGGACGCAGCCCCATTTCGGCAATCCCTCCAATCCCCTCACGAGCAATATAGCTATCAAGCTGCCAAACATAGCGTGTCGGCGCGAGGCAGTAACAGATATGAAGCGTATTTTTACCATACTTAAAACCATGACAGAAGCCGCTTTTGTTGCTTAAGACAACATCATAAGCGGATAAATCAAGCCCACCCCACCCCGCCGGATACAACGGTAAATAGGGTTGATGATGGCGATGGATTCCCAGAAGTTTATCCAGCCAGAGGGTGCGAATATCCCAATCCTGATAAAACGCGGGCATCAGATCAGGCGCGTAAATACTGGTATAAATTGGGTGATTGGGATAAAGATCGACTAATGCCGCCAGCACATCCTCCGCACCACCGATCTGATTCAACCAATCGTGAACGAGTGCCAGTTTCACTCGGCAGAATCCTGAAGCAAGGCGCGGATTGGGGCGTAATATTTGCGATGGATGTCGGAAACCCCTAGTGATTTTAACGCGGCGTTATGGAGGTTCGAGTGATACCCTTTATGACCTGCAAATCCATAGCCTGGATAGGCAGTCTCGAGGTCACGCATGTGTAAATCGCGCCAGACCTTTGCCAGAACACTGGCAGCCGCAATCGACAGCGACAGTTGATCGCCATGCTTGAGGCTGTACTTTTCACGATGATAGGGGGCATTAGGCCAAGCCATCGAATCATGCAGGAGACAATCCGGCACGAAACCCGGCAGGCGGTTCATCAACGCCTCTAAAGCGCGGTTCATCGCCAAGCAAGTTGCGGGGTTAATGCCTATTTCGTCAATTTCGGCGGCGCTGGCACTGCCTACGCCCCAAGAAACCGCTGTTTCTTTAATGCGTTCCTCAAGCCCATATCGCTGGCGCGGGGTCATCTGCTTGCTATCGCGTACACCAACCAGCAGCGTAGACAGGTTAGGATTTTCTAGCGGCAAGCAGACAGCGCCAGCCGCAACTGGCCCCGCCCATGCACCCCGCCCCGCTTCGTCAAAACCGACGATATTGCGGCAGCCGTCTTCGGTATATTTTTTTTCATAAGTGAGTGCGGCGGTCTTAAACGCGCGTTTTTTCTTTTCGATCATAAAGGCCACGCCATCCGTTGCGGCGAATTTTAAGTGTTTCCACCACCATATTGATGGAATCTTTAATCGGTTTAATTTTGGACTGCGGTTTGTAAATCCACGTAATCGGCACTTCGATAATCTGATAGCCGCGCTGTTGGGCGATAAAAAGCAGTTCGACATCAAATGCCCATCCATCAACCGTCTGCATTGGGAATAGTTCCAGTGCAACCTCACGCCGGAAACATTTAAAACCGCATTGGGTATCGTCAAGGCCACGCACAGCGATTACACGGACGATCAAATTAAAGATGCGCCCCATGATGTGCCGAATTTCTGGCTCACCCACACGCCGCGCCCCAAGTGCCTCGCGGGAAGCGATAGCGATATCATATTTACCTTGTTGGGGTGGAAGAAATTTCAGGACTTCTTCAATCGGCATCGAAAGATCAGCATCACAGATAAACAGATAGTCGCCTTGCGCCCTGAGCATCCCTGCGCGGACGGCTGCGCCTTTGCCTTGTTTTGCCTCGGTGATTATCTGAATATACGGTGAGGCCGCAGCAGCGGCTTCCGCAATTTCCAGCGTATTATCGGTGCTGTTGTTATTCACGATGAAAACTTCAATCGAAAGCGTGTGTTGCTCGACAAAAGCAACAATGTCCTTCAGGCTTTGTGGCAGACGGTCTGGCGCACCTTCATTATATGCAGGGATGACCAGCGACAATAAAGGGCGACCTTGCGAGTCGTCCTGACGCGGGAAATCCGGTTTTATTTCTGCGGCTGCCATAAAATACTTTCCAAATAGTCGATTGAGACGGTTCGCAGCGCTTGAATTTGACGGCGTTTTCGCCAGAACCGGGGAAGACTCCATAAGCCAGCCCACATGCCACGAAGCCGAGCGCGGGCGGCCTTTCCTCGCCAAGAAAGCAGCGCATCCCTAATGCTGCCGGCCTGATTTTTTAAGATCAACCAGCCATATTTGCGCCAGAGTGCCGTCGGATAATTCTTGATGAGTACGTAAATCAGGTTGCGTCCGTCATAATAACTAGCCGTGACTCCACCACCAGTTGCCGACAAGTGATGATACACGATTGCATTAGGCGTGTAAAGACAGCGCCATCCGGTCAACTGCGCCCGCCACGCTAAATCAATATCTTCCAGCGAGAAGAAAAAATCATCATCTAATAAGCCAATTTGGTCAAGCATCGTCCGGCGATAGGCTGATGAACCGCCACAGGCACTGAACATCATTTCTTCATGGTCAAATTGGCCTTCATCAACCTGCCACACACCACGATTGCCCGCCCGACCATCTACCGTGAAAAAATCGCCTGTCGTGTGAATATGATCGCGTTTTTCAAACAACAGCATTTTGCTGGCGACGATACCAATTTCGGGATGCCGATTGAACGCATCCACAATCGCCGCCGCCCAACCCGAATCCACTTCGGTGTCGTTGTTCAGCAGAGAGACAAATTCCCCCTTCGCGGCCTGCATCCCGGCGTTACACGCGCCTGTAAACCCGCGATTTTCCGGCAGTTCGATTAAGATTACCTCGGGATAGTTCGTCTTGATGTAGGCTTGTGAGCCGTCATGCGAGGCATTATCCACAATAATAATTTCCAGCGCCGGATAGGTCTGTCGGCGGAGTGCATCAAGGCAGGTGGATAGGAAGCGTAAGCCGTTCCAATTGGGAATAACGACGGAAAACAGTGATGAGTGATGAGCGATGAGTGCTGAGTTTTCAAACATAGCGATGAGTAACAAGCGATGAGCGATGAGTTTAAACACTCATTACTCATTGCTCATTGCTGTCAATAATCCTTCCTTTTGCAAAAACGCATCAACGGCCTGCTGCCAGGGACGCAGCTCGATCCCGATACTGCGTCCAGCCAGATTCGCCATTCCCGTATAGGTCGGTGGCTGCGACGGACGAGGCCATTCGCGTGCCGTAATCGGCTGAATAAGCGTTTCGGCGTAACCTGCTCGGTCTAAAATATAGCGTGTAAAGGCATAACGTGAACATGCCCCTTCATTCGTCAGATGATAAACCCCGTAGCGTCCCGTCTCGATCAATTTCGCAATCGCTTCTGCCAAATCGTCATTATAGGTCGGGTTAGCGACTTCATCCGTGACAACCCGCAGCGGCTTGCCTTGTCGTGCGCCGCCCAAGATCGCCTGGATAAAGTTTTTCCCACCATGCGCGAAAAGCCAAGCCGTCCGCACGATGTAATGGCGCGGATTGATGTTCATCACGGCGCGTTCCGCCACCACTTTGCTGTAGCCATAAGGGTTAACCGGATGAGTCGTGTCGTATTCGTAATAAGGACGGTTGAGCGTCCCATCAAACACTTCGTTGCTGCTGACCTGAAGCACCGCCGCCCCAACTTCAGCCGCCGCCAATGCGACATTTTGCGCCCCGAAGCTGTTAATCAAAATCGCTTTTTCCGGTTCACGAGCGCAGCCATCGACATCCGTCCAAGCAGCGGGATTTAAAACAATATCCGGCTTTAAATCCGCGACAAAAGCACGTATCGCTGCGTAATCCACAATATCCACCTCAGCGATATCAATCCCCATCACTTCATGACGTGGAGATAATACTTCGACCAGTTTTCCACCGAGTCTTCCGGCTGCCCCAGTGACGAGAATCCGCATTTAATTGTCGCTCCAATAATCACAGACTCGCGCAAATTGTGCCTGCCAATAGGCTTCCGGGTCGGAGACATCTTCGCCACTCAGCGCGGAAGATTTAAAAAATCCTGCGCCGCAGCGTCCAGTCTGTTTTCGGACGACCAACACTGCGAGTGAAGGTTGATCTGGCTGCTCATCCAATTCGTCCAATTCGCGCAGCATCGCATGAAAAGCAGGTGCGCGATGATGCACGTAGGCGGTTTGGATCTGCGCGGCGAGATCAGAATAACAAATCGTCAGGCGCATTTTTGCCATCGTTATCAGAATAGCGCGGATTTCTTGCTTAATCGTCCCCCAATCCGCTTCTGTGAAATGATAGCGCTTATCCGTCATGGCTTCTTTCATAGACGCTTTACCATGTACCATTCTTCGTCAGCAGGTTTATCGCGGGCAGGATCATGCTGAAAGCCTGATTTGACATAAAAGGCTTTTCCGACTTCATTCCGCCCATGCACATAGCAGTAATATTCGTCGATTCCTTGCTCGCGTAGATGTGTTTCCATCAACGCCAGCAGTCGCCCACCAATGCCGAGCCGCCAATAATCAGGATCAACGTAAAGACGATAAAGTTCTATGCCGTCGTCGCTGATATTCGGCCCAAAATGGCAAAATCCGACCACGACGAAATCATCCTCTTTAGCGACCAAAAAGGTCGTGCGCTGGCTGTTGACCGAGCGTTTAAGATTTTCGGTAGAATAAGCGCGTGCTAAGAAGGTTGAGATAAAGGACTCGGTGAAAATGTCTTTATAGGTCGCTCGCCAACTTTCTTCCGCCGTAAACTGGATTCCCGTCACATCGGCTTCGGTAGCTTTGCTAAACGTAAAATCATCCATTTGTACCTCGCTCTGTCGCTTTATCATTCATCGCATTACCAACGTCAGCGTTGTATCATCGATAATGACTTCGGAAAGCGCATAATTCTGCCCGCCTGTTTCCAGCGCGACTTGGCGCAGGACATCGTTGCCCGTCGCTTCGATTTCGTCTACCGAGTCGCCAATCCCGCCGGGGGCAGAGGCCGGATCATAAAGTACGTCTTCTATATCGACACCGACTAGATCAAAGCGGGTACGGCTGGCATCCAAACGCAGCACCACGCCCACACGCTGCCAGAGTCCGCTGCCGATATTGACATCGGCATAAATAATCGCCCCACCGGAGCGCAAATCAATCCCGGCATTGCGATAACGTCCATCCGAACCTGAACAAACCGTACTGCGTTGGTTACAAAGTGCCAACAGGCTAGGTTCGGTAAAATTGGCTGTCGCCAAAGGCGCACCACCCGCCCCGCTGCCTGTCGTTACGGTAAAGTCACGCGAGTCTAAATCCAGTTCGCCATACTCTCCCAAATTGACGGTTACTTGTGCGGGATTAACCGCATCCTGCACAACGGGGACAGCGGCGGGTTGAGCATTCGCGAAAACATCATCAGTTTCGCCGATGCGATCTATCCCCGCCAATTGCAAAATAAGCGGGGTAAAGAGGCCAAAGGTATATAATCCGGCACAGAAAACAATCACCCCAAAGGCTGCGGTCAGTAAACAGCCTAAGCCAATCATCCAGTTCGGAGGCCGATTCCGCCGTCCTGTATAGCGTTCTACACGCATTCCGTTTATCAGCCCTAAAAACCCACTTCTTTAAAATCAGGAATATTGTACAAGCTACGTTGTTACGTGGTAAGGTCGCAAATTTCCGGTTATAGTCCTCTTACAACAACATAGGATTAAACCGAAGGACATGCCGTTATGCGCGTAGGTCTACAACTGATCTGGTACGATTGGCCTAAAGGCACAGCAAAATTAGGAAAAAACTTACGCAAAATCGCCCGTGAAGCCGAAAGTGCGAACTTTTACAGTCTGTGGGTGGTTGATCATTTCTTCCAGATGGAAGGCGCTGGCAAGGCTGAAGATGCTATGCTGGAAGCGTACACCCAATTGGGATTTCTGGCGGCCTCCACCCGTCGGGTTAAGCTCGGTGTCCTCGTAACCGGCGTGATCTATCGTTATCCGGGGATTCTGGCGAAAACCATCTCCACGCTGGATGTCTTAAGCGGCGGACGCGCTTGTTTAGGAATCGGCGCGGCATGGTATGAGCGCGAATCGTTAGGGCTAGGTGTGCCGTTCCCGCCGCTGGCAGAACGTTTTGAGCAGCTCGAAGAAACGCTGCAAATCATCAAGCAAATGTGGTCGGGCAAAAATGGCGCGTTCAACGGCAAACATTATCAACTGAAAGAAACGCTCAATAATCCCCAGCCTGTCAGCCAGCCGTATCCGCCCATTTTGATCGGCGGGGCAGGCGAGAAGAAAACCTTACGGTTGGTCGCCCAATATGGCGATGCGTGTAACTTTGATGCAGGTATGGGCATTGATGGACTCAAGCATAAATTGAATGTGCTGCGCGAACATTGTGACGAATTGGGCCGCGATTATGAGACGATTGAAAAAACCGTCGTCACCGGAGCGCGTCCGCTGGAAGGCGCACAAGCCATCATCGACCAATGCGGTGCATTCGCGGAAGCAGGTTTCAGCCACGTTATGTTCAATATGCGCCAAGCCGAAACGCTTAAACCGATTGAAATTTTTGGCAAGGACATTATCCCAACCGTTTCCGCTTTTAGTTCAAATTCTTAGAGGTCTTGGAGTCTTACTCCGGCAGTTATGAGGGTATGGGGTGGGTCATTTAAGCCCAAGTGCTGCATCACCCTGGCAACGCGCTTATGACCGACCACCTCGCCCGTTCCTGAAGTCCCCTAAATTCCGACACCGGAGGGCGGCGCACTGCCGCCCGAACCTACACCAGAAGCCAACAACACGCCTTAAGTTCGTTAAATTAACCTCAGTTTTGGATAGCATACTTTGATTAACTTTTATGATGTTCTCATCCCCCGACCCCTTCGCCATTGCATGGCGAAGGGGAGAAAAACGGTTCACAACGGTTCTTTGAGTCCCCTCTCTACGAAGTGGGGAGGGGATTTAGGGGTGGGGATAGAATGAAAACGCTATCCGAAACTCAGGTTAAATTAAAACGGCAGCATTTTGATTTACATAATTCTGCCGTTAAATTTTTTGGTTGCGGATCAGATTTAAAGCATTTTTGGGGCTTTTAAGGCGTGTTCGTATAGTTTTTTAAGAAGACGATCCAAACAACAGGCTTTCGCCCTCATAGCCGGGCATCATAAAGGACTTTTCTAATTGAAAGCCGAGTTTTTTAAGGACGCGAATCGAGCCATCATTATCGGGTGCGGTAATCGCCACAATCCGCTTGAGGCCGATGACGCTGCGTCCGTAATCTAGCATCGCCGCGCCCGCCTCATTCGCGTAACCCTTGCCCCAAAAGCGCTCCAAAAAGGCATAGCCAAGATCGACATCTTCTAGGGTATCACGCTTGATTAGTCCACACATCCCAATCGGAAGGCTGGATTCTTTGAGAGCAACCAGACACAGACCAAACCCATTTTTTTCATAGCTGGCAACCGGGCCATCGGTGATATATGCCCGCGCATCGTCAAGCGTTCTAACGCCGCGATCTGCGATATTTTTGATATAAGCAGGTTCATTGAGCAGTTCAAGCGTGAAATCCGCATCTTCGGTGGAAAGATGCCGCATAGATAATCGTGGTGTCTCTAGCACATTCATGAGGAATCATCTCGGCGTGGGTGAGGTGGATAAAAATAGGTTACTGACAGAAAGCGATAAGTTTATGAAATGAAAACGCCCCTTGCGGGGCGCTGTGTTTTCGTGTGTGGAGAGGGAGAAAATTTTTTCAAAATTTATTTTTTTGTGTACTCCACACAACTAACTTGTCCGTATAGTATCAAATGTAGACAGCACAGTCAAAAGGAGTTTTCGCGTACAAGTGGCAAAATAGGTATGTGTAGTAAAAATTATCGATAATTTATTTAGGCACAAATGGGGCATAATCTCATATGATGCATCGTAAAAATAGGATTATTGCCTGGTTTCCTGCTTATAATTGAGAATGGACAAAGAAAATATAAGTAAAAGAACAAAATTTTAGAATTAAAGAGAGTTTAAATATAGAGGGGTATTTGATTAAATTCATGCAGATTGCCCAAGCAGAAATTATCAAAATCGGTAACATCCCGCGCCGTAAAACGTAAAGGCGACAATCTGTCGCCTCTAAACGTTAAAATCAGGGACAAAATATGGAATTTAGCTACTGCTGTGTGTAGCGGCAAGCTGACCTAAATCACTTATGGGTGGATATTCACTGGCAATAATTTCGACCACTGTACCGATTTCTGCCCAATCATAGAGTGCTAGGGCTTGTTCATCACGGGACATCACACAGCCGAAGGTATAGGGTGCGCCGACGTTGCCACCACCGAGGTAATTACCATTAGGGAGCAGTACGCCGCCATGAAAGCCGTTGACGAGACCAGGCACAACCTCATAAATACCCATGAACCAGTTCATCTCCCACTGTCCGCACACTACCCCGGCTGAGTCGCATAGGCTGTTGCTGCTGCCGTAGGCTTTTTCATCGTGGCTGAGTATCTGGAAGATTCCGGGGGAAGTTGGGGCGTTGCTTACGCCCGATGAAATCGACCATGAAAGGACTTCCTGCCCATCCTCATACGCTACCATCCATTGTGTATCCAGATTCACAACAATCCGTTTGTTCGGGAGTGGATCAAACTGCATCGTGACATCGCGCGACGGAATCTGAATTAAATCGCCGGGGCTGAGGACATTCATATCGCGTCCATTATTAATCTGCTCAATCAAATAATAGGGAATACCCGTTTTTCGTGCGATTTCATAACCTGAATCACCGCTTTGAACTTCGTAAGTCGTTGGACGATAACGGACACGAAAATTGACTTCGGACTGCCTTTGCGAAAGCGCCCCTCGCAGGGATTCCATCGTTTCATCCGGCGAAAGATAACGCAAATTATCCCCTTCCGTGTTCAAGGTGGCATTGAGCGCGTCGATATATGGTAAAAAGGCTTCTTCCCGCAGTGTAAGTGATGTTGGGCCAGCTTCTAGCCAGCCTACGAAGATTTCTGGCTCGATAGGCCACGTAAAATGCTGATTATAAAATGGATCATAACCCAAGAGCGAAAGCGGTTGGCTGGCAAGTGCTTGCGCCTCATCTAAAAACGGTGTGGGATCGGTAACATCCGGGCGGAGCGTCGTCATCAATAAATCGAGTTGACCCCGCTGTACAATTTGGGCGATATCCAACCCCAATTGATCGAGTGTGAGGGTCACATCAAGGCTTTGCCCATTCGTCCCATCCATTCCGACAATCTGACCGCTGCGCCATTCATAACCAGCGTTAAACGGCACTTCGTTCAAGGTTTCTGTCATATCCAGCAAATAGGTTTGTGCCGTAAGATAATCAAAATCCACTATGGGAACGATCTCATTTCCAAATGGGATTCCGGTGAGGCCAGCGCTGCGAGCTTGTTTGGCTGTCTCCGCTGCATTAATTCGCAGCCCAAGATCGGTTGGGTGGATAGATTGCACCGTTTCGCCATCAATCACAAGATCAATCTTGATTTCGTCCATCCAAGCTGTCGCTAATTTCTCGGCAGCATCTTCCTGTGATAATCCGGCTAAACCAACACCTACCGATTGGATACCGGGAAATATTTTCCCGGAAAGTAGATAACTGACCATCAAAAGGCCAAATATGCCGATCACGATTCCCGCTGCACCACGCATCACAATCGGATTGTGGGTGATGTGCCACCTTGCATCCTGAGCGATTATTTTTGCTAATTCAATGAACTGCTGCCAGCGAGTCGACTCGCCAAAGGGCAGAGAAAATCGACCCGTTGTGTTTTTAGGCTGCGGTTCTTCGATTTTAGTCGCCATCGTCTGGTGCTTGCGCTGGCGGGCAGTTTGACGTTCACGCGCACTATTCGACTGTTTGCGTCGCGGTTGTTGTGCGTCCATATTAAACACCTGTTGCATTTACACACATTACGATATGAAGTCTATTTTAGCACGTTTGGGCGTTAATGTGCTTCTGTCTGGTAATCATCACGCGGAGGCGAAAAGACATCAATAACGAGCGAATCATTGATGACTCTAACACCGTGAACAATGCCACCCGGAATGGCATAACTGTCACCGGGTTCGCAGATGCGCGTGTGTTCGCCAATCGTCATTTCAATGGATCCGTAGACGACATAGCCGACCTGATCGTTAAAATGGCTGTGAGCATCAATGACTGCGCCGCGCTCTAAAAAGAATTCGCACACCATCATCTCCTCAGTCATCGCCATTGTGCGGCGATGTACCCCTGTTTTCATCTCGATTTGTTGAGCATTTTCAGGGGTAACAAAAGGCGTATTGGGCATGGCGTTTTCCTAAAATAGTGAGTCTGTCTTCCTAAACATAGCCTGTATTATCCTAATTTTGCTGTTTCGGTCAACAACACGCTATTCGCAATCGAACATCCCCACGCTACAATTCCCGCGATTGTATCGTAAAAGACTGCGTTAAGGCATCTTAAGGGAATTTATCAACGATGACGCTTTCAAAGTCGTTTATCTATGAAATCAATACATGGGTTTGGCTGAATGATTTGAGCAGACGCTATCAACGTCCAGTTCAATTAGGAGATGTGCCGGAAGAAGTGCTGGATGAATTAGCACGGTTAAATGTCGATTTTATCTGGTTTATGGGCATTTGGCAGCGCAGCCCGGCTGCTCGTGCGAGTGCCTTGAACTATACCCATGAATATCGTCATGTGCTACCAGATTTAACTGATGATGATGTTATCGGTTCGGCTTATGCCATCGGTGCGTATGAAGTCGATTATCATCTTGGCGGACGGGAAGGACTGGCTGCACTGCGCCGCCGCCTCGCAGATCGTGGCTTGAAGCTCATTCTTGATTTTGTGCCGAATCATGTCGCCACCGATCATCATTGGGTTACGCAGCGCCCGGATTGTATGATACGTGGCTCACGCGGTATTTTGATGAAGCATCCCGGATTGTTTTTTGAAACACACAGCCCTGATGGGAAACCCTTGGTGATCGGGCATGGGCGTGACCCATATTTTCCGGCATGGATTGATACCGCCCAGCTTAACGCACTCTCTCCAGAATATCGCCAAGTTGCCTGCGAAACGCTGTTGGATATTGCCACCCAATGCGATGGGGTGCGCTGCGATATGGCGATGCTGATGATGAACGAGATTTTTTCTAAAACATGGGGGACGTTCCTAGCCGGAACAGTGCCACAAACTGAATTCTGGGAGGAGGTCATACCCGTGATTAAAGCCCAGTATGGGGAATTTCTCTTTATCGCGGAAGTCTATTGGGATATGGAATATGAACTGATTCGGCAGGGCTTTGACCTTACCTATGACAAAGTATTATATGACCGGATATTGGAAAGCCACGCCGGAAAAGTGCGGGAGCATCTGCTTGCTGCGCTTGATTTTCAAATCCGGCAGGTACGCTTTATCGAGAATCATGATGAATCGCGTATTGCTGCGACGGCGGGCATAGAACGCAGTCGAGCCGCCGCGACCCTCATCTGTACCCTGCCGGGGGTGGTCCTGCTGCATGATGGACAGTTGATGGCGCGTAAAGTCAAACTGCCCATGCAGATTAAACGCCAACCGAATGAGCCTTTAAATCACGCGCTCTCGACCTTTTATTATCGTCTGTTGGCGGAAACCCATGCCTCGGTTTATCGTCATGGGACGTGGCAGATGTTGGACTTAAGTCCGCTGCATGAAGGCGTGAACACCCATAATAACTTATTGGCTTATAGCTGGCGCAGTGGAGACGACCTACGGTTGGTTGTGGTTAATGTTACGCCCAACTGGTCGCAGGCTGTCATCCAACCTGGGGATTGGCCTGCGATGACGGGCGGGATATGGTCGCTTTATGATGTGCTGCGCGGCGCGTATCATATTTACGATGGCGATAAACTGGTAACAGAGGGTTTAACCGTCGAGATGGAGCCGTTCCAATCGTGCATCTTCCGTTTCGAGCGCTTGGATGAAACCAGCCATCTGTGGGGAGACCGCGCTAGAAAATCTGGATCTGAGTAAATGATCCGCTTCCCGCATCGTAGCCGAAAAACACGCTGGATCGTCATCCTGTATGGGGTCGGCGTTTTTTTTTGGCTTGGGCTGGAAGATAATAACCTTGTCGGAGCAATCCTCATGGGGCTTATCAGCGCGGGGTTGGCAGTGTTTTTGTGGATACAAGAACGCTTAGCACAACGGATTTTTCCAGCACGTTATTTGCCTCTATTAAGTCTTATCATGGGTGGTCTAATCGGGGCAGGTACGAGCTTATTTTCAGCCGGATTGATGCTGTTTAAAAATGCCCGTCATGCCCATCTGTTTCCTGATTATCCGGCGGGACTCATGGGAGCAATATTATCCCGCGCCCCTATATGGACGGTGGGCGGAGCGTTGGTCGGCATAGGGATTGGTTTTTTATGGCTGGCGTTTGCCAGGCGAGAAAATAAGCAATCTGAATAATGGCTTTTTCCCTTTTGGAGCAACCTTTTGCAAGAGAATTCGCAAAATAATCGGCTGGTGTTTTCGGTCTTTGTGCTGGCGATCTGCCGCGTCGTTATTGATATGACACGGCGCTTCGCTTATCCTTTTATCCCAGAAATTTCGCGCCAATTAGGGGTTCCGACGGAAAGCGTTCAAACGATCATCGGATTACAGTCCGGCGTGGGCGTTGCCAGCCCTGCTTTCGGATCACTCACCGAGCGTTATGGGCGCAAACGTATGATGATGGGAGCGTTGTGGTTAGTTTTTTTTGGCGGGATTTCTGGTGCGTTACTTCCCCGGTTTTGGCTTTTTGCGCTTGTGATGGTCGTATTTGGTATCAGTAAGATGATTTACGGCCCCGCGATGCAGGCTTATCTGGGAGATCGTGTCCCTTATCACCGCCGGGGGATGGCTTTCGGCGCGACGGAACTCAGTTGGGCCGGCTCATTGATAATCGCCGCACCCATGACTGGATTTCTGCTTGCTCGTTATGGCTTGCAGGCGGTTTTTTTGGCGCTGGCTTTGGTCAGCTTGATTGCATTAGGGGTAATGTGGCGTTATTTGGTGGATGATACCCCACAGGACGAGGTTCAAACGCGACCCATCAATCCTTTGTTAATATTCACCATCCTACGCCACAATCGGGCGGCGTTGGGGGCAGTGGTTTTTACATTGGCACTGGTGCTGGCGAATGAAGTTTTTTTCATCAATTACGGGTTATGGATGGAAGAGGCTTTTGGGCTTAGTCCGCAGCGACTTGGGGCAGTGACCAATGTGATTCCGATTGCGGAAGTGATCGGTGAATTCTTGGTGATTGGTATCTCGGATCGCATCGGCAAACGACGTTTGGCGCTGATTGGCGCGGGACTCGCCAGTTTAGGGTATTTCGCACTTCCGTTTTTTTCGGGAAATCTCCTGCTCGTGATGGCAGGTTTATTTATCATCTTTCTCGCTTTTGAAACAGCGGTGGTTGCGTCGATTCCGTTATTTAGCGAAGTTGCGCCGGAGTCGCGGGCGGTGATGATGAGCGGCAATATGAGCGCGGCATCAATTGGGCGCTTTGGAGGCGCGGCGCTGGGTGGGCAGATTTTTGCGTTGACTGATAACTTTACGGCGGTGTGTGTTTTTGCAGGCGTGATCGGGGCATTGGCATTCTTTGCTTTATGGATTTTTGTTCACGAGTAAAGGGTATCCTTCGGGTTTTTATTCGGCGAGTTTTTCCAGCGCTTTCGCCCATTTTTGTGCGCCTTCGCCGCGTTTTTTATCCCCACTTGCGTCGAATGCGGCATTAGCCTGTTGCATGGTGGTGAATGCCAACCGGTTCTGATTTTTACGGTGATAGGCCAGCGCTAAGTAATACAGCGTTTCGGGACGTTTGGGATTGGCCTTATACGCATTGGTGAAGTGTGCCAGCGCCTCATCCCATTTTTGACCTTTATAGGCGATGATGCCGAGTCCATAATGCGCCAACATCTCGTAAGGATAGCGCTTGAGGGCTTCCTCAAAATCATCCTTTGCATCCTCGTCAATGCCATCTTCCAGATAGAAGAACCCACGTGCCGCATAATATTCGGCGTTAGAGGGGAGGAGCTTAATCGCTTCTTCCATCGCCAGAATTGCCTCATCCAGTTTGTGCTTAGTATAGGCATCCAGCGCTTTTTTATAATATTCGTCGGCCTCAAAGCGCGTGAGGCCGAGGCGCTGCGTAAGTTTAGCCATGCGTGAGCCTTTAGCTTTTAGCAGTTAGCGATTATGTGTTCATACTGTATTATACAGAAAAGACCCCTATTTGGTTGACAGAGCTGGAGGTAAAAAATGGATTTTGATCTGAACGACGAACAAAAAATGTTTCAGCGTGTGGTACGCGATTTTTGTGATGCAGAACTTAAGCCTTACGCTGCCGATGTGGATGAAAAAGCTGAACTGCGTTGGGAAGCCATCCATAAAATGGCGGGATTTGGCCTGTTGAGCTTGCAAATCCCGGAGGAATACGGCGGGGCGGGGCTGGATACCATCAGTGCGTCAATTGCAATTGAAGAAATTGGGCGGGTGTGTGGATCAACGGCGCTTTCGATTTCGGCGCACAACGGCCTCGGCTGTGGGCCGATTGTTAATTGGGGGACGAAAGCGCAGAAAGAAAAATATCTGCCTAAGTTGATGAGTGGGACGGCGCTCGGATCGTTGGCGCTGACCGAACCAAATGCTGGGAGTGATTTGGCGGGGGGCGCACAGACCAGCGCTATTCGTGACTGGGACACCGACGGTTGGATTATCAACGGGACGAAAGCATGGATTACGAATGCCAGTTTTGCCCCCACGATTAATACATTGACGCGCACCGATTCCAGCACGGGAACACGCGGGTTTAGTATGTTATTGGTCGATACTGATTCGCCGGGATTGACCATTCATGCCCCGGAAAAAAAGATGGGGCTGAAGGGATCACCGACGCACATGATTAGTTATGATGGGGTGCAGGTCGACGCGGATGCGGTGTTGGGCGAGGAAGGGCGTGGGTTTCATCAGACCATGCAAACGCTCGATTCAGGGCGAATCAGCATTGGCGCGTTGAGCGTGGGATTGGCACAGGGCGCGTTTGAAGAAGCGGTGCGTTATGCTCAACAACGACGGGCTTTCGGCAAGGCGATTTCTGAACATCAGGCGATTCAGTGGATGATTGCCGATGCCGCGCTGGAGATTGAAGCGGCGCGGACGATGGTGTATAAAGCCGCTTGGATGAAGGACGCGGGCAAGGATTTCGGTAAAATGGCGGCGATGGCGAAGCTGTTCGCCAGCGAAGTCGCCGAGCGTGTTTGTAAAAATGCCATCCAGATTCACGGGAGCTATGGTTACAGCCGCGAATTTCCGGTGGAGCGCATGTACCGTGATCAACGCTTGATGAGTATCGGCGAAGGAACAAGCGAGATTCAGCGGATGGTGATTGCGCGGCGTGTTTTGCAGGAGATGGAACACGGCGCACACGTCCCGGCATAAGTTCCCCTCACTGCTGCTGCCGCCGCCGATTTAGCAGGGTCGGCGGCAGATGGTTGCCTTACGGTTGCCGAAATTTATCTCACCCCCAACCCCTCTCCAACTTGGAGAGGGGAGCAAGAGGCCGACTTTTTGATGGTCGTGGGGTTAGGTGTTTTATGTTTTTTACTTGAATTTACCAAGATTGTTTCTCAAATGAGCATAGCATAAATCAAGGCGTGAATGTGGGACATTTGTCCGGCCTTTTGTCCCGTTTTTGCTAATCCTGTTCCTCACGCTCCCAAATTGTGATCGTGCCATCAACATGCCCCACAGCCAATTGAGTGCCATCAGGACTCCATGCCATAGTTCGCCCTTGATCGTCAATAGTAGCCAAACGTTCTCCGCTTGTGATGTCCCACAATTGAATATTTTCCTCCCCTAAAACCGCTAGGGTTTGATTATCCGTATTCCAAGCCACTTGACTCACTGAACGAATTCCGGTGATGATATCTCGGTAGATCGCTCCGCTTTGTGGATTATAAATGTGTACTGCCCCAGCTAGTTCACCGCCCAAATCGCTGGCAGCAATCCATCTTCCATCGGAACTCCAAGCAATTGCATTACACAACCCACACGGAAGCCGATCTATAAAATCATCTGTAATGACATTCCAGATGCGTACTCCACCACCGATGGCAGCAATTTGGCTTCCATCAGGATTCCAAATTACAGAGGTTATAAAAGCACCTAAATCGTCCAGTACATGGAAAATTTCGCCTGTTTCGATATCCCAATCACAGATGATAACATTTCCATCATAAGCGGCGCTGGCAAGACGGGTGTTATCGGGACTCCAAGCAACAGATTCAATACCACCAATGTTGCTACCAAGATAGAGAGACCTGTCATGTCCACTTAATGTGTGCCTTAACGGAAACTCAACCCCTTGATTTGTGTCCCAAATACGGACAAGATTGTCTGCACCACCGTCTGCAATGTATCTCCCATTGGGACTCCAATCAACTGTTCCTATACCTTGGAAATTGGCGGTAGAGTAAGCAAACATATTGACCAGTTCGCCGCTGTCAGAATCCCAGATACGGATGTCATTATCGCCGTCCACGCTGACGAGTTGTGTCCCTTCTGGATTCCAGTCGATTGAAGATACACTGCTCATATAACCGGGGTTAAACAACTCGTTTTCCCAGGCTGGAAATCTATAGAAGTCATAGGAATCGTCAAGTTCGCTCACTTGCCAAAGACGTATCGTATTGTCCTGCGAAGCGCTAAGGAGTTGGCTTCCATCAGGACTCCAATCAACAACAAAAACATCTTCTGTATACCCACCTAAGTTAGTGAGCTTTAAACCCGTAGCAACGTCCCAAACAGCTACACTGTTAGGATAGGGTAAGGTCGAATAGTCGGAGCCTGTGGCGATCATTGTGCCATCGGGGCTCCAATCGATTGGACCCATGCTGCCTGACTGAATAACGAGTATTAATTCCCCCGTATTTGTGTCCCAAATACGTAAGAAATTGGCTGTTACTAGCGTGCGATCAGAAGGCCGGCCTGAAACAGTAGCGATTTGACTTCCATTAGGACTCCATGCGATTTTTAGAACAAGGCTTAATTCGATTGTTGTAAGAATTTGCTCGTTTGTTACATCCCACAATTCAACACCGGTGTCTGAGATAACGGCGAGGAGGCTTCCGTCAGGACTCCAACTTAATCCGAAAGTTGAACCTTCAATCAAAAAAGTTTTGGTTAATTCACCGTTGAATGTGTCCCACAGCCAGACGCGCTGAAAACCTATCCCCGCGATAAAGTTTCCGTCAGGACTCCATGCCGTTTGGCTGACATATCCTTGATCTTCGGGGACTTCCAGAATAGAACTGGAGATACCGGAATCTACATCCCAGATATATATTTTGTTATCCCAACTTTGTTGAAGAAGTTTTGTCGTAGCTATCTGTGTACCGTTGGGATTCCATTCCAAGTTGTGGTGATCGGATAGTTCAATATGTGATATATCGTCGAACTGATTTGTATATATCCATATTCCTTGTGAACCTATAGTGGCAAAAGCCTCACCGTCTGGTCGCCAATCAACATCGGTTAGAGAGCCTTTACCTATTTCTATTACCTCTCGATAATGCGTAGGCAAATCATTTGAGTCTTGTGCATATAAACTTGCTATTGGAAATTGAAATAGAGCAATCACGAGGAAATTGAAAAGTATCCAGCAGTCATGTTTTGTCATGTTTTTTGACGTTATTAAAATATTAACCATAATAAGATTAAACCTGTTTTCTGTGCGGATAAAATTATTTATGAGCGCAATGTGTCATCTAATCAAGGCGAATTTGCGAATCTGTTTTTTTGCTAATTCTGTTCCTCACGCTCCCAAATTGTGATCGTT
>Ga0335394_10000414_pt1 | contig 45142 bp, 44 predicted proteins | sample MAT03_FD_205741 | JGI IMG/M metagenome (GOLD analysis project Ga0335394, IMG submission 205741) | Freshwater microbial communities from Lake Fryxell liftoff mats and glacier meltwater in Antarctica - MAT-03 (spades assembly) (version 2) ... | reverse complement strand
TCACTTCCTCGCCCGGACGAGCTTTGTGCCCGCCTTTGATGATGGGCATTTCACTTGGTGAAAGTATCCTGACCTTTTTCACCTTCTTACTATGGCGGAACAGGTCATTGAGCGCTTCGGTGAGAAGATCCTTCATGCTGCGCCCTTCTTCCGCTGCGCGGATCTTGATCCGCTGCATCAGGTCATCGGGCAATTCAATGGTAGTCTTCATTCTTACAAAGATAGGCGACCCATATTTACGGGCAGTAACTTTCATCAGCGTAATGCATCACAGCGGATGTGCGAAAAGTATGTCAGCCAGCCTACTGATCGAATGTTTTCCGGTGCTGGTCCTGCAAAAGTCAAATTGTAGCAGAAGGCAGGCAAGAAGCGCATCTCCCGTCGGCAGGCAGGTACGCCAGGTAGGTAGTGTGGAAGTGCCACAGGATGCGTTCTTGGTGGTGCTGAAGCTGGATAGAGGGGTCTGCAAGTGGCCCTCGACCGAGCCTGGTACCTAGTTGCATAAATCCGAATACTTGCTACGAGGGTGCTGGCTGTATACGACCTGCTAGGTCCATTCGAAAGGATGAGCATTGGGGTTATAGGCTTGGATAAAGCGATCGATCTGGGTCCGCACCTGCTTGGGAGATGTAAAACTCACCCCGGCCAATGCTTGGGCCGTGAGGATGCTGAACCAGACTTCCACTTGGTTGAGCCAGGATGCGCTGGTTGGAGTGAAGTGGAAGTGGAAGTTCTTGTGCAGGGCCAACCAGGGGTCGTACTTGGGCTTGTGAGTGTTAAAGTTGTTCAGGATCACATGGATCTCCCGTCCTGGATGAGCAGCCACTACGCGGTTCATGAAGTGCAAAAATTCACGTCTGCGACGGCGGTTATAGTGGCCTGCCATGACCATGCCGGTAGCCACATTCAACGCTGCGAACATGATGGTAGTGCCGTGGTCGTTTGTACTGTTGGCTGAACCCGGTCAAGGACTTTCCGTTGGGCAACCTTAGCCATCCTTGAGCTCGCTCCAAGGCTTGAATACTCGGCTTTTCTTCGATCGACAAAACCAAAGCGTTGCGACCCCGCCCTTGGTTCATCCTCGGAATTCCTCTGTACCTGAATAGAACTTTGCGTCCCGCTTGTTCTTACGAGATATGAATGTCGTCTTGAGTACATTCGGCGGCTAATTTCCCTTCTAGATGAGCATTCTTCCGAAGTCAGGGTCCGAGTATGGTGCCCAACCTCTTTCTCGCACGATCGTAAGGTCGCTTCTGGGGCTTTTCTTCTTGTCCGGTTTCGCGGCGTTGCTCTATCAAGTCGTATGGCAGCGAATGCTGGTGTTCTACACCGGGTCAGATACAGTGAGCATCAGCCTCATCGTTACTGCGTTCATGTCCGGCCTCGGCCTTGGTTACTTGGTCGGCGGCAAGTTGGCGGACCGTGTTTCGCCTGCCCGTAATCTGTTGTATTTCGTTCTTGCGGAACTGGGCATCCTCTTGTTCGCCTTGTTCAGCACAACGATCCTGTACGATTGGCTCTATCTGAACGGGCCAAGCCCTGGGGAGAGCATGCTCGTACTGTACATGGTCGTAGTGAGCGTGCTGTTGGTGCCCACCTTTCTAATGGGTGTTTCTCTTCCTGTTCTTTCGCGTGCATTCCGACGCGAAGAGATGACCGGACAAGCACGCTACATCAGTCGGCTCTACTTCGTGAACACCTTGGGTGCAGCTATTGGCGCTTTGGTAACAGGCGTTTTCCTTGTGCGCATATTGGGCTACGAGGATTCACTATGGGTCGGGATCATTTTCAATGGTCTTTGTGTGGTAGGGGCAATGATCCTCATGCGTTATACTTCCAATGTTCAGGACGGTTCGCCAACTGAGGAGCCGCGGCCCCAGCCCCTGCAAATGACCCGGAGCCTAATGGTGTGGTCCGCCCAGTATGCACTATCGGGTTTCGCGGCTCTTTCCTTGGAGTTGATCTGGTTCCGCGTTCTGGAGACGCTCATCAAATCGGTCTCCTTGACTTTCTCCATCCTGTTGGCCATTTACCTCGGATCCATGGCCATTGGTACGGCTCTTGGTCCTCGATTGATGCGCCGACTTGATCAAGCAGGGCGAGAGAGGCTCTTCTTGCGCGCGCAGGCCCTGATCTACATGTACACAGGCGCAGCCTTCCTATTCTTCATTACGGTCATCGGCAAGTGGGATGCCTTGGGTTTCCTGTGGGACTATTTCGGCAGCTATGAGCCCGATTTCACCGTGCTCATAGCGGTGCCGACCTATGTGCTGATCCCCTTGTTCCTAATGGCTGTCCCGACCTTCCTGATGGGCCTGAGCTTTTCCGTTTCGCAAGCGTTGATCCAGGACCGTTGGGACGAGGTGGGCCGTAAGGTGGGTTGGCTCCAGTTCGTCAATATCGTGGGCTCGGCCTTGGGTGCTTGGTGGGTGACGTGGGTAGGCTTCAATGTACTCGGTACCGGGCTGCTGGTGAAGGTTGTTTCTTGTTTGGGCTTATTGTATGTGCTGGTGTTGTTGCTGCGCAAACACAGTGGCTGGACGGGTGCCGTTGTATCGTCCTTGGTGATACTTACGGTGGTGGTGGCATTACCCGGTAACTTCCAGTTCTGGCGAACGCTCAATGGAATACAGGAAGATGATCGGTTCATGTATGACGAGAACGAGTCGGGACTATCGGTCATTAAACGCATGGACCATGGCGGTGCCACGCTCGGTGTCGTCTTCGCCAATGGTCTTGGGCAAAGCAGTATGCCGTACCATCCCGGTGGCATTCATACGCGGCTGGGGGCTTTGGGCGTCTTGTTGCACCCGAACCCGGAGAAGGTCGCTGTCATCGGCCTCGGTTCGGGCGCAACCCTTCACGGCATGGCATGCCGTTCAGAAACCCAGGACATCGTGTGCTTTGAGATCATGAGCAACCAGCCCAAGGTGCTCCGACAGTACGCTGAACGTCACCTCGACACTGCCGTGTTGAGTACCTTGAACGATCCACGCTTGCGAATGATCACGCATGACGGCCGATACCGGCTGACCACCATGCCGGATACATACGATGTGATCGAAGCGGATGCGCTGAGACCGAATTCGGCGTTCTCGGGCAACATCTACTCCGAGGAGTATTTCCAACTTTTACGGTCACGCTTGAAACCGGGCGGCATTGCCGTTTCCTGGTGCCCGACCCCACGCGTGCTTGCCTCCTTCTGCCAAGTGTTCCCGTACGTTGCTTACGCCAAAGGCTTCGTGCTTATGGGAAGCGATACGCCTATCCGACCGGATTGGCCCACCATTCGACTGCGCATGCAACACCCCTTCACGATGGAGCACTTCGCAAATGCTGGAATAGACATCAAAACCTTGTTGTTGCCCATGGAGGAGGAATTGGTAGCCGTGGATCCTGTAGAATTGGGCCACGGAGAGACGAACACCGATCTCTTCCCCCGGGATGAATTCGCTCTTCCCTATGACAGTGCATTGATCCGGAGAAAGATACGGTCTGCCTTGGGGCGTTGAAGTGCGGGGGTCCACTCTTCTGCAGGGGCCTGTAGGCGTTCAGGGGCGATACTGGACCATGATCGTTGGTTCGCACGGAGCGGCCACAAGATGCGTTCTTGGCGGTGCTGAAGTTGGATCGAGTATCAGTGCATTCCGAACGTTCCTGTTCAGGACTTGGTCATGGACTTTGCATTCGCGTATAGATCCTGGAATACCCATTCTCAAAACTCGCCACGAATCCCCCGGACAAAAGCACCGGCCACGGATGCTTCCCCACAAACTGATCGATCCCGCTCCCAATGAATAACACCTGATCAATTTCTGATGGAATTCCTGTTCGCCAGTGGCGCAGCAACCAATAAGGGTCCAGGCGCATGGGTAACTGATCGGAGGTGTGTGGTCTTCTGTCTTGATGTACGTATGGAACGGACTCCTTGGCCGATAAAAGTATGCCGTCGTGATCAATAGCCACGTAGGAGACCTCATGCTGGAAAATCCAATGATGGTTCGCCAACACAGGCATCACCAAGCTGCCGGGTTCCAATGCGGCGCTTGCTTCCATCGTGCTGGTATGTGCTTGTTGTAGATCAGCCAATGACGCTTCTGCCAATACGAGCCGGACCAATTGTAATGGCACAACACAAAGGGCGGCACCGCCAATGATCCAGGCCGGGAACTTCCGAGGTACATCGGCCATGGCGATGATCCAGATCGTCATCATCAGCAATGCCAACCATTGGCTGCGTTCCGCGACCAAAAGCTTGCCTGCGCTGGGTGCTGAATACAACCAAGCAAGCAGTATAAAACCGACGGATAGAGCAACGATCGGATCATGCCAGTAAGCTTTTCGGCCCAATGTGAAGCGCGCTCCGATGCCCGCCGCGATCGAAATGAGCAGCAGGGCACCGATGCTACGCACCACCCATTGCTCTTTTGCGTGGTCCAACAGGTATAAAGGACGCAAGAAAAAGAATTCGCTGAATGCCGGTAGGTCATTGGTATTTGGGAGCGGTGGAGCTTTCAAGAACCGACCGATCAGAAGAGCACACAAAGCCAGAAGTATGGAAATGATCGCTGCACGTGCGACCATGCGCCGACGCGAAACCTTGATACGGCCGGTGTGTTCCCGCAGGAACTCCATGAAAAATGCCGGTAGAAAGAGCATGCACACCATGACCGGCCCGAAGCGATGTGTGTAGAAAGAAACGACCAAGCCGAACAGCAAGCCAAGCCACCTCGCAATGGGTTCATGGGATCTGGATTTCCACCACGCCACGGTCCCAAAACCTATTGCAACAGCGAGCATGAAATGGAGCAAGCCCAAGAACAAAATGAAACTGAATGTGATCGGTAACAACCACAGGATCGCTGGGCGCGTTCGCGTTCTGTTCGCACGAAGAAATGTGACCATGGATAGGATCAAAGCGCAACTTACAAATGCAGCAAATAGATCATGTGCTCGTTCCGGTGCCACCAATGCCAAGAGTATCATCAACACATGGTTGCCGAGCCAATCAGATACCTCGTTGCTGTCGTAGATAATGCCATGCGCCAAATGCGCAGTCGTGGCCCACGGTGCGGGAAGCAATGACGCGTGGAAGACATGCAGTGGACCATCCACGGTAGTGAAATACCGGAAGCACAGCAGCACTGTCGCATTGGCGAAAAGCAGAACCAGTAAGATGATCGCGATGCGACTACGTTGCATAGGTGGAAAAGTAGTCGATCAGTCCCATGCATGTTGCTCAAGCGTGATCCGCAGGCAAGAAACTACAATGAAAGAAAGAACCCCGACCATGGCCGAGGTTCTTTGGTTTTCGATGCGGACCCGTTAGATCGCGCCCAGCGCGGCTTCGAACGCCGATAACGTGGTGGGAGTAAAGATCATGGGCACATCCATGCCACTAGTAATGGTGACCGTTGTGAACGACGAATGGTAGTTGCCGGAAGCATCCACGTTCAACCCAACAACGACCGCCTGAAATCCTACGGGTATAACCTGCCATGGTGCAAAACTCTGCCCGTTGGTGTGATACGTGCTAATAACTGCGTTCTCCGAGGGGAACCCGATATAAACCAACGTACTGTCCGTTGAGAGGCCGGTAGGTAAAGTAGCTGTGATGTTGGTCGTGTTAGGATAGTTGTAAAAATAGTCGCAGTTGATCCATTGTAAGGAATCAGAAGCTGGATTGAACGTGATCGGTGGTTGGGGCCAAACAACAACGTATGTCGTATCCACGTAGTAATCATCTTCCACACCAACCACGGAAGAATCGATCACGGTCCAGATCATGTCGCCATTCGGGTTCTCCCGCCCGCTGAAGAGGTCCATGTTCGGATCGCCCGTATCGGTCGGGACCTTTGCAACCAAGCCGCCTGGTGCGATCCGTAGCCGGTTGCCGTTCTGCTCCACTTTCAAGCCCAACTCACCACCACTGCGCAATAACTTCAGGGTACCGTTGTCGTTACCAACCGTCTGTTTGTTCAACCAGATCATATCGCCAATGGAAAGTACCTCAACAAGTTTCACACTCACCGAACCGGTGACCAGTGAGCCATCGAGATGGCGAAATGCGTTGGGTTCGAAGATCAACTGCGTGCCCTTGTTCCCCATGACCTGACCTCCGGTGGCGGCATTCACGCTGAAGGTCTGGGTAGCGTTCGCAATATTATTCGCCACCAATTGCTGGAACACGGTCTGGTTCGGGTTGGGTGTTGGACCACCCGGATTGTCCTTCTTGCAACCAGCGATCAAAGCGGTGACGAGGAGAGAGATGATCAAGATGTGTTTGGTCTTCATTCGAAGTTGGGTTTTGGGTGGTTCGTTGGGGATCTCTGGTGGTAACGTTGTGTAGACGTTAGGATAGAGAGAATCGCTGCTTCGCTATTTTTCCGTCATGAAAAAGGTTATGGTCAGGTCGTTTGCAGTTCCTGATCACTTTGAATTACCAATTCATGTAGATAGACGTAGGTCTAACGCTTAGGGTTGGGTCGGTCGAATAGTTCATGCACTTTCTTGCCCACGCTGCCCTGAACACCAATACCTTAGGCAACCCTCCGTTCCTTGGATCGACTGCCCTGCAGTACCTATGTTCCGGCGATCGCGGACCGTAAATGCGGAACCGCGTTTACAATATGCTTCAACCCTCCCCATTGAACTGATCGATCCCAAAGCCACCAACGACAGTGAAATGGTCCTGTTGCAATGGATCACGGCAACGGAGTCCAACAATGACCATTTCACCGTGGAACGAAGTTCGGATGTGCGCACATGGCTGCCTGTTCTTACCCACTCCGGGTACAGGTTCCAGTTATTCCATGATCAATTATGCGGGCCATGACCCGCTTCCGCTGAACCTAACTGTTGCGACAAAACAGATCTCGATGGCACCAGTGCACTCAGCCACACCGTGTCCGTGCTGCGGAGTGCAATGGGTGATCTGCAGGCACGACGAACTGCCGTTATTGCCGTTCTTGTGGAGAACGCCTGCCCGAACGCGCCATGGTGGATCAGGGATATGACGGGGCGCACGATCGCACAAGGGATTTCCGGCGAGGACGTACCATTCACGGTGTCTGTCACTTTTACCAACGCAGGAGTTCTGGCAATAAGCTGCGTGTGCAACGGTGAAATGCGGTCCACTCGGTTCGTTGACCATTGACCGGCATACGCAACAGCACGTGATGGGAGGAAGCACATGTAACATGCTCCGCAGCTGGAGCATGAGGATACGTTCTTGGAGGTGTTGAAATTGGATCGACAAATGAAGAACTATGGGGTGAATTCGCCCCGTAAAGAGTTCGGTCGGGACTTGTTTGGACTCGCAGGGTGTACGCTGTGTGCGGGCAGGGATGAGACTTGACGGTATGGCACGCCGCATGCCCACTCCGCTCTAAACAATCTAAACAAACTCAAATGAACAACCTCCTGAATATCATAATTGTCCTCCTCGTTGTCGGCTGGCTGATCGGCTTTCTTGCCTTTGGTACCATGGTCGGCTCGTTGATACATATCTTGCTCGTCCTTGCCGTGATCGGGATCATCTACCGATTGGTGTCGGGTAGGTCCGCCACTTGAGCGGTACGGTATCAGTATATGAAGGGAAAACGCATCGGCGCTTGGTTGATCACGTCCGCCAGTATTGTAGTGTTGGTGTTATTTGTTGTCTCTTGGTATGCGCAGTACCGTGTGAAAGGTCTTCTTACGGATCACATTGTGAACACCCAAGAGGCGGAGATCTCCTTCAGTCTATTTGCAGGTGATCTGTTCGTGAACAACGCAGAATTTCAGGTCGCGGCGATACCCGGGAAACGAATTCGCAACGTCACTGGTCATTTGGATTCGCTCGCTATTACTGGGTTGTCCATTTATCGTTTGCTTTTCAAGGGAGCAATTGATGTGGATAAAGTTCGGATCCGCACAAGCGAACTGAACATAGTGGTGGATCAAGGGGACACGTTGGTGGATAATGAAGTAACGGAACGAACGAAGAAGGCTCGCAAAATTTCGATCGGCAGCATTGATGTAAGGTCCATTTCCCTCTCCTGCGATCTATATGGATCGGATACCGCGCACCTTTCCTTGGCTTCGTTGCTGCTGAAAGCGGGTGAGTTCAAGTTGAATTATCCGGGTGAGGGTCGGTATCCACACTTCCTGAATTCCTCTATCGATCTGAGCGGCTTCAGAATGGACAGCTCCTCCGGATATGCGTTGGAGGTCGGAAGCATGACGGTCGAGGAGAACGCAACGAATGTGCTGATCCAAGAGATAAATTTTGCACCTACGCTGGACCTACAGAAATTCGCCACCACATTGGACTTTGAGCGTGATGCATTTGATATGGAATTCGCACGTGTTTCCATCATTGGTTTCGATCTGGAGCAGTTGTATGCCTCCAATGCCATACATGCCAGCGCCATACGTATAACGAATGCGGATGTCATTGTCATGCGAGACAAGACCCTGCGTGATGGTCCGCAACCCTACCGACCCTTGTTGGGCAAATTGATCCGGAATTTGCCGCCTGGTTCCGGTGTCGATTCCGTGGTACTATCGAATTGGAGCGCCACCTATCACGAGCGTGCGGATCGGGACAGGGGCTTCGGCATCATTCCGTTCACTTCGTTGAACGCCATCTGCACAGGAGTGCGCAATTCGATCGAGGCGAGCGCACCCATGGTGGTGGATGCCGAATGCACTGTATTCGACGATACCCCGGTAACTATGCACCTGACAACGGACCTTCAGGACACTACGGATCATTTTGTAGTGGATGCCCGCATGGGTCATATGTATTTTCCAGTGATGAACAAGGCCGCTTCGCCGTTAGCTGATGTGAGAGCTACCGCCGGCGATCTACAGTCTCTCGTGTTCCACATGGAAGCTGATGACAGGAGGGCACATGGCACTGTAGCGATGCGTTACGATGGGATCAAACTAACGGGTGGCCGCATTGAAAAGGATCGCACCATTAGCGGACTCCTCTCGGTAGTGATCAATGCAGTGGTGCGCAACGATAGCAAAGGCGTGGACGGTAAGGACCGGGTGGGTACATTCGAGTTCGAACGACGACGCGATAGGGCGATATTCAACTATCTCTGGACCGGTCTAAAGGAAGGTTCCAAGGGCATGTTATTGCCTAAGGCCTTGACGCAGTGATCAGATCAGGGAACACTTGACAGCTTTGATCATTTGAAATAGGACCGGACCATCACCCTTTCAAGGGAGACAAGATCCCAAGTGGTCCTCGCCGCTCCATCTTCCTGCTATGCGCGCTGAACGGACTGCTGTTCCACATCACACAATTCGGCAGGCAGAACCACAGGTCGGCTCTCTGTCACGGGAAGTAGTTCACGTTTCTCTTCCAAGACCGGCGAACTGATCACGGCGTGTACCTTGACCCCGCAATCCTCCAGGGTGGTCACAACATAGATCGGTACGGTAAGCACGGATAGTCGGACGTGGCTCAAAGCTACCATCCGCAGATCTTCAGATCCATGCTGCTCCATGTATGAACGCGCATGTGCCTTCTCCAAGAATACCGGTACGGCGGTCACTGGAAGAAAGGCGAGGGGGACAACGATGAAGAACGTGCGGTCCATTATGCTTTATGGGGTTGAGGAACCCGACCCTTGGATCCATCACTGACCGCACGTGCATGGTCCGAGGGAACAACGCCCTCTTCCTTTTGCCTGTTGTGCGCGCGTGTGAAATGGGCCCCAAAGATCAAGATCACTGTTGAGTAATACACCCAAAGCAGTATCACGACCACTGCTCCGGCTGCGCCATACGTGTCACCTACCCCACTCAAACCGATGTAAGTGCCGATCAGGAACTTGCCAGCGGTGAAGAGCACCGAGGTAAGTAATGCGCCACCCCACACATCTCCCCAAGTGATCTTCGCATCGGGCAGGACCCTGAAGATCAATGCGAAAACGAAGGTGATGATCCCGAACGACAGAAGAACATTCAAGATCTTCAGCATGACTTCTGTGCCTTCCGAGAATATCACTGCCAAACGATCCCCGAACGCCGCCAAGCCCGCATCCAAGACCAGACTTACCAAGATCAGGAAGCCCATGCAACCGACCAAAGCCAATGATACCATGCGTGAACTAAGGTATTTCCAAATGGCATGGCCCGGTTTCGCTTCCACCCCCCAAACGTTGTTCAGCGTGGTCTGCAGGCTGCCGACAACCGTGCCCGCGCTGATCACCAATGCACCAATGCCCAAGACCTTGGCGAAGAATTTCGTCTCCGTCACTTGGGCATTTTCCAACATTTCGCGCATGGAAGCCGCTGTTCCGGCACCGATCAATCCACCGGCTTGATCAAGGAGTGCTTGACGCACGGTCGCTTCATCGTAGAACGTGGCCGCTACCATGATCGTGATGATCATGACCGCCGGCAAGGAGAATATGGTGTAGTACGCTATGGCCGCGGCTTTGGACATGGGGTCATTTGCTATGAAATCCTTGCTCGCGATCTTCAGAGTGTCCCAAATGCTTCCGATCCATTTTCGTCCGCCTTGGTAAACGGACTTTTTGCCAGCGTGTGGCTTTGGTGGGGTGGTTACTGTTCTGTCCATGGTCTGAAAAGGGGTGATGCATTTCCATGCCAGATCCGATCGCATTGGTACAGTGTGGAGCTGTAACGTGTTAGATAATGTGCGGCAAGCTCAATGATCTATCCAAGGGGCCGAGGCAGGGATTTTGATCTGAGCAATAGAAGCCACGTGAAAACAATGTTGGGGTGGTATTTGCCCAAATCCCCGAAGAAAGTCGAGTTGGGGATCGGCAGGGATCTTGGGTCAATCACGAACGGTCGTCCAATTATGAGTGCCCCGAAGAACCTCGATCGGATGACCGAACGAGAACACTTGCCCGGAGGGTCGGTCCAACGTGCGGAGCACGATGTATTCGGAGTTGGGTCCTTTGAGGTACCGCAAACGTGGCACGTTCTTCACACGATGTACCTTCCGCTCCCTTCATGCAGTTGCTTCCATTCCTCCTTTCCATGGTCCTGTTGGTCTCGGCCAACAGGCTTTTCGCACAAAGCAAGAGGACGAAGGAACCTTTCCGAGAAGATACCCTTTATGTGATGGACCTCTCGCAAAGACCCACATTACGTGTGTACGGTAGCAACAAATTCAATAGTCTGGTCGTGCGTTCCAAAAGAGGTTATACCGACCTGCGTTATAGACCCAATGGGAAGTACATCATAGGAGTTGGGGCGAGCTACCGACGGCTTACATTGAACATTGGTGTGCCCATGCCTTTCGTGAACACGGACAATGATCAATTCGGTCGTACACAATATCTGGATGCACAAGCCAACATCCATACCCCAACGCAGTCGTCCAATTTGTTCCTACAGGTATACAAAGGATATCACATCACGTCCCATGCGAATGACTTATTGAAATGGAACCAAACAACGGACTTTCCATATCGCGAAGACCTATTGCAGTACAACATCGGCCTCAGCACGTTGCATATCTTCAACCCGAAGCGGTTCAGTTATCGCGCGGCCTTCAACCAAGATGCTTGGCAAAAACGATCACAGGGTTCGTGGCTCGCGGGTGGATACCTGACCTGCTACGTGGTCAACGCGGATTCCGGTCTTGTGCCAACACGGATCGCGAACGAGTTCACGGAACGTTCGGACATGCGAAAGGGGGTGTTCCTCGACTTGGGTGTGCTGGGCGGATACGCTTACACCGTGGTGGTACACCAGCATTGGTTTGCGACGATCAGTGCAGCGTTCGGAGGTGGGCCCGCCGCACAATTCCTCAGGTCCGACAACGTTGATGGAACCTATCGGTCCAACTCGGCAGGTTTCGGTTGGCATGCGCAATTCCGCGGTGCCCTTGGATACAATAGCCGGACGCACTATGTAGGCGTTATTTTCAATCAGGAAAATGTCGGCCACCTCATGGGGAAGAGCGATGGATTCGATTGGGAGGTTGGGAATGTCCGGCTGTTCCTTACCATGCGTTTGCCAGGAAACGCGCCCAAGGTCGTAGAAAGAGGTTTTCGCTGGCTGGAGAAGGAAACCCCTTTACCTGTCGCGCCGTAGGTGGGTTGAAGGGGATTGCTTGGAGGAAGGATCGTGGCGTGTCTTCCCCGTTTTCGGGGTTTTGAAGCATTCCTTTTCCCCGTTCCCGCGCAGAATGTAATCCGTCGCCTATGCTTGTATTGTGCTTCAAATGCTTGTCCACGTGCGAGATGCGGCATGGAGGCTCTGGCCATTCCAACAATGGCAAATCATTTGCCGGTTCCCTGACAAACCACAACCACCATGAAAATTTCAAGCCTGATACAGATCACCTTCGCTATGGCCACCTTGGGATTGGTGGCTTGTTCCGACGCACCAAGGGACGGCGACAAAATGGAGAACGAAGTGGATAACACCATGGAGAATATCCAGGAGGAGAAGAATGCCATAGCCGAGGACATGCGTGAGTTGCGCAACAAGATCAACATACGAATGGCAGAGGTTGATGCAAAACTGTCGGATCCTGATCTGGATGCCGACAAACGTGCCAAGTTCGAGCAGGAGAAGATCCAACTGAAGGAGCAAGGTGACCGGATGGATGGCAACCTTTCAGAAGTGGAAACGGCCACGAAGGAAAACTGGTCGGATGTAAAAGCGAGTTCCGTGAAGGCGGCTGATGATACCGAGAATTGGTTCCAGCGTCAGAAGGAACTGATCGATCAAAAGACAGATGCCGATAAGGACAACGATGGTCACTGATAAGTGAAAACAAGGTTTAACGGAGGGGATCGGAGCTAAGAACATTTGTTTCGAACCTGCTCCTGAACCACAAGTCCCAGATCTGAATTGGGCACAAGAATTGCTAACTCAATGATCAACAAACAAAAACAACCAAACAAAATGGCAAGTACAAAAAGCACAGTAGCGATCACATTGACCGCATTGGCCGCAGGAGCCGCCTTAGGCATGCTCTTCGCACCGAAATCCGGTAAGGATACCCGCAAGGATATCTCCAGGAAAAGCAAGGACCTTTCAAAGAAGCTTTCGGGCTTGGTGAAGGAAGGTTCGGATATGTTGAGCCAACTCAAAGGCGACGCTGAGGATCTGGCCGATAACGCAACAGGAAAGGCACGCGACGTTAAGGACCGCGCAAAGGATGTTGTGAGCGAAGCAGCCAATGCAGCCCGTAGTACCGTTTCCGGAAAGAACTAAGGACCCTGCTACTTTCATTTGATCCCGATCACACCATTCGTGAGGTCGGGATCTTCTGCGTTCATACCTTTCGATCGAAGTTCTCCATCACCGGATCCCGTTCATTTTCCTCCTTCGTCCATGGGACTTTTCAATTCGAATGATCGCGACGTACGAATCGTGGGTTCCCAGGACCTGCATTCGGGACTGCCCTATTGGTTGGTACTGAACGAGCTTCCCTTCAGCCATGCCCGGCTTGCCACAGATCTGCACACCGAGGTGGTGATCATAGGGGGCGGGATCACGGGTGCTCTTTGTAATTATTCTTTCAGTAGCGCCGGTATTTCCACTGTTGTCGTGGACGGCCGAAGCTTTGGGACGGGTAGCACCTGTGCAAGCACCGCTCTGCTGCAATACGAGATCGACACGCCCTTACGCCTGCTTATTGATCTCGTAGGCGAACGCAACGCGGTGGCTGCGTACCAATTAAGCGTAAGAGCTGTTGGCGATCTCAAGGCCACGGCGCAGCGGATAGGGTTCGATCAGTTCACTTCCCGACCAAGCATCCAGTATGCAAGCAAGCCATCGCACGCAAAGCAGCTTCGGAAGGAATTCAAACTGCGCCAAGCACATGGCCTTCCCGTGCAGTTATTGGACGGAAAGGAAGCGGTGCGGACCGTACTTCCGTTCGATGCATCAGCCGCGCTTCGTTGCGAGACCGCGGCGGAAACAGATGCGCTCGCTTTTGCCCAGGCTTTACACAAGGCAAGTGTAAAGAACGGGGCAAGGATGTTCGAACACACCCATGTGGTGGATGTCAGGGAAGTCAAGGGCGGGGTGGAGATACTCACCGAACAAGGTCACCGTATACGTGCGAAGTACATGGTGTATGCCACGGGTTATGAGGCTCTGGACCAATTGCCCGGGGATGTGGTGGACCTGAACAGTACATACGCCATGATCAGTACGCCCATGGATCCGGTGCCATGGCCCGATCAGGCATTGATCTGGGAGACCGCCACACCCTATTTGTATTTGCGCACGGCTCCGGGCGGCCGCATTATTGTAGGTGGCCGTGACGAACCTTTTCGCTCACCTAAGTTGCGCGACGCACTGCTTGCCAAAAAGACCGCCGCACTTCAGCGCGACTTCAGCGAATTATTCCCGGAGATCCCTTTCAGAACGGAATTCAAATGGTGTGGGACCTTCGGAAGTACCAAGGATGGGCTTCCTTATATTGACAGTGGACCAAAGACGCCGCATTGCTTTTATGCTTTGGGCATGGGAGGAAATGGGATCACCTTCAGCGCACTGGCTGCTGAATTGATCCGTGATCACATCTTGGGTCGCGCCGTCCCCGATCTGGAACTTTTCCGGTTCGATAGGTAGTGCTTCCAGGAACCACTCGACTATCGACGTTCACGGTCTATCGCGTTGATCAACGCACATCTTGTAAACGCTCAATGTGTAGGCTGCGGTTTGTCACTCTTCTTCCCTTGGTCGCGTTCCTTTTTACCGTTCCCGCCACCAAGGAGGTATCCAAAGGGTTCCAGATCAGGGACCCCGTCGAAGATGACCTTGATGATCGCCGTCATTGGAATGGCCAGGAACATTCCCGGAATGCCCCACATGGCTCCGCCTATCATCACCACGATGATGGACATCAATGCATTGATCTGTACGCGTGACGCAACGACCATGGGTACGATGAAGTTGTTGTCAATGAACTGTACGGCCGCGTAGGCACCGAGCACCCACAACGCTGCGGACGCATCCTTGGTGGCCAATGCAATGAGCATGGGCAGGAAAGTTGCCACCATCATGCCGATGTACGGAATGAGATTAAGAACGGCCGCTAGTACGGCCAACAGCAAGGCGTAGCGAACTCCGATAAGAAAAAGGGCTAAAAAGCTCAGTGAAGCAACGATCACGGCTTCGAATAGCAGACCGATCAAATAGCTCTGAACAACGCCTTTCGTTTGGCCCAGCACGTCGTCCAATGCATCATGGTCTCGGCGCGGGAACAATTTGCTCAGGAAAGTGAGAAAAAGTTCCTTGTACAGGATGATCAGAAAAGTGAACACGGGAAGCAGGAAGAGGAAGCCGAACAAGGTACCCACCGTGGCCAAGGTCTGGCCCACCAGGGCACCACCCTTTTGCATGCTTTCCTCTTTTACCTTATCCACGGCATCATCCACTTCGCTGGCCTTTACATGTGCGGTATCCTGTACCCACCCTTGAGCCTTTTCTCCCATCTCCAAGAGCTTGCTTTTCAGTTCAGGCATGGTCTCACCGAAGTGCATCGCTTGGGTTCCGATAAAATAGCCCAGACCTATTAGGGCTGCCATGGAGATAAGTACGGCCAACGTGATACCGATCACACGAGGCAGACGAAGACGGGTAAGGAACTTCACAACTGGATCAAGCAAGATGGCCAAAAGCAAAGCGAACAAGAGTGGAGCAGCGATGGGTTTCGCTACATACATCACGAAGAATAGTGCTACTACGCCCAATAGGATCAGGCTCAAGCGTTGGTAGAGTGGCTGTACGACACGAATGCGCGTCTGCACTTCAGGGTCCAAGTTCGACATTGTGTTGTGGAATAATGGTACAAATCAACGCTCGTGGGATGCTCGCAGATCGGTAGGGGTTTATTTGCCCTGTACCGTGCAAGTTGTGTAACTCCTTCCCATTCCCATGTGGCATTTATTCCCGCTTTTCACCATCCTTCTCCTTTGGGCGCGTTTCCTTGTCCTCGCATGTACCCTCCTCCTCGCGGTCGGGAACCTCGCTAAAACCGGCTGTGACATTTCCGATCTCTTCTGGCGGCAATTGCTCCTCGACATGATCGCTTTCTCGCTGCTCACGGTCGCGTTGAGCGGTATTGCCAGATCGCTCCTGCGCGTCCTTTTTGGCGTCCTGTTGATCGTGCTGTTCCATTTCGATTTTCTTTTGTTCCAGTAGGTTGTTGCACGCTAGGTGCACTATGTTCTTAACAGATCTCCAGCCGGATCTTTGTTCCTCGGCGAACGTTGCGATCAGGTGTTCACTTTCAAACTTGCATTCCTTGTTGGTGCGTTTCTTTTCTTGAAGGCCTTTCTTGCCATGCCAATTCAATAGGAAATGGCCCGATAGATGTCCCATCCGGCATATGGAAGTGTTCCAACGTTGGCATACAGGTACGGCGGGTTGGCAATTGCCTGAGGAGTTAAAGAGCTATCGCCGCTCTGCGACCCAGCTCGAGCAGTACGCAACGTATTTCAATGCCGTGGAGATCAACTCCACCTTCTATCGTCCACACCTTTCCAAGACCTTCGAGCGTTGGGCAGCCACAGTACCGAATGGTTTCCGTTTTGCGGTGAAGATGCATAATGGTGTTACACATGTGGATCGGTTGAAGGATATCGGACCAGTGCAGCAATTCTTGGATATGGTTGGCATGCTCGGTGATCGGCTTGGTCCCGTATTGGTGCAGTTGCCTCCTTCTTTGGTCTGGTCCAGTGGGAGCGAAGAATTCTTGAATGCTCTTCGCGAAGCATACGCTGGAGATGTGGTCCTGGAGGCACGACATCCATCCTGGGCCAAGGCCGATGTGTTAAGGGTCTTGTTGAGAGCGCGCATCAGCGGAGTGGCTGCGGATCCGCCATTGATCATGGATGAACTGATGCCTTCAGGATACGCACAGCTCACCTACTTCCGCCTTCATGGGAGTCCGAGGGTGTATTGGTCCTCCTACGACGATGCATTCTTGATCCGCTTTGCCGCACAGCTCATGCAACTCCTAAAGGCCGGACGCACCGTTTGGACAATTTTCGACAACACCGCAGCAGGAGCTGCCGCAATGGATGCGCTGCGGCTCCGACGTATCGTGGAAGGGATCATTGAAGGGAACGTACCGAGCAAGAGCGGACAGGCTCTTGGACCCAAGCGCTGATCACTTCGATCTGCAGATCCGTATCAACACCTTTTCCGCTACCGTCAAGGCGTATCGACCTCGGCTTTCGCGCAATCCTTCGGCAAGTTTTGGCAGGGTATCGGCCTCGGCATGTTCGATCGCTTTCGGATGTATGTAATGCGAGCGGCATACCGCACGCGTATTCCCAAGTTGTCGTGCCACCTTATCGATCATCACTACCACGGCCGTGCGACGGTCGGTAATATTTTCCGAAGGTCCTATGGCAAGGGACGCCTCAACGAAACAAGCACTTCCCTGCCACGTGTGCAAGTCCTTGCTTGTGAACTCGGCATTCGTCGCCGAACGTATATGATCGTTCACCATACCCGAATCAACGGCATGCAGATCTCCTTCTTCGTCTTCATATTGGAAGGGATCCTGACCGGGCAACTCCTTGCACCGCATGACCAAGCGTGACAACCGCGCACTGCGCAGACCCACGTCATGTGTCTTTCCGGACTTGCCCTTGAACTTCAAGCGTGTTCCCGTACGGTCCTTCTTGATATGCCGATCCTTCAACGTGCTCAAACCGAAAGTGCCGTTGGCTTGTTCGTATGCCCGGTTGCCTACCCGCATGAGTGTTCGTTCCATAATGGCAATTACCCCAGCCAGCACCTTTTCCTTGGGTATTCCCGCGCGGCACAGATCCTTGTCCAATGCCCTTTGAATTGCTCATTCCAAAAGTTCCTTTAGCTCTTTTCTTACCGTGTCCATCGAGTATCGCGGGTTGCCCAACACACCCTTGAAGAGATCACCCTTTTCCTTTACGCGCTGCGGAACGGTCTCGATGTTGAAGTCATGTAGATCAAGACCAAGTTTCACTTCATCCCATTCCAATGGGGTGCTTACCGTGGCCCCGGCTTTCGGTCGGATGCTGTAGACACTGGCCAAGGTCTGTCCTTTACGATTCTGCAAATGGTCCAAGTAGATCTGCGACTTTCCACGTTTCGCGATGGAGCGTTCCATGGTAGTTGTCTCTGGAAGCATGCTGTGGACCACCCGCATGATGTCCTTCGCGACAGGTGCTAAAGCCTCGTAGGTAAGCCGACCGTTCAAGGGGATATACACGTGGATGCCCGTGGATCCCGAAGTCTTGCAGCAGCCTTTAAGCCCGATGCGGTCCAGCACCACTTTAACCGCTAACGCAGCCTCGATCACGTCATCGAAATGATTATCCTTCGAAGGGTCAAGGTCCATGACGAGATAGTCCGGTTTGTGCAAGTGTTGCTGTCGGGAGGTCCAAGGATCCAATTCGATGCAGCCGAGGTTGGCCATGTAAAGCAGGGTTGCGGCATCGTTGCAAAGGATGTAGTTGATCACATCACCACCACGGCTGTCCGTTGGTACTTTCAACGTCCGTACCCAGTCGGGTGCTGCATCGCCCGCATTCTTCTGGAAGAACCCTTTGCCCTCTATGCCGTTGGGCGTACGATACAAGGACTGTGGACGATCCTTCAGATGGGGCACTAGCACCGTTGCCATGCGTTCGTAGTAGTTCACCACGTCACCTTTCGTGTAACCTTCCTGCGGCCAGAACAACTTGTTCTGGTTCGTTAAATGGACCACATGCCGACCCACCTTTGTATCACGCGTGTTCGCTGTGTCCTGCTCGGCGGGTTTCTTTTTGGCCTGGGCTGGCGTTGCTGAACTCTTGCGCGCTGTTGCGGTGATCGCTTTGGGTTTCTCGGCATGCACGCTCTTCGCATCCTTGTCCACACGCAGGCCCAAGAAAACGGGATGACGCATGACCCTGTCACGGGTCCACTCCGTGAATTTGACGTTGGCGACCAGCTTCGGTGTAACCCAAGTTGCTGCTTCGTTGGCTTCCACCTCCCCGGCGAATGGTGAGGTCTTGCGTTCCAATGGTGCCATGGTAGCAGCCAATTCTTTCAATGAGCGCGCATCGAAACCGGTGCCGGTGTGGCCCACGTAACGCAATTTTCCGGTGTCGTACACGCCGAGCAGCAAGGCACCGAAATGTTTGCGGCTGTTCCGGGGCGCTGTCCAACCACCGATCACCACTTCCTGTGATCGATGGTTCTTGATCTTCAACCAACCTTTGGAACGCAAGCCTTTCATGTAAAGACCGTCCATGCGTTTGGCGATCACCCCTTCCAATTCCTGGGCTTTCACAACAGTGAAGAATTCTTTACCGCGTTTCTCCACGTGATCGCAGTATCGGATATGGTCGCTCTCCGGAAGTGCTTCCAGCAAGATCTTTTTCCGTTCCACGAGTGGCAGATCGCTCAGGTCCTGTCCATCAAGTTCAAGTATGTCGAAAACCTGGTATGCTATGGCCGTTGAAGGGTCCTTGGCAGCATGTTGCAGAAGCTGGAAATCCGGATGGCCATGCTCATTCACCGCGATGATCTCTCCATCCAGGATCATTTTCTTCTTGATCGCCTGCAATTCATTGGTGATCGCCGGATAAGCATCCAGAAAAGAAAGTCCATTGCGCGAATACAATCGCGTGGACTTGCCGTTCGTTTCGGCCACTGCGCGGTATCCGTCCCACTTGATCTCGAACAACCATTCATCATCGTCGAATGGATCCTCGGCCAAGGTGGCGAGCATGGGTTTCACCGGACCTTTCACCTTGCTTGCATTGGCCAAGCCAGGCAGGTGAAGGCGCCGCACACTCGCCTTTGTGGCTGAGGCCGCAGGTTGCGGGGTGGTCTTTTTCTTTTTTGGTGCTTGGACCTTGACAGGCTTCTTCTTCGCCTTTGCTTTTGAACCGGCTGACTTCTTTTTCACTTGCTTATCATCCTTCGCCAAAGCCTTGTTGATCGGTGAACTCTTCGGCGTTTCTTCTTCACTGTCATAGCCTTCAACAGCATATTTATCTCGGTGTTTGATCAGTAGCCACGCATTCTCACCGGCCTTCTTCATGCGCACCATCGCGAACTCGCCTTTCAGTTTGCGCCCTTTCAGAACCACCTTCAGGGATCCACTATGGATGGCGTGCATCAATTCTGTTTCTGCATTCTTGCCCTTTGGCAGGTCCAGCGGGGTGTAGGTGCCATGGTCCCAGATCTCCACGATGCCCGCCCCATAGTTCCCTTCCGGGATCACACCTTTGAAATCCTTGTAATCGAATGGGTGGTCCTCTACCATCATCGCCAACCGCTTGTCCGCAGGATCCAATGATGGACCTTTTGGCACCGCCCAGCTCTTGAGCACACCGCGCACTTCCAGCCGGAAGTCATAATGCAGATGGGACGCTTTATGGCGTTGCACCACGAAGATCAAGGGGCCGTCCTTCTTGGTTTCCGCGCCACCGGGTTCGGGTGTAATCTTGAGATCGCGCTTTGCGCGATAGGTTTTCAGGCCCATGGCTCATGAAGCTTTGCGTGTCTTGGTCTTCTTGCCTAAACTGGCTTTAAGTGCGGCCATTAGATCGCCCGTGGGTTTCTTATGTACCACCTTCATGGTACCGGTCTTTTTCGCTTTGCCCTTCGTCTTCGCTTTGGCCTTGATCGCTTTCATCAGCGCAGCGGTGTATTCATCCTTGTACTTCGTGATATCGAATGTGCCTGCACCTTGGTCGATCAGTTGCATGGCGAGCTTCATTTCTGCGGGTGAGATCTTCACCACTTTCGGCAGGTCGAGTTCATCAACGGAGCGTATCTCTTGCGCGAACCGCATCTGGTTCAGGATCAATACCGCACCATCCGGCTGAATTACAGCCGGGTGTTCCTTACTGCGCATGACGAAACTGGCGATGCCCACCTTGCCGCTCTTCTTCAATGCTTCGCGTAGCAGGGCGTATGCACGAGAACCACCGCGGTCAGGTGCCAAGTAGTAAGGCTTTTCGTAATACTTCCCCTCCACTTCCGCCTCTTTCACGAAGTCCTTTATGGCGATCACTTCACTCTGTTCCACCGCAGCTGACTTGAAGTCCTTCTGATCCAAGATCACGTACTTGCCATCCAGGTCGAATGCCTTCACGATACGATCGAACGGTACTTCCTTACCCGTGTCCTCGTTGATGCGTTGAAAGCGGATGCGCGCTTGGTCCTTACCGTCAAGCATGTCAAGATCCAACTGGCTCTCTTCCACAGCGCTGAACAGCTTCACAGGTATGGTGACGAGGCCGAAACCTATTGTGCCTTTCCATATAGCCCTCATGTCATCCTATTTTTCAGCAATTTTCTTCAACCCCTGCATCATGATCTTCCAATTCTTCTCGGAGTCCTTTTTCACTTCTACTGAGGGGTTGTTGTCCTGTGTTAGGACCACATGCGTCCTGTCCTCTTTCTTGCTCAAGCGAATGTGGACCTCGCGGTAGTTCTCCGGTTCGTCCTTTTCACCGGAGGAAGTACGGATGTGCGTGTACGCTAAATGCTCCGGTTTGTCATAGTGGAGGACCTTGCCTTTGTCTTCGAAATTCTTTCCATTGAACTCGCCGCGCCACACCACTGGACTTCCTACTATCCGATCCGTTTCCAATTCAGCGCCCATCATATACTGTTTCACGTCCTTCGGTGATGTGAGGGCTCTCCAGATGGTCTCTGGTGATGCGTTGATGTCCAATTCGACTTTTGAAATAGTGTTCTTCGTTGCCATTTTTCTGGATCTCTATGCCAATACGACGTTGGCCCATGTTCGTTCTACAAAGTCCGTGAGGATGCGGGCATGATCGAATGCCATTTCAAGTTTCATCCTTGGATCGATCCACTTCCATTCGGTGGCCTCTTCGGTCTTTGAAGGTGTGCCATTGCAGGCAGCGGCCACCAGCGTTACGCTCACATAATGTCCGCGTGGGTCACGGCCTTTCGTGGAGTACAAACCATGAACGTGTTCGATGGTCACGTCCAACCTCGTTTCTTCTTTTACCTCGCGAATGGCTGCCGCTTCAAGCGTTTCGCCGGGATCTACCAAGCCGCCCGGTAGACACCACATGCCTTCAAAAGGGGTATGGCCTCTCCGGATCACAAGCACCTCACCGTTGTTATTCGGTATGATCACATCAACTGTCAGGGTCGGACGGGCCTGATCTTGGACGTAGCTGCTGGGCATGCGCACGAAGCGTAAGAACTGTGCCACGAATTGCCGGACTGCTATCTGGCTAATGAACAGGGCTGTGCGCGTTATCCTACAAGACGCGATGCTGTAGTTTGCGCGGGCAAGTGTGGAACTGGTGCCACAGATCGCGTGCAGGAACCCGTTGGAAATTTCCCACCAACGTGAAGAACACCGGTCTTTTGGCGGAGGGACCAAACAGCTCAAGAGACTTTGGACAGTTGCGTGCTGGCGATCGTTTTGATCCGGGGAGCTATCAAGAGGATGCCGAGATGCTGTGGTCCTCATTCTGGGCAACAGGAAAGCCTTCAACACAAGAAGATCAGATACGCTTGCAACGATCTTGAAAGCGGATGCATAAGCGACGACCATGGCATAGCGTTCACTGCAAGTGTGGAAAGTGGGAAGTCTATTTCACATCGCGGTCATGCTGATGAGATCTGCCAAAAAGAGGTTCCCTTACAGCATGGAGCATTTCGTTCTCATGCGCTGTTCAAGGTCCGTTATCTGATGGTCCAAGTCGTTCAACCAATTAAACTCAAGAACAGAATGAGCAAGATGAAAAATTTGGAAGACCTCTTCCACCATCAGTTGAAAGACCTCTACAGTGCAGAGGAACAGTTGATCGAAGCGTTGCCGAAGACCGCTGAGAAGGCCACCGATAAGGACCTGAAGAAAGCGTTGAACGATCACTTGCAGGAGACCAAGGAGCAGAAGAAGCGCTTGGAGCAGATCGGACAGCAATTGGGCATTGAGTTGGGCGGTGAGAAGTGCAAGGCCATGGCCGGATTGATCAAGGAAACAGAGGATTTCCTGAAAGAGGATACTTCCGACGAGGTGAAGGATGCCGGCATCATTGCAGAATGCCAGCGTATCGAGCATTACGAGATCAGCGGTTACGGTACGGCCAAGCAGTATGCTGAAAGCCTTGGTGAGCACAACGTGGCTGAGCTCTTGGGATCGACCTTGGAAGAGGAAAGCGACGCGAACGAAAAGTTGAACGACTTGGCAGTGGAGCGGATCAACTCCAGCGCAGTGGAAGCCTGATCACCAAACGTACTCAATGGAGTTGCGACCCCTGAATGTTCCAGGGGTCGCGATCCCATATTAAGACCCGAACAATGGAGCAGACCACCCTTCAAAACTATCGGCACCGCTTGGCTTTGGGACATGCGACCTACTACGCGTTCGGCGGACTTTGGCCGCTTTTGTCCATGCCCACATTTGAAGCGGTCATGGGCCCGAAGGTGGGGGAGTGGTTGGTTCGCACCATCGCTCTGATCCTGCTGCTTGTCAGTTCGCTGTTGCTCGATCATGCGCTGAACAAACGTGCGGATGATCTGACCTTGCGTCGTATTGCGTTCGGAATTTCATTCATACTTGGCACTGTGGCGATCATTACCACACTGGGCGGTTGGTTATCATGGATATTTCTGCTGGATGGTGCAATGCACTTGTTGCTCGCCGCCGCCTGGGGGGTGCTATGGATCCATTCCCGCTCCGTGAGAACAGACACGTTCAGCGCACAGGGTTGAGGACACATTTCCCATGTACATCCACAATAGTGTAGCGGATCTCCACACTGGAATACAAGCTTTGAGAGTATGCGAGCTTGGGTTTGTTCCGGACCAACAATTGCCACTAAGAAAATGCACCACGGGTTCCAGAAGAATGACGAACATTCTTCGCTCATGAGGCAAACCAAAAACCTAACTACAATGGCTACTGAACAGAAAGATCAACGACAAGACAGCACTACCGAAAGCCGTGATAAACAATCCTCCACGGGCAGCGATCGTGATCGGCAAGAGCAGCGAAAGGACGAAGAGGCCCGCACAACCGGTGGGTTGGGTGGTACTCCCACCGCACAGGGTGTAGACCAGAACAAAGGCAACATGAAGGGCAACGATACGGAAGCTTCACGGCGTACTGGATCGGATCGGGATACAGCCCAAGCTTCCGGACGTGACAACGCAGGTCTTGACCAAAAAGGGACTGACGACCGCAAGCGTCGTGATGCTGACCAAGAGAAAGATCGCTCTTGAACGATCAGGACCTACACAACGAGGCCGGACCCCAAAAAGGTCCGGCCTCGTTGTTCTGTGTGGTGTACTTCGAGGGTTACCAGAAGTTCGATGAGGCCGAGCGCAACCACCATGGTACCACACCCGACACCACCAACCACCAAGTTGGAACCGATGCACAGCACCTGCCCCATATTTGCTACCGCTATGGGGTAGGGCAGAAGGCGTACTCCGTAGGAAGTGCTGTGGTTCGTGAAGCGCCGGAACAGTCAATGTTCGAAGGGCTCAGATGTCCGATCACCTACCATGCCGGCCAGCCTTCGCGCGTTACTTTATAGATCGCGATCGCGATCATTGCCAAGTTGATCACGAGAAAGGGATAGGCCGCGTTCATAGCAGCATTCACGCATAAGAGGACTGCGGTGCAAATTGTCAAGAAGATGTATCGGCCACTCTCCACTTTCCAGTCCTTTACCAAGGTCAGGAAGTAAGCGCCCAATACCATCATTGCCCCGCCCCAGCCGGTCAGGTTTGAAAGCGCTTCCATGATCGAGTTTGTTACTGTACCATACGGACCCTAACAAAGTTCCTGCCATTTTGAGGACAGACCGGACGCTTCATACGCCCCTATTTCTCCCTATCCCTGTTCCATATGTCGAATGCCACATGGAGCTGTATCATTCGTGGTTCGAAAGGAATTGTTCGGTCGCCCATCCCTGTGGTAAGCACCTTATGAGCCAGGCGAATGACCTTCACCCAACATGATGTCGTTTCTTGCTTGCTTGCAAAAGGCCAAAGAGCGCAATGACAAGCCAAGCGAACTCCAAGATAATAAAGCCCCAAGCCTCTAACGCGATCGCATCGATGAGCAACAGGACGGAGCCTGCGATGTTCAACAGAAGATAGGGGGCTGCTTTGGCGCTGAGCCACCCGAACTGGCCCGCTCCGAAAGCGGCAAGCTGCAAGGCTGCACCGATCAGTTGGGGAATTTGTTGTGCAAGGTCACTCATGTTCGATGGGCTTGGTAATAAGGATCCCCAAGGTTAAGCTTCGAAGGTCTTTCTGCCTTTGTCACAGACGTTCTACGCGTGCCGCTTCTTGCCGATGTCCGGGTAAATGCCCGTTCCAAAAAAGCATCGATCTATTGTAACTCAAGGTTAGCTGAAGGACGCGGGTCTTGCACGCGGCCGGGTCAATGTATTCCCCGTTCGTGTAGATGGGAATACCCACCCCACGATCGTTGGGAGGCTTTCGCCCTTCAGCGCAGGAACGAATACTCGGGTCCTATCCATTGGTGCAACATTTGTTGGTGCTCCGGACCAACACTTTCCCCATGCAGCGCGACGGATACTCCAAGAGCCTTTGGCAAACCACCACCGAGAACAGTTCCACAGCGACCAGCACGATGCCCGCCAAGGTGTTCGACGTTGTTATAGTGGGGGGCGGGATCACGGGCCTCAGTACCGCCTTGTCCCTTCAAGAACGTGGCATGCAGTGTCTCGTGCTCGAAGCGCATAGCGTTGGTTTCGGGACCACGAGCGGAACCAGCGCCCATATCAATACGATCATGGACCTATCCTACGATAGGATGATAAGCAAGCATGGGAAGGAGAATGCCATGCTCGTGTCCCGCGGAGCACAAGAGGCTGCTGAACGCATTCGCCAGTGGGCCAAAGCACATGCTCCCAATTGTAATTGGCAGGACCATGACGCCTATATGTACGCAGCCACGGAAGAGCAGGTCAACGAATTGAAGAGTATCGTGGATGGCACCCGCGCTGTGGGTATGGATGCCAGCTTGGTGGAGCACATGCCTCCTTATTTCACCTTCATGCAGGCCGCTCGTTTTGGTGGTCAGGCCAGCTTTCACCCCACGCGTTATCTCATGGGTCTCGTCGCGGCGTTCCAAATGAAAGGCGGTCAATTGAAAGAACACGACCGCGTGCTGGATGTGGATGCATCGGATAGTGAGGCGCTGACCGTACATACCGCGAATGGTATGTTAAAGGCAAAGAAGCTCATCTACGCAACACATGTTCCGCCCGGCGTGAACATACTCCATTTCCGCAACGCGCCCTACCGCAGTTACGTGCTGGCAGCAAGGTTGGGACCAGGGGCCCAGCCCCTTGGTGCGCTGGTCTACGATATGCACGACCCCTATTACTATTACCGCATGGAAGAAGTGGACGGGGAGAATTTCCTGATCGCTGGTGGTTGCGATCACAAGACCGGCGAGGGCGATGAACGCGCACATTCCCGAACGCTTGAGGCTCACGTACGGTCGCTTTTTCCAGTGGAAGAGATCACACACCAATGGTCTTCACAATATTTTGAACCCGCGGATGGCCTGCCGTACATCGGGCATTTGCCCATGGCGGACAAACGCATCTTGGTGTCTACGGGTTACTCCGGCAACGGAATTACGTATGGCACGTTGGCCTCCATTGTGCTAACGGAGCTGGTGGTAACGGGCGAAAGCCCGTACGAGCAGGTGTTCAACCCGGGGCGTGTGAGCGTTGTTGCGGGGTTCTCCAATTTTGTAAAAGAAGCCACTGATGTGGTAGGGCACCTGATCGCGGCACCTTTTCCGGAAGAGAAGCTCGCTGAACTAGGTGACGTGGCGCGTGGAGAAGGCAAATTGGTGCAATATGATGGGCATTCCATGGGACTCTTCCGGGATGATAAGGGGCAACTGCACGGGGTTTCACCGGCCTGCTCACACATCAAATGCACGGTGGCTTGGAACGGTATCGAACGTAGTTGGGATTGCCCCTGTCACGGTTCACGATTTGGTCTGGACGGAACCGTTCTAACTGCACCGGCACGCAAGCCATTGCAACAGATCACCATAGCACGTGACCACGTCGTGAAGGCATCGGTTGCTTGATCGATCGGAAAGGGAAGAGTTGCTCGCGCCCTCCATTGATATGCCGCACACCCCAAGCCCTCGGCTTCTCCTGGGATGCCTTTTCCCGCAGTGGCCCATTCGATCTCGCCGCTTGTTTGCTGCCCATGCCCATAGTGGAACCACTGCCCTCGGTGGCGGATGCCGCGCAGGGCTAAAGCACGGGCGTTACACCGCTTGCCCCGCCGCCTCGATCCGGCGTGCCAGCTCCGTTTGCCCCATGGGCAGGTCGCGCCTCAGCAGTACGTCACTGTGGGCTTGACCCGCAGTCCCGTTAGCCCTTATGACCGACCCTAGCGTGCAACAAGAGCAAGGGTGGCGAGACTGCGTTCCGGGTCATGCCCGGGATGACAGCCCGCAGTGACGGTTGCTCCGTGCGGAAGTCCCACTTGCGCGCCAAAATGCAGCGTCGGTTGAAGGGCCCCAGCTTCACCGTATCGCCGATCTTGAACTGGCAGAACAAGGATATTCGTGCAAGCTGTAAAATTGCTGCACGGGCTTGTGGGTTTTGCTACCTTTGGTATTCCCAAACATGACGGTTTTCGCGAACACTCCTCAACTTAACACGGGCATCTATACTTATCCGGATATTGCCCGGCTATTGGGCATTCCCTATGCTACGGCGCAGCGCTGGTTGAACCAATATTGGGTGGGAAAATTGGGCCAGGAGTACAGCCGTAATTATAGCTGGGAGGTGGACAATACCAAGGCTGTAAGCTTCCATACCATGATGGAGCTTCGGGTCTTCTTCGAGTTGAACCAGGCTGGTGTGAAACCGGCGAAGATCCTGGAAGCGCACAAGGAGTTGGTGGGCTTGTCCCGTTCGCCTTTCCCATTTGCCACCAAGAGCATCTTGAAAGGCTTGCGCTGTGATGGCAAGCAAGTATTGTTATACAGGAAGAAAGACGGCACCGTCATCAGCTTGAACGGCACCAAGCAGTTCAACCTTGGCTTCGTGTTGGATTTCATGAACAAAGTGGACTTCCAAAATGACGTAGTCAGTCAGTTCTGGCCTTTGGGTAAGGACAATGTGGTGAATTGCGACCCCAAACGACAGTTCGGCCACCCGGTGGTGGGAAGAACGAACATCTACCCCGAGCTATTGGCCAGCATGCACCGGGCAGGAGATAGCATCCGGTCCATTGCCGCCAACTACAACCTGAAGGCCAAGGAAGTAAAGGACTCCATCGCCTTCAGCAACAAGGCGGCATGAAGATCTTTTTGGACGAGAACATGTCCATCAACCTCTGCCACGGGTTGCAATCATTCCAGAAAACACTTAACGCTGATCTGAAAGTGCCGATCCAGATCCTTTCCATCGAGGAGGAATTCGTGAAAGGCGCGGACGATGAAGTTTGGATACCCGCTGTCGGCAGCTTTAAGGGCATGGCCATCACTTGGGACTTCAACATCATGCGTACGCGTCATCAACGCGCTTTGTGCGAACAGTATGGTGTGGGGTTGGTGATCATCCGTGCCACATCCAAGAAGCAAGGCATGCGCTTCTGGGAGCAGGTTCAGCTTTTGGTGAAGCACTGGGAAGGCATCGTGAAGATAGCCTCGCGTAAAAGCGGCCATTTCCACTATGAGCTGAAACCGGTTTCCGGGTTACGGGAGTTGAAGTAACGCGAAGTTGCCTCAGCAGCACGTCACTGCGGGCTTTACCCGCAGTGACGTTAGCCCTTATGACCGACCCTAGCGTGCAACAAGAGCAAGGGTGGCGAGATATGGTATGCGAGGGCCTCGGGTGTTCTGTCCGAAGACTTCACGGATAAGCATGGATGGAAGCACTATACATCACCCCGCAAGGCGTCCGATCCACCTACCACCGGCAGACAAGACCAAAGAACTACCCGCATAATTTGGTTGGACGGAACGCCAGTGGTTGCGGCAGCTTGGGGCACCGCGCGGATCAATGTTGGACAACAAGCTTCGCTGAAGTAACTCCTGCATCTGTTCGAAGCACCACCGAATAATTCCCCGGTGCCAGTTGAGATGTGTCGAACTGCACAGGTACATTGCCTTCCCAACGCAACACGATCCGTGCAGCGGCATCCACTACAAGCATGCTCCGTGCGACGCCTAGGCCAGTGCATTGCACGGACACGTGCGCGGTAGCCGGGTTGGGGAAGAGTTGCAAGGAGCCGGTCCCTGCCGTGCTGGCGGGTATGGCGGTGGTAATGTCCGTTCCATACTTCGCCACGAATCCGTTCATGCCGTTGGGGGTGAAAATGGAATCGGTGGGTTGCAGTGGATCGAAGATGCCCCAATAGCCGAAGCCGCCGGTTACGAAAACGTTGCCTTGGCTGTCCGTGCAGACACCATTGGCCGTATCGAACACCTCACCTGCATCGATGGAGAGCGCCCAAGACAGTTCACCGTCCGGTGTGTACTTCCCAAGATACATGTCGTTTGCCAAGCTGGGTATCAGATCGTAGATGCCAGCACCAGGGTCCATGTCCAACGGTTCGGCGAAATAGGCACCGGTGATAAAGACATTACCTAGGCTGTCGATGCCGATATCCGAGACACCATCGAAGTGGTTGTTGCCCTGCACGCTGTTGGCCCAGAGGGTGGTGCCCGCGGTGTCCAGCTTCGCATAGTAATTGTTCGAGTTGAAGCTGTTGCCCACGGCCACCAAGGTGCGCGTTCCACTGGCGAGGGCGAAGGAAATACTGTTCTGGTAAGAGCCGGTGATGAAGAGGTGCCCTTGTCGATCGGTGAGCACCACTTCGGCCGTCTCATTGCCGATGCCGCCGATCCGTTCGGCCCAGATCAACGTGCCGGCCGTATCGTACTTGCAGAGAAAGGCATCGCTTCCTCCGGCACTGGTGAGGGAGAGATCAGTTGCAGAAGGGTCAAAGTCCGTGGTGCCGGAAAAGGAGCCGTGGATGTAGATATCGCCCGCACCACCGCAGGCGATGGACCTGGAGTTCTGCGATCCGGCACCTTGGAACCCCTTCGCCCAAAGGAAATTTCCATTGGGATCCAGCTTCGCGAAATAGCTGTCCCAGCCACCGGAAGTGTTCGTAATGGTGATCGGGGACTGGCCGGTCCCGAAGCGCACGGTTTGGCTCATCCAACCCGTGATGTAGATGTTGCCCACTTCATCGAAGTCCACCCCGTAGGTCTCGTCATGCCCGGTGCCGCCGATGCGCTGCACCCAATGGAACTGGCCGCTGGTATCGTACATGGCCACGAAGCCGTCCGTGCTTCCCGCTGATGTGAAAGCCGTGGTATCCACGCCGGGATCCCAATCGAAATAGCTGTCGAAGCGCCCCGCGATCAACAGATGACCCTGTTGGTCCAGCTTCAAACACTTGGGGATCTCCGTGCCGCTGCCGCCCACGGCTACGTGCCACACATACCCCCCGTTGGGAGCGTACTTCACCAAGTAGATGTCGCCGTTGCTACCACCGTTCACAGTGTTGAACGCCTCGCCCGGACCGGGATCAAAGTCGGCCATTCCATTCACATTGCCGCAGACATACACGTTGCCAGCGGCATCGCACACCATGGCCATGCCGCGCGCGGCTGCACCTTCTATGGGTGCTACCCAAGCGAAGCTTTGCGCGTGCAAGGCGCAGGTGAGAAGCAACAAGGGAATTGCGGCAATGAGCTTTTTCAAAAGGAAATGGCTTTAGGGGTGCAAAGGTCGGCGCTTTGTGCCGCATATAGGGTGCGTAGTCAGGGCCATCGGGTCTGAAACACACGTCGAAAGGGGACAAGGCTTCATTTGAGTTGATACGATCAAAGCCCTGTGCTCGAGGATCTATCTGGGTTCATCTGCGTTTATCCAAATTATCTGCGGTTCCATTTATAGGGCCGCCGTATGGCGGGCGCGGGTCGCAGACCCGATCGCCCTGGGTGCGTATTGTTGGCTGTAACGCGTTATAGCGTACCCGCCGCCTGCAACGCCATCCACCTCCGGTATGCCAAATGCATAATGGCGCGGTGCCTGCCCTTTCCATAGCGGGCGTAGACCTGCCGGTTCCAAGGCCCAACACCAACCACTTTACCACCGGCCTGTACCGCTTTCAACATCGCCAAGAAACCAGGGACACCACCCGGCTTCACCCACATTTCGTTGTAACTGTATTTTTGAAAGGCCCAGTCTCGCAGTGTTGCCGAAAACGTAGGGTGCGCCTTCCTGCTCCAGTGCTCCAGCGGGAAGATCAGTCCTGTGCGTTCCAACACGTCGGGTGGTAAGCCATGCTTGGCAAGCACCTCCGGCAACGGGATACACCCGGTCGCAAGGCGTGCTTTCCTTTCTGCTTCGTCACTTTCCCACTTCCTTGACATCGCATGCAAGGGTACAACACTATGCACCGCGTGTGGTTGGGCGCAGGTCGCATGGAATCAGGTACATGTCTGCACCCAATAAGCTAGACAGGCCTGTGGATTAAAGGGACTTCGGCAAAGGCGCTACAAAGGTTTGAAACCACCGCAGGGGCCCCCTTCGTGAGACTTGAGGCTCTGCTTGGGTTCAGGAGAGAACAGCCTTGGAAGCCAGGGTGCGCAATTCGGCTAAAGCAACACGGACCACTAACCCGATCTCATGTATCATTCCAAGGGTCATATCCAAAACTGGCCCATTCGCATAACCAATCAAGGGACCAGTAGTTACCAATTGCATGGCCTGCCTTTCCAAAACAGCGTGGGGTTTCCCCAGATGCACCCCACCCCTAACATGTGCGTTGATCTTAATGATATCCAAGATTGAAAATTCATGCAAATGGTATAACATGCAACGCCTTTTCAAAAAGGCGGAACGACCCATAACCTCGAAGCTACTGGGGTCATCTTTCCGCATTGGAAAAATTGGACCCATTGTCAAGGATCCAATTTTAGGAGTTGCGGGTGGGAGCACCCCTAGTGTGAATAAGATCTTTAAGCGATAATTCTGATTTACCTGATCCATCAAAGGAACCCTATCCAAAAGTAACTGTCGAAGTATTCCTGAAAGTCTTTTGTTGTTATAGCTAGATGGTGCCAGCAATAACCCATCGAGATCCTCAAGGAGATCAAGAAAATGGCTTTCCGCTTCGTTCATCACATACTAGAAATTTGATACTGCATGTGCATAGTTTGGAATGAAGCACTTCTAAAAGATTATCCATTAGCGCCGACCGTGAGATGCGAATACAATGGCATGAAAAGAAAAGGGTGTCCAAGTGTGGGCCCGTTCAGCGGGACAATGGATCAATGTAGGCAACGCAACGGAGTCGAGTGTCATTTCGCTTTCTTCCTCTTTGGCATCGTCACCACAGTAGTAGTGCTCTTCCTACGCTCTGCTTCCTTCACGGGGATGAATTCTCCCGACCGGGCATCGCGACCTACTTTGAATGTTTTACTGCTCTTCTTGGACATGGTAGTTGCTATGACGAGTTTGTTGTCAATTGCTATTTGACAAGATAAACATGGATCATGTCAATGGTCGGGCCGTTTATCAACATGAAATGCCAGTTTTCAACAATGCACTGAACCGCCATGCTGTAAATTGACTGGTGGTAATTAATGAGGCGCCATCTGTTCGTTACTTGAACTTCCATTTGCCGGTGAATGCTTTGCGTCCACCTAATTTCATCCCATGCCAACTCCCAAGGAACTCGCCAAGGCCGAACTGGAAAAGCTCGTCGTTCGGTTCACCGAACAGTACGCCAGCTACAAGCAGGCCAGCTACAGCGAAGCACTGGTGCGCAAGGATTTCATTGACCCCTTCTTCCGGCTGTTGGGGTGGGACATGGACAACAACCAAGGGTATGCGGAAGCGTACCGCGAAGTGATACATGAGGATAAGGTGAAAGTGGGTGGCGCATTGAAAGCGCCTGACTACAGTTTCCGGCTGCCCGGTGGCAAGCGCCTCTTCTTCGTGGAAGCCAAGAAGCCCTTTGTGAGAGTGAAGACCGATGTGGAACCCGCCTACCAAGTGCGGCGCTATGCGTGGAGCGCCAAGTTGCCCGTGAGCATCCTTACCGATTTCGAGGAATTCAGCGTGTACGATTGCACCAAGCGGCCCGAGGTGAAGGACAGCGCCAGCAAGGCCCGCGTGAAGTACCTGACCTATGACCAATACCTGCCGGAGTTCGATTTCCTGTGGGACACCTTCAGCAAGGAACAAGTGCTCAAGGGCAGCTTCGATCGCTATTTGAAGAGCGATGCACACAAGCGCGGCACTAGCACTGTGGACAAAGCCTTCTTGGAAAGCCTGGACACGTGGCGCACCTACCTCGCCACAAGCATCAGTTTGCGCAACAAGGACTTGGATGAGGAAGGCATCAACTTCGTGGTGCAGCACATCATAGACCGGCTCATTTTCTTGCGCATTGCCGAGGACCGAGGCGTGGAACCGTACGGCCAACTGAAGGCGATCCTGAAAGAAAAGGGCGACCACTACCCAAAGCTCTTCGACATCTTCCAACATGCGGACAGGCGCTACAACAGCGGCCTCTTCGATTTCAAGAAGGACAAGCTGAGCGAAGGCCTTACCGTGGACAACAAGGTGGTGAAGGCCATCATAGAGGAACTCTACTATCCGGAAAGCCCCTACGAGTTCAGCGTGATCAGTGTGGAGATCCTCGGCAGTGCCTACGAGCAGTTCTTGGGCAAGCAGATCCGCATTGATAGCGGCCACCGCGCCCGCATCGAAGAGAAGCCCGAAGTGCGCCACGCCGGTGGGGTGTACTACACGCCGCAATACATCGTGGAATACATCGTGGAACGCACCGTGGGCGAACTGGTGAAAGGGAAGAAACCCGCGGAGGTTGAGCAACTGCGCATTGTGGACCCCGCATGCGGTAGCGGCAGTTTCCTGCTGGGCGCATACCAATACCTGCTCAACTGGCACAAGGTGGAATACGGCGCATTGAGGAAGATGCGCACCGGCAAGAAGAGCGACAAGCTGCGGCCCGATGGCGAACTGACCACCGCGGAGAAGAAACGCATTCTCGTGAACAACATCTACGGTGTGGACCTGGATGCCAATGCCGTGGAAGTGACCAAGCTGAGCTTGCTGCTGAAGTGCATGGAAGGCGAGACCGAAGCGAGCATCAACCAACAGCTCGGCCTGTTCCACGACCGTGTGCTGCCAACGCTGGACAAGAACGTGCAATGCGGCAACAGCCTGATCGATACCGATTGGTACGACATGCACCCCGATGGCGATGCCAAGGCCGTTAGACCTTTCAATTGGGAACGCAGCTTCCCCGAAGTCTTCAAGAAAGGCGGGTTCGATGCCGTGATCGGCAACCCGCCGTATGTCCGGCAAGAACTCTTCAGCGAACACAAGCCTTACTTCCAGCAACGTTACAACGTGTACCACGGTGTGGCCGACCTGTACACCTACTTCATGGAACGGGCCGCTGGTCTTCTGAAGCCCGGTGGACTGTACGGGATCATCGTGGCCAACAAGTGGATGCGTGCCAACTACGGCGAAGGGCTGCGCACGTGGCTGAAACAACAAGACGTGCGCGAGCTGATCGACTTCGGCGACCTGCCCGTGTTCGATGGCGCTACCACCTATCCGTGCATCGTGCTGTATGCTACCGGCAAGCCGAGCCGTGACCTAACCGTGTGCGAAGTGAAGACCTTGGACTTCGAAGACCTCGGTGCCTATGTACAACAGCACCAACGAAGCCTACCGCAAAGTGGCTTGGATGCCAGCGGCTGGAGCCTTGCCGGGGCCGAAGAACAAAAGCTATTCAAGAAACTGATGGGTATGGGTGTGCCGCTGGGTGAGTACGTCGACAAGCAGATCTATTACGGCATCAAGACCGGCCTCAACGAAGCCTTCGTAATCGATGCTGCCACGCGCAAAGCGCTGATAAAAGCGGACGCCCGCAGCGCCGAACTGATCAAACCCTTCCTCGCCGGACGTGACATCAAGCGCTACAAGCAGCCGAAGAGTGAGAAGTTCCTGATCGTAGTACCGAAGGGTTTTACGAATATACATGCACCGAGTAGCAAGGAGGCGTGGAGGTGGTTCGGTAAGACTTACCCTGCTATTGCTGCTCACTTGACACCACATAGGGTAAAGGCTGAGCAACGCACGGATAAAGGAGACTATTGGTGGGAGCTAAGAGCTTGTGAATATTACGATGCTTTCGATGAACCCAAGATCATGTTCCCCGACATTGCACCACGCATGCAAGCGATGTGGGACCATGAGGCCTACTACTGTGTGAATACGGCGTATATCATTCCGGTGAATGACCTGTTCTTGATGGGCGTGTTGAATAGCAGGCTGATGCAATTCATCTACTCGAAGATCAGCCCAACAATTCGTGGCGGCTATTATCGATTCATCCGTCAATACTTGGAAACCTTGCCCATCCTCTACCACAAGAAACAAAGCGCGGCCATCGCCGTCGAGGTAAAGACACTGCTTGCCATGCACACCGAATTGGCCACCGCCACCGGCCTACGCGCCACACAACTCACCGACCGCATCGCGCATGTGGATGCCAAGGTGGATGGGTTGGTTTATGCGATGTATGGGTTGGGGAAGGGGGAGGTTCAAACAATCACAGCGAAAGCATGATCGAGCAAACAGAGTTGTCACGCGCTGACAAATTGGTCCAGTGGGGAGCGATTATTTCTGGCGGCTTGGGCGTTCTCGTCTTGGCCGTTTTTGTTGGCCTACTTTGGATGGCCGGCGACCGGCCTGTTTCTCAATTCGATGCTGGTCGTACTGGACAGATCGGTGACTTCGTAGGTGGCGTCTCCGGTTCGCTCTTTGCACTTGCAGCAGGACTTCTCTTCTACTTGACCTTGACGCTTCAACGCAGAGAGTTCAAGAATTCTTTGACCGAGCTTCAGACGTCCAGTACAGCTCTCAAACGAACGGTCAGAAATCAACGCAAGACTCTCCTGATCATGCGACAGGAGAAGGAGTTCAGCGTTTGTCTAACCGCTGTGCAGAATACCACAACGGAGTTGGAAGAATTTGTGTTTGGACAAAGTAACGGATCCATAGCTGTTAGTGCATTGGTTGAGTTTTGGAACAGGCTAGTATCAAAGGGGACGCAAGAGGGGGGTAACACGGACGCTGGGGTGTTTTTGGAGATGCGGAACATAGAAGAAATATTTAGGGGTTTTGATAAGATTGAAGCATTGAATGTCCATATGTATTGGACTCTACATGCGATCAATATGAAGGAGATCGCGAATGATGACCGGGACTACTTGAACTCATTGATATCGCCGGTAATACACAGCCTAGTGAAAGCACAAGGAACCTTGGTCCTGATCCAGCAAATGATGGTCGACACCCTGGCATTGGATGATGAGGTGCTCAGGAACCGAAGAGTTACACGAGAAGTGCTCCAATATTGCCAGAAGCGAATGCACAGTTTGATCGAGCGGAAGACGTTAAAGCATGTATAAATGCAAGATTTGAAACACGTGAGCGGCTAGATGAATTGGCCTGTGATGAGTAAGCCCAAAACCTTGAAATAGATCTGTATGTTGCTAGACCGTATTACTGATAAATCGGCTGAACTGAAGGAGTATGTCACTAAATTGAGGCAGGGGCACCTGCCTAGCGACCCCTCCCACATCTGCGCAAAGCAGAGTTGGCCACGAAGCGAAATCCCTGCTAGGGTTAAACTTGCACATTAGATAGTTGAAACCATAGCACAAATGAGCACAATTCCACATTCTAAGCTTGTCCGTATGCGAATAGTTAACCTCGGCTGTATTGGGCCCGAAGGTGTTGATGTGGCGCTTGACGACATTGTTTGCCTAGTCGGCGCCAACAACTCAGGCAAGTCAACTGTTCTACGAGCGTACGAGGTCGCGGTGAAGTGTGAGGCCTTGAAGCAGGAGGAATTCCATTTTGGTCTGAATGACGCAGTTGCTTCAGTAGAGCTCTGGGTACATATCCCTGAGGGTGTAGAAAACATTGATGAGAAGTGGAAGGAAAAGAGCGGTGCTCTCCTTCTTGTTAGATCCAAATGGGAATGGTCGGTGCCAGGATCGAAACCAGTTCGTAAAACTTGGGATCCTGAATCCGGGGCCTATGCAGATGATGGCAAGGCTTCAGGATTGGACACAGTCTTTGCCAGTCGTTTGCCACAGCCATTTCGTATCGGCTCTCTTGACGATCCAGAGGCGGAACATCAACGCCTACTGAAACTTGTATTGGAGCCAGTAGAGCGAAAGTTGAAAGATTTGATGGTGGACAAAGAATCATCACTCAACGAAAAACTCAAATTGCTTCAAGCCGAAGCGGAAGCACCAGTCGAGGAATTCAGAGCTGAACTAGAGGCTGTGCAAGCTAAAGTTAATTCGTCTTATCGTCGAGTATTTAGCACGTCAGATATTCGCTTGCACGTCTCTCTTGGCAGTCTGGGAATTGACTTAGGGAAGGCCTTAAACTCTGGTTCAAGGGTTGAAGTCAAAGAAGGATTGGGTCATGTCCAATGGAGTCAGCAGGGAACTGGGTCGCAGAGAGCGCTTTTCTGGTCTATGCTTGAAGTACGTTCAGAGCTAAATAGAATTGCTACGGAAAAGAAAGGCCGAGATGATGCCGCCGCCAAAAAGAGCAAAGAGCTAGAGAAAGCAAGGGCGAAGCTGGCCAATGTAAAAAAGGATGCCGATCGTGCTAAACACGACGCTGCGGTACAGCTAGTTACTGCCGAACTGGCATCACTGCAGGCTGCTCCGGATGATGGTGATGTTGGGTCATTTTTACCCGGGTATATGCTACTCATTGACGAACCTGAAACGGCGCTTCACCCAAGTGCAATTCGGGCCGCGAAAGACCATCTGTATTCCTTAGCAGCATCGAGTGGGTGGCAGGTGATATTGAGCACACATCATCCTGCTTTCGTTGATCCATTAAAGGACCATACCACAATTGTTCGTCTTCACAGAGCGGAAGGACATCATCCCCCGAATGTTTACCGATCAAGTGAAGTAGTGTTTGATCCTGAGGAAAGGCAGAATCTGCAAAGTCTACTAGCGTTTGATTCCAATGTGGCTGAAATGTTCTTCGGGCAGCGCGTGATCATAGTTGAAGGCGATACTGAGTTTGGAGTGTTTACCGAAATCATGAATTCTAATCCTGAAAAGTATCCGCAAGAGCAACGGCCACTAATTCTTCGTGCTCGAGGGAAATCCACAATAAGGACACTCGTAAAGATGCTCGGGCATTATGGCATGAGTTGCTCGGTGTTGCACGATATTGATTCACCTCGCACAAGTGATGGGAAAAAGGCAAATCCCGCCTACACTGTGAACTCTACAATTCTTGGAAGCATCCTATCCGCGAGAGCGCTCGGTGTGCGAATCTTACATCGCTGTTCTTGTCCGAATTTCGAAATACATCATGGCTTAGGTTTGCCGAAGAAGGATAAGCCATTTGAGGCATGGCGTAAGGTGAAATCCGATGTGAATGTTCATGCAAGCGTCCGCGCAATGTTGGAGGATCTACTGAATGATTTGAACGACAGAGATGAAATTGGTTCCAATTATGAAGTTGCTTTGAAGGGTTGGGTCGAGGAGAATGGGATCACTGGTCCTGCGTTTGATTTTGGATCTTAAACCACGGAAGGGTCTCCATCTTTGGGTCCCTGTCACAACTGCGTACCGCCTCCTTCGAGTGCTGTAACCCTAGTGCGACCTTGACCCGAAAGAACATATGGCCCAACCAAGCAACCCACCTACGTCGGCATCTTCGTGTTGATGTATGAACGGCGCCAATACGCTTTGCTCAAGAAGGCCAATGACCAACCCAGCCACTGGGTCGATCCTTCAGAACGAGTGACCTGTGCGAAGAACGGGTGTAAGTGAGTTGCCGAGAATGAGGGAGGGGAATTTTAAACCCGCGCAGTGTCTCCGCTTCGTGTCCCAGCGCTCATAGTCCATTACCAATATAGTGAACTTGCCAAAAGCGTGGGATCAACTGCGGCGTCGCAAGTCCACTTCTCACTCCACTGCCAACGTGCGCACCACAAAGCGTTGGGTGCGTGCTTTGCGTGCAAGGTGTTGCGCAGCCTCTTTGAAGAATTCCTTCATGTTCACACCATCCGGCAGGGGTAAGAAACCCGTAACATGGGCATGGTAGGGCGTGGAACCATCAGCGGCTTCGTGGGCTACTACATCCAGCTGCTGCAACACGCCACCGTCCTCTAGGCGCATGGGAATTTGGCGTATGGCTTTCACCTCCAGTATCGCACTGCCCTTAAGCCCCCTGTCGCCCACGGCGCCGATAGCGATGCCGTTGCGTTGAATAGCCTCGTCATCGGCAAGCGCATGCAAGCGTGTAACGGAGAAGACCCAACCTTCTTGGGTTGGTAAGGAGAGAAATGCTTGTGCCTTAGCGAGTTTCTTGTGTGGGTCCCTATCGTCGGTCCCGATGTGGTGCTTGCTGTAAACATGCCTAGCGGCCTATATCGCCTTTCGCGATCTGTGCGCGGCGTACGGGCAAGAAGTTTAGCCTTTGGCGCTCCACATTTCCACCACATTCCAATAGGCCCGTAGCCGTATTGCCAAGTATCTAGTGGCCTCTAAAGCTTAAAAGCCTCTAAAGGCCAACAGCCAGTTCACCGGCACGCGTTCGTACGAACGTTTGCACAGAGGTTCAGGGGTAAACAAGAAAAGGCCGCAATGAAGGGCCTTTTCTTGTGGTCATTTCAGGAGCAACTCAACCCACCGTGGATGGGGTGCGTATTTGTTTGATCTTGTTCAAGCTTTCGGGTTTCCCACTGGCTTTGCTTGTGCTGTCTTTGGCATCGCGGCCACGATGTGCCTCACCGGCGGTGTTCAACGAGTTTTCGGCCAATTTCGTAAGCTTCTCGTCGCAGGCTTTCTCCTCTTTCAATGTGGCGTGCAAAAGCTTGGCGGCATCCTTAAAGCCCAGTTCCGTGGCGTAGGTCGCCAAGGAGCCATAGCTGCCGATCTCATAGTGCTCCACTTTTTGAGCGGCGCATATCAAGGCAGCGTCCAATGCGGGGTCGTCCTTGAACTCCTCGATGATCCCTTCGGCCTCCTTGACAAGACCGTCCATGGCATCGCACTTCTTTCCTTTTGCTTTCTTGTCCAATATCTCGAAGACCTGTTCGAGGCGCTTCACGTGGCCTTCGGTTTCTTCCCGGTGGGAAAGAAAGGCAGCGGACAACTTTTTGTCATTGGCCTTGGTGGCCATTTTCTTCAGGGCCGAGACCAGCTTCTTTTCCGCGTAATAGAGATCGGCCACCTGATCTTCAAACAATTTCTGTAGTCCGGATGGTGTTCCTTTTTGGGTCGTCATGTTCTTGGTGTGTTTTGGTTTGTTCAAATCATGCAAAGTGTGTTCCGAAAAAGTTCAACATGGATCGGGTCGCACGCACAGCATTGGTTCGTGAATGCCAAGTCCGACGGCATCGTGTGGACATGCCTCGATCCTCGTGGTGCGGGGCGGATCTTCCCAACAAACCCGATCATCATAGGGGAACGTATGTTTCCGCGATCAATATCCGGAAGAGGTCGGCCGCAGCCATATTTCATTCTTGGTGTCCCCCATGGTGCCGCGGAACGCCGGCCCCACGCTCAGCCTTACGGTTCGTTCTCCACCCCTTCCAACAACTCGGTGTCCATGGTAAATTCAGGATCCGTGGTGTGCAGCACAGAAACATCCCCTGTCGCTTCAAAGACCACGGCCAGCACTTGGTCGAACCTGGAAACGTTCGCCTCACGCAGCTTCGCATAGAGGTCGCCATGTGTCATGTTCACCTTTTGAAGGTTGTTCTCCAGGATGGAACTGCCCCGCATCAAAAGCACGGGGGTATTGTCGAGCACCTTGGAGCCGTACGACGTGTGTCGGCGGATCCAAGCGAACAACCATTGCATGAAGAACAGGAATGCGAGCGCCGCCAACGCAGCGAGTACAGTGGGCTTTGGGTTTACGATGGCGCCGCCGAACAACGAACCCACGGCAATGGTCATGGCAAAGTCCGAAGCGCTCATTTTCGAAAAGCTCCGGAGCCCGGTCAGCCGGGTGTAGAGAATTATGCCGCCATAGACGCATGCTGTGGATAGACCGATCAACGCCAGATCGATCGTATCCAATTGGAACCATTCCATAAAGTATTCAGCCATGTTCGTTGAGGTCATGGGTTACAAGTTGGCAGCCGCCGTGCGTGCGTCGCAGCGATGAACAAGGCAATTCGGGTCTTTTCTCTATCAACTCTTGGCAGCGGTTACCGGATCCTTCTCACGGGCCCAATGGCGGTGCGCAGCAATTGCGGCGATGAAGTCCTTGGAAACCGCTTTACCACTGGTGCCTTTTACGATACCCGGTGCGTCCTTCGCGTCGCCCATGCCCCACTTATCGAACAGTTCATCAGCGTTGCCGATCAGCGCGATGGCCTTGGCGTGACGGAACGCATCGCTCACGAAATCCTTCGCATCAGGGTACGCTGCCCACGGATCCTTGTGTACTACCGCGATCGCATCGAATACGACCGAGGTGCTGGTCATCAACGATTGGTCAACGCCCTTCGACATCTTCGGCGCGATCACTTTTACCATGGCCCCTTCACCTTCCAACGTCGCCTTCAACGCTTTCGCAACACCGGCACCATCGGCGTCGGCAAGAATGGCGATCCTTCGGGTACGGATCGTGTCCTTGATCGTGTTCGCCATGCTCAGGGCTTTTGATCGTTGGATCACGGGCGTTTCATCGTAGGGTTGCACATCGGCCGGCGGTGTGTCCGCAGGAATACTTTGGTTGATGGGCTGCTCCACTTCGGGTACGTCAATGTCGAATGCATCGGCGACCTGCTGGGCAAGGTCGTGGTCCACAAAGGCCAGCATGCCGATCATCCGTTCGCGCACGGCAGCAGTGTCCACTTTGCCCAACTCGAAGCGAAGGGCATTGATGATGTGGTTCTGCTCTGGTTTGCTTTGACTGTTGTAGAACAAGGTCGCTTGACTGAAGTGGTCCATGAATTTTTCGCTCTTCGCACGCACTTTCATGTCCTCCATCGGTTCAGGGAACGAGGTGAAACCGCCGTTCTTCATACCCGCTTGGAAAGGGCAGCCACCACCGAGCGTGTTCGGCTCATAGTTGATGTGGCCCTTGTTGATCGTCTGCCGCATGTGCCCATCGCGCTGGTTGTTATGCATGGGCGAAACCGGTCGGTTGATGGGGATCTCGTTGAAGTTGGGTCCTCCCAATCGGGTGAGTTGTGTGTCGGGATAGGAGAAGAGCCTGCCTTGCAACAAGGGGTCGTTCGAGAAGTCGATGCCCGGCACCAGATGGCCGGGATCGAAGGCGACCTGTTCCGTCTCGGCGAAGAAGTTGTCCGGGTTCCGGTTCAAGGTCATCTTGCCGATCCGCTGTACCGGCACTAGTTCTTCGGGGATCAGTTTCGTGGGATCCAACAGGTCGAAAGGATACTTGTGCTCGTCCTTCGCCGGGACGACTTGGATACCGAGTTCCCATTCTGGAAAGTCGCCGTTCTCGATGGCTTCCCACAGGTCACGTCGGTGGAAATCGGAGTCCTTTCCACTGATCTTCGTCGCTTCGTCCCACGCTACGGAATGCACGCCGAGCATTGGTTTCCAATGGAATTTCACAAAGCTGCTCTCGCCCTTTTCATTAACGAATCGGAAGGTGTGTACCCCGAACCCTTCCATCATGCGCAAGCTGCGCGGTATGGCACGATCGCTCATCGCCCACATGATCGTATGCATGCTTTCGGGCATCAGGCTAATGAAGTCCCAGAACGTTTCATGCGCACTTGCCGCTTGTGGCATTTCATTGTGCGCTTCTGGTTTTACACTGTGGATAAGGTCCGGGAATTTGATGGCATCCTGAATAAAGAAGACAGGAATGTTGTTGCCAACGAGATCGTAAATGCCTTCATCGGTGTAGAACTTCACGGCGAACCCGCGAACATCACGAGCGAGATCAGTACTCCCCCGGAATCCCGCCACCGTACTGAAGCGCACGAATACCGGCGTGCGTCGCTTTGGGTCATTGAGGAAACCGGCCTTGGTCAACTTCCCCAACGGCTCATAGACTTGGAACACACCATGCGCACCGGATCCGCGGGCGTGTACCACCCGTTCCGGGATCCGTTCATGGTCGAAGTGCGTGATCTTGTCCCTAAGGATGTGATCCTCCAACAAAGCAGGTCCGCGCAGTCCGGCCTTCAGCGAATTTTGGTTGTCGTTGATCGGCAGACCTTGGTTCGTAGTAAGGTCCTGTCCTGTAGCATCGCTGGTGTTGCGCTGAAGGTCAGTTTGTTTGGCGTTCACGGGAACTGCAGCTTTCTTTTTCGAATTGGTTGGGGACTTCTTTGCCATGGTAGGTGGTTTCGCCGGGGCCTATCCAGATCGGTGCCGGGAAGATCCGGTCAGTCCACTACAAGCGGATCCGTTCCTCGGTGCTCTTCACCGTGTGGAAGCATTACCCAAGTTGTGGAATTTTCACCCCTTCCTATAGACATGACCATAGTGCCTGCAAGGCATTCGATCTTGGTCCTCAAGTTGCCACAACGCCGAACACATTCAAATTACATGCAACTGAAGATCGCTTTGGTACAAATGGACATTGCTCCCGGTGAGCCCTTGACCAACCTCCTCCGTATGGAAGAGTTCGTGGCCAAGGCGAAAAAGAAAGGTGCCGATCTGGTGGTCTTCCCGGAAGATGCGGTGTGCGGTCCATTGACAGGCCAGACAGCATTCGTGCAACACGCCCCCGCTTATTTGCAGCGCATGCAAGCTCTGGCCGTGAAGCATGGAGTGGACCTTGTTCCAGGAACATGGACCGTGGCCGAGCACGGCGTGCTGTACAACCAAGCCCACTACATCTCGGCGGACGGAGTTCTGCTCGGCGCATATCGGAAGATCAACTTATGGGAAACTGAAAAGATCAGCATTGCGCCAGGTACTGTGCCGGTGGTCTTCGATACCCGCTTTGGTCGTGTGGGTTTGACGATCTGTTGGGACATTTCCTTTCCTCTACTTTTCACCGCCATGATTACGCAAGGCGCACAGTTGGTGATCTCGCCAACGTATTGGTCATTCCCCGATGGCGTCGAGAAGAAGAAGGAGGTGGAAGAGGAGATCACATTGATCGATTCGCTCTGCATCACACGCGCTTTCGAGAACAACATTGTCTTCGCATATTGTAATGCAGCCGGCACTTTTGGCCAAGGGGAAGGACGGACCATCCTCTCCGGAAGATCACAGATCACACACCCTTCCGACAAGCACATTGCGAAATGCGAAGGGAATAAAGAAGAGTTGCTCATCGCCGAGGTGCAAGTACCCATACCAGTCTGAAGGCACCCATGATCTTGATCGGAAGGATCCGCCCCGACCTCGTTTTCCCAGTTGAGTTCGACCGGGTCTTTCACACCAAATTGAACTGCAGATGAACGACCTGCCCTTCCACAGAAAAGTGCTGATCACCTTGGGGATCGCCATTCCCATTGTGCTGGTGATCCTGCTCTTCGGTGTTGTCTTCAAAGTATTGCTCTTGGTATTGGCCGGTGCCTTGTTGGCGATCGCTATCCATGCGGTGGCGGGTCGTATACGTTCACTTGTGCCGTTGAATGACACTTGGAGCAAACTATTGGCGGTCACGCTGGTATTGGGTCTGGTGGTAGGGCTAGGGGCCTTTGTGGTTCCTCGGATGATCGATCAGTTGGCCGAGATGAAGAATGCATTGCCAGAAACTTTCGAGCAGGCCAAAAAGCAAATGGAGGGTAGCAAGGTGGGTTCATTGATATTACGGCAACTCCCGGATGACCCCAAAGGATTTGTTGAAAAGAACAACCAGTTGGTGACGAAAAGCTTTGGTGTGTTCTCGGCCACCTTTGGGGTATTCGGCGATGTTTTCGTGATCTTGTTGCTGGCCTTGTTCTTCATCCTTTCAACAAAACCATATCGCATCGGCATCGTATCGCTGGTGCCTGAACGCGGAAGGCCAAGAGCAAGAGAGGTCTGGGAAAAATTGAACAGCACGTTGGAACGTTGGCTCAAAGGCAAACTGCTTTCCATGCTCCTCGTTGCGGTCCTTACCGCCTTGGGACTGTGGCTCATGGGCATTCCCATGGCGCT
>Ga0335394_10000413_pt1 | contig 45156 bp, 27 predicted proteins | sample MAT03_FD_205741 | JGI IMG/M metagenome (GOLD analysis project Ga0335394, IMG submission 205741) | Freshwater microbial communities from Lake Fryxell liftoff mats and glacier meltwater in Antarctica - MAT-03 (spades assembly) (version 2) ... | reverse complement strand
CGGACGACCGCTCTCACCTACCACGTTCAAAATTTTCTTACCATTTCTGGCTCCCGTCCATCACCACGCCGTACCCCACGCAGGTCTTCATCGTGTAGCCTTTGGGCAGAGAGGCCACGTTTACTAAACTTTGAAAGTTTAGTAAACGTATTTCTCACTTTTAGCGATGCACAAAACATGGCGGTGCGAGGTATAGTAAATGTCACAAAATTACCCCCAACAAAAAAAGCGCCCGCCCACCGGACGACCGCTCTCACCTACCACGTTCAAAATTTTCTTACCATTTCTGGCTCCCGTCCATCACCACGCCGTACCCCACGCAGGTCTTCATCGTGTAGCCTTTGGGCAGTTTGGCCCGTTTGCCTTTGATCAGGATGCTGATGAAGGGGCTGATGATGTTCAGGGCTGAGGCTACGCCCAGCAGGGCCGGGTTGGCGGCCGCGCCGAGGATGGCGGGGTTGAAAGAACCCTGTTGTTGCTGCGGCGCCGGCTGGCTGTAATTGGCATACATGGCCCGCGGGTCGACGGCTGGCATGACGACGTCCTGCCGGGCGATGGGCATCACCACCAACTTGCTGCGGGGGAGTTGTTGCTGCTGCTGCATCAGTTGCTGCTGTTGCATCATCTGCATCTGCCGGCTTTGAAGGTCCTGGGCTTGCAGTTGCTGTTGGTACATCGCTATTTGTTGCTGTTGCATCGCCATTTCCTGCGACCGTTGTTGCTGATCTAATTGCTGTTGTTGCTGGTAGGACATTTGGGCGTCTATGGCCATCTGACGGTCGGCCTGACGCTGCTGGTACAAGGACATCATCTGCTGGCCGACGGTCGAACCGCCCAGGCTGATGGCTTGCGAGAGGATCTCGCGGTCATCGCCGGATGCGCTTACCGGACTTCCGGACAACATAACCAACTGGCCGTCATTGGTTTTGATGTGCATCGGCTCGAGTTCCAGGATGCCGGCGCGGCCGTTGCCCTTGGGGCGGACCAGGCGGTTGATCCGGCAGTATGCTTCCCGTCCGGCAGGAATTATGGTGCGCCCCTGAACCTTTACCGGGTATTTCACGTAGAGGCAGACCATTTTTCCTTCCTCCAGGTACTTGGAATCCAACTCGTTCTGGGTTTCCAGAAAAATGGGCGTCCCGGTTTCGAGGTACAATAAATCGGAAGGGAAGTATTCCGGCTCAGCCACCGGAGCGATCGGAGCGGCAACAGGTGCGGGCGGGGCGGCTTTTGGAGCAGTATTAGCCTTCGCAGTGGTACTTTTTTTAGTCGTAGCGGCTTTTTTTTGGGCGAATGCCGTTTGGAGAGATGTTGCAAACAACAGGAGTGCAAAAAGACGGATGTAGATATGTGAAGTCATGGCAGTGAAATGTTTTGAAAGTGGAGGTATGGATGCGGGATTAGAAAGTTTAGGGGGTTTAGGGGGGGTAGAGCGGCATTTCAAAAGATATGTACGAGACATTGATCGAAGCACCTCTAAACCGCCTAAACCCTCTAAACTTTCTAAACCCAATTAATTGACCCGAACCAGTCTGCCGTAACGATCGCGGACGTAGCGGGGGCTGCTGTTGAAGGTGTTGAAAGACTGGGACCAACGCTTGTTGTAGTGGGTTTCATACTGCCGTTGTGCGGCGTCGAGGCGTTGGGTTTTGCGGTTTGCGATTTGGGTAAAGCGCGGGTCGTTGTTGCGCATCATCTGCATTTCCTGGGGCGAGAATACTTTTAATTGATTGTTGTAATGGTTGATGGTGCGGTCGGTTTTCGCCAGGGCTTGCTGGGCTACTTTTTCCCAGTACGCGGAATTTTGAGCGGAACCTTGCGTGGAGATCAGGAAGAAAGCGGTCAGGCAGGCGGAAAAGAGTACGATGTTTTTCATTGTTTTAAATTTTGAATGTGAGTGAATTTGTTTGATTGATACCACTTATTGCCGCTGCCTGCCGGGAGGTAAGGCGGGTTTTGAAAAAAAGAAAAGTTATTTTTAGAAATTTAATAAGACATTGAAAATCAATTAAATAAAAAATAAAAATGCCTCCTGCAAACCGATGCAGAAGGCACTTCCCAGTTCAATAAATCAAAAAATTACGGACGGCTTTTCAGTACAATTATCCCGTTCGCACTTCCAAGTTCGGTGCTCAGTCGATAATGGTACGCCCCCGCCGGCAACTCCGGCAGCGCGATCTCCAGCGCTTGTCCGCCAGGCAACACAATCCCCCGGAACAAGGCGCCCACATACCGTCCGTCGGCGGCAAACAGCTCGAGTCGGGCGCTTACAGGCTCCGGTGTTTGCAACTCGATAAAAATCCGGTCCTGCGCCGGATTGGGGTACAAGCGCACCGGCATCTGCTCCGACGGATCCTGAGCGCTACTGACGCAAGCCTCGGCGAACAGGGGATCGGACGCGCCGCTGCATCCGGCCGGATTGCTCATCGTCACTACATAATAACCGCTTGCCTGCGCCGACCAGAACTGCCCGCTAGCGCCCGGTATGATGGTTCCGTTCAGATACCATTGGTAGCCGCTGCCGGTCGGCGCCGCCAGCTGGCAAAGGTTGTTTACCTGTACTGCGGGCACAAACGCCGGGCTCATGGTCACTGTGATACCGGGCGACGAAGGTCCGCCACCGCAATTGTTGGAATAGACGGCCGAATACAGCCCCGCCGTCGAGACGATAATGCTTGCCCCGCTTTGTCCGTTGGACCAGTTGACCATGCAGCCTGCGCAGACGTTCGAAGCCGTGAGGGTCACACTCTCACCCACGCACAAACTCATTGGGCCGGATGCACTGACGTTTGGCGCGGAAGGCGCAGCGCCGGTCGTCACGGCAATGGTGTTGGAAGCGGGACTTGTGCCGCAGGGGTTGTTCAGCACCGCAGTGTAATTGCCTGCCATCGAAACGGTTATGGCCGTTCCGGTCTGGCCGTTCGACCAGTTGACCATACAGCCCGCGCAGACGTTCGAGGCAGTGAGGGTCACGCTCTCGCCCGGGCACAAACTCGTTGGACCGGAAGCGCTGACGTTTGGCGCGGAAGGCGCCGCGCCGGTCGTCACGGCGACGGCGTTGGAGGCCGGACTTGTACCGCAAGGGTTGTTCAGGGTGGCCGTATAAGTGCCGGCGGCGGATACGTCGATGCTTGTACCAAGTTGTCCGTTAGACCAGTTGACGGTGCAGCCTGCGCAGACGTTCAACGCTGTGAGTGTCACGCTCTGCCCGGGACACAAACTTGTGGAACCCGACGCGCTGACGGTGGGGGTAACGGGCGCGGTGCCCATCGTGACGGCCACGCTGTTGGAAATGGCGCTTGTACCGCAGGAATTATGCTGGATCGCAACGTAATTGCCGGCAGCAGACACGGTGATGCTCGTGCCGCTTTGACCGCTGGACCAATTGACGGTGCAGCCCGCGCATACGTTTGAAGCCGTCAGGGTTACGCTTTGGCCCGGGCACAAACTCGTGGAACCGGATGCGCTGACGCTTGGGCTATTGGGCGCGGCGCCCATCGTCACGGCGATGGCGTTGGAAGCCGGACTTGTCCCACAGGAATTGTTTCCGGTTGCCGTGTAATTTCCGACCGCAGACACGGTGATGCTCGTACCGCTCTGCCCGTTTGACCAGTTGACGCTACAGCCCGCACAGACGTTGGAAGCCGTGAGGACCACGCTTTGGCCTTCGCACAGTACGGTGGGGCCGGATGCTGTAACTGCCGGCGCGGTGGGCGCGGCAGCCGTGGTCACGGCGATGGCATTGGAAGATGGGCTTGTGCCGCAGGCGTTGGTGCCGGTTGCAGTGTAATTGCCTGGCGCAGAGACAGTAATGGCTGTTCCGGTTTGGCCGTTGGACCAGTTTACGGCGCAGCCCGCGCAGATGTTCGAGGCGTTGAGGGTTATGCTTTGGCCGGGACAAAGGCTGGTGGAACCTGAAGCGTTGAGGGTAGGCGCGGTAAGGGGGGCACAGGGACTTAGCTTGACCACGAAGATGTCACTAGAACCTGCGGAGACGAGGTTAAAAGCCCCGGGTTCTGGGTCGAAATCAGCCGTCCCTGAAAAATATCCCGTGGTATAAACATTGCCCGCCACATCAAGGGTCAGGTCATAGCCGGATTCAGACCCAGTTCCGCCCATGCTTTTAGCCCAAATAAAGTTGCCGGATGCATCCAGTTTGCAAACGAAATTGTCACCAGAACCTGCGGAGACCAGGTTAAAAAAACCGGGTCCCGGGTCGAAATCAGCCGTCCCACTAAAATATCCCGTGGTATAAACATTGCCCGCCACATCCAGCGCTATGCTTTGGCCTCGGCTATCCGTGCTTCCTCCTATTTTCTTTGCCCATAGGAAGTTGCCGGCAGGATCTAATTTACTGACAAAGATCTCGCCAGTCCCGGTATTTGCTGTAGTGAGATTGAACACTCCCGGCCCCGGATCGAAATCGACGGTACCGGAAAAAAAGCCTGTAAGATAAACGTTGTTCGCTGCATCACGGGTCAGGGCATCGGAGGATACGCTCTCTGTACCGCCCATTCTTTTTGCCCAAACAAAGTTGCCGGATGCATTTAGTTTGCAAACGAAAATGTCAGCATCACCCACGGAGATCAGGTTGAAAACCCCGGGTCCTGGGTCGAAATCGGCCGTGCCTGAAAAGATCCCCGTGACATACACACCTCCACCTGCTTCAATGACAATGGCGGTAGCGTAATCTGCGTCTGTTCCTCCTATTCGCTTTGCCCAGAGGAAGTTGCCAGCAGGATCTAATTTACTGACAAAAATGTCATAACTTCCGGCTGATGTAAGGCTGAAAATTCCCGGCCCCGGGTCGAAATCAGTTGATGCATAGAAATAACGCGTGATATAAACATTGCCGGAAGGATCCAAGGTGATGGAACCGACAATGGTACTGACACCAGATTGATCGGTTCCTATTCCTTTTGCCCAAACGAAGTTGCCGTCGGCGTCCAATTTGCTCACAAAAGTGCTGTAACTACTACTATTTGTTGGAATGAGGTTAAATACGCCCGGACCAGGATCGAAATCGGTCTGCCCCTTGAAAATACCCATCGTTAAAACATTGCCTGTCGCATCAATCGCAATGGAAATGCCATAATCAGAATCGCTTCCCCCCATTCTTTTTGCCCAAACGAAGTTGCCGGCAGCGTCGAGTTTGCTGACGAAAATGTCGTCGTTTCCTGCCGATGCCGACACCAGGTTATATACCCCCACGCCCGGATCAAAATCAACAGTCCCTGAAAAAGATCCCGTGGTATAAACATTGCCCGCCGCATCGAGGGCGATTGACCACCCACCTTCACTACTGCTTCCCCCCATCCTTTTTGCCCAGGCAAGCGAAAGATCTTGCGAATGGGCGGCCCCGGTCAAAAACACAGCAAATGCTGCCGCCAGGGGTATGCGAATGAACCATTTTAAAATTTCCTTTGTCATTTTTTTAATTTTAAGTTTATTGTATTTGAAAACACGCTGAAATTCCGGGAACCTGCCGCCAGGGAAAACGATTTCTCCCCACTACAGCGGCAGGTCATTCAATCCCGGTAAAATTTTATAGCCGAAGCCGATTGTAATTTGCTAAACCGCTATCGCTGCTGTACCACTATCACCCCGTTCGCACTGCCCTGGTCCGTTGTCAGGCGATAAGCATAGGCCCCGGCTGGCAATTCCGGCAGCGTGATTTCTACGGCTTGCCCGCCCCGCATTACCATTCCCCGGAACAATTGCCCTATATAGCGACCGTCAGCGGCAAACAAATCGAGATGAGCCGTAACCGGCGTGGACGTTTGCAACTCGAGGAAGATCCGGTCCTGCGTCGGGTTAGGATACAAGCGCAGCGCCAGTTTCTCAACTTGAATGTTCGTGCCACTCACGCAAGCCTCGGCGAACAAGGGATCGGACGCGCCGGTACATCCGGCCGCGTTGGTCATCGTCACCACATAATAACCGCTTGCCTGCGCCGACCAGAACTGCCCGCTAGCGCCCGGTATGATTGTTCCGTTCAGGTACCACTGGTAGCCGCTGCCGGTCGGCGCCGCCAGCTGGCAAAGGTTATTCACCTGCACTGCCGGCACAAACGCCGGGCTCATGGTCACTGTGATACCGGGCGATGAAGGTCCGCCACCGCAGCTGTTGGTATAGATGGCCGAATATTGCCCTGCCGTCGAGACGACAATGCTTGCTCCGGTTTGACCGTTGGACCAGTTGACGGTGCAGCCCGAGCAGACGTTCGTGACGAGAAGCGTCAGCGTTTGTCCCGGACACAGGCTTGCAGGACCGGAAGCCACCACCAGAGGCGCTCCAGGAAGTGCAATTGTCTGAATTTCAACGATATTGGAGGCCGGGCTGGCGCCGCAGGGGTTGTTCACCATGGCGGTATAATTGCCCGCTACGGACACGCTAATGCTGGTCCCTGTTTGCCCATTCGACCAGTTCACCGTGCAGTCCGAGCAGACGTTAGAGGCATTGAGGGTCACGCTCTCCCCGGCGCACAAACTCGTCGGCCCGGACGCGCTGAGCGTTGGCGCGGAAGGCGCGGCGCCGCTGGTCACGGCAATGGCGTTGGAAGCGGGACTTGTGCCGCAGGAGTTGTTCAGCGTAGCTGTGTAATTCCCTGCGGTCGAGACGGTTATGGTCGTTCCGGTCTGGCCGTTCGACCAGTTGACGGTGCAGCCTGCGCAGACATTCGAGGCATTGAGGGTCACGCTCTGGCCCGCGCACAAACTCGTCGGCCCGGACGCGCTGAGCGTTGGCGCGGAAGGCGCAACGCCGCTGGTCACGGCAATGGCGTTGGAAGCGGGACTTGTGCCGCAGGCGTTGTTCAGCGTCGCCGTGTAATTCCCTGCTGTCGAGACGGTTATGGTCGTTCCGGTCTGGCCGTTCGACCAGTTGACGGTGCAGCCTGCGCAGACATTCGAGGCATTGAGGGCCACGCTCTGGCCCGCGCACAAACTCGTTGGGCCGGACGCGCTGAGCGTTGGCGCGGAAGGCGCAACGCCGCTGGTCACGGCAATGGCGTTGGAAGCGGGACTTGTGCCGCAGGCGTTGTTCAGCGTCGCCGTGTAATTCCCTGCTGTCGAGACGCTTATGGTCGTTCCGGTCTGGCCGTTCGACCAGTTGACGGTGCAGCCTGCGCAGACATTCGAGGCATTGAGGGCCACGCTCTGGCCGGCGCACAAACTCGTTGGGCCGGACGCGCTGAGCGTTGGCGCGGAAGGCGCAGCGCCGCTGGTCACCGCAATGGCGTTGGAAGCAGGACTTGTGCCGCAGGGATTGTTCAGCGTCGCCGTGTAATTCCCTGCTGTCGAGACGGTTATGGTCGTTCCGGTCTGGCCGTTCGACCAGTTGACGGTGCAGCCTGCGCAGACATTCGAGGCATTGAGGGCCACGCTCTGGCCGGCGCACAAACTCGTTGGCCCGGATGCGCTGAGCGTTGGCGCGGAAGGCGCAGCGCCGCTGGTCACCGCAATGGCGTTGGAAGCGGGACTTGTGCCACAGGGATTGTTCAGCGTCGCCGTGTAATTCCCTGCTGTCGAGACGGTTATGGTCGTTCCGGTCTGGCCGTTCGACCAGTTGACGGTGCAGCCTGCGCAGACATTTGAGGCATTGAGGGTTACGCTCTGGCCGGCGCACAAACTCGTTGGCCCGGATGCGCTGAGCGTGGGTGTAGCGGGCGGCTGACAGCCGGATTGTGTGACCGTAATGGTTTGAGAAAGACCGTTGCAGGCCGTGATAATAAGCATAACCGATTGGCTCTGCTGGCTGGCGTTGGGTGCGCAGGTGACATTCACCGATGCATTGGCGCTGCCGGAACTTGGCGACAAGATCAACCAGGACGGTACATTTTGGATACTCCAGGCGCAGGTAGCGCTGATATTAATGGTACTGACCCCTCCACCGGCGCTGAAATTCAGGCTGGCAGGTGTGGCGGAGAGCTGCGCCGAAGAACAGGAATAGTTGGCGCTCCAGCCGGAATCGTTTTCAGAGAAATCGGTTTTAAAAACGAGGTGCATTTTGCCGCTGCCGGCGGTCAGGGAAGGTGGTAAGTCGCTGCCACTGAAGGAGCCCAGCAAGGGGGCATTTGCATCCAGGCCGTCATACACGTCCACAAAATCATACCCGCTCTCCGTGTTGAACGCGGTAAAGTTCAGGGTGACGGAAGCGGCGTTTGTTGGGTTGATGGTCCAGGAATGGCTTAAGTTATTGCGGTAATTATTATTGCCACTGCCATCGCTGATGACGCCGGTGCAGGCCGTAATCAGGTTGGCACGACCCGAAATAACGTAAGAGAAAAACTGTACTCCGCCGTTGAGCGTGCCCTTGTGGCTGACGCGCAACGTGTAAATACCCGCCGGCAGGTTTTCTTCGAAAATCTGTTCGACGTTGTCCCGGGTATTGTCTCCCTTCGTAGCGGCGGAGGCCGGCGAGGCGGGATTCAGCCGCCATGGAAAATAGGTGGTGTTGTCGCTTGTACTTATCAGCCGCACATCGAGATCGTTCACCAGGCGGAGGGTGCTTGGGTTGAGGGTATTGGATGAAACCGGTCCTGCTGGGTCTGTCCACACGATCGTCGCTTTAACAGAACCTGATCCGTCATGGTAAAACGTGTACTCTCTTTGCCCGCCGTTCGAAACCGAATCCCTGGAAACGAACCGGTCTCTGCTGCCGGCGTTTAAGGAATTACTGATCAGTTCGGCCGCCGCGAGGGTATTCATCAGGCCCCAGCCGGTACGGTAGTTGGGTTCTTTGCCGCCGCCGATCTGCTCGGCTGTGTGTATCGCCAGGGCTTTTAGTGCCGAAGCCCGGATCGAAAATCCCGGGTTGACGTTCTCGTAGTGTTGCAATAAAAGTTCCAGCGAGCCGGTCACGGCGGGAGAGGCCATGGAAGTTCCGGACAACCCGTCGTAGGAGGTATTATTAGTGGATATGGAAGAATAAACGTCTACCCCATGGGCCACGATATCGGGTTTGATGCGCCCGTCGTCGGTAGGACCCCAACTGCTGAAAGTGGCCAGGGGCGTACCGGACTCCCATCCGTCCACCGCGCCTACCGTCAGGATGTTTTTGGCATTTCCTGCGGTCGGGATGCAGTCATAACCATTTGCGTCGCCGTCGGGCGGGCGAGTGGTGGTGCTACTGACCCATACACTGGAGGCATTTCGCACCCAATGCTGCGCGCCCGCTGCGGGGCCGAAGTCGTTGCGGTCGTTGCCTGCCGATCTTACCGGCAGGTAAAAAGGCGCATTAAAAACGATGTTGTCCAAGCTCTGCGCTTTGCTGTCGTACTGGCCGAATTTATAATCGCTTGTCTGGCTTATGGAAGTGGTTCCCCACCAATGCCACCCGGTTTGTCCGGAATCATCGCCATAATCCCAGCCTGAAATGCTGCCATAGGAATGGTTGGAAACCCGTGCCCCCTGTGTAGCGGCAGTTGCCATCTCCGACAGGTCGTTGTTCGCATCGTAGGCGGCCAGATCCGCCTGGAAGGCCATACCTCTCGCCAAAGGATCGATACCCGCCGCAATCAAAGTGCCGCACACGTGTGTCGCGTGGTCGCCGAGGCTTTGGGAAGAATTGTCCGTCTGGGTTACCCGTCCGTTCAGCTCGACATGCGTGGCCCTCGGGCGGCTGATTTCCCAGACGCCTAAAACACGGCCGCTCCCCGTCAGGTTCAGCCCGGCGTCGCCACCCGGGTACAATTGATCGGTTTTGATAACCGATGCGGAAAATTCATTGTGTGTGGCGTAGTATTGCAGTTGACCGGCATCGTCGAAGCCTTGTAGGGCATATTCCCGGCCTTTAAAATTGCCTTCTACCGGGTAGCCGCGCAGTTGGGCGAAGCGAACGGCGGATTCCCGTGCGGCATGGTAGCGCAGGCTGTCGCGGTGTGCCCGATCAAGCAGATAGGAAATATTGGTTTCGCGTAAGATATCGGCGCTGCGGTCAAAGGAGCCGGGCGTATCGATTTGGGCAAAAAGCCCGGTCGCGCCGAACAGCAAAAGGAAAAGTACGCACACGAGCGGTACGGATTTGGCATTCCGAGTGTTTTTCATGTTTAACAAATAGATGTTGTTTATGGAATAGGCGTGAACGATATCCGGACGGAGCGTCCGGGTGTTTTCAGGTTGGCAGAATCGAATGGACGGGCAGCATTCGCGTACTTGTTGCCGCAGCATGCAGGATGGTAAGGTTGATTTAAAAAAAATATGAAGTGGCTGCACAGCCTGCCTGATTTGCCAGTAGAAGACGCTTTTTAAATAATTTAAAATGAAACATCCACCGTATTTCTATCTTTGACATACATATACCTCGCACCGCCATGTTTTGTGCATCGCGAAAAGTGAGAAATACGTTTACTAAACTTTGAAAGTTTAGTAAACGTGGCCTATCTCGATGCACAAAACATGGCTGTGCGAGGTATATCATACAGCCGAGGACGAATAAAAACATCCGGATTCCAATGATCTATCACCGGTATATTCACGTCAAACTCATGTTTTCACAAATCATTACTTTCTGATTATGAAGAAATTAATTTACGTAATTGCAATCTTGTTCTGCTCCGCCTCTGCCCAATCTCAATCCGTCAAACCCATTGCCAGGCGGGTGTCGGAGGAAAAGCAAATGGTCGGCGCATTCCCACAATCGGCTTTGTTCAAGACCCAAACTCAGTCCTTGGGCAAGCGTCCGGACCTCGCGTCGCAGTGGTCGAAAGGGCTTTTACTGGAACTGGATGCGGCTGCAATCCATGCGCTGCGCTCCAATAGTTTTGATCAGGTGGAACTTACCTTTCCCCTGCCGGAAGGTGGGACCATACAACTCGAATTGGTGCGCGGCCGCGTTTTTTCGCCGGAATTTTCGGTCCGCCTGGCCTCCAAACCGGGTGATCCGGTATCGGCCGATATGGGGCTGCACTATTGGGGCATCGTGAAAGACCAGCCCGGTACCCTGGCTTGCATCAGTATTTTTGAAGGCGAAGTGATGGGGATGATCCAAACGGATTCAGATAAATACATCGTTGCAGCATTGGAAAAAGACCTTTCCAAGACGCATATCGTGTACCGCGAACGCGACCTGAAAGTGCCGAATTCATTCGACTGCGGCACAGACCTGCTTGAAGAAATAGAGTCCAGCGAAGAAGGCAGCGACGACCGCTCCATCGGTCCCGACAATTGCGTCCGGATGTACATGGAAGCCGATTATACCATTTTTCAAAACAAAGGCACTGTACAGAACGTGATCAACTACGTCAACGGCTTTTTTAGCCAGGTGGCTTTGTTGTACGCAAATGAAAGTGTCAATGTCGTGTTGCACGAACTGAAAGTATGGAACATCGTGGATCCTTACACCGGGCCATCTTCCAACGACTACCTCAACCAGTTCCGCACAACGCTGAACGGCGTGTTCAACGGCGACCTGGCGCACCTGGTCGGGTTTACCGGCGGGGGGGGCATCGCTTACCTCGACGTGCTCTGCGGCGGTACCTACAGGGTGGCCTACAGCGGTATCAATACCAGCTATAGCAACGTGCCGACCTATTCCTGGACGGTCATGGTCGTGGCGCACGAAATCGGGCACAACCTGGGCTCCAAACATACCCACGCCTGTGCCTGGAACGGCAACAATACCGCTATCGACGGTTGCGGTCCGGCAGCAGGATATAATGAAGGTTGCAATGCCGCACTGCCCAACGGCGGCGGTACCATCATGAGTTATTGCCACCTGATATCCGGGGTCGGTATTAATTTCAACCTCGGTTTCGGACCGCAGCCGGGCGACCGGATGCGTTCGGAAGTGTACAATGCCTCCTGCCTTAACTCCTGCGGCGGCGGCGGCGGTTGTAGCTACGGAACGGTGAACAGCGAGAATTTCGAGGCTGGCTGGGGCATCTGGACGGACGGCGGTACCGATTGCGCCCGCATCAACAACGCTACCTATGCGAAAAGCGTGCCGTTTTCGATCCAGCTGCGCGATAATACCAGCACCTCGCAAATGACCATGATCAACCAAAATTGGACCAATTACTCAGAAATTACCGTGACCTTTTCCTATATCACAGTTAGCTTTGATAATTCCAATGAAGATTTCTGGCTGCAATTATCAACCAACAACGGCAGCGCCTATACAACGGTCGGAGACTGGAACTTTGGCACAAACTTCTCCAACGGCGTCCGGGGGACCGGCACGGTGGTGATCCCCGGACCCTTTGCCATGAACACCCGGCTGCGTTTCCGCGCCGATGCTTCCGACGACGACGACCAGGTGTACATCGACGATGTGGTGATTACCGGTTGCTCCAGCGGGGCATCCTTCCAGGGCCTGTCGCCGGAAGATCGGTCCGGGCACCAGGACGAAGATTTGACATCTACCGGCATTGAGGCCATACGAATCAGCCCCAACCCCGCCGAGGATCAACTGACGATCCGCTACCAGATCGATACGGACGCTTCCGTACAGCTGATGCTAATCGATTTGACCGGGCGGGCGATCTTCCAAAATAATTACCAGGTAAGGGCCGGCGAACAGCAAATCCAGCTCGACCTGAGTAAATTGCCCAACGGAGTGTACGCGGTGCAACTGGTCGGAAAGGACCAATCTTTCAGTCAGAAAGTGATTGTGCAGCGATAGGATTTCGTCCTTCTTTAGTTCGCGGTAGAATGAACGCATCAATTCAACCGTTCAAATTTTTAAGGGTGAAACAGGAAGAGGTATCGCGTGCTGCCGAATAATATTTTCCCTCTCCGCCCGAACAATAAGCCCTGAAATGAATTTTACAGGTGATATGCTTTAACCTTGCAGCATTTTACTGCAGATTTATTAAACATTCACCTTATATAAATGTCGGAAAACACGAGTTCCGCCCTTACACCCATGCAACGCCTTGTCCGCCTGCTGGGCCAGTACCGTCGGGAAATCCGCTATATCGTGCTATACGCAGTCGTGGTAGGCCTCATTAACCTGTCGTTGCCGCTCGGCATTCAAGCCATTATCGGCCAGATTGCCGGCGGCGGCCTCAATGCTTCCTGGGGTGTCCTGACCTTGTTCGTGATCGTCGGCGCGCTGCTGGTGGGCGCCTTGCGGCTCATGCAATTATCCATCATGGAGTATATGCAGCGCCACCTTTTTACCGATGCTTCCCTGGAATTTGCGATGCGCCTCCCGCGCCTGCACCTGGAAAAACTTCGCCGTGAACACATCCCCGAACTGGTCAACCGTTTTTTCGATACCCTGACGCTCCAAAAGGGTCTGCCCAAACTGCTCATCGAGGGCAGTACCGCTATCCTGCAAATCATGTTGAGCCTGCTCTTGCTGTCGCTGTATCACCCTACGTTCGTCACTTCTTCACTGCTGCTGCTGGGGTTGTTGGCTATTTTTTTCTACTGGACGGCCCCGCGTGGCATTCAAACCAGCCTACAGGAATCGAGGTACAAATACCAGCTGGCTTACTGGCTGGAAGAAGTCGGACGCGTAGCGGCTACTTTTAAACTGGCCGGAGAGAACCGCCTGCCGCTCCAGCGCGCCGATGACCTCACGGTCTCGTACCTGCGCGCGCGGGCCAAACACTGGCGCGTGCTGGTTTGGCAATTCGTAGGCAGTATTTTATTTAGGGTGTTTGTTCTGAGCGGATTTTTGATCCTGGGCAGCCTGCTGGTGGTGGAAAATCAGTTGAACATCGGCCAGTTCGTAGCCGCCGAGATCCTGATTCTGTACGTCATCGAGTCGGTCGAGAAACTGATCCTGTTGCACGAAACGGGCTACGATGTGCTGACGGCGACCGAAAAAATCGGCCAGGTGGCCGACTTGCCCTTAGAGCGCGCCGACGGAATCCGCGTGGAGGAGTTCTGTGCCGAGGGGGCCTTGGATGTTGAATTGCGCGACCTTTCCTACCAGTACGAGGATGCTGAAGCGCCGGTTTTAAAGAATTTGAATTTGAAAATAAACGCCGGCGAACGCGTGGCCATCGCCGGATACAATCGCTCGGGCAAAAGCACCCTGATGCAACTGATTTCCCTGTTACGCCTGAATTTCAACGGCGCCCTGCTCTTCAACGGCTTGCCCAAACAAAGCCTCCACTTGGGAAGTTTACGCCGACATATCGGCGATCTTTCTTCGCAGGAAGACATTTTTCGGGGCACGCTGCGTGAGAACATCACGGTGGGCCGCATAGAGGCGTCGTTGCAAGACGTGTTGAGAGTCGTCGAAGCGGTAGGGCTGGGCGATTTTATGCGCCACGAGTCGGTGGGCCTCGACATACTGCTCCAGCCGGGTGGTAAAAACGTGCCGCGCAGCATCGTCACCAAAATATTGGTCGCCCGCGCTGTGCTCACCGAGCCCAAACTGCTGGCCCTGGAAGAACCGCAGGGCAACCTCAATTTCCGCGACCGACTGCGCATCGCCCGTTTCCTTACCGATCGCAGCCATCCGTGGACCCTGATCAGCGTTACCGAGGATCCGCTCTTGGCTTCCATGTGCGACCGGATCCTGGTGATGCAGGACGGCAACATCGTATTTGACGGCGACTTCGATACGCTGCAAAAAACCAAACATTACGAGCGGATTTTCCGCACGAATATTGAAAACAGTACCTGGAACGACGAAACCGCCCAATAGCAATATGCTCAATATCTCCGATAATAAAATTCAACTGGATGACTCCTGGGACACCCTGGAATCGCCGCAGGAAAACCGCCTGTCGCGTTGGCACCTCACTGTTCGCAACCTGATCCTGCTCTTACTGGCGGTATTCCTGATTTTCCTGTTTTTGCCCTGGACCCAAACGGTGCGCGCCAATGGAAAAGTGACCACATTGCGCCCCGAACAACGCCCACAGACCATCCACGCAACCATCGCGGGGCGCATCGAACACTGGTATGTCACGGAAGGTCAGGCCGTTCAAAAAGGCGATACCATCGTTTTCCTGTCGGAAGTAAAGTCCGATTACTTCGATCCTGCGCTGGTAGACCGTATGGGCAAACAGGTGGCTGCCAAGGAAGGATCCATCGCCTCGTATAGCGGCAAAGTGGGCGCCCTGGACAATCAAATGGCCGCTATGAAACGTGAGCTCGACAATAAAATCCAGCAGACACGCACCAAAATCCAGCAAACCCGCCTGAAAATGCAGAGCGACAGCATCGAGTTCGAGCGGGTGAAACTGGATTTACTGGTTGCGGAACGCCAACTCGCCGGCACACAGGCACTCTACGACAAAGGCCTGAAATCGCTCACGGAACTGGAAGAAAAACGGTTGAAAATCCAGGAAACGCGCGCTAAGTTAGTCGGCGCTGAAAACAAATTCGGGACGTCCCGCAACGACCTGACGCTGTACCAAACCGACCTGGCGCTGGCGCAAAATGATTATGCCAATAAAATTGCCAAGGCCCAAAGCGACCGTTTCAGCACCTTGTCCGATCAGTACGAAGCCAAAGGTTCAGTCAGCAAACTTCAGATCGAACGGGAGAACTACGCCCGTCGCGCTGCATTTTACTACATCACTGCCCCGCAGGACGGCTACATCGTACAAGCCCTAAAGCCCGGTTTGGGCGAAATTGTCAAGGAAGGCGATGCTGTGGTCAGCATCCAGCCGGCCGATTATCAATTGGCTGTGGAGATGTACGTCCGCCCGCTGGATTTGCCGCTGTTGAAGGTCGGCGCGCCGGTTCGTTTCCTGTTCGACGGCTGGCCGGCCTTCTTTTTCAGCGGTTGGCCCGGCGTATCGCTCGGCTCCTTTAGCGGGCGCGTTGTAGCCATGGACCGCAACATCAGCAGCAACGGCAAGTTCCGGGTGCTCGTTTCGCCCGACTCCCGGGAAACGCCCTGGCCGGTAGCCCTGCAACCGGGCGGGGGCGCCAAAGGGATCGCCCTGCTGCACAACGTGCCCGTGTGGTATGAACTTTGGCGGCTGATCAACGGTTTCCCGCCCGACCTGTACCAGGAGGTAAACGCCCAGGACCAAAAGACGGATGGCGCCAAACCCGGGAAATAAATGCAAAGATATTTGTTCGGCATGCCACCAGCGGCTTTTCCACGATAGTATAAGATCTTATGCGCAATTTTTTGGTTTTCTGCATATTAGGCCTGAATTTTTTACTACCTCCCCAAGGCCATTCCCAACAAACACTCCCTCCGCTGCCGCTTGACTGGTCCACGTTCCGCCTGCAGGTACTGGCCAATCACCCCCTTTCGCGGCAAGCCGATCTGCAACGCGACTTGGCGGCTGCGGCCCTGCTGCGCGCACAGGGCGGCTTCGATCCCAAGGCTTACGCCGATTGGTCGGCCAAGACTTTTGGTGGTAAACAATACTATCAGTACAGCGAAACCGGGGTCAAATTGCCCACCTGGGCAGGTCTGGAAATAAAGGGAGCCTATAACTGGGCGAGTGGCGATTACCTCAATCCAGAGCGAACGCTTCCCCAGGCCGGACAGGCGGTTCTTGGTCTGGAGTGGGCGCTGGGACAGGGCCTTTTGTTCGACGAACGGCGGGCTGCCCTGCGCCAAAGCCGGATCGGGCTGGAGCAGGGAGAAGCCGAACGTGCAGCAGCCCTCAATGATCTCCTGCTCGACGCCGCCAAGACTTATTGGACCTGGGTTGCCGCCGACAACCAACTTCAGGTGTACACGGCGGCTTTACAGCAGTCCCGGGAGCGCCTCGCGGGTATACGCGAGAGTGTGCGCCAGGGCGACAAACCCGCTATCGACACCACAGAGGCCTTGTTGCAGGTACAAACCCGCCAGCTCGACCTGAACTTCGCGCAGCTGGAGCGTCAGAATACCGCGCTGGCGCTGGCCTCTTTTTTGTGGTTGCCCGACCAACAGACTGCCCCGCCGGCCATGCTCGCTTCAGCCCCTGATTTGAGGAGCACCCCGCCTGAGATCCGGGCCTTCGACCTGGTCGCCCTGCTCGAACAGGCGCGCGGGCGGCATCCCGAACTACGCCTGTACGACACTAAAATCCGCAGCCTGGAAGTGGAACGCCGCCTTAAAAACGAAAAGCGTAAACCCCAACTCGACCTGAACTACAACCTGCTTGGCAAGGGCTGGGAATTTTTTCCGACGATGACGGCCGACGGCCCCGCATTCCTCGCCAACGACATCAAATGGGGCGTCAATTTTAGTTACCCCCTGCTCAACCGGAAGGCGCGCGGCGACTGGCAAGTAACGGAGATCAAATTGGCGCAGACCGAGGCCGGCTTGCGGCAAAAACGACTGGATGTGGAGAATAAGCTGCGCCAGTATGCAAACGAACTCGATAACTATGGGCGTCAGCTACCCTTGTACCGCGATTTTACCGCAAATTACCGGCTGCTGCTGGATGCCGAAATCGAAAAATTCCGGCAAGGGGAAAGCTCCGTTTTCCTCATCAATGCACGCGAACAAAGTTGGCTGGATGCGCAGATCAAGTACCTGAAATTATTAAGCGAATACCGCAAAACGGAAGCCGGCCTGCAGTGGGCCGCAGGTATTCTGATGGAAAATTGACCTGGGTTGCGGGCTACCGCTTCAGCACCCTGAACGCAATATCCCGGCCATGGCCCTGCATGATCGCCAGATTGATCCAAGACAGGGCAAACTGTTTGGAGGAAAAGTAAAAGTCCTACCTTACCCCCACAAAACCACGTGTCTGCTCATGCCCATCGCCATCGTTTTTATCGGCGTTTTCCTCTTGCTGTTGTTGATCACTGTCGGCAAATTAAACGCCTTTCTCGCTTTTATCTTAGTCTCCCTCTTTGTAGGAATAGGGGAGGGTTTGCCGGCACTTACCGTAGTGAGCGCCATCCAGAAAGGTATGGGCGATACCCTGGGTTCCCTGGTGATGATCCTCGGGTTCGGCGCCATGTTGGGAAAATTGGTAGCCGACAGCGGCGCGGCCCAGCGTATTACCCAGAAATTAGTCGCCGCCTTCGGCCTGAAAAACGTGCATTGGGCACTGATGCTCACCGGTTTAATCGTCGGAATTCCCATGTTTTATACGGTAGGTTTTGTGATCATGGCGCCTTTGGTTTTTACCGTGGCCGCTTCAACGGGTTTGCCTTTGCTTTACGTTGGCTTGCCGATGCTGGCGTCTTTGTCCGTCACCCACGGCTTTTTGCCGCCCCATCCGTCGCCTACTGCCATTGCCGGGATGTTTAAGGCGGATTTGGGCCGGACACTTTTGCTTGGACTGGCCCTGGCCGTTCCTGCAGCCGCGCTGGTGGTGCCTGTTTTTTCAAAACAATCGAAAAGGTTCAACGCGAAGCCGCTGCCGGAATTTTTCAAAGTCACCCTGATTCCGGACGCGCAGCTTCCTTCGCTGGGAATCAGTGTATTCACCGCTTTATTACCAGCCTTGCTCATCGGCGCTGCGGCGGTGTCCGGGCTTTTTACTGCGGCCGATTCCGCCACCGGCCGCATATTTGCCGTGCTTGGCGACCCGGTGCTGGCCATGTTGATTTCGGTTTTGGCCGCCATCTATTTCCTGGGTGTCCGGCGGGGTAAAAACATGGGCGAGGTTTCGGCCGCGCTGGTCAAAGCCGTGGAAAGTATCGCCATGGTGCTGTTGATCATCGGTGGAGCGGGGGCTTTGAAACAGGTACTCGTCGAAAGCGGGGTTAGCAAGTATATTGGGGATATGATGACGGCTTCGGGCATATCGCCCCTGATCCTGGCCTGGGGTATCGCCGCTGTGATCCGGGTCATCGTGGGATCGGCCACTGTGGCGGGTATGACGGCCGCAGGGATTGTCCTGCCCTTAGTCACCCAAGGCGGCGTTTCGCCCGAATTAATGGTGTTATCAGTCGGCGCCGGCAGTATTTTTTTCTCCCATGTCAACGACGGAGGTTTCTGGCTATTCAAAGAATATTTTAACCTGACGATCAGGGATACACTGGCTACCTGGTCGCTGATGGAAACGACGGTGTCGGTGGCGGGTTTGATCGGGGTGCTGGTTTTGAATATGTTTGTTTAAAGTTGAATAAAATCACTTCGAAAAGGAGGAATGCGATTTAGCATGCAGCATATTCCCACATTGAGGTATTATTTCTACACTTTTTTTCCTGGAACCGGAACCTTCTACCCGGCACGAAATTTTGAATTATTACAACATTCAATCAGTCATTGAATGCTGCAACAATTCATCTTTTCAGTGCAAAGCGAATTTCTTTGAGAGACAGTACAAGAAAAAAGCAGGTTATTTCGGAAAGATTAGATGATCTTTTTACGGGTATTTATAATGCCTACAAGTTCATTTGGCGCTTTTTTAAACAGGCCTTCCAACGTCCTTTTGATTTTCAGGAAATCGTCCGGCAATGTTACGAAATCGGGTATAAATCCCTTCCCCTGATCACCCTGACCGGATTTGTGGTGGGAATCGTTTTTACCAAACAATCCCGACCCTCTCTCGTCTCTTTCGGCGCTTCTTCCTGGTTGCCCTCCCTGATTGCAATCGCCCTGATCCGGGCCCTGGCGCCCCTGGTGACGGCTTTGATCAGCGCCGGGAAAGTAGGGTCCAACATGGGCGCCGAACTCGGTTCCATGAAAGTGACCGAACAAATCGACGCCATGGAGGTGTCCGCGACCCTTCCCTTCAAGTTTTTGGTTGTCACCCGGGTAATTGCCAGTACGTTTATGATTCCCATATTGGCGATGTACTGTGCCTTCGTCGGTTTGCTGGGCGCTTTTGTGAACGTCCACCAGAACGAGAAGACCAGTTTCGTGACTTTTTTTTCGGATGCCTTCTCGCAAATCAGTTTTTTAGATATCAGTACATCCATTGTGAAGTCCATCTTTTTCGGTTTTACCATCGGTATTGTAGGCTGCTATAAAGGCTACAACGCAACACAGGGTACTCAGGGTGTTGGTAAAGCTGCAAATGCCGCCGTAGTCGTGTCGATGTTCCTGATTTTTATTGAAGAAATGGTCATCGTTCAAATAGCCAACTGGATCAGATATTTTTAAGCGCATATGCCAAACGAACATAACATAGACCGCTCGCAACACGTCATCAGCATCAAGGGTTTGTACAAATCCTTTGGCGATCTCGAGGTATTGCGGGGGGTCGATCTGGAAGTTTTCAAAGGAGAAAATGTGGTGGTGCTAGGCCGCTCGGGTACCGGAAAATCGGTTTTGATCAAGATAATCGCCGGTCTGCTGCTGCCGGATAAAGGCATCGTCAATGTGCTTGGTAATGAGGTAGATAAAATTTCGGAAAATGAATTACAGGCCCTGCGCCTGAAACTTGGCTTTTCCTTTCAGAGCAGCGCGTTGTACGACAGTATGAACGTGCGCGAAAACCTGGAGTTTCCCTTGATCCGAAACCGTCGGACCCTGAGCAGAAATGAAATTGACCAGACTGTGAAAGAAACCCTCGAGGCTGTGGGCTTGTCGGATAAAATTAACCAGATGCCTGCAGACCTCTCCGGCGGACAACGCAAACGGATCGGCATAGCCCGCACACTCATGCTAAAACCCGAAATCATGTTGTACGACGAGCCGACCGCCGGGCTGGATCCGGTGACCTGTATCGAGATCAACAACCTGATCAAGGAGGTACAGGAACGATACCATACCAGCGCCATTATCATTACGCACGACCTCACCTGCGCCAAAATGACCGGCGACAGGGTTGTCATGCTGTATGAAGGTAAAGTGGCTAAAGAAGGCAGTTTCGAAGCCGTATTCGGTTCGAACGATGCGGAGGCTAAAAATTTTTACAATTACAATTTCATTGATTAGATATGCAACAAACACCAAATAAACGCGCAGTAATTGTGGGTCTCTTCATTCTCGTCGGGCTTTTATTTCTGCTAATGGGTATTCTGTCTATCGGTAACCTGCACAGCACTTTTACGCGAAAGGTGGAAGTGACCGCCGTTTTCGAAAACGTAAACGGCCTGCAAGCTGGCAACAATGTCTTGTTTTCAGGGGTAAAAGTCGGTACGGTAAAAAAAATGAGTTTTTATGGGGACTCGCAGGTGCTGGTGGAATTGAAACTCGACGAAAAATCGCAGCAGTATATCCGCAAGGACGCCAAGGTTAAAATCACCACCGATGGTTTGATCGGGAACAAGATCATCATCATTTCGGGCGGCACGCAGGCCTCCAGTCAGGTGGAAGACGGAGACGCTTTAGGCATTGAAAATCAGGTGTCTACCGAAGAGATGATGGCTACTTTGCAGGAAAATAACCGCAACCTGCTGGCTATTACCACCGACTTCAAGAACATCAGCAAAAAAATAGCAGAAGGTCAGGGATCGCTCGGAAAATTGGTGAACGATGAGGCGCTTTACAAAAGCCTCGACGCCACGCTTGCTTCGCTGCAACGTTCTTCCGCCCATGCCGAAAAATTAACCGCAGCCGTGGCCGACTATGGCGACAAATTGAACCGGGAAGGCACACTCGCCAACGATCTGGTAACCGACACCACCGTTTTCAACGACGTGCAGGTCTCTGTACGACAGTTAAAACAACTGACCGCTACGGCGGCCGAGGCGACCGGCAACCTGAAAACAGCCACCGCCAACTTAAGCAAGGCCAGCGATAAACTCGACAATAAAAACACGCCGGTCGGGGTGCTGCTGAACGACGAACAAGCAGCGGCAAACCTGAAAGGAACTTTAAAAAACTTAGAAAGTGGTACGGAAAAATTAGACGAAAATCTGCGGGCTTTGCAGGATAATTTCTTGTTTCGTAAGTATTTTAAGAAGAAGAAGAAAGAGGCGGATAAAGCGGCCAAAAATTAATGCCCAGTGCACCGTTACCGGATATTGTTGTAGCCACTGCGAATTTTTTCAGTAATCTGGAGCTCTTCCGGCCAGAGGGCTTCGCCTTGCTCATAAAGGCTAAACAGATCGGCGGGTTCCAGGTAAAGGCCGTTTTCACGTAACTGTATGGTAGAGAAGGGGTAAACCGACTTGGCCATAAACGGTTCCGGCAACTCCCATATACGCGCCATTTGATCCATATATCCCACTAAAACGGACTGGCCGTCGGGCGCAAAAACGGTATTGCGGGCACGCATATTTTCCCAGTTTATCGTCATCAAAGTTTTGCCTTTCTGACTATCCCAGATTTTGACGTCCGCATCGTCGGAGCAGGTCATGATCATTTTTTGATCCGGGCTGAAAACCGCAGCGGTCACACGCTGTTCCTGACCGCTTAGCGTTAAAAGTGGCAGCCTGCTTTTTACATCCCACAAGATTGCGGTGGTGTCTTCGCTTGCGGTGAGGAGTTGTTTGCCATCGGGGGAAAAGGAGCAGGACAATACCTCATCCGAATGTCCGCTGAATGCACCGATCATCTTGCCGGAGCGGATGCTCCAAAGTGAAATTTTATTGTTTTCGCCATTGGTCACGAAGGTTTTTCCATCGGGGGAGAAGTCGATGCATCGGGCTTCTACCTCGTTATCCAGGGTGACGATACTTTTTTCCCGCAATAAATCCCAAATTAAGGTGTCTTTCCCTTGCTGAGCCAGCAACATTGGATTTGCATCCCGATCAAATAGAATTGAATTTATTTTTTCAAAGGAAGGATACCGGAGGGGGATCTCTTTCCCGCTTGTTCGTTCCCAGAGTTGCGCCCGACCTTGTTCCGATGTCTTTTCGAGGGTCAAAATGCGCGCGCTATCGGGAGAAATCAGCCCATATCCTCCATATTGTGTGCCTTCTCCAAAAGTTCTTACAGGTTCTCCAGATTGGGTATTCCACAATTTTGCCAGATACGTATCGCCGCCGCATGTCAATACCTCTTGCCCGTCGCGGGAGAACGCTGCGTAAGTTGATGATTCTTTCTCCCAGGCAAAAGACTGAACCGGATAGAGACATTCTATATTCCACAAATAAACATGCGGATCGTATCCGGAACACACGACGCTTTTCCCATCCGGTGCAAAAGCGACGGTTTCAATTCCACTTTTCGACCCGGCCAAAGTTTGAACCAGTTTGCCGTTGGATGTGCGCCATAGTTTTGCGGTTCGGTCGCCGCTTCCGGTTAACATAAGTACGCCATCCGGAGAAAATACTACAGCGCAGACCAAATCATCATGCCCCTTGAGGGTGTGAATGATTTGACCTGTATTTTTGTCCCAGAGGATCGCCAAATCGTCGGCACTACCAGTCAGCACTTTGGCGCCGCAAGGTGAAAAGGCAACGCTGCATATATTTGAGTCATGTCCTTTCAAGGTAAGCAGGTGTTTGCCTGTTTTTATATCCCACAACATTGCTTCTGCGTCGTCGCTTCCAGTGCAGATCGTATTACCATCCGGTGAAAAGGCCACCGCATGTATTTCAGCCTTGTGGCCAATGAAGGTTCGAATTAGGGTTCCATCCTTTAAATTCCACATTTTTGCCGTTTGATCTCCGCTTCCGGTCAGGATTTCATTGCCGGAAGGCGAACAGTCTACCGACCAGATTATTTTTTCATGACCCCGAAATTCCTGTACGACGGCGCCTGTTTCTAATTCCGTCACACGCGCGACTCCAGTATTGTCTCCGGATAAGTAGTATTGGTCATCCTGAATCATGGTAATATCTATACCGGTCACAGGGTAAGATTTTGTCAGATTGCCGGTATTTAAGTCCCAAAACCGCAGTAGTCCGTCAAAATTGGCGTTTATGATTGATTTGCCGTCTGCGGCATACATAACTTTGGTTGTGGAGCTATCTTCCTTTGTAAATTGAAAAATATGTCGAAAAAAGCCATTGCGCCTGTTGCTGATAACGGTGTTAAAATTATCATAGTTTGAAGCGCTTTCGTCGTGACGGGTCAGGTTATAGCGTGCTATATTTAAGGCCAGGGTTGGATTTTTTTCCCGGTATTTCGTAAAAAGCGCCACGTTTTGCAACTCCCTCGTTTTTTTCTCCGCCAACAATTTCTGCCGCACTGCTTCATCCCGTTCTTGCTTCAGTGCCTCGATCTCGCTCGCATTTTTCTCCCGGCTTTTTTCTACAAAAGCGGACTCTACTGTATTTAAAAGTCCAGGCGCCATGCTTTTAAGCTGTATTGCTTGCTCCAATGCCGGGTTATTATGCCATAAAAAGATTTCTTTTTCTTTTCTTAATTTGTAATCGGCGACGTCCGCGTTCAGTTTATTCAATAAATACAGATTGTCTTCCCCAAATTCCTTTATCCATGTATGCAGTTGCCGCCAGGCCCTTATGAGCGCATCATGGGCTGGTTCAATGTAGGTTTTTGCGTTCATATCCACATCATTGACAATCAGCCGCGCGTCCTCTAATTTGTTAATTACCGCGTCGACCCGGTCCTTTTCATCTGCATCATCAAATACCAAATCGGCTTTCATAATCCTTTTCCCGGCTATCTCGTCGCTCGAAAGCGACACCATTCGCAGCATAATGTATTTCAAAGTTTGCTGCTCTGGCGGCTGTAAGTCTGCCACAATACGGTCGGCGCTTTTTTGCAGCGAACCGGTGACCGCGCCTAATGCCTTATAATCAGCTCGGCTGATATTACGAAAAACATCGTCTTTACACAGGTTAAACAATTCGCTCAGGGTAAAGGAAAGCAAGGGCAGCGAACCTGGATAATGAAATACTTCTCCAATAATATCATCCGCTAATTCAATCGGTTCCATAAATCTTCCCACGCGTGTGGAAGGGGTGATAATAACCTGCCGAAGATCGTCTGGCGTGAACGGGGGGATCAGGTAACGCCCTGCCTGCCAGGCTGTTTCGAGGTTTTTTTTATCTATCTGCGCTTCAAAATCTATACGAACGGTAATGATGATCTTTTTCTTTTTTTCAACCCAAGCTTCCAGTTTTTCCATAAATGCAAGCGCCGATTCGACGCGGGCTTGCGTGATCAATTCTTCAAACTGGTCGATAACCAATACATCAAAAGCCGTCTCCTCTGCGGGTAGTGTAGCCAGAGGGTTTTTCCCAGGGCGTATTTCTAAAACGATTTTGCCCTCTTTCAATAATTTAGGTACAATGCCCGCTTTTACCAGCGATGATTTACCCGTCCCGGAAGCGCCAATGACCACGATAAAGTTGTTTCCCGCTACTTTTTCCGCCAAATGCTCAATCGCTTCATCCCTGCCGAAAAACAAGTGCGCCTGTTCCCCATTGTACGCCTGTAAGCCCATGTATGGGTTTTCATAATCTTTTGCAGTCAGTTGTTGCGGGTCAAAATCAATGGGCAAAAACATAAAATCGCCATTTCCATGCTTGTCTAAGGAAATAGCCCGACATTTTGAAGGCCGGTTTGCGCGCCGGTTATGGTTGGAACATGGAGTTGCAGATAAGCGTACAATTCAGCTGTGGTGACGATTTTATCTTTATTTACATCTGCCTGGCCGTTCAAACCATCAATCAAACACCTGGCGAAAGGCGAGTGCTTGTTTTTAGCACCGTCTCGCTCCCCGAAATGGTCCAAGGCTTTTTGCGTATGCGAGGCTGAAGTCAACACCTGCCAGGAGGGATGCTGCAAATAATAATAATAGTGCTGCTGGTAAAGTGTTTCATTTTCAAATCCCACAGACCGGTATTTCTTCGCCCAGCGAAAGGCTCCTGCAAAACAGCAATCGAGAATCAACTGAAAATGAAGGCATTCGAGTGTTGAAAAGTGCTTATGAAGCCAGGACATCGGGATGAGCGTCTTATCATCTTTTGTATCCGCATCAGCAGGGACGATGTACCCTTTCAAGCCGTCTTCTTTGCCGGACGCAATGCCATGACCCGCAAAGTAGAACACCGCGCAATCGTTCGCCGCGACTATTTTGGCCATGTTTTTAATATACGATTTCAGTTCCGCACCTTTGGGGTTCAAAAGCAGGTGGATGGTATAGCCGTATTTTTCTTTGAGTACAGCAGCCAATTGCTCGGCATCATGTTGTGGCGTTTGCAAAGAAGCCACCTTTTCATAGGCATTAATACCTATAAGAAAGGCATGGCGCGCTTGAAAGGAATCATTTGAAAGACGGGTAGGCTTGTCTGAAGTGTGCATGTTATTGGTTCGCAACTAACGGTTTACCGGCCCTTGTGATCCCCTTCAGCAAGGCTGAATTTTGTTTTTTATCCGACATTATTTTTAGACTTTGGACACCTGCGGTGTCCGCTGAGAGAGAAAGTTCTTTGAAAAAGCAGAACCATGTGCCCATCTTGGGTATATGGAAAACCAGCAACAGACACTCCGATTCTGCCATGCTCTTTTAGGCTTTGGGATCAACCGCTGTCGGGCGATGGCCAATTTCGTGATGAGTTTGGCAAGCAGCCCTTCGCTTGCTCATCCGGTAGAGTTATCTGCCAGCCCCTTTTGCCACTACCACTACAGCAACCTGACAAAGGTATTGCAACATTGGGAAGTAAGCGAGTCTGATTTTCGGGCCTTTATCCGGCAATTTGTGCCGGCGCCTCGGTTTTTGGGGAAGGAATACGCTATTACGCCTTCAGGCAAAAAGGACTTACATTCCCGAAAAGAACTCAATTCAAAGTAGTCAAAAAAATCAAAAAATCTATTAGAAAACTAAAAAATCAACAGAATGAATAGAAAATATTCAACGCTTTATCATTCTATAACCTTGGCGACCACGTGTCTCCCGATTAGGCTGTGTCCAAAGTCTAAAAGTAGTATTAAAGCCTGGAAGAGGCCTAACGTTTGTAGCCAATCCGTGCAACAGTTATTTGGCTTCGGAGAGGCCTAAAATTAAATAATATGCAGGTTGCCAAACAAATGTTAGACGGCTCCGAGGTCTGGAAATAATGGCTACCAATAAATTCTACAAACGTTTAGTCTCTCCGAGGCCTTAAGTCAACACATTGCCCTAAACCCTCTAAACCCGCCCTAAACCCTCTAAACCAACTCATTAGCCCGTCTCATTCATCATTTCTAAACCCCGCATACCCTCCAGCGCCTTATAATTTGTCAAATCATGCATGGAGGGCACTATCGAGATATAGCCATGTTCCAGCGCCCAAATATCCGTATCGGTACCGGGGTCGCTGTTGATGAATTCTCCGGTAAGCCAGTAATAGGGTTGTCCGCTGGGATCTCGGCCTTCCACAAATTTCTCCACCCAGCGCGCTTCGGCTTGCCGGCAGACGCGGAGTCCTTTGATTACGGTTTTGGGTATGTTGACGTTTAGCAAATTCCCGTGCGGAAACGGATTGTCCAGCGTGTACTGCATAATCTTCCGGACCCATGACTTACCCGGCCCAAAATCGGCCTCAAAACTAAAATCCAGCAACGAAAAGCCGATGCTTTTGATATCTTCCAGCGCCGCTTCCATCGCTGCCGACAGCGTACCGGAATAAATGATGTTGATAGATGCATTGCTGCCGTGGTTGATGCCCGAGACGCACATATCTATGGTACGCCCTTTTAGCACCACGTGTTTGGCCAATTTTACGCAATCCACCGGCGTGCCGGAACATTCCCAGGCTTCGATACCCGAAAAAACCTTTACTTTATTCAGGCGCAATGGGTCATGGATGGTGATCGCATGGCCTTTGCCACTCTGTGGGGAATCCGGGGCTACCACCACCACTTCACCCAACTCGCTGGCCACTTCTACCAACGCCCGAATGCCGGGAGCAACGATTCCATCGTCATTTGTGACTAAAATCAATGGTTTTGTCATACGGCAAAGGTAGGCAGGAACGTTTGCAGGATGTGCCCGAATATGCAAATTTAATACGCGATTTACCCGTCTTAAAAGCGAAAAAGGCAATTCTTCTGACACAAATTGCGTTAAACAACAATCATTTGCCCCCCATAAAAACCTTGTTTTACACCGGATTCCAAAGGTTTTTTAAACACTCCCCTGATTTTCAATGGTTTATTTGAATAAAATGCCATTACCTTGCACAAGTTTTATGACACAACCTATTGTCCACAACCTGTTTAGCATGACAATGACGCATCTGAAAACCTTGCTTTCCAACACCAAACATTTCGTTATGAAAGGCTTTTCTCTTTTTATCCTGATCACGCTTGCGTGTTCCGCACTCCCCGCCCAGGCGCCGTTCTACCTTATTTTCAACAAATCCTGCATGGATCAGTTGGAATATAAATACACGTATTACGGCAACTCGATGCTGGCCTATTCCGTTCGGCCGAACGCCACGGAACAATTTATCCTGAGCACAGCCAATGAGGGCATTACTTCCCCTAATATTCCGAAAGGCGCAGTGAGCTGCCGAGATATGAACCTGAACCAAGATTTTATCGAATCCATCAACAGCCATAAACGCAACGTATACATCGTAAACCAGCGGCCCCAGGGCGATTATATGCTTACGCCTATTATCGCCGCCACCTACGTGGTGCGCAACGGCGCATTCTACATGGTGCGCGGCCTCAACTATGCCTTCGCGTTAGATACGACCCGCCTGGTGAATGAGACCAACCTGGCCACCGGCAACTCTTCTTCCTATGTTTACTTTACCGGCATGAAGTTCCGCGACTGCCTGATGGAATATTCCTTCCGCCGGGAGCCGGCCAAAACTAATATGGAACGCTCTGATTTCGAGTTCATTCCATCCCTCGGCCTTACCAGTGAACGCACCGGCATCAATGCCGCCGATGCCGAAACCAACCACATGCGACTGGTTAAAGTAAACGGCCAGGTCCTCGACGATTATATTGCCATCAGCTGTGGAGGAAAGAGCTCGCAGGCCGGTTCTACCATATCGCCATGGACGCCGCCGGTCGATTACGGCAAACCCGTTGCCGTCCCCATTGGACCGCCAACCTACGCGGAGATGAATAAAGAAGACGCCTCTATGCAAAACAAAGTGTACAATCAGGTTTATACCCAGAATCCAGCCACCGGTTTGATCAATTGCACAGAGGCGCCAGGAGAAGGTTACCATATCGTTCAGCCAGGTGATAATATTAAAGCCATTGCCCGGACGTATGGCGTCACGGAAGCAAATTTAGTGGGCTGGAACAAGATCAAAAATCCAAATAAAATCGAGATTTGTCAAAAGATCTGGCTGCGCAAACCTCCGCTTGGCAATACAATGTTGTCGAAGGGCGATGCCACGGCCAGGGTGCAAGCGCCCGTAGACGGAAGCGCAAAAAAGGTTATGAATCAGTCGGCATATTGGGACAACCGGGAACAACAAAGTAAAAGCCCGGCGCAATATTCTACCCCGGGACAACCTCAAAATTATGCTCCGGCACAATATTCGACCACGGTAACGCCTTCGCCAAAAGCGGCCCAAACGCAAATACACCGGGTGAAATCGGGAGATTACCTCTACAAACTCGCCAAACAATACGGCTGTGTGGAAGAATGTATCCGCCGCGCCAACAACATGCCGCTCGAAGGCGACGTGCCGCTTTGGCCAGGCCAGGAATTGATCATACCGGAATGCACTTGTACGGTTAATAAACAAAAAGGCGTACAACAGCAACCGGTTCAAAGCTCCATTCTTACTACGCCGGCACAGTACAATACCCCGGTCCAATACAATACACCGGCATATACCAATCCAAAACCGGCCTATCAAAATACATTTATTGAAAGACCGGTTAACGACAACCAGCCCTCAGCCCAACGGTACGACTATACCCAGCCACCCCAACCGCAAGCAGTCAACCCTGCGGACGATAAATCTGACACTTATTTCACGGAACACATTGTGCAACAAGGCGAAACCGTCAACTCCATCGCCTACAAATACCGGGTCAGCGCAAGCGAGCTGGCCCAGGTGAACGGCATCAATGCGACGGAATCGCTCATGCCCGGCAAACGTTTACTGATCCCGCATAAGGGGTAAAGAAGCGCGGAATTTATTCCGCATTAAAAAATTAAATTGAAACTGGTTTGTTCCGACTTTATCATAAGTGGGAATAAACCAGTTTCAATTTAAGCCGGAATAAATTCCACGCTCCATCCTAAAACTCCACCCGCAGCGTAGCCATCCAATGCCGCCCGGCCTGCGGGAAAAATCCGCTTTGGTTGTAAACGCCATCCCCTTCCGCCCGGCTGTAAGGATCTTCCGGTCGCGGATCATAACCTGCGGACAAATAGCGGTAGGTCCAGCCATTGGACACATACCGTGCGTCGAACAGGTTGTTCACAGCCAATATAAGGCTTATCTGCTGGCCGACCAGTTCCTTCAGGTCGTAATTCAGGCGCAAATCGCTGAAAAAGAATGCTGGCAGGATTGTATTTTCATTGCCGGTATTATCCAGAAACTGTTTGCCTACGTATTTTCCAGCCAGCGACAAGGACAAAGCCTGTCGTTTTGCCTGGGGCAATACTTTAAAAGTGACCTCCCCCCGCGCAATCACCGCCGGTGAAAATGCCAGATCGGTGTTGCGGTACGCCTTGATCTCCTGTGAATTGTTGTCCCAATTGTCGCGGTATTCGGTAAACGCGCGCGCTTTGTTCCGGCTGAACGCCGCATTGCCACTCAAGCCCCAGCGTCCTGATCGAATGGAGGCCTCCAACTCCAGACCGGCCCGGTAGCTGTTCGCTACGTTGGTCCGGATGGAACCGCCCACATCGTTGAGGCGACCATCCAACACCAGTTGATCCACATAGCGCATGTGGTACGCATTCAGGGAAACATTCCAGTCGTCGCTGCCGGTTTTCAGGCCGGTCTCCAGATCCTGAAGGCGCTCCGGCTGCGGCCTGCTGCCGGGGCTGGATTGCGTATAATCATCGCGGTTGGGTTCCCGGTTGGCAATGCCGTAAAAAGCGTAAGCCGTCCAACGCGGGGCAAAACGCCAGTTCAACCCGGCTTTTGGGTTAAAAAATTGTAAATCAGCCGTTTGGGTTACATTGCGCAGATCGTTGTCGAATCCCAGAAATTGGTATGCGACCCGGCGTACCTGCAGGTCGATCAGGGCAGAGAATCCCTTCCTGAAATGCAGCTCCATTTTAAAAAATGCGTTGGCGTCGCGTTTGTCGGCTTCGTTGTCGTAATAACGAAAATCCTTTGGCACGGTGGCCAGTTCCGACCAAATGATCTCCCCGTAATGCCGGCCTTCGTAACGGCTCAGGGCGCCTCCCAACATGAATTCGGGCGGTGCAGCCAGCAATGGCGGATTAACCGGCGGCGCCCAGCGCAATACGAAGGTTCCGCCGTAAAAATGGTTGTCCAGCCAGCGGCGACGCACCAGATCGCTTTCTGTGATTGTGGTATCGGGTAAGCTCCAATCCGGCAAACCATAGTCTGAATAAGCGGCGCCAGCCTTGTATTGTTCATAAAATCCGAAACCGCGGGTATAATGCCCGTTTATTTGCAGGTTCATGCCTTGCCGAAGCAAACGTTTATAATGCAGCAAAAAATGGCGTTGGGTGTAATCGTCCACCTCATCGGCATAGGGCTGGCCGGGCTGTTCCGTGCCCGCCGTGTTGAAGCGGCGCAAAGTATCGAGGTACTGTGCCGGCACGCCGTTCCAGGCCTGGTATGTCCGCTCATGACCGGAGATGATATGCGCCTGTAGCGATTGCCGGGTCCCCACGTAAGCGCCAGAGAGGTGATAAGACTGAAGATCCGCCCGCGCCCGGTCGATGTAGCCGTCAGAGTGGATCGAAGACAAACGCCCGCTGAACGCCACGCGCTGGCTAAGCAAACCCGTGCCGACATAAGCAGAATGCTTGCGGGTACCGAACGCTCCGACGGAGTTGCTCAGCAAAGCAAACGGTTCGGCTTCCACTCGGGAGAGGTCGAGGTTGACGGTGGCGCCAAATGCGCCGGCACCATTGGTGCTGCTGCCCACGCCGCGTTGCACCTGGATCTCGGAGGCGGAAGCCGCCAGATCCGGTAAATCCACCCAAAAAACTCCCTGGCTTTCAGCGTCGTTGAGGGGTATTCCGTTGATTGTGACGTTGATACGCGTCGGGTCGCTACCGCGGATGCGCATGCCGGTATACCCAATCCCCGTGCCGGCATCGGAGCTTTCCACCAGGGAGGGAACGCCGCTGAGCAGCATCGGGACGTCCTGCACCTGGTAGGATTCCGCAATTTGCCGGGCATTCAGGTTGGTGTGCGGCACGGGGCTCTTGTCCCCGGCGCGGTTCGACTGGATGACGACCGTCCGGAGCAGGACCGAATCCGGGACGTTTGATTGGGTAAACACGAAAATTGGAAACGAAAACAGAAAAGAAATCTGGAGTAGTCGGTGGCGCAGTGGGCGCTTGAAAAGAAAAAACATGGATATAACGTAATTGAGTGAAACATCCACTTCCGAAGGGGCTCCGCAAGTGTAGTGATGCCACTACCCGCTCAATTTCCTTCCCGGCATGACCCGGGCAGGTTCGATGGGTGTAATCTCAGCCTGATTTATCCGCCGAACGCCAAATGGCAATCGCGGCTAAAAAAGACACCCCAATGAGTATTTTCAGGGCAAAGATAATATAATCGCCGTTGCCTGCTCCAGGCGATTCGCCTCCGTTCCTCGTAACACAACATAAGGGAGATCTAAATTTTGCAACAACCGCTCGTACAGTCCGAATAAAATGTGCCGTTCCTCCGGGTGCTCCCGCAACGGATCGGGCTGCCAGGGAAAATCAGGGGCGCAGAGGAAATAAAAAACGCCTGAATCCGGCAGTGGAACCGGGGCAAAATCCGGAATGCCCCCAAGTCCGATCTGTGTCCAGCCTTCAACCCCTAATCCGGTGTATTCCAGGCCGGAAAAGCGAAAACGATAATAGTCCCAGACCTGAATCACCGTCCAGTCCGTATCGCACACCAGATAGCGGCGGGCAAGCGGGGCATAGTGTTGTTCCAGTTCAAGTTGGCCGGCAGCAATAAGGGACAAATCATCCCGGATATAGGGCCTTCCCAGGTTTTCTAAATATATGCGGGCGAATTCGGGCACGTATACTGTATCCAGGGCAGTCGCCAGAGCAGCGGCCAGCGTCGTTTTACCCGAAGATTCGGGGCCCGTCAGCACAATTTTAAAAAAATTTTGTTTCACAAGTTAAATTCTTTCCTGTCACCCAAACGGCCTTAATTTTACCCTTTGAAAAAGAAACTATGCACAACATAGAACCGCATTTTATATGGCGCGATTTTTATATTGCTTCCGAAGACGGCCGATCGCCGTTTTTCGGGCGCAAGTACAGTGAATTTCATTTTACCCACAAGTTGTATAATTTTTACATGCACCCGCAGTGGGACGCATTTGGTTCTTCGACGCTTTATGGGAAACAGCTGTTTGCCGACTATGACGAAGGATATACGATCTTTGAGCTGATCGGCGAGTGGAATGATACCTTGCACAACGACATCATGTTCCTGAAGCTAAACGTGGTAGACCGCCTGTTGAATGAAGGCATTACCAAATTCGTGTTTTTTTGCGAAAATGTTTTCAATTTCCACGGCTCCGACGATGATTACTACGCCGAGTGGGCGGAGGAAGTCAACGGCGAGCAGGGCTGGATCACCCTGATCAACACCCGTCCGCACGTAGAAGAAGAAATGCACGCATCTCGCCTACAGCACTACCTTCATTTCGGCGAAGATTACAATGACATAAACTGGCGCGCCTTAAAACCGCAGCTAGTGTTTCAGTTGATTGACGCGCTGGTAGAAGGCCGTTTACGGCGCATTGCAGAGTAAATGCCTCTTGACATCCTAATCCGAACACCAATTATACCTTTCCGTCCTGGTCTCTTATATCCAAACGATTCGTTAATCGTTTTACCCGGTAAAAGAAACGCGCCAGAAGCGCGTTTTGGCCGCGGTCAAAACCAAACCAATCTCTATGACGGTGAATATACGCCTTTCCTTTAGCAAAACCCTCCTTACCCTCAGTTTTCTTGCCTTTTTTTCTGCGCTGACATCCCTTTCCGCACAAACAACCGAAGACTGTACCAACGGCAAAGACGATGACGGAGACGGCCTGATCGACTGCTACGATCAGGATTGTACCTGCACGGGGCAATGCGACGATTTCTATTACACCACCTGCAACGCCGATTGTTTCTATATCCCCCCCTGTGGGCAAATTTCACTCGGCATACAATGGACCGGGCAAGCTGAAACCGGCACCTATTCCAACCTCGTGGCTGGCGATATGGATAAGGATGGCATTCCCGACATCGTCACGACCCGCGTGGAAGCGCCCGACCTGTACATCATCGACGGCGCGACGGGCGTCACCAAAGTCCATATCGTAGCGCCCACAGATTTTGCAGGCGGCACGGCCCCTGCCATCGCGGATCTCGATCATGATGGCTTCGGCGAAATCGTCATCGTCGGAAACGACCGGCGCCTGCGTTGTTACGAACACGACGGCACCCTGAAATACGTGAGCGCCATTCAGGTTGGATACAACAACCGGTACCGTTTTTCCGTACCGAATATCGCCGACTTCGACAACAACGGCTGGGCGGAAGTAAATATCGGCAACCAGGTTTTCAACGGCCAAACCGGCGCTTTACTCGCACAAGGCGGGCAGTTTGTATCGGCGGGCGAACACCCGGCCCGGGTAGCCAACGGCTTTTCTTTTTGCTCTACGGTGCCGATGGACGTATTGCCCGATAATTTTTGCCCCAGTTGTGCCGGCCTGGAAATCGTAGCCGGCAACCAGGTGCTCTCTGTGAACCTCGTCACCGGCATCGTTTTCCCGGTGGTGAGCGCACCGTTTCAGTTTTCAGACGGGTTTACCAGTGTGGCCGATTTGGACCGCGACGGCGATCTGGATGCGATTGTTCAGGGTAGAAAGAATGGCCAAAACACCGTGTATTGCTGGGATATTCAAACGCCTACGATTTTACGCCAATATGCCTTGCTCAACAACTGGCAGGAAGGCGCTTCCAGGGTTAATGTGGCCGACCTCAACGGGGACGGGCAACTGGAGGTCAGTTTTGTCAGTTATCCATACCTGTACGCGTTGCGGAATGATTTTTCGCTGATGTGGGCCAACATCACAAACGACGTGTCTTCTGTAACCTGCTCCAGCGTGTTCGACTTTTGCGGCGACGGCTCGGCAGACATTATTTACCGGGGCCAAACCAAACTGCAAATTCTCGATGGCGCTACCGGGTTGATCAGCTGGGAAGACGATTGTCTGTCGGCAACGCACATCGAAAATCCCCTGGTACTCGACGTGGATGCCGACGGGCAGACGGAAATTGTGATTGAATGCGGCACGGACGGGACGAGTAACCTCGGTTCTGTGGTGGTATATGAGGCCATCGGAACGCCCGGCATCGCCTCGCGGCAAGTCTGGAACCAGCATGGTTATTTCAATACCAATATCAACGACAACCTGAGCGTACCACAATTCCAGCAGAACCCGCATATCATCGGGGATAGCTTGAAAATGAACACCTTTATGAATCAGTTTTTCAATCCGACTTTTCCTTCTCCGGACGGAAAATTATCCTTTGAAAACCTGATTTGTGTGGGCGACTCCCTTGAAATTACGCTTCGTGTGTGCAATATGGGCGATAATCTGCTGCCTCCGATCACACCGGTTTCCGTGTACCAGGGCAACCCGCAAACCAGTGCCGCAGCCTGGCTCGGCTCGACGCCCATCGGCTTCGGTTTGTTGCCTGATAGCTGCCGCTCGCTGACCTTTCGTTTTCCGCGCGGGGCGCCCGATTCCGTATTCGTGGTGCTCAACGACGACCATTCCCAGCCTGCGCCGTTCAGCCTTGCAGTGGACTTTCCGGTAACAACCATCGGCGAGTGCAGCTTTGTGGATAATATTGTTGGATTCCGGTTCCCATACGCGCCTGAACTTGTCAACATCGGGGCAGATACGGCCATTTGCGATAACACCACCATCACCATCGATGCAAGCGGCAATGACCTCATTTCCTGGCAGTGGCAGGACGGCCCCTCGACGCCCGTCCGCACCCTGGGTACGGCAGGCACGTTCATTCTCGACGTAAGCGACGTATGCGGGATCATTCAAACGGACACGATTGTCATAACCATCGACAGCAGTACGGTCGTTTCCATTGGCGCAGACCAGGTGCTTTGCGCGGGAGAAACGGTCGCTTTATCGCAAAGCGGTTTCGATTATTACATCTGGGGGCCAGCGACCGTGGTAAATTGTACCAATTGTCCGGGCGTAATCGCCGCCCCTGTCGCTTCGGGTATCGTGGTATTGGAAGCAGGTTTCGCCAATGGCTGCCTCAACCGCGACACCTTATATATTACGGTAAATGATACGTTTAACTATACGATCGATACGGCCATTTGTTTTGGGCTTACGGTCCAGTGGAACGGCCAAACCATCCCTCCGGACGAAAATCGCACTTTTTTCCTGCAAACAGCGCAGGGCTGCGATTCCACCGTACAGGTGCGGGTGCATGGTATCGTGCTCGCGACCATCCAGGTGGACACAGCGGTTTGTCTCGGCTCTACCCTGCCCTACAACGGGTTCGACCTGGCGCCGGGCGACGAAAAGACCATTGTACTCACGGCCGGTACCGGTTGCGATTCCACCGTATTGATCAAAGTAATGCCCAAGGATACTTTTTCCACCAAGCAAGACATCGTCTTATGCGATGGGGAAAGCATTCCTATTTTCGGACAAACGCAAAACGCGACAGGTATTTACCAGCAAACGTTTATAGCCAAAAACGGCTGCGATTCCACCCACACAGTCAACTTAACCGTGTTTGAACCCATTTTGCTGACCATCGACGCAGTACCGGCCTGCGCGAAAGAAGCGACAGGAGCCCTGACGCTCAGCGTTAGCGGCGATGCGCCGCCTTTCGTTTACCAATGGAACCTGGCTGGCGCCACATCTGCGCAGCTCAGCGAGCTGCCGGCAGGCGCTTACACGGTCACCGTGACCGATGCGAACGATTGCACGGAGTCGGCCGCCGCAAATGTGGCTTCCTATCCGCCGATCATTTTTGCCGTGACCACCGATTCGGTGCGTTGTTTTGGTCAATCAAACGGCGCTATTGTCATCGAAACGCCGGATACCAGCCTGGTATTCAGCCTGGATGGCAACGTTTTTTCCCAGCAACTAAACTGGCCCGATTTGCCGGCGGAAGCTTACGAAGTGCAGGCCCAGGACGTATACGGTTGTATCGATACCCTGCCGGCAAACGTCGCTCAACCCCCGCAACTGCTGGTAAGCCTGCCGGCTGACACCTCGATTACGCTTGGGGAAACCCTGACGATTCTGGTCACGGCTTTTGGCCTGGATTCCGTCACGTACAGCTGGGAGAACCCGGCCTACCTCAGTTGCCTCGATTGCCCGGCTCCCCTGGCGCAACCGCTTACAACCATCCGCTACGCCCTTACGCTCACAGACGTCAATGGTTGCACCGCTTCGGATCAAATGCTGGTGAATGTGCAACGGGTAATCGGGGTATTCGTACCCAATGTTTTTTCACCCGAATCGGATTTGCTCAACAACAATCGCTTCGATGTGAATTTTGGGCCTGCCGTGGAGCGTATCAAACTGATGCGCATATACGACCGTTGGGGCTCGTTGGTACATGAGGTTAACAATGCGGCCCCCAATGACCCCGCCACGGCGTGGGATGGCCGGGTCAAAGGCAAGGACATAGCGCCCGGCGTGTACCTCTGGATACTCGAACTGGAATTGGTGGATGGGGCGACGGTGAATTATGAGGGGGATGTGACGGTGATTCGGTAGTTTCCGCTTATCTATAAAAGTAAACCTCCACCCGCCGGTTCAATTGCCGTCCCTCGGGGGTGGCATTAGAGGCGATTGGGCGTTTTTCGGAAAAACCGTTATGGCTGAGCATCTTGGGTGCAATACCCCTGGCAATCAGGAAGTCATAGCACTTTTTGGCGCGTTGCTCCGAGAGGGATTGATTGGCCCCTTCATCGCTGGTATTATCCGTATAGCCTTCTATTCGGGCAAATAAGGCCGTGTCATTTTGAAGAATGCCCAACACCTCTTCCAGGGTAGCGTTGGAGCTTTCGTACCAATTGGACTTTTGGGAATCAAAATAAATGGCTTTCTGGGGAATACCGGCCCCGAGCAGCGTGGTAAACTCCGGGCAACCCCTTGAGGAGACGGACCCTGCTTCCTTCGGGCAGGCATCTTCCGGGTCGGGCACCCCGTCGTTATCTGTGTCGGGGCAACCGTTAAACTGCGGTTTACCGGCCAGGTCCGGGCACTTGTCTTCCCGGTCTGCTATCCCGTCCTTATCCGCATCGGGGCAACCCAACAAGGAGCGGGGCCCGGGCTGACCGGGGCATTGGTCCCGGTCGTTTATGGTGCCGTCCCGGTCGTCGTCGGGGCAACCGTAAGATGGTTTGGTACCGGGCAAATTAGGACAGCGGTCTTCGGAATCAGCCACCCCGTCTTTATCCCGATCACTTTTACCAAAAGAGCGGCTCACCAGCAGCATTCCGGAGAAATACCAATCGTCTTTTTGCAGGTTTCCGGCGGCGCTTACGCCGTCGAGATAATCGGTGAACGTAGCGCGCCATCCGACTTCAATACCCAGGGTCGTGCGTTCGTTGAGCACAAAGCGCAATCCGCCACCCAGCGGAATAATCAGTTGGTATGGACTGTAATCAGCCAATTTATCGACGTTTATGGCCGCACTATTCTGCTTGTTCCAGTTTACTTTCGGATTTATATAGGCGCCGCCGATGCCGGCCAGCAGGTAAGGCATGATGGCCTGATGTTGCGCCGGAAGTACCATGGTATCGCCGTTTGCCCGGATTTTCAGTTGGCGGGTTTTATCGAAGGCATAGCCGCCCAGACTATCTCCCCTGAATTTACGGAACAGCCCGAACGGATAAATCTCGCCCTGGACGGCTGCCTCCACCAAAGGGGTGTAAAAGCTGTAACCGCGTTTCCGTTTCCATTCCGGTTCAAGGTGCTGCCGGTCGTCGCCAGACAAGGTGCTGTATGAAATATTCCCCCGAAAAGCCGCGTAATTGCCTACGTTTCGCCGGGCGTGCAGCATCACGCCGGGGTTCACTTTTCCCAGTTTGGTTGGAAAAATGTCGAGGTCGCCGAAGTAATAAGAGAATCCGATGCCGCCGCCGGCATCCCAGGTTTGCTGGGCATGGAGCAATAAGGGCAAACAAAGAAAAACAAAGCAGTAGACCGGTTTTTTCATAGTGCGTGTTGATTAATGTTCAATACTTATACAGCAACAATTATTCCAATATGAATCTACCTTAAAAATGGTAGACCAACCGTATTCTGCAAAATCAGACCTTAAAGTGAAATATTATACCTTTTCCTTTAATATTTTTTACTACGCGTCTATAATTTTATCAAACCAAGCGGTTCTGCTCCATCTATTTGAAGGAAAAAGATACCCGCCGGTGTACCGGTAAGATCGACGTAAATCGTTTTAGCAGAGTCGGCGTCTATCGTCCAGGACTGTATCAAACTGCCAAATCCATCGAACAGGCGTACGTGGCAGGTCTCTTCAAACGGCGGCAGCGTTATTTGCAACGGTTCATCGCCCAGTGGGTTAGGCGCCACGCTGATGGCCGTTTTGGCGTCCATTTTTACAAATACTATCGGTGAAAAAACCGCCTGACCATCCCCATCTACCTGAGGCAGGCGATAATAATTAAGGCCGTTTAACGGATGCGCATCCAGATAAGGAACGGGTTTTAAATAAGGGTACAAATTTCTCCGGGAAATGTCCGTGTTTTCTGTACCCTTATTTTTTCACCGTTCCTAAGCCACAAGTTTGCGAAGGGGCGGGAGGGAAAAAGATGACGACGGTCACCTTTGCGGGCGATTTACATCAAGTGCCGGGTTTCAAATATGCATCGGCAAATGCCAAAGGCAAAAGGGATAATGCCGATTCAAAAACATAGGTGGAACCGTCGATTTTATGCAGTAGAACCTTTATTTTCTCCCCTTGCGTCTGTTCCATTTCCACCATAACCTGCCGGCAAAAACCGCAGGGCGTAACCGGCTCGGACGAAGCGGATTTCAGCGCGGTAATAGCGATGGCCTTTATTTTGTGATCGGGGAAATTAGCATGCACATAATTTAAAACCGTTCGCTCGGCGCAGGTTCCCGAAGGATAGGCTATGTTTTCCTGGTTATTTCCGGCAAAAATTTCTCCGTTATCGAGTAAAAGCGCGGCGCCGACAGGAAATTTTGAATAGGGTGAATAAGACAGTTTCGCAATATGGAGGGCTTTGTTTATCAAGGTCACATCCATTTCAGCCAACTCGTTCAGCGATGTAAATTCTGCATATTCAATGTGTACGGATTTCTTATTCATACTTCAAGCTATTTCAAAAGCGATTTTCATCATGTCATTAAAACTTTGTGCCCTTTCCTGTTGACTGGAGCTGGCGCCGGTCAAAATATTATCGCTCACGGTAAGCAATGAAAGGGCTTTTGCGCCCAGTCTTTTGGCCAGTGTAAACAGCATTTGTGTCTCCATATCCACCCCCAAAATGCCGTGTTTTTCCCAGATATCCCAGCGATCGGGCATATCGTCGTAAAATGTATTGGTGCTGAAAATGGATCCCTGTACCGTCGAAATACCCAATTGTTTGGCTGCTTCAACGGCCTTGTACAATAAGTCGAAATCGGCCGTGGCGGCATAATGCATTCCTTTGAAATACAACATATTTGCATCGCTGTCGCCCGAAGCGCTCATAACCGCGACGACCTGGCCTAAGCCGAGGTCTTTTTGCAGCGCGCCGCAAGTGCCCACCCGGATAATGTTTTTTACCTGGTAGGTGGTAATTAATTCGTGGATATAGATGCTCGCGCTGCCCATGCCCATACCCGAACCTTGTATCGAAACTCTTTTGCCTTTGTAAGTGCCGGTGAACCCGAACATACCGCGGACTTTGTTGTAACAAACAACATCCTCCAGCATTGTTTCCGCTACGTGTTTGGCCCGCAACGGATCGCCGGGCAGTAAAACCGTTTCTGCGATGTCGCCGGGATTGGCTTCTAAATGTAAACTCGGCATTTTTTTTAATGAATGATGGATGATGAATGATGGATGATGAATGATGAATGATGAATGATGGATGATGAATGATGAATGATGAATGATGAATGATGAATGATGAATGATGAATGATGAATGATGAATTAGGTTAAGTGGTAGGTAAGAAAAATTGTTAGGGTTAGAATTGAAAGGAGAATTTTCAGACTGAGGTTTTTCTTTTTTGTTAGAATAGAGCTTTTTAAAATCTTCATAATTTCTTCTGTATCAGCATATATTGACAGAAACTCACTTTCCTTGAGGTAATCGGTTGCGTACAAAAGCTCCAGCCAATATTGGGTTTCACCTGTTTCTTTTTGGGCTACGCCCAGTTTATGGATAAAATCCGAACCACTTTCCGCATTGGCTGCTTCCCGCACCATTGCGCCTGGGTTCGTGCCGGATCTTAGCAGTTGTTTACTTATCGTAAATTCTTTTTTCTTTTCCCGCAAGTATCGGGAAAGTCGTATAATCCTTATTGCCAGTTGAAAAGTTTTTGCCCGCAAAGGATCATTCAGATTGCTTTGATTAAATTTTTGATGTTGCATGTTTTGAAAATTTGGATTAGCAAAATTGAAAAATATTCATCATTCATCATTCATCATTCATCATTCATCATTCATCATTCATCATTCATCATTAAATACCGTAAGGAATCCAGATATTTTTGATTTGGGTCGCATGTCTCAGGAAAACTTCTCCTTCGCCTTGGGCCGGATCTGACCAGTTCCGGTATTTTCCGTAATTCACCCAGCTGCGTTTCATATTGTCGGTAGACAGCATTTCTACTTTTTTGCTGCCTTCCTTGCTGCCGAAATACCAGATACCGTCCACATTATCGTGTTTGGCCAATTCTGCGGCCAGCTCTTCTTTTTTTCCGGTAATGATGTTGACGGTTCCGCCGGGAACATCTGATGTATCCAGTATTTGATAAAAATCGGTAGCGGAAAAAGGGGCTGTTTCCGAGGGGATTACCACCACGTTGTTGCCCATGGCAATGGCGGGCATGACGCTTGAGATGAATCCCAATAAAGGCGATTCGTCGGGACAAATAATCGCCAACACACCGATTGCTTCGGGCATCGCCAGGGTGACGTTTCGCTGCACCGTGCTGTGCGCCATGCCGTCGTATTTGTCGGCATAAGCGGCATAAGTAAAAATCCGCCCGATGGATTTTTCAACTTCGGCCAATGCATCGGCCTTGCTTTGATTGGTCATTTCCACTAAACGATCGGCGAACTCTTCCTGTCTAACTGCCAGATTTTCAGCGATATAGTATAGCACTTGCGCTCGGGCATGACCGGTCATGCCAGACCAGGCGCCGTTCGCATGCGCCGCTTCGACGGCATTCCGGATATCCTTCCGGTTGCCTTCCGAAACCTCGCCGATGTATGCGCCGAGGCTGCTTTTGATCGCCATGCTGTACCCGCCGTCGGGGCGGGACTGCTTTCCGCCAATGTACATTTTGACGGTTCTGTCCACATCGGGCATCTTGTGCTCGGCCGGAACGGGCGTTTTCGCTTTGCTAACTTTTGCTATAAACGGCGTTTCGGAAAATGTATCTTCTATCTTCAGTTTGGCGTATTCGTACAAACCCTCTTTGCCGCCTTCTCTCCCAAAACCGGATTCTCTGTAACCGCCGAAACCGGAAGCGGCGTCGAAAACATTGGTACAATTGATCCAAACCGTACCGGCTTTCACCTGCGGCGCGATGTCTAAGGCCAGGTTGATGTTTTCTGTCCATAAACTGCAAGCCAAACCATACCGGGTGTTATTGGCCAGCGCTACGGCTTCTTTATGCGAGCGGAAACTCATGGCCACCAGTACGGGACCAAAAATTTCTTCCTGCGCAATGGTGGCCGAGGGCGACACATTGGTAAACAGGGTAGGGGGATAGAAGTAGCCCTCGGCCGGACAGGCCCGGGAGGGTTGCCAAAATTCACAACCTTCCGCCAGGCCTTTTTTCACCAGTTCATCGATGGTTTTTACCTGTACCTTATCTACAATGGCCCCAATATCGATACATTTATCCAGGGGATTGCCCACGATGAGTTGTTCCATCCGGGTCTTTAGTTTTGCATACAGGATCTCGGACACGCTTTCCTGCACCAGCAAGCGGGAGCCGGCACAGCATACCTGTCCCTGGTTGAACCAGATCGCATCCACAACGCCTTCCACCACACTGTCCAGATCGGCATCTTCAAAAACAATAAAAGGCGATTTTCCTCCCAGTTCGAGCGACACCTTTTTGCCCGTTCCTGCAATGGCTTTCCGAATGATTTTCCCAACATCCGTGGAACCGGTGAAGGCTATTTTTTGCACGTTCGGATGTTTGACCAAGGCCGCGCCGGTTGCGCCCGCGCCGGTTATGATGTTGACAACGCCATTCGGCAAGCCGACGTTTTTACATATTTCAGCAAAGAGCAAAGCCGTCAGGGAGGTATATTCGGCCGGTTTCAGTACCACTGTATTGCCCATGGCCAGGGCAGGGGCGATTTTCCAGGACAGCATGAGCAGGGGAAAATTCCAGGGAATAATTTGCCCGATCACCCCGATTTCCTTGTAATTTTTCAACTCCGTATCCATCAATTGGGCCCAGCCGGCATGGTAGTAAAAATGCCTGGCAACCAATGGAATATCGATATCCCGGGTTTCGCGGATCGGTTTGCCGTTGTCCATGGATTCCAGGACGGCAAACAGTCGGGAGTGTTTTTGGATCTGGCGGGCAATTGCATACAAATACCGGGCTCTTTGGCGCCCGCCGATGGCGACCCATTCCGGCAATGCTTTATTGGCGGCTTCTACTGCCGCATCGACATCCTGCTCATTCGCTTCCGAGATACTGGCTAAAACCTGTTTGTTGGACGGATTGTAGCTGTCGAAATAAATACCGGAGGCCGGAGACGTCCATGCGCCGTTGATGAACAATTGAAATGTCCGGTCGTGCGCGTCGAGAAATTCATTCGCTTGAGCGGCGCTTTCTGGGGCGGGACCATAGACCATGGTGTCGTATATTTCTTTTATTTTCATGTTTATAGTCGGTTTAGAAGGGTTTAGAAGGTTTAGATGGTTTAGAGGGGTTTAGATGGTTTAGAAGGTTTAGAGGGGTTTAGGAAGGTTTAGAGGAGGTAATGCATGATTTGAATATAGCATGTTAAGCCATCGGATGTCTATAGCCTGCTGAATACCGGCCGCTTACGAAATGCTCCAGTTGTCTTTCAATATCGCCCAGCAAGCTGCTGGCGCCGAATCTGAACAGTTCAGGGTTAAGCCATTCGTCGCCCAGTTCCTCTTTGATCAGGATGAGCCAGTCGAGGGCTTGTTTGGCTTTTTGAATACCGCCGGCGGGTTTGAAGCCGACTTTAAAGCCGGTTAGTTCATAATAGGCGCGAATGGCCCGGATCATCACCAGACTGACTGGTAATGTAGCATTTACGCCTTCTTTTCCGGTGCTTGTTTTGATAAAATCGGAACCGGCCATCATGCTCACCCAGCTTGCTTTGGCGACCTTGGTGTACGTTGGAATTTCGCCTGTGGCTAAAATCGTTTTCATGTGCGCTTCACCGCAGGCTTTGCGGCAGGCTGCCACCTCGTCGTACAGTGCGCGCCACTTTGATTCAATCACCAGATCCCGGCTGATGACAATATCGATTTCTTTTGCGCCGGCCGCTACGGACAATTCTATTTCCCGGAGTTTTTCCTCCATGGAGATTTTCCCAGCGGGAAAACCGGTTGAAACGGCAGCAATCGGTATGTCGCTTCCAGCCAGGGCATCTTTGGCAAAAGGAATTAGGTTGTGGTACACGCAGACCGCACCGGTATGAATATTTGCGTCTGCCATATCCATCGCCTCCAGCAAATCAAGCCGCACGGGTGATCTCGCCTTCGCGCACAACCTCGTGACGTTTCCTTTCGTATCGTCGCCCGCCAGCGTGGTCAGGTCGATACAACTGATCGCTTTCAACAGCCAGGCCGCCTGCCATTCCTTTTTGACCGTTCTCCGGTTGGGCAGTGAAGCGGCCCGGCGCTCTACGGCGCTTTTATTGATCGTTATATGGTCGAAAAATGCGGTATCGAAGGGTATACCCGCATTGCGCAATATCTGCGTCGTATTTTCTGAGCCCATTTCTTTCATTTTAATCTTTGCAAGGAAATTAAATAATGATGAATGATGAATGATGAATGATGAATAAAATCATCCGAAGTGCTTGGAAATCAATATTTTAATTTTTCATCATTCATCATTCATCATTCATCATTCATCATTCATCATTCATCATTCATCATTCATCATTCATCATTCATCATTCATCATTCATCATTCATCATTCATCATT
>Ga0335394_10000411_pt1 | contig 45201 bp, 49 predicted proteins | sample MAT03_FD_205741 | JGI IMG/M metagenome (GOLD analysis project Ga0335394, IMG submission 205741) | Freshwater microbial communities from Lake Fryxell liftoff mats and glacier meltwater in Antarctica - MAT-03 (spades assembly) (version 2) ... | reverse complement strand
CGCCAAATGTGTTTCCATTCATTGTCTTTCCACAAACCTGCCGTGATGTCACTATTACCGATGTCGAACGCGAGAAGCATGATGCAAAATGCAAAAAAAATTCTGCCTGTAAGAATGCAAGTCGAAGTTGTGTTTCGATTTGTGAGGGACGTAATCAAGATGATGAAATTTTGTATTTCGGTTTGTGAGGACACAAACCGAGGACGGGATTTAATTTTACAGTTATTCTTAAGTCCCTACAAAAACCGCAACGCCACTTTAGCTCCCCACCACATTTTTAAGTTTAGATCATTTCCAATATTCCTATCTGAAATAATTTTAGGTTTATAGTCCGTAAAGAGTGTCGGATAATCTGTAAAGGTTGTTCGAGTCAAATATCCATTTAATGTTATGCCCGTTGCAAGAGAAAGCTTCTTAGCAACCTGAAAATCGAAACCAACATAGGCTTTGTTCAATAAACTAAGCTCACTTGTAAAACTACCTTTATTCACATGCTGTGCCGACAAATCAATATCCAGCAACCACCACTTGGTAAGTTTCCGTGTGGTGCCTAATCCATAGCCAAAATGCCAAACCGAAGTATCGCTTGGTTGAAGAGATTGCTGTGGTTTAAGGCCGGCCATCAACATAGTATGAAACTTTCTCGCTCCTGTGCGAAATGCGAGGTTCGCATAAAAAACTTCATCAGCCGACACTTCAATTTTATGATAGCCCGACTTTACAATACTTATCAAACCAATGGGCACACCTCCTAAACTATCGGCATAATTTATTAACCCAATTTGTGTGCCTTGCACTTTATGGCCGTAGTTAAAAAATGCAGCTACTTGTGAGCCTGTGATTTTTTTGGTTGCCACATTTGTAAAACCCGCAAACTGTGAGCCTCTATAATCACCTAGTTGAACATTGCCAAAGCCCGCTACCTGAACTCCGTGCCCTCGTCCACCCGTATAATTTGTAAAGCCAGCTACCTGCACACCATACATATCGCCAAGTGTAGTATTAGCAAAGCCTGCAACTTGCACGCCTGTTGTGTTATCAAGATTTGTGTTGGCAAAACCTGCTACCTGCACTGCTTCTGTTTCTCCGGCATTCAAATTAAAAAAGCCTGCGGCCTGTATGCCATATACATTACCTCCAACCATATTCCCGAAACCAGCTATCTGCAACCAACTCACATCACTACGATCCAGGTTGAAAAAAAATCCTAACTCGATTTCTTTTGTTCCCATTGAGTAGCCGCCCAAGAAGTTGATGGAGTAATCATTAATTGTGTTAGCGCTCAATCTTCCATTGGTTCCCAGGAAAGGAAGAAATGACACCTGTACTAAGTTGTGCAGGGTATCACTAATATTTTGGATGTTCGGTTCTGATTCGTAAGGCAGATTGAGTTCCTCTTTTTTCTTCTCCACAATCTGGGTTGAATCTGTTTTAGTAACTGTAACAGTTTGTATCGTGTCTCTCTGAATGCGTTGAATGGGGAACACAAAGTAATAATTACTCGATGCCGTTATGCTTACAACTGTGTCTTGATAATTCTTCTTGCTGATAGAGATGTAAATTGAATCTGTTCCCTTTTCTAGTCGGAGTTTAAAGTAGCCAAACTCATCAGTAACTGCAGAGGTGATAGAAGTCTTTTCATACACACTCGCTTGCGAAATTTTTTCACCGGTTTCCGCATCTTGCACATATCCGTTAACAACAACCATGGTTGTGTTATTCTTAACAACCGGAGCGGATGCTTTAGTAAGGATCAGGTAATTTGCCTTCTCCTTATAATTCATCGCCCCTTGAAAAATTTCATTCAAGAGATCTCGCACAGTTTGATTGGTGGCCTCAATTGAAACTTCCTCATCGGCATTGACAATTGCGCTGTTATAAGAAAACGAAAACCCACCTGCCTGCCCAATACGATTTAACAGGGCTGGAATTTTTTCATTAGCCACACTAATGGACATCGTGCGTTCGAGTAATGGAGTATCTTTTTTTTGTGCTTGCCCGCTTACCAAAAAATTAACAAGGAGTACTGAAGTAAGGTAGAGTTTTGTCATGCCTGGCTTATTGGTCACATCCTTTTCCGTCTAATGTGATTACATCATCCTTGCGCGTGATGGTAAGCCCCATGGTTTCGGCTATTACTTCAGCAATAATGCTGGCGTTATCTTCCTTAAAATTAGCGGTTAGGCGGCAGTTAAATAATTTTTCATTTGCCAGTTTTATTTTCGAATCATAGACTTCGTTCAATAAATTAACCACCGACTTCAAATCCGTATTGTTGAAACTGAACACTTTGGTTTTATAGGCAAGCGCGTTGGTATCCGGTTTTTCTATGCGATAAAATTTCTTGCTACTCTTGGTATAGATGGCTTTTTCACCAGCCAGCAAATTCAAGCCTTCATCATTCCTTGTATAAAACTGAACTTCACCATGGGTTACAATAATTTCAATTGTATCCTTATCGGGATAAGCCTTTAAATTAAATTCTGTTCCTATGTCTCGCACCAGTATTTCATCGGCCTCAATCACAAAGGGCTTGTCCTCCTCATGTTTTACACTAAAAAAAGCCTCACCCTTCAGCACAACTTTCCGGGTCTTTTCTCTGGGATTGAATTCATATGTGAGCTCACTCTTTTTATTTAAGAAGGCGGTGCTTCCATCGGGTAGAGTATCTGTTTTTGTGGCTTGATCTGAAACAAGTGCCAGGGTTTGAACAGCAGGTGCAGTCAATTGATAGGCTGTGTATGCCACACCAAATAAAATAATTATTCCGGCTGCAATCCGTAAGGGTTGATTAAAAAGTGATCTTGACTTGTAAAGTGGAATAACATTATCCGACTTAATCGTAATTTTCTTATGTACCTTATTCCAGGCGGCATCGGTATCAAATTGAATTTGTGTTTCTGCGGAAGCAGCTTTATCAAAAATTGTTTTAAGGCTTTCGAAATAGAGCTTATTCTCTTCGCTTTGGTTTACCCATTTAAGAATCTCCTCTGTCTCTTGGGCAGTCCCTTCCCCGGCTAGCACTTTGCCAATCAAATCATCCTTATCGTCCCAACCCTTCTCCATTATATCCAGTCTTTTATAAATAGTAAAAAAAACGGCAAGTATTCTTTCAGTTGCACACGCATTAACTTAAGCGCCTTACCCATGTGGTTCTCTACTGTCTTTATAGAAATTTGTAATTGATCGGCAATCTCCTGATACTTTAACTCTTCAAACCTACTGAGTTGAAACACAAGCCGACATTGTTGGGGCAATGTTTTCATTGCATCGGCAATTTTTATCTCTAATTCATTTGCCTGCACATTTTGTGAAACCGATTCGTGCGATACTTCCATCACGGCAAGTTCGTGGGCAACGTGTTGTTGCTTTACCTTTTCATGCTTGATCACGTTAAGGCAACTATTCCGAATCATGCGGTATAGATAGGACTTCAAAGAAGTCTCTATGGTAAGGTTTATTCTCTTTTCCCAAAAATTAATAAAAGCAGCCTGAACTACTTCTTCGGCTTCTTCTTTGTCTTGCAGAAACGAGTAAGCGTAACGGCACAGCGGCTGGTAATAGGTTCTAAAAATCATCTCAAAAGCACTTTCGTTGCCCTGCCGGAGTGTTTCTAATACCTGCTTTTCCGATAAATCCACTGCTACTGAAATGTTTGCAGTGCAATTTACGGGTTTAGGGCTGTGAGGTTATGACAACCGGAAGAAGTTTTACCCCTATTGAAAATTAATTTCTTGGAAATAAGAAAAATCGCAAAAGTTTCAATTCAATCTCAGCAATGCTAGCATCGAATATATTATACGGTTGCAGGAGTTGCTCAGGCTAAAGGAGCAGTTGCCCCTCACCAGGCTGGTTTAATAAGTCGGTGCCATTAGTTGATTGGGAAGAGAATTGTTTCTAACCCTGATATGGGCATCTCTAAAAACCCTTGCTTTCATTACCTCAACCCCTGCCCCTTCTCCAAAAGAGAAGGGTAAGCGGAGTTTTTAGAGATGCCCATATGTATATGAAGAAGAATTTAACTTTTAATGGATTGGTTCTCGTTATCTTATTGTCTTCAACCATATCCTTCGCTTCAACAAAACAAGACACCTTATTCCAAGTAAAAGATGTCATTCTTGAATTGTGGAATCCAGGATTATTAACTACCCAGCATCTAGTAATTGGTTCCTTTTACGTATTTGATAACTCGTTGTTTTATAACACGTATAGTATTAATGCCATTGAGGACAAGAAAATTTACCGATACAATGTCCTCATTAAAGATTTCTCAATTTCCTTTATAGAAATAGAAAAAATAAAAAGCGGGGTTCTTCTTTCTTTAAAGTACACAACATTAGTTGTTAAATTAAAAGATGGTGGTAAGTACAAATTTGTAATGAGTATCAGGAATAAGAAAAAAATCAAGGAACTAGTTAGGGCTAAGTTGGGTAATTGATTTTGATATTTTCTGTACATGATGAATATGAGGCAATCGAATTCAATTTTCCTTGTCACGCTTTGTGCGCCTGACTATGACTACTTCTCAAACTTAAATACATCGGGCATTTCGGAATTATCATGCATCGAAACTTTCAGGTCTTTAATCACCCCATTGGCAATATCATACACCCAACCATGCACGTAGGGTCCACCGCGCTTTTGCCAGGCATTTTGAATGATGGATGTTTTACCTAAATCGTAAACTTGTTCAATCACATTTAATTCAACAAACCGATCTTCACGCTGTTTGTTGTCCTCAATCGCTTGCAGCTCATTCTGATGCAAACGATACACGTCTTTAATATGCCGAATCCAATTATCGATCAACCCAATTTGTTTGTTACCCATGGCTGCGCGCACACCACCACATCCGTAGTGCCCGCATACAATAACGTGGTTTACTTCAAGCACATTAACGGCATAGTCCAGCACACTCAACATATTCATATCCGAATGCACAACCATGTTGGCAATGTTTCTATGAACAAACACTTCGCCTGGTGCGGTGCCCGTTATTTCATTGGCAGATACGCGACTATCGGCACAGCCAATCCACAAGAACTCGGGCTTTTGAACATTAGCCAGTTTATTAAAAAAATCCTTGTCCTCGTGAAGCTTCTGGTTTACCCAGGCTTTATTCTGCAAAAGCAATTGCTCATATATTTTCATACCCTCAATGATTTAATCAATATTGATGTTTTTTAATTCGACTTTAATATTTTTTGTTTTAGCTGTCATCGTAAAATCCGCTACCATTTCTTTTATGTCATGATCCATAAATTGGGCATTCGAACCATCAACTAATAATTTTGTGTCCCCAGGTACAGCTTCAAATGCTTGTCGCAAAGAATTTTTATGAAGGAAGGAGACGTCCTTTGTAAATCGAATCAAATAATTATCATCCGAAGATACCAATATGACTGCCCTTCTGAAGTTTGTTTTCAAAATAAAGAAAATAGCTACCAGAATACCTATGAAAACACCTTTTAATAAATCGGTAAAGACAACCGCCAGGATAGTGATTAGGAACGGCAAAAATTGCGACATTCCCTTATGATACATCTCCTTATAAAGTATTAGTTTGGTTAACTTATAACCAACTAATATTAAAATACCTGCCAAGCTGGCAAGTGGAATTAGCGAAAGCAAACCAGGAAAAACTAAAACTGATAACATTAATATAACACCATGCGAAATTGCCGATGCCCTTGATTGCGCACCCGCATTAATATTTGCCGAACTTCTTACTATTACCGAAGTAACTGGCAAACCGCCCAACATTCCTGAGATAATATTACCAATGCCTTGGGCTTTTAATTCTTGATTAAGAGGTGTGATTCTATGACTCTCATCTATTCGATCACACGCCTCAATGCTAAGCAGGGTTTCCAAACTGGCAACAATGGCGATGGTAGCAGCGGTGATATAAATTTTAGGATTTTGCCAAAGCGAAAAATCAGGAAAAGTAAGCAACGATGTAACACCCTCTGTTCGTGAAAATGTTGGCAATGAAACCAAATGTTTTGCTTCAATTACAAAATATGGCAATGCCGAGTTAAAGAGACTGTTCAATAAAACTCCCATTAAAACAACAATCAGTGCTGAAGGAACCAGTCTAAAAAATTTAAACTTCTGTAGACTTTTGCTGTCCCAAAGAATCAACAAAAGAATTGAGAAGCCACTTATCACCATGGCCCCTGGACTTAAAAAATCCCACGCAGCCAAAATTTCTGAAAAAGTATTTCTTCCATCCGGTTGAAAAAAACTTTCGTCTCCTTCAAAATCCGCATCGTATCCAACTGCGTGTGGTATCTGCTTCAATATCAAAATAAGACCTATAGCCGCAAGCATTCCTTTTATCACTGAGATTGGGAAGAAATGGCCAATGGCTCCGGCTTTTGCAAAACCCAAAACCAATTGGATAAGGCCAGCCAGCGCAACGCACAGTAAAAAAGCTTCGAAAGATCCGAGATCAAGAATAGCCGCTGCTACTATAGTGGTGAGTCCTGCTGCGGGTCCGCTTACACTCACCGATGAACCACTCAACGAACCAACGACAATGCCACCGATAATTCCAGCCAACAATCCTGAGAAAAGCGGAGCTCCTGAGGCAAGCGCAATCCCCAAACATAATGGCAAGGCAACTAAAAATACGACCACAGAAGCTCGTAGGTCCGTAGATCCAAAATTTCGAAAATTCATAATAAGAAAAATGTAAAAAACAGGAATTAGTAAAGTGGATCTTTAAAAAAGATCACGCATGCCAATTATGCTTGTGGTGGCGGAGAATCTATCTCAGGAAAATGAGTGACTGCAAAAAACAGGAATGAAGAAAAATTGTTTTCTTTACTAAATGAGGAATTTATAAAACTATATAGAAAACTTACTTTGAATGTTTCATCATGCTGCCACTCACGATTATCCTCCTGACCGGACTCCTCACTGTCTTCTGGCATCTCTCCCCTTTCACTCCAATCATTAGCTAAGGGCAACTTGGTTTTTTTCAGCCAAGTATTAGAACCTGCAGAAAAGATCAGCACGCAATAGATAACGATAATGAATGAAAAGACTATTTTTTTCATAATGGGATCGCAAAGATAGCATTTTGGTAAACCTTTTTCGAGCATTCCTTTTAGCTAAAGACAGTTCTTACTGCTCAATTGAAATAGCCGTCCGAATCAATCTTGATGGATACTTTTAATGAAAAGAAATTAAAATCGGCAGTGGCAGTCAATCACTGCGCAAAGAATTAACCGGACTTATTCGCGAAACCTGAAATGACTTGTACCCAATGGTTAACCAGGCAATAATTAAACTAATCAATCCAGCTAATGCAAAAACAAAAAGAGATGGAGTTACATGGTACGCAAAGTCTTTTAACCAAAAACTTGTGATGTACCAGGTAATGGGTGTAGCGATTGCAAAAGCTATCACTATTAGAATTATAAATTCAATGGTTAACATGAACATTAACTGTAACACGGAGGCGCCCAGTACCTTTCGAACAGCAACTTCCTTTGCCCGCTGTTCCGTTACGAACATTACAATACCTAACAATCCAAGGCATGAAATAAAAATCGATAGACCAGCCAGATAATTAAAAATTTTTCCTGTTCGTTCTTCTACTTGGTAACTTGAATTAATGTCTTCATCAAGAAACGAGTACTCAAATGGACTGCCTGGTGTAAATTTCTTAAAGACTGCTTCAACTGATCTTACCTGTTGGTTCAGATTTCCCTTATCCAATAAAACCGCAGTCTCATAAAAACTCTCCGGATCAATATATATCACAATTGGTTCAATCTTTTTATGTGCTGATTTAAAATTAAAATCCTTTACAATACCAATGATTGTGCCTTCCCGATCCCCAATTTTAAATTGTTTATTAACAGGATCGGTTAATCCCATTTGACGAATGGATTCTTCGTTTAATAAAACAGCCATGGAGTCAGAAGCAATCTGATCGGAGAAATCTCGCCCAGATGCTAGTTGGATTGATAAGGTTTTTACAAAATCAAAATCAACTTTGAGAATGTGAAAAATTAAATCAACATCGGGGTTTTTCCCTTCCCAATGAACATTATCTGTTGACTCATCGCTTAAGGATAATTTTGTACTGGTTGTGGTTACGCCTTTTACTCCGGCTAAGGACACTAGTTCATTTTTGAATGATTGATACTGACTTCTAACCTTGCGGGTGGTTGAAAACGTGAGTATATTTTCCTTATTAAATCCTAGTTCTCGTGTTCGAATAAAATTCAGTTGATTTTGAACAACAAAGGTTCCTGATAGAAAAGAAATGGTGATGACAAATTGAGCTGTTACCAAGATGCGTCTAAAAATGATTGTGGAACCTCCGGCTTTTAAATTGCCTTTAAGAACAGCAGCGGGATTCAATGATGAAAGAAGCAGCGCAGGATAAATTCCTCCTAATAATGCGCAGAATAAAACCGAAGCTAAAAGTGGAAAAAGAATCTGTGGCGAAAAGATTTTGAATTCAAGAGCCTTGCCACTTAGTTCACTTACCTGCGGAAGGAAAAGCCAGCTTAATAACACCGCTGCAGCAAATGCGAGCGCGCAGTATAGAAATGACTCAGAAAAGAAATGCATTACTAACTGAAATCTATTCGCGCCAATAACTTTTCTTATGCCGACTTCCTTCGCTCGTTTAATTGATCGGGCTGTAGCTAAATTTGCATAATTAATACTGGCAACAATTAAGATGAATATCGCCAGAGCAGAACATATATAAACGTACTGCATGTTACCATGTCCTTGAATATCGTTGTTGAGAAAATTGGATCTCAGATGAATATCGGCAAGGGGCTGAAGCGCTATTTCGGTTTCAACAACGGGTTCATTCTTTACTATTGCATCGCGGATTTTCTCTTCGAATGCTACATTCGTTTGAGGCTCGACTTTTATATAAGTATGATATTGATTGTTTTTCCAATTGGTCAAATCATCATAACCGTTGGCTTTTAAAAATTCAAAAGGAATAGCAAAATCAAATTGGAGGTGAGAGTTCGCTGGGATATTTTTAACAACTGCCACGATAAGCATGTCCCGATCAAGCATTTGCAATACTTTGCCAACAGGATTGGCCTCTCCGAAATAGACATTAGCTAATTTTTCGGTAATAACAATTTTGTCGACCCCGGACTCAAAAGATTTTGTTTCGCCAAAGCGCACTGGAAATGAAAATATCTGAAAAAAGGAGGGATCTGCTACAATTCCGGCTTGATAAAATGCTTGCTCATTTAATCGAAGAACAAGATTCAAATTGTTCAAACGGCATACTTCTTTGACTTCCGGAAAAGTATTTTTTAGATAGGGAGCCAATGGCGCTGGTGTTATAGCTACCGGATAATTTAGCCCGTTTTCATTTGTCTGATTTTCTACTACTCTAAAAATGGTTGAATGCTCGTGATGAAACCGATCAAAACTTAGCTCGTGCTGCACCCATAAATAAATCAGGATGAAAACAGTAAAGCCAACAATTAACCCGGTTAGGTTAATGAAGGAGTAAACGCTTCGTAATTGACGAAGAACAATTTTCTGATAGCTTGAAAGCACTGTCCTGATTTTAAATTCAGTTCAGCAAAGCTAAGGTTGATAATTTTCAATTAAAAACGTTGCAAGGATTGTCAGCGTTCTTTTTCGGGGATTTTATTACTCTTAAATGAATAGATGAAAAGTTGAATCTTATTGATGTTGGTCTCAGCCTATTCAACTTCAACAATAATCTCAATTTCAACTGCAATATTATTTGGCAGCGAGTTCATCCCTACTGCAGACCTTGCATGTTTCCCTTTTTCTCCAAACACAGCCGCCATTAAATCAGAAAAACCATTAATTACCTTCGGCTGATCAGTAAAGGTATCCGTGCAATTAACCATGCCTAATACTTTTACCACTCGTTTCACTTTGTTCAAATCGCCCAATTCGCTTTTTAGCGTTGATAAAATCGAGATACCAGTTTGTTTGGCTGCTTCGTATCCCTGCTCGGTTGTCATGTCTTTTCCGACCTTACCTGTTATATTAGTTCCGTCTGCTTTGCCTGGCCCATGGCCGGATAGATAAAGTAAGTTGCCAACACGAACTGCCTTCACATAATTCGCCAATGGCTTGGAGGGCGCAAAGAGTTCAATTCCTAAATCTTTTAATTTTTTGTCGAAATCAATTTTAGCTTGTGAGTTGCCGATAACATAACAAAGAATAAGTGCTGCTGATAAAATAAGTTTTTTCATATATTAAAGTAAATAATTAACGTCTTGGAAATACAAGCTTTAGACCGGGTTTACTCTTCCCGCCTATGTCAAGAAAAAATCGAGACTCGCGTAAGTTGCCTTGCTGATCCCATAGATAATAGGTTCCCATCTTTCCATCTTTCATGGTTTGGGTAGTCATCTGACTCAAAAAGTAAGTGCTATGATGGTTGCCAGCACTCGCTGTAAACATAGGCGCAGAATAGCGACCTGGAGTTTTATTTGCCAACATCAATGCCTCTGGATCCATGCGGTTTACCTTTGTGGTGAGCGTATAAAAATTATATGACTTCAATTTGCTTCTGAATTGTGCGTTTGCTGGAAAAGCATTCAGGCAGCATCCAAGAATTAAGAACCCCATAAATGATTTACTATTCATATAAGTAAGATACAAACTTTCTGTTAAACCGGTAACTTTCAAAAAATTTAGAATCATGGCAGAAGTCTTCCGTTGCCCCTGGTGCCTCAAGTTCGATCAGTACATTCAATATCATGATGAAGAGTGGGGAACACCCGTACATGATGATCGCATTCATTTTGAGTTTTTGATTTTAGAAGGTGCGCAAGCCGGATTAAGTTGGGCTACCATATTGAAAAAGCGTGAAGGGTATAGAAAGAATTTTGCGGATTTCAACCCGGAAAAAGTTGCACGTTTTACAGAAAAGAGAATTGAAAAAATTCTTCAAGACCCGGGCATTGTTCGCAACAAATTGAAAGTAGCCGCTACCGTTAACAATGCCAAGCGGTTTCTTGAGGTTCAAAAAGAGTTCGGGAGTTTCGATAACTACATCTGGCAATTTGTTAACAACAAGCCCATTATAAATAAATGGAAAACCATGAAGCACGTACCGGCAACCACAAAGGAATCAGATGCACTAAGTAAGGATTTAATTGGCCGCGGGTTTAAGTTTGTGGGCAGCACCGTGATTTATGCTCACATGCAGGCCTGCGGTTTGATCAATGACCATCTTATAGATTGCTTCCGATACAGGAGCTTGGCTAGTAAATAGAGCCTTGCAAAAAGTATTTGGGCAGTTCGCAAAAAGGAATATCAATATTTGACGCATATTGTTGCTTACTAAAACAAGTATCTCGCGAAAGCATATAACCCTAGAATGAGCAGCGTAAATCCCGGCACAAGCTTTACATACTTATTATCTTTTACATAAACCGCAAGTCGCTTCGCTAAAAAAGTAAATAGCACCAATAAGATTGTCACCCCCACCGAAGTTCCAAATACATAGCCATGTAAGAGGATGGGGGTCGATAGTTCAATCCAGCCTTGTGCCTTCAAATAAGCAGTAATACCAATCCAAAACGGAATGGCCATTGGGTTTAGGATGCTTAAAACAAGCCCGCGCCTGAAGCCACTGGTATTAAACCGCTCGGCAAATTCACTTGGCTTGCGTGCCGACCATAAAGTGAATGCACCTATCAAGGTCATTACAATGGCTGTAATCAATTGAAAGTTTTGAATAATTAATGGCGATGAAGTAAGCCAATCTTCAAACACCACAGCTGCCCACGCATAGGGATACTCAACAATTGCAACGGCTAGTGAAAAACGAAGTGCAATTTTTGTTTTTTGTTCCATGCCCAATTGAAGCACAGCAAGATTTAGAGTGCCCGGAGGTACGGATCCCAAAAAACTAAAAACAAGCCCAACTAAAAAAACCTGCAAGAGCATCATGTCTAATCTTCCTTAAGTGCTTTAAATTGTCTGTAAATTCTTTTCCCTTCGCGGAAGGAAAGGTAAGAAACTCCGCGCTCATGATTTTCTCTGCTTACACGATGCATGTTTTGCCAATAGGTTATTAGCGCACGCACACCAGCTACTAACGATGACCCCGGCTGATAAATGTGTGAGGGTTCGGCTCCGCATCCATTTAACTCAAGTATTTTAATATTTCCATTTTCCAAATCTTCAATAGACTTGCATCGTAAATCAAAGCGCCCAAAGTTAAAGCCCTCAATCTCTTTACTGATTGTGTCAAATGTGCCAATGAGTTTAGGCGTGATGAGATTGTTCCTGTTCAAAAACGTGGTTCCTAAACAATGATTACCTATGGAAACAAGCTCAATTTTTTTACCAAGTGGTAGTACTTCAATTAACTTATCTGCATAAACATACCTGAGGGTGTCCCACTGAATTTTCGCGCGGTCTTTTTCTAAAATTAATTCTTGCAGTGATTTCTTGCCATCACCAATAACAGACAAAAATTCCTTTCCCGTTATCGAATTCACAAATCCATTTTGCTCCGATGGAAACCGGATGTAGTAAACTCCAAACTCTAAAGGAAGTTCAATCAACTCCTGAATAATAAAATCGATTTTAATTTCAGTCAGATATTTTTCGATATCCTCCTCGTTCTTAATTCTGCGCACGAGCCAACCTCGTTCACCTAGGTCCGGTTTAAAGATTACAGGAAACGTAAATCCATTCTGAGTAAGAATCTCAAGCAGCTGAACTTTATCCGCGGGTAGTTTTACAAAAACTGTTTTAGGTTTTACGGCATCCGGAATGCGCTTGAGAATGTCGTACTTCGATTCACCCATCATGCCTCCCGTAAGGATGGAAGGATTGGAAGCCGAGAAGTAAAAAAGCGAGCGCTCCTTTAGCGCATACCAAGCCCACATCAAAAATATTGGTGTCTGGATAATTCCAAAAGGCCAATACTCCCAATTAGTAAGCTTTATAAAAAAATTACTTCGAAGAAACTTTTGCACGGAAATTTAAGTGCACTAAAATAAAGAAAAGAATTAGCGCGACACCACAGTGGCCTCTTTGTAGCGAATGGTAGAAACAGCAACTCCAAAATCAGCGGGTAGTTTTATGTAGTCGGCTACTTCACGAATTCCAATTTTCATGATTGCCATGTGATGAACAGTGTGTTCAATATTGTAGGTGAGTTCGCGCAGGTAGTTGGTTTCAATCGTTACGCACTCTTCACTATCGGGTTCGTAGCCAACCTCCAGGTGTAGCCTTTTATTCTCTCTCGTTCCGTTTACAAATTCCTCAATCATCTTAATGGTATGCAAGGCTATGACTTTATCATTTTCCATTGCCTTATTATGAATTCGCTTATCATAATTTACGCATCCTAATTCAAATCCCTGCTCCAAACAAATAAAGAACTCAAGCGTATGGCGCAAATGCTGACCCACTGTTGAATTACTTAATGCTTTGGAAGGTTTGCGAAAATCGTCCGCGGAGATTTGCTCTACAACTTCAGAAAGTTGTCTTAGAATAGTTGTACCTGCCTTGTACAGTTGTATCATATATTAATCAAACTTAAGCCGCTGCAAAGATAGTTGAAAGGATTGGCTCATAAACGAAAACTGGCCGACAATAGATTTACTTAACGAATTTCTTCCAGTTTTGGTCGACTTTTGCTTTCAGTGCTGCTTCATTTTTGTTCCAGTCCTTCAATGTGTTCGTTCCCCAGAAATTGTAAAACAGGTTCAATTTGCCATCTACAATTTCGTAGGTCTCGGGGGCAATTTTTACTTTTTCGCCTGTTTCGCCCATGGCGTAGGCACACCAGCCACCATATGCCGGTTCATACTTTTCGGGGTTGCCTTTAAATTTTGTAAGATTTGCTGCACTCGCAAATAAGTAGGTTACCCCCCTATGGGTGATCTTCAAATCATTGAGCCCCTCAAGCGGTTTGTTATCGAAGTAGCTTACCGGATCGTAACCTTCAATAGCTACCGACTTTTTCAGGTTGAATTGTGCGGTGCGTACCTCAGGAGTTTGGCCCCAGACCGAGGAAGTGCAAAATAAAAAGAGGAGTGCTCGTGTTTTCATAAAAGTAGTAACGGTAAAATACTAAAGACCGGTTTTACTAAATAACCCGATTGTCGTGTGCCTTGCAAACGCATTAATCCGATTCAAAGTCACGAATATATTCCCAGACTAATTCTGATTCATATCCTTTGCCTATTGCAAAACGTGCAACCTTATCGCGCTTTTTAAAAAGATTCTGCTCTTTCGATTCAGTCAATTTCTTTTTGAGAAGGGTCTTTAGTGTTTTTGAATAATCTGCCTGCTCAATTTCATTGAGCCCGCGCTGGATGCAATTCTTCGTAAGTCCAAGTGCTTTTAATTCGTGCTTGATTTTAACACGACCCCATTTTTTGATCCTAAACTTTCCGCCTGCATAAGCTTTGGCAAAGCGTTCCTCATTTAAAAATCCGTCTGTTATTAGCTGAGAAACTATTTCGTCTACCTGATTGGAGTAAAGACCGTATTCGTAAAGTTTATTTTTTACTTCCTTGTGCGATCGTTCCTGATAAGCGCAATAGTTTTGAATTTTAGCAAGCGATTGTGCCGGGGTGTATTTCTTCTTGACTTTTGATTCTTGCTGATCGCTAAACATTATCTAAATATCAGAAACATCACTCCCAAAATCAAGGAAGAAGAATCTTGTCTTTGATGCGATTGACTCTATTTTACCAGACCCTTATTTCTAAGAATACTTGTCAAAAACTTACGCTCATTTTCTGAATTGAAAATTTTGAACGGCAGGTGAATGAGCTGGGCTTTGTTTACAAAGAGTAAAAAGGAATCTTTTCTAATTTCTGCACGCTTAATCTGATCCCACTTCATGGGCATTCCTTCACGTGCGTTTAGCTTCATTACAATTTGTTGACTACTTATCTCATACGAGAATCGTTCGAATAACATTTTCCCTTGCTCCAACTGCGTGACTCCATAAAACTGAATCCACCAGAATAATAAATACAAACCTGCGCCAATGGCAGCTCCAATAAACCACCAGATGCTTTGAATCCAAACAAACCCGAGGCAAATAGCAACCACAATTAAACCAACCCACCAATGTTGAATGAGAATCGCTTTTAAAGCCATTTTTATATAATTCTTCTTTTCCAGCCTGTAATTGCGCGTTTTAACGATCATAAAAACTTAAGTTCTAATTTTAAGGAGGGCAAAAATAGTAAATTGATCGCCACGAATATGTCTGCCGACAGGCAGGAGCACAAATTATTTTTAAAGACAATAGCCACTGATTCACAGATTTAATACAAGCTTTAACGTTCGTGTTAAGTCTCTTCAACACAGAATAGCCACTAATGCACCTAAGGCTTTGTAAACTCTTAGTCTAATATTTTAATCTGTGAATCTGTGGCTAAAAAATTTGCGCTCAATTTTTAGGTCACAAATTATTTTTAAAGACAATAGCCACTGATTCACAGATTTAATACAAGCTTTAACGTTCGTGTTAAGTCTCTTCAACACAGAATAGCCACTAATGCACCTAAGGCCTTGTAAACTCTTAGTCTAATATTTTAATCTGTGAATCTGTGGCTAAAAAATTTGCGCTCAATTTTTAGGTCACAAATTATTTTTAAAGGCAATGGCCACTGATTCACAGATTTAATGCAAGCTTTAACGTTCGTGTTATGTCTCTTCAACACAGAATAGCCACTAATGCACCTAAGGCCTTGTAAACTCTTAGTCTAATATTTTAATCTGTGAATCTGTGGCTAAAAAATTTGCGCTCAATTCTCCTCTGCTTCAGATTTTTCAATCTGCTCATCAAGAATTTTATCGATGATATCCATTTGGCGTTCGTCAATAGTTTTATCAACCCGCGCTTGCTTTTTCATAAAGCGGAACATGGCATTTTTCTTTATCTCGTAAGCCATAAATACGGTATACTTATTTGTTTTCTTGTCAAAATATTTTTCCTCTCCCATCTTACGTAAGTCAGCCATGTTTGTGTTCATCGTTTGCCTAACCAAACTTTGAAATTTATCGGCAACATCTGCAGCACGTTCATTTTCAGTTTGCCCTAAATACTGATCGGCTACTTGCTTCATGGTAGTATTGACCTGGCCAGCTAACTGAGCTTTCGCATCGATATCAGCCTTACCGCGCGCAATGTTATCCTGAGAACTTTCTCCTTTTCCTGTGCCTCGGAAGAAGCGATTGTTTGACTCATACGCATTTCCACGAAATGGCTCTTTAACTTTTTGCCCGAACGGACTTGATCCACAGGAAGTAAGAACCAGCAAAACTATTGAGGTAGCAAATATTTTTGTTTTCATAACGGGTTTTTTAATTGAGACAACTTTTAAGTCTCTGCCGCCAAATTAGTAAAAATTGTGCCAGAGTTATAAAATTATGCTAAGATAGCCCAAAGGCGTTTGACCGCTCATATTTATCCCACATTATGCAATAGAAATGCATTTGCATAATCTGGATTTATTTCAGCTGCACCCAAAAGCATACCTCAAGAAGCCTGACACCTATCCGGAATTGCACAAATTTAAGATTAAGGGAAGATAATTAATCGCCAACGAAATGCCCATTTCCAGGTAAGCGTATAGTTGGTCAGTCCTCCTTTTCTAAGAATTTCTTCTAGCTCTGATTTTCTAAAAGCCCTTAACACAGATAAAGGTGCATCAAACTTAACCATGGCAGATTTAGAGAATAGCTGCGTTAAAAACTTGATTGAATAGTACGCAAGTGAGTGTCTATGAATATCATTTATGATTATGGCAGTGGTTGTTTGTTGCTTCAGTTTTTGCAAGAGTATAACTAATTCCTCCTCAGTAAAATGATGCGTGAACAGTGTTGCCAGCACAAAGTCAAATTGCTGTTGCTGGAAATCCTTCGAAAAAACATCAGTAGCGCTAAACGAAATATTCTTAACCCCAGCAGATTGATTGAGTGCATAAGCAACAATATGAGGATTGGCATCAAACCCTGTTAAAACAACTTGTCTGTCTTCTTTCTTGGCTAACCTTGCAAGGATTCGTAGCATCTCTCCACTTCCACAACCCAAATCTGCAATCGAAATGGATTGATCACCTGGAATTTTTTTCCAACACGACTTTACGGCATCTATTGTTACTGCATTCCCGCCCAACCACTGATTAATAAAATCTAATTCCCGCAAGGTTTGATCAACAACCTCGCCACTACAATCCAGGTCATCCATAATCTCAACACCTAACGAGCGAGTCGAAAAATCAATTGGCGATGAACGTTGTTCAGCTTTCATTGTGGATTTCAAGTACCATGCTTTCAAGAGTTAAGCCCGGGCCAAAAGCAAAACTCAGAATTTTTTTTCCTCCATCTACACCATTAAGATTTTTAGTGATTTCGTTCAACACAAACAAAACAGTGGGTGACGACATGTTTCCATGATTCTTTAGCACCTCGTAGGCAACTCGATTGTCAATTTTAGACAGACCAAGTTCCTGTTCAATTACTTCTAGAATTTTTTTTCCGCCTGGATGTATTGCGTAATACGAAACATCAGTAAGTTGTTGAGAAATCTGAGCAAGAAGTTTTGACGTAAGCTCAGCGATTCCGCCCTTAATAACATCCGGAACATACGCTGACAATCGCATTTCAAAACCAAGATCACCAACAGTCCAGGCCATATCCTGTTCACCTTCTAATGCAAGGTCACAGAAAAAGCTTACGGGTTTAAGATTTACACCTTTACGGGGCATACCTTCAATTAGCAAAGCAGCAGCCCCATCCGCAAAAAGTGCGTTGGCCAACAGATTGTCTTCAGTAAATTCTTTTTGAAAATGGATGGTACATAGCTCTGTGCAAATAACCAAGACTTTTGCATTTGAATCACCGCCACAATATGAGTCGGCTAATTTAATCGCATTGAATGCCGCATAGCATCCCATAAAGTTAATGCACAACCTATTTACACTTGATTGAAGGTTTAACGCCTTTACCAGATCAATATCTAAGCCTGGTGCATAAAAGCCCGTGCAACTCACTACAATTAGATGGGTTACGGTTTTAGGATCAAAAGCTGGTACCTTATTTAAGCAATCTGTAACTGCGTTTATGCTAAGTTTTACGGCCTCATTTCTAAACAATTCAAGCCTATGCTTAGTTGTGGGAAATGGCTCAAGGTTTTTATTGTTGCTGTAGAAGTTAAAATCCACATCGCGGCCATAGTCATCTATTACAGAATATCGAGATTCAATGCCAGAAACACGAAAGATTGCTTTCAGTTTGCGTGCCTCATCTTCCTTTAATTGCATGGCTTTCACCATAAAATCTGCCAACTGCGATTGATTGAACTTATTAACTGGATTGGCCGTGCCAATAGATGTTATAAACGACATAAGTTCAAGTATAACAAAAAACTCACCCAACTTGATTTGCTGCAACTCGAATTAATTACCTTGAATGACGAAATCTGACATTCTCTATGTTTTCAAAATCGACCTTTCTGCATTTGCGCTTCCCGTTTTCATTCTTTTTGATGCCGGTTTATTTTTTCGCACTTGCCATCTCGCCCAACCTAAATGGTGATCGGCTTCTTTGGTCATTCCTGATAATTCATGCGTTACTCTATCCTGCAAGTAATGGCTTCAATAGTTATTTTGACAAAGATGAAAAGAGCATTGGGGGTTTAAAAAATCCGCCTCCGGTAAGTAAGGGGCTTTATTATACTTCTTTATTGATGGATGGAGCAGCGATTGTTTTGGGGTTTTTAAAAATAAGTCCACTGTTTGCCATCATGTTGGTTGTTTATGGACTTGTTTCTAAAGCATATAGCCACCCGGCAATTAGGCTAAAAAAATTTCCTATTGGGGGCTGGCTTACCGTAGGTCTTTTTCAAGGATGTTTTACATTTTTGATGTGCTATGTCGGTATAAATAAGTTTGGCATCGATAACTTATTCAATGCCCGGGTACTGATACCAGCGCTGCTTGCCAGTTTGAATTTATTAGGCACTTACCCGATGACGCAAATCTATCAGCATGAAGAAGACGCTAAGCGTGGCGACAAAACAATAAGCTTATTGCTGGGGATCAGGGGCACATTCGTTTTCGTGCTGATACTTTTTACTCTAGTGACTGGTGGTTATGTTACCTACTTCTATAATTTTCATTCGCTATGGTATGGAGAAGTTTTTCTGCTTGTGCTCTCACCTGTTGTAATATTTTTTCTTGTGTGGTTCTATCGGGTTGTAAAAGATTCAGCTAAGGCAAATTTCTCTAACACAATGTGGTTGAATATTCTATCGGCCATTTGCCTAAACGGATTTTTTATTTGGTTCTTCTTAGAGACCAGCCATATTTTGCAACTCTAAATTCAAAAGGACTCTCCATGCGTATTGCGAATGATAAGTTCTGCAATGGGTTTTGATTTTCGCATCAGATTAACAGCCACGTTGCTGCTCCATTCGCCACCAAACAATCGTTGAACTTGGCGGCCAATCCATAATCTGCGCGCAAAAACCAAATTCCATTTTCTGGTGTAGGTTTGTTCGAGTTCATCCCGGGTCAATTTTCCTGTTGAATATTCTATCACCAATTCACTTAAGATTTTTGCCGAATGAATTGCCATGGCCATCCCGTTTCCGCACAGCGGAGTAATCATACCGGCTGCATCGCCAGCCATCAACACGTGATCTTCAACCGGAGCTTTAGTAGCAAATGAAATTTCATTGATTACTTCTGGGCGATCATAAAGAAATTCTGAATTCTTAAAAATGGATTTTAAAAATGGATTTTTATAAAGCACCGCCTCCTCCATGGACTTTACATTTCCATACTCTTTTAAATTATTTCTGTGGGTAAGGTAACAGAGTGTAAATTTATTGTCTTCAATTTGGCTAATCCCACAATAGCCATCTTTGAAGTTGTGCAGCGAAATTAAATCAGCAGGATAATCTGTACGTATGTGGTATTTGACCCCTGCGTAAGGCGATCGTTTCTGAATGAAGCCACGCTTCATCGCCATGTCAAGTTTTGATCGCTTGCCAAATGAACCCAGAACAAGATCCGAATAAATCTCATTGCCCCCAGCTTTGATTATAAATTCGTCATTGTTGAATGAAACTTCTTCAACCTCAGTATTCAGAATAAATTTAACCCCTTTGGCTTCTGCTTTTTTGTAAAGAAAATGATCTAATGTGTAGCGGCTTATTCCAAACCCACCTAAGTCAAGCGGAAGCATTGCCGAACGACCATTAACTGAAGTAAGTTGAAATTGGGTAATCTTGGCCGGATCAAATTCCTCTGGAAATAAGCCTTGCGCTTTCAAAAACGGAATCGTTTCGTTAGAAATATACTCTCCGCATACGCGATGAAACGGGTAGCTTTTCTTTTCTATGAGGGTTACCGAAAGACCTTTTTCGGCCATGTAGTTGGCAGATACCAAACCAGCTAAGCCACCCCCAATAATTGTGATTGATTTCAAATTAGCAAATAAAATGTGAAAAGTCCTGATTCGTTAAGATTTGGAGATACTAAAAACAATATTTTAAATGTCAGGCTCAAACCTAAAAAAACCACGTTTTGAGTAACGGTTGTTAAGATAACTACCGTAATCAATAAATTAACAATAAATCTCTGAATCCTTTTCGATCGTTTAACTGTTTAACTAGTATTATTAAATTTCTATGGACAAGCTGACAAAGCCATTAGATGTATTGAAGGTATTAGTGGTTGGCAACAATCCTATCGATTTGAGTCGCACGTTTGAGAGCCTTTCAAAAATCCATCAACATAAAGTAGTTACTGAAATTGCCTTTGATTTAACCAGCATTATTGATCGGCTCACCCGCTTTCGTCCAAACTATATTTTAATTGATGACAATGTTGGTCAATCGGAACTAAAAGCAACTGTGTTGGCTCTTGCCAGCAACCGAAAAACAAAGCATGTTCCTATTACCGTTTTAAAAAATTCAAATTATCACGAGGCCATTAACTCGGGGGTCATGAATTATATTTTGAAAGAAACCATCACGGGTGACTCGTTGTATGTAGCTCTAAAAAATTCGCTAAAGTTTAAAAAGACTCAACTGTATTTGACCCAGGCTTACAGGAAACGAAAAGGTCAATTACTTCGGTTGGTAACACCATAAGTTAAAGTGGGTCTTCAAGTCTGAAATCTTTTCGGATTTTTATTCCCTTCCTTTCAATTTGCAAATTAATGCGTTTACCTGGTTTTGAGTTTAGAAATCCATTAATTGAATTAAGCTCCAATTCGGAGGCTACAATTCCATTCACGCTGATGATCTTATCCCCCAATTGCAGATCAACGCGCTGAGCGGGAGAATCCTTGCGAATGTTTGTGATCTCAAAGTTCTTAAGCCTTGCTCCCTGAGCTCTGATTGTTAGTCCACTTAAATTAAAATAAAAATCTTTTTTGAAACTATAGTTTTTCTTTAAGTAAATTTTTTCGCCCGGAAAATTAAAGATAACAACGAAGCGGCTTAAAATCTCACCACCAATAGATCCATTTCTGAAAACCGTTAAGCTGGTTTTGATTGTATCCATATAGGTGTTGGGATCAGGAAAGCTTGTCACTACATTAGAGATACCATACTTGCCAAGTTTGAGAGTTTTTATTTTTGCAATTTCACCGGTAATCTCGCCACCCAAGCCTCGCCCCACAATACTTTCAACGTGCTTTTCGGGAATTTGTATTTTGGCGTTTGAACTGGTCTCTAAAAACAGACCATGACTGGCTCCGCTATCAACAAGCAGCTTTGCACTTAGCGAAGTCGAGTCATTCATTTCAAGGTTAACGGTTATATAGGGCTTGGTATCCTCAATACTAATGGGCAGCAATTGAAATTTCCTATTCTCTCTAAACCGCTGCGGAAGCATTAACGTAAGTTGTTTCTTTTCATAATCTATTTTGATGATGAAACGGCTAAACAGTTCGTAACCTAAAATTCCTTGCACATCAGTGCCCAGGTAATTTCTAAGCTCCAAGTAATCCTGGTCTAGGACCAGCATAGCATGGCCGCGGCCTTGAACGCCAGGCATATCGAGCGAAACATTATTTGTTACATAGGCGTCTACTAATTTCTCACCACCAGGGCCAGCTACAGAATATTTTCTCGAATAGACCAAATTTAAAATATCACTATATGCTTTTTCAGTAAGTATAGACGTCCGCACACCGGTGTCTAAAATAAATTTTAATGGAAGTTGGTGGTTGAGGATGATAGGGACTACAACCAGATTATTATAAACCTCAATTGGAAATTGAACCTTAGTTTTGCCAGGCGGCAATGAAAACCCCAATACCTGGGCAAGGCAAAACTTGCTGCTTGTAATGAGGATAAAAATTATAAAGAAGTTCCTTAAAAACATTAGCCAAAGCCTGTCTAAAGCTACTGAATTTTAAATAAGCGGTAGTTGCTAAACTTGAGTCACCCCCAGTTGGATTAGCAATTCATGAGATGTTTCTGAAACTTTTAACTCGTTGAGGCTATTTTGGCATAAAAATCCTTCTTGCACCATCATTTTCATTTGCCCAAGTAGTAAATCGAAATAACCATTTGTGTTTAGGATTCCGATCGAACCTTGAATTAATCCAAGTTGTTTCCATGTAAGTATTTCTGCAAGTTCATCTAGGGTTCCCCAACCGCCCGGCAATGCTATAAATACATCGGCAAGATCGGCCATGCGTCTTTTGCGCTCATGCATGCTCCCTACAATTTCTAATTGCGTTACTCCTGAATGGCCGAATTCTTTTTTCATAAGGAAGTCTGGAATTACACCAAATACCTTTCCGCCCAACATCATAACCTGATCCGCCAGAATACCCATTAACCCAATATTGCCACCTCCATATATCAGCGTGGCTTGGCAACTCACCAATCGGGCACTTAACTCTTTGGCGGCAGCCGCATATACAGGATTGTTTCCTGCGCCAGAACCGCAAAAAATGCAAACGTTAATCAAAATGGCTAAGGGAGATTAATGCTTTTTATCGTGCTCATTGTCGCTTACTTTGCTGTTTGGAAACAACCAAACTGATGCAATTGCAAGGACAAATAGAGCTAAAACAACACCAAAAACTGACATGGTTATTTAATTTTATGGAAAACAAATTTACCCGAACAATCCATATTATTTGCAAAATCGGTTGTAAAAATTGTAAACTCGTAATTAATTAGTCGGACGCGGTCCTCCGCTCTTAAAATAACTGGCTTCCATGAAGAAATTTCTATTCGTTTTAAGTGTAATTCTAATTCTCATTCTGGCTTTCTCAACCTATATGAGGCTTGTTTACACAAAGCAAGCAAGCCCGGAAGATGAGGTAAAGCTTATTAATGGAGATTTAAAGGTGTCTGTTTTTTATAACCGCCCTTATAAAAAAGGACGTGTTATTTTTGGCGAGTTAGTGCCTTTTGATAAGCCCTGGCGAACCGGTGCCAATGAAGCAACTGTATTTGAATGCAATAAGAGTTTAAACTTCAGTGGAAAAGATTTGAAAGCTGGAAAATATTCTTTGTTCACTATTCCTGGAGAACAAGTTTGGACAATTATTCTTAACTCGGAATCCGGCCAATGGGGCATCAAGTTTAATGGTGAAATCAGTCGCGATCCGGCCAAAGATGTTGTCGTTATTGAGGTTCCGTCTGTTTTGCAAGAAAAGGAATTTGAACAATTTACAATTTCATTAGAAAAAGTAGGTGAAGAAAATGAAATGATTTTGATGTGGGATAAAACACTCGTATCCGTTCCCTTTTCTGTGAAGTAGGGTTAGAAAAAATTTCATTATGCTTTTGTTTCCTGTAGTATCTTTAAGTGTTTTATAGATTTTAATTTTAGGTAAATGATACAAGTGATTCCCTCCATAGCCATTCGCAAAGGGAAAGTGGTAAAAATGAGAAAAGGTGATCCTTCCAGCGAGAAAGCCTATGACGAAAATCCGCTCGACTTAGCAAAGCGTTTTGAAGATCACGGCATTGAGGTGGTACACCTTGTTGATTTGGATGGCGCTGAACGCGGCAGTCCAAAGAACTACCACGTATTGGAGGCTATGGCTGGTCATACCGATTTAAAGATTGATTTTACGGGGGGCATTTGTACTGACGGTGATATCGGAAAAGCATTTGAGTTTGGTGCCGATTACATTACAGCATCCAGTATCGCGGTAACTAATCCCGAGTTGTTTGCATCCTGGATTATTTCCTATGGGCGCGAGAAAATGACATTGGGTGCTGATGTTACCAATATTGAATCACGAAATATTTCTTTTCGGGGTTGGTTAAAAAAATCTGAAATAACACTCTTTGATCACCTTCAATATTTTTATGATCGTGGGCTAAAGTATGTGAAGTCAACCGATGTATCACGCGATGGCGTGCTGGAAGGTCCTGCGTTTTCATTTTATCAGGATATCATTGACAACTTTCCTGATCTAAAGGTATTAGCAAGTGGTGGCGTCCGTGGGGTGGACGACATTAAGCGACTAAACGACATAGGAGTGTTTGCGGTAATTTTCGGCAAGGCCTATTACGAAGGCATTCTGAAACTAAAAGACTTGGAGCAATTTAACGTAGCGAAGTAAGTTTAAATGAACTCGGAATCACTTATCCACAATATCCGATGTCTTAAACTTTTGAATGATATAGTAAAGAAAATTAAAGGACAGTGCGTCTTCTTCAGTTTTTGCAGTTGTCGGTTTTTGAGGTTCTGAAGTTTTTGCTTTAAGCTTTCCTGGAGAAGAGGCCTGTGTATTTACAGGCTGCTCTCTTTGTAACCTCTCGCCCTCAGGTTCATACAATAATATTTTATCCTCTCGTAAATTAGACTCTTGAAATGGCGAACTCAATTCTGGAAAATCGTTATTCGGCCCTCCTTCCTGCGCAGATGAATTGGAAACAGTAGATACGGTTAGTACAACTGTGAAAAGCACTAGCAAATTTGAAAAGTTTAATTTCATTTCCGTTCCGGACTTTTACCTTGTGGGTTAGCTTTGCAAGCTAATAAAATTTTGATAATGATCACATTAGAAGAATTTAATAAAATTGACTTTAGGTCTGGCACAATAATCGAAGCCGAAAGCTTCCCGGAGGCAAAAAAGCCAGCTTTCAAGCTATGGATCGATCTTGGTCCCGAATTGGGAATAAAGAAATCTAGCGCCCAAATCACCGATTTATATTCGCCTGAGTCCCTTACCGGCAGGCAAGTGGTGTGCGTTGTAAATTTTAAGCCTTGCCAAATCGTCAATTTTATTTCTGAAGTTTTAGTCACCGGATTTGCAGATACTACTACAAATGTTGTTTTAACTTCAATCGATAAAGAAGTTCCTAATGGATCACGACTTTTTTAAGCCTATGATTTTGTTCTCTTCGCTAGCAGAAATTTGTAACGGAAAAATTATTCAACTGGCTACCGATCGACCCATTCAAGATTTGTTTATTGATAGCCGTAAAGTGGTGCTTTCACCACACGCTTTATTTTTTGCGATAGCAGGAGAGCGACATGATGGGCATAATTATATTTCTGAATTATATGCGGCAGGCATACGCCAATTTGTTATCGAGAAAGAAGTTTCCATAAAGCAATTTTCGGAGGCAAATTTTCTGTTAGTAAAATCTTCAGTAAGTGCACTGCAAGCAGTGGCTGTATTTAATAGAACTTCATTCAAAATTCCGGTTATTGGTATTACGGGAAGCAATGGAAAGACAATAATCAAAGAATGGCTTTATCAACTGCTGATTCCCGATTTTAAAATTGTAAAAAACCCGGGTAGTTATAATTCACAACTTGGGGTGCCCCTTTCTGTATGGCGCATGCAATCGCATCATCAATTGGCAATGTTTGAGGCTGGCATTTCCCGCAAAGGCGAAATGGAAAATCTCAAAAAGATAATTGAGCCAACACTGGGTGTTTTTTCAAATATTGGAAGCGCTCATGACGAAGGCTTTTCAAATGAGCAAGAAAAGATCAATGAGAAATTGAAACTGTTTTCTTCCGCTGAAAAGTTAATTTATTGTCGAGATCACACAACGCTGCATGAAGAAATAAAAAAGACAACTCTTTCAACTCTTTCCTGGGGATTTAATGGCGGCTCAGATTACACTGTTCAACAAAGTAAAAATCAGGTTTTAATTAAATCCAAACAGGAAAAATTTGAACTGACCCTTCCTTTTGCTGACAAGGCTTCGGTTGAAAATTTATTGCATTGTGTTTTCATGATGCGACACTTAAATTATTCATCCTCTCTTATCCAGAAGCGCATTGAATTGCTTAAAGTTGTGCCCATGCGGCTTGAGTTAAAGCAAGGAATAAATAACTGCCAGATCATAGACGACAGTTATAATAACGACTTGGCCGGGCTACAGATTGGCATTGATTTTTTAAACAGTCTCCCCAACAAAAAGACACTCATCCTTTCTGATATTTTTCAGTCTGGGCTATCCGATCAAGCCCTTATTAATCGGGTTATTGATCTGATCTCGCAGTCTCCTATAAATCGATTCATTGGCATTGGTGCCGTGTTGTTTCATCATAAAAATGGGTTTGATCAATTGAATATTGAAACAAGTTTCTATGAAAATACAACTACTGCATTGCAACAAATAAATTGGAATGAATTCAATCGCGAAACCATTCTCATTAAAGGTGCACGCGTATTTCAGTTCGAAAAAATAGTGGCTCTGCTACAGCGGAAGATTCATGGAACACGGATGGAAATTGATTTGAACAAAATGGTTCATAATCTTAATTTCTTTAAATCTAGACTAAGCCCCGGTGTTAAATTGATGGTGATGGTGAAGGCGTTTGCCTATGGAAGTGGAAGTGAAGAGGTGGCTAGTCTGTTGCAATACCATCGTGTCGATTACTTAGGAGTTGCCTATGCTGATGAGGGTGTGGAGCTGAGGAAAAGTCAGATCACCGTTCCCATAATGGTGATGAATGCTACCGAAGAAAGTTTCCCAGCTATTATATCGCATGCGCTCGAGCCTGTAATTTATAGTGTTGACATTCTAAAATCGTTGGCCACTTTTTTAGATGGACTTGCTAGCACCGTTCATTTAGAAATAGAAACTGGCATGCATAGGCTCGGTCTTGAAGAACAAAATTTAGATGAAGTAATCGCCATTCTAAAAGCAAATAAAAATATTATTATTGCCAGCGTGTTTTCACATCTGGCTGGGGCCGATGACCCGACTCACGATGAGTATTCGCATAACCAATTGCGTTTATTTGAATCAGCTTATAAGAAGATTACTGATGCTTTAAGCATTATGCCCATCCGGCACATCTTAAATTCGCCAGGCGTACTGCGTTTGAAAGAATTCCAGTTAGACATGGTTCGATTGGGAATAGGATTGTATGGCGTAAATCCAACTTTACAGTCCTTTGATCAACTACAACCAGTTGCAACATTGAAAACCATTGTCTCCCAAATAAAAAAAATTAGCAAAGGAGAATCGGTAGGTTATGGTCGATGGGGTAGAGCAGAAAAAGAAATGACACTGGCAACAATTGCAATTGGCTATGCCGATGGATTTAGCCGCGCTTTTAGTAGAGGTGCCGGTTCGGTTCTTATCAATGGACAACTATCAAAGGTGTTTGGAAATGTATGCATGGACATGACGATGATTGATGTTACAGGTGTTGATGTGAAAGAGGGCGAAGAAGTAATTATTTTTGGGGATGGTTTACCAATTCAGAATGTTGCAGCAAGTATTAATACAATTCCTTACGAAATACTAACCAATACAAGTGAGCGTGTGAAGCGTGTCTTCTTTGCGGACAGCTTTTAATCCAGCGAATTAATGGTTACCCAATAGCGATAGCCCACCAAGGCCTGGTCGAATTTAGATAACCTGGTAATATCCTTTTGACTAAACCGAGGCATCACAACCTTGTTAAGCTTTGCCAGTACTTTGAAGACGGATTTTTTCATAGTTGAATTTAAATCTTCAGGGTAATTAACCACATCCTAAATTCTTTTTCAAGTCCCGCTGTGGCAGTCCTCCAAAATCAAAACGATCCTCCAACTCTGATTTATCTTTTGGTACAATTGTCTTCGCTGCTTTCTTAGCCTTATTCGGTTTCTCCACTTTCTTTTTCATACCTGAATATAATCATTGTTTCGCATACCCTCTAAACCTATATTCGCGTTGTTTAAAATGAATCTAAATAAGGTGGAGGCAATAAGAAGCTTAGCAACGATGAAACCAGGTGAAACTGGAGTGATTTCAGGCTTTTCAGACGAATTGCTGTCCGCGAAGTTGTTGGAAATGGGTTTCCTCCCTGGTACTGCCGTTCGTTTTAATTTTACAGCACCTTTTGGTGATCCAATTTGTGTTAGCGTATCGGGGTATGATCTTTCCTTACGCTTGGAGGAAGCCTCCACGATAGTAATCCTGAGTTGAGAATTAATGGCTGACGGAACAAGAAAAAAAATTGCCTTAGCGGGGAAACCAAATTCCGGAAAATCCTCCTTGTTCAATGCACTTACGGGTTTAAATCAGAAAATCGGAAACTTCCCAGGCATTACTGTAGATAAACGAACTGGAATAACCTCGCTAAGCAATTACCAGCAGGCAGAAATTATTGATTTGCCCGGTATTTATAGTTTGTATCCGCGCACACTGGATGAAAAAATTGTAGCCGAAATTTTTGCAGATAAAAAAGGAACAAATTATCCCGATTGTGTCGTGCTAGTTGCCGATGCTACCAATCTGAAAAATTGCATGTTATTACTAACACAATTGATGGACTTAAAACTTCCAGTTGTGCTTGCCTTGAACATGATGGATCTAGCGGCAAAATCTGGCCAGAGCATAGACGTTCAAGAACTTTCAGCTTCATTGGATTTACCTGTTGTAATGATTAATGCGCGCAATGGTCATGGTATTCAGGAATTAAAAAAAGTACTCACTGAAGAAATAGAGCCTTCCCGAAAATCAGTATTTCAAATTGGTGATGAGATCAAACCATTAGTAAAAAGAATAAAAGAGAAATTCAATCTCGCGACTGATTACGAAGCTTATCACTTTCTACAACAAACGGATAATCTTGTTTTTCTAAGTAAAGAAGAACGCGACTTTATTACTGAACAATCTAAAGCCGAAAAATTTTTTCAACACAAATATCAAGGCGCAGAAACGATTATGCGTTATGGATTTATTCAGGATCTGCTCAACAAAGTAATTCTAAAAACATCCGATCCCGAATGGAAAAAGTTTTCCTACCGCATTGATAAAGTTCTTACTCACAAAGTATGGGGTTACCTGATTTTCTTTGCCGTACTTTTTTTGATATTCCAATCTATATTTGCCTGGGCGCAACTGCCTATGGATTTCATTGATTCAACATTTGCCAAGCTTAGTAATGTGCTGGATGATTTTTTCCCCGATGGACCATTGTTTGATTTGATTACGCAAGGGGTTATCCCTGGCATTGGAGGTATTTTGATTTTTGTTCCTCAAATAGCAATTCTTTTTGCGTGCATTTCCATTCTGGAAGAAAGTGGCTACATGGCGCGCGTGGTATTTCTTATGGATAAAGTAATGCGCAAGTTTGGTTTGAATGGGAAAAGCGTAGTGCCTCTTATTTCAGGACTTGCGTGCGCGATACCGGCCATTATGGCAACCCGAACAATAGAAAACTGGAAGGACAGACTCATCACTATTTTTGTTACTCCTTTCATGAGTTGCTCAGCCCGATTGCCGGTGTTTACTATTCTAGTTGCACTCATTATTCCTGAGGATAGGCTTTTTGGATTTTTCAATTATCAAGGCTTGGTATTAATGGGTTTATATCTGCTTGGCTTCTTTGCAGCAATTCTTTCAGCATTTGTGATGAAGTTTTTTATCAGGACGAGCGAGAAAAGCTATTTGATCATGGAAATGCCTACGTACCGAAAACCTAAGTGGGCCAATGTTGGATATACTATTGTGGAGAAGACAAAAGCGTTTGTGTTTGAAGCGGGCAAAGTTATTTTGGCTATTTCTGTGATCCTGTGGGTGCTTGCAAGTTACGGGCCAGGCGATCGAATGAAACAAGCCGAAGAAGCCGTGGCAGCCCAAACCGTTGATCAACAACTAAGCGAACAAGAATTAGAAGCATTTGTCTCCTCTTATAAATTAGAGCATTCCTATGCGGGCATCATTGGTAAAACTCTTGAGCCTGTAATAAAACCACTTGGGTACGATTGGAAAATTGGAATTGCACTGGTAACATCTTTCGCAGCCCGAGAGGTTTTTGTCAGCACCATTGCTACCATCTATAGTTTAGGCGGCACGGATGATGAGCAAACTATTAAAGGACGGCTGAAGTCCGAGATAAATCCTGAGACGGGTGGTCCTCGCTATACACCAGCGGTTGGCATGTCGTTACTTGTGTTTTATACGCTTGCCATGCAATGCATGAGTACACTCGCTATCGTAAAGCGGGAAACGAAAGGCTGGAAGTGGCCATTAATTCAACTTGCCTACATGACTGCGCTTGCTTATCTATCTGCCTTTGTTGTTTTTCAAAGCATGTCCTAACCTTACAAGTTTCTTTCACGAGCATCAATTCATTGTAAAACTCGCTATATTTAGCTCCATATTTCTTTTACATGGATTCTACCAAAAATTCGCAACTGGGCTTACTACACCTCGCCCACATTCTAATTAGTGCTGATGGTGTAATTGATCAAAAGGAATATGAATTGCTGGCAAAAATAAAGACGAAGGACTCAATTCCAGATGACATCTTTTCTTCTTTTGAAGAAAGCGTTAGAGGTAAAAAAGAAAAGGAGATTTACACTGAAGGAATTGAACTAATAAATTCTTGCACTGAAGAGCAGAAGCTAAATGCGTTTGTTCACATGTATAAAATGGCCGAGGCTGACGGCCGGGTTCACGCCAAGGAAGTAAGATTGCTGCTCTACACAATCAAAAATTCGGGCATCGAATTCAACGATGTAGTTGCCCGTGCCAAATCAATATCCGATTATTAATCACAAAGAAGTATTTTTGTGATTGGGATACATTTTAATGGCAAAAAAATTTTACCAAGATTATAGAGTGGGAATTTTAGGTGGCGGCCAGTTAGGCCGCATGCTTATTCAATCGGGCATTGATTTAAATCTCAACTTTCAAATACTTGACCCCGATCCTCAAGCGCCTTGCTCGCACCTTGCAGCCTTCACGTGTGGTAAGTTAACTGACTACCAAACTGTTTTAAATTTTGGTCAATCGTGCGACTTAATTACTATTGAAATTGAAAATGTAAACACTCGGGCACTTGCTGATTTAGTTAAAGCAGGGAAAAAAGTTTTTCCTCAACCGCACATCATAGAACTCATTCAAGACAAACGGAAGCAAAAGAAATTTTTTGTTGCCCACCAAATTCCCACCGCTGAATTCGTATTAGTTGAAAATAAAACCGATGTAGCAAGTTGTGAAAGTTTTCTCCCGGCTGTAAACAAATTAGGTAGGGAAGGGTATGATGGTCGGGGCGTGCAGATACTTCGAACGCACAACGATCTTTCAAAAGCTTTTGATGCTCCGGGCATACTCGAAAAATTAATCAATTTTGAAAAAGAGATTGCCGTAACAGTTAGCCGCAACGAGCGGGGCGAAGTTTCTTCTTATCCAGCCGTTGAGATGGTTTTTCATCCCGAGGCCAACGTAGTCGAATATCTTTTTTCGCCAGCGACACTTGACCCTACAGTGATGACGAAAGCTGATTATATAGCGCGACAAATAATTGAAAAACTTCAGATGGTTGGGCTGTTAGCGGTAGAAATGTTTGTTACTTCGGATGGGCTTGTTTTAGTAAATGAAATAGCTCCGCGACCGCATAATAGTGGTCATCAAACCATTGAAGGCAATGTTACTTCGCAATACGAACAGCACCTACGAGCAATTTTAGATTTATCGCCAGGCGAAACTTCCATACAAAGTCCAAGTGCTATGATTAATTTATTAGGAGAAGTCGGTTTTACTGGTATGGCCAGATATGAAGGCCTTGAAGAGGTCATGGAAATTGCCGGTGCACATGTTCACTTATATGGCAAAAAGTTAACCAAGCCATTTCGCAAAATGGGTCATGTTACTGTTGTAGATTCGGATCTCGATAATTTGAAAAAGAAAGTCAACTATGTAAAAAATACACTAAAAGTAAAGGCATGAGCAAACCGTTAATTGGTATTATAATGGGAAGCCAATCCGATTTAAAAATTATGCGGGAGGCAGCTGAGATTTTGGAGGAACTAGGTATTCCGTTTGAACTGACGGTCGTTTCCGCACACCGTACGCCTCAACGCATGGCTGATTATGCATCCTCAGCCCGTTCACGTGGACTGAGAGTAATTATTGCTGGCGCTGGGGGTGCCGCGCACCTTCCGGGCATGGTTGCTTCCTTTACTTCATTGCCAGTTATAGGGGTTCCCATTAAGTCCTCAAATTCAATCGATGGATGGGACTCTGTACTATCAATTCTGCAAATGCCATCAGGTGTGCCCGTGGCCACGGTAGCTTTAAATGGTGCAAAGAATGCAGGCATTCTTGGTGCGCAAATTTTAGGTTCTGAAAATAAGAGTATTGCAAAAAAGCTGGACGCTTTTAAAAAAGAATTGCAAAAAAAGGTCGAGGAATCTTCAATATCCATTGAAAAGAAAGGCTGGAAGAATAGTGATTAGCATGGCTAGTTAAAAAAAAGTGTTAACTTTCTTTCATTTATTAACTCGTAAACACAATGAATCCGGGAGAAACAGGATGGCTAAAAGAATACCTTGACTTTCGTAAGGAGTTACTGAGTGACCTTACGGACGAGAGTAGACAAGCAAATCATCCTGAGCATTCTTTATATCGTATTATTCAGCCCTCGGGCCTTATGTATGGCCAACCTGTGGGGGTTAATGAACTACCCAATGCAAATTTTTGGGCTGAAAAGGATAGGATGAAAATATTGCTAGCTGAGAGTCTCATTAGCAGTTCTCTTCTGTTTCACAATAAACCAATAAGGAATTCAGAGGAACTTTCGAAAGTGATAATAAAAACACTGGAGAACATCGGAAATTTCTACAATACTATTTTCCCTGAGTTAGCAACACCGCTTAAAACATTATTCGGCCGAAGAAAAACACCCCTTGAACTGGCTGAAAAAATTCTGGACAAACGTATTGATCGCACCGCTGAATTCGATACTAATTTCTGGGTTCAATTTTTTCATAATAGCTTACTCTTTTTAGACATCTTTATTTTTGGTCAATGGATTCACACCAATGCAGATCGAATCGTTTCCGACTTTTTCAAATACGAAAGGGAAGAGCTTCGCTTTTCCGTTGTAAAAGTAATCGCCTGTGCCGCTCATTCAAATTCGAAAATTGAACCTGAAGAGCGCAGGCTGTTAGAATTCTTTTTACAAAGCACAGATCTACCTCTTGATAAAAAGCGGGAGGCAAAGAAAATATTTAATGAAGGTATCCGCCTGGAAGAAATTAATTTACCCACAAATAATTCATGGATTCTAAAAAAGTATTTTTTAGAAATTGCCATTCTTACCATCTGGGCTGATAAGCGGGTTGAAGATTCGGAGTTAAGTTTTCTTAAAGATCTGTGCAAATATCTTGGATTCACAGAAGATGATCTTGAAATAAGTTTACTCGCCATTGAAGGGTTTGTGCTTGAATACTGGGATAAATTGAATTACCTACAAAATAAACAGGACTTTAAACAGGTAAGTGAGCAATATATTGGGCGCATGAGCAAAGCCGCTGTCGCCCACAAAAATCGACTACTTCGAAGTGTTCAGGAAAGCAAAGAGCTTATGGAGTTGTTAGGAAGAGCTCGCATTATGGAGTTGCCGGAAGATGATGCAGTACGGATGCAGCAGCTGTTGATTATGGTTATAAAGACTATCCCCACATTTTCAATTATTTCACTACCGCAGCAATTCCTCACACTGCCAATCTTAATGAAAATTTTACCTGCTAACTTCTTTGCGGAAGTTGCTTAGCCCGAGTGGTTAATTATTCCTCTAATTTGTCTTCTCCTTTTCTTGGAATTAGAACAGAGAATACAATTGAAAGTGTAAGGGTAACAAGAATTACGATAAAGGAGATTGTTGGCGGCATGTCTGTCAACACCTCTGGAATGAAGTCAACCCCGCGGCCCATTTCCAGAAGCATCTTAGCGCCAATAAAGAAAAGGATAATGGATAACCCCTTTTGCAGCAAGTAAAACTTATCGATAATGCCCGATAGCAGGAAGAACATTGCCCGCAAGCCCATCACTGCAAAAATATTGGATGTGTAAATAATAAATTCATTAGTAGTAATTGCAAACGCTGCGGGAATCGAATCCACGGCAAAAATTAAATCAGTGGTTTCGATCAAAATAATAACCAGAAAGAGTGGGGTGAACATCAGTTTGCCATCTACACGAACCATAAACTTGCCTCCCATTTCGTCTTGGGTAATTGGCAAGTATTTTCTACAGAACTTCAGAATAGGGTTTTTCTCAGGATCAATTTTCTCGTCACTATCCTCAAAATAAATTTTAATTCCAGAGTAGATCAGAAACACTCCGAAGATGTAAAGGATCCAATGAAACTCTTGAATTAGGATGGCTCCAACAAAAATGAAAACCCCTCTAAAAAATACCGCTCCTAAAATTCCCCAAAAAAGTATTTTATGAAAGTACTCTTCCTTCACTTTGAAGAATTTCAAAATGAGAAGAATGACAAATATGTTATCTACAGAAAGCGCATATTCTGTCAGGTACGCTGAGAAGTATTCTAGTGCGCCATCAGCGCCACCACTTTCCTTATCAAAAGCATAAATTAAGAAGCCAAAAACAGTGCTTACAAATACCCAAAAAATAGATTGGTATAGCGCAGATTTAGTTGAGATTTTGTGTGCGCTCTTGTTAAAAATGCCAAGATCAATCAAAAGAAAGACCACGATGATAGTTCCAAAAACACCAAAAAGGAACGTCTCATCACTGAGCTCAAGACCAAACAACGAGAATGCCAACATATGCTTTTCCTAGGTTTCTTGGGGTGAAAAGAGCTCGACTATTGGCGATTTTCTATCCATTAGTCAACACTCATAAGGGCCGAAGCTACAAAATTATTTTATTTCAGTATCAATGCTTCAGATTAATGCAAAGTCTTATAAAAAAGAAACCTATTTGCAGAAACATTATTCGCTTTTAAAACTCTTTAGTGTCCTCAAATTGAAGCTTGAGTAAGTTGTTATAAAGTCCATCATGTAGCTGTATGAGATCATCATGCGACCCCGATTCAGCTATTTGCCCATCCTTGATTACCAAAATGCGGTCTACTTTTCGAATGGTGCTGAGGCGATGAGCGATCACCACGGTGGTTCTGTTTTCCATCAATTTTTCGAGGGCTTCCTGTACCAGCTTTTCGGAAAGGGCATCCAACGAGCTGGTGGCTTCATCCAGAATCAAAATAGCTGGGTTTTTCAAAATAGCGCGAGCGATAGCTATACGCTGTCGCTGTCCTCCTGAAAGTTTTACACCCCGGTCGCCAACTAGAGTTTCCATTTTTTCTGGAAAGCTCTCTATGAACTCTAGTGCGTTAGCTTTTTTCGCGGCATCAATAATTTCTTCAACGGAAGCCCCAGGCCTTCCATAAGAAATATTCTCGCGAATGGTGCCCCCAAATAAAATGACCTCCTGAGGCACAATCCCGAAGTTCCTCCGGTAATCTGAAAGATTGTATGATTGGTTATGATTCCGATCTACCAAAATATCACCCGAAATAACCGGATAAAAACGCATCAGTAAATTAATAATGGTTGACTTACCTGAGCCACTTGGTCCAACCAAAGCAATTTTTTCACCCGGTAGGATTTTAAAACTAATATCCCTCAAGACTTCAACATCCTGGCGAGTTGGATATGAAAAAGAAACATGCTTGAACTCGATATTACCAGCAAATTTAATTGACCCCGAGGATTCTGTCTGTTCATCTGATTGATTCAAGATTTCCAAAATTCGTTCCGATGCTCCGATTGATCGTTGTATCTGGCTATAAATATCGCCAAGGCCAGCAATCGACCCTCCAATGAAGGCGGTGTAGATAACAAACGAAAACAGTTCACCAACTTCTGCTTCTTTCGATTGAACCAAATACGCCCCATACCAACTTACTGCTACGATACCGCCAAACAAAGCAACAATGGTAAACGAAATAAACACCCCCCTATAGCGTGATGCGTAGATAGCCGTCTTTACAACCTCATTTAATGATTTTTTATAGCGCAACACTTCGAATAGTTCATTTGTGAATGATTTAACTACAGCAATGGATTGCAACGTCTCTTCAACAATCACATTCGAGCTAGCCAATTGATCTTGCGTTTTTTTCGAAAGCTTTCGAATAAATTTTCCAAAGAACAACGCTGCCAAAACCAAGATGGGAAAGGTGAGCAACATGAAAATTGTGAGTTTTGGATATAGAAAAAAAATAACTGGAATGCCGATTGCCAAAATCAAAACCTGTCTTAACAGTTCTGCCAGTGTAAATGTAAATGTGTCGTATAGTGTACCAACATCTGATGTAATCCTGCTAATAAGCTCACCTACCCGCCTGTCGTCATAAAATGAAAGTGGAAGCCAAACAATTTTTGCATAAATGTGTTCGCGAAGATCAGCCACGGTGCGCTCACTGACATAGGTAAACGTATAAACCCGAATGAACGAGAAAATTCCTTGGATTACTAATATACCAATGAGTACTAAAGCTATCTGATTAATACTAGTGAATATAAAATCAGTTTTACCCTGTGCAACATCCAGCAGCTTGCCTGCAAAGTAAGGGAACGCCAGCAGCGTGCCACTAGATAACCCCAATGCAAAAAGCCCCAAAATAAACATGCCCCGATGTGGCAACACAAATCGAAAAATGCCAATGAGTTTTCTCAGTCCCGATTTGTTTAACGGTCGTTTTTCTCCCTCTTCCAAAACCTTTCTCTTAGCCATTATTTAAAACTAGACGGGGTCAAAATAAATTATTGAAAAGAAAATGTTCCATGGATACTAAATAACACTGAATCGCTCAAGATCATTTTTTGTCCTCCTGTCAATTTATACTTACTAAGCAAAAGTTTGTTAGAAACTTTATCAAATTCTAATACCATTTGCCGTTCGGTGGCGTACAGCGAGTTTACTTCGCGAAAAGCTGCTTCGATTTTTCTTATCTCTTTAAAATCATTTTGATAATAGAAGGTAACAAAAGGAACCGGTGCAGTGACTTTCACTCTATACCGTCTTATTATTAAATTACTTTGACTGTCTTTTTCTCCGTCAGAAATTTCATACGCATCATTATAAAGTGGTTTGTTTATTAAATCTAGCTGCCGGAACACATCAAGCTCTTGTGCAAGTAAAGTGCTATCCATAGCAAGTACCGACTGATCTGTTTTTCCACTTAGCAAAACAGATTTCGTTAGGGTAGCTTTAGCTTTCGTTAAAGCATCTACCTGTGTGTTGATCAAGCTATCAAAATCAAGGTACGGGCTATCTACCTGTTGGTTTTTTTTTACACAACCTCCTGCTAACAGTGCCCCGATGACCAAATAAAAATAGACTTTCATTACAACCAATCAATCAACACATTGCCAGTCATTTCTTTGGGAATAGGAATACCCATTAGAGATAATATGGTTGGAGCAAGATCCCCAAGTTTGCCATCTTTCAACGATCCCGTATACGAATCATCAACTAAAATGCAAGGAACTAAGTTGGTTGTGTGTGCCGTGTTAGGTGAGCCATCTTCATTAATCATCATATCAGCATTGCCATGGTCGGCAATTATAATGACAGCATAATCATTTTTTCTGGCTACCTCTGTTACCGCTTCATTACATTGATCAACGGTTTCAACAGCTTGAACAGCTGCCTCAAAAACACCAGTATGGCCAACCATATCTGGGTTTGCAAAATTCAAACAAATAAAGTCGGCTGACTTTTTTTCAAGCTCTGGAATAATTTTATCACGAATATCACGCGCACTCATCTCTGGTTGAAGATCGTAAGTTGCCACTCTCGAAGATGGGCACATTAAGCGGGATTCACCAGCAAACATTTCTTCACGGCCACCGGAAAAAAAGAAAGTAACATGGGGATACTTTTCTGTCTCAGCAATTCTGATTTGTTTTTTATTGGCCTTGGAAACAATCTCGCCCAGTGTATTTTCAAGATTATCTTTATCAAAGATTATGTTCACACCTTTAAAAGAATCATCGTAGTTTGTAAGAGTAACATAATACAGGTTGAGTTTATGCATGTTCTGCTCATGAAAGTCTTGCTGTGTGAGTACCATGGTAATCTCTCGCCCACGATCTGTGCGGAAGTTGAAACAAATAACAACATCACCTTCTTGAATTGTAGAGATAGGATTATTGGCGGAGTCAACGGCTACAATTGGCTTAACAAATTCGTCTGTAACACCAGCATCATAAGATTGTTGCACAGATTTTAAAATGTCTTTAGATTTTTCGCCAGTGCCATGCACCATCAAATCGTAAGCAAGTTTAACTCGCTCCCATCTTTTATCGCGATCCATTGCATAGTAGCGTCCTATTACGCTTGCTATTTGTCCAGTCGTTTTGGCAAGATGATTTCTCAAGTCGGTTAAATAACCAACCCCGCCTTTGGGATCGGTATCGCGGCCATCCATAAATGCGTGAACAAAAACTTTGTGAAGCGAATGGTTATTGGCAATTGTACAAAGACCTTTCAAATGATTGATGTGAGAATGCACACCTCCATCCGATAGCAGGCCTATAAAATGAACTGACTTATTGTTTAATTTGGCATACACCAGCGCATCAACCAAAACTTTATTGGTATCCAATTCTTTCTCTTCTACAGCTTTGTTTACACGCACTAAATCTTGATACACCACTCGCCCAGCTCCAATGTTCATGTGCCCTACTTCCGAGTTTCCCATTTGTCCTGCAGGCAAACCAACTGCCAAGCCGGATGCTTCCAGTTTACTGTGTGGGTATTTCTTGTAGAGAGAATTTATATAAGGAGTTTTTGCACTATCGATAGCCGAAACACTCTTGTTTTTGGCAATGCCCCAACCATCTAAAATCATCAACAACACTTTCTTACTCATATTAAAATCATTTGAATATTCAGAGTTCAAATATATGGGTGATTTATTGCAAATTCCGTTCTTTTAATAATAGTTGTTGGGGCTGCAGGCGAATCTGATTGTTTGAGATTACAATAGTGAATTACTAATTTTTGGTTCCCGTATTAATGGCATAATTTTGGCCTAACACTCAGCGCTATGAACAGTAAAAAATGGGTTTTTGCATTCTTTTTCGCCCTTGTATCCAGTTTAGTATTGGCCCAGGCCGATATTTTTGCGCCTATGAAGGATGCTTTGAAGGCAGGAAGCGCAAAAGAACTCGTAAAATATCTTAATCAATCTGTTGATATTAACTTGGAGGGGGAAGTTAACACTTATGGAAAAGCACAAGCTGAATTTGTGCTGCGAGACTTTTTTAAGAAGTATCCGGTTTCAGATTTCACTATTGAGCATACTGGTGCTTCAAAGAGTGGTTTGCAATACGCCATTGGAAATTACAAAAGCAATAAGGATCAATTCAATGTTCTCATTCGGGTTAAGCAAGCTGGCAATGTCTACCTCATTCACGAAATCAGTTTTGTGAAAGAGTAATGCAGCCGGCCTATCTCACTGATCAAGCTCTTAATGAATTTATACGACAGGCCTTAGCCGAAGATCTTGGTGAGGGGGATCATTCTACTCTAGGAGCTGTTTCTGCTTCCAAAATAAGCAAAGCAAATCTGCTTGTTAAAGACAATGGAATTTTGGCTGGCCTTACAGTGGCTCAGAAAATCTTTCACACTGTTGATCCTGACTTAATCTTAACGGTTTTTAAAAAAGAGGGGGATCCTGTTAAAAAGGGTGAAATTGCTTTTGAAGTTGAAGGCAAAGCCCAATCAATTTTAATGGCCGAGCGCCTTGTACTTAATTGCATGCAGCGCATGAGTGGTATTGCTACTTACACTCATCATTTATGCAAACTAATTGAAGGCACAAAAACCCGATTGAAGGACACGCGTAAAACCACTCCAAATTTTCGATTGATGGAAAAGTGGGCCGTGGCAATAGGGGGTGGGAAAAATCATCGGTACGCTCTTTACGACATGGTTATGCTGAAAGATAACCACATTGATATGGCTGGGGGTATTCAACTTGCTATTGGACGGGTTAAGAACTACCTGAAAGCGAAGAACAAAGACCTAAAGATTGAAATAGAAACCAGAACACTGGCCGAAGTAGAAGAAGTTTTGCGCGTTGGTGGTGTTGATATAATCATGCTGGATAACATGTCGTTGCCCGATATGAAAAAGGCTGTTGCTATGATTGATGGAAAGTATAAAACCGAAGCCAGTGGCGGTATTACTGAAACTACCTTACTGGAAGTTGCAAAATGTGGCGTTGATTACATCTCAGTGGGAGCGTTAACCCATTCCGTAAAAAGTTTAGATTTGAGTTTAAAAGTAATTTTAATCAAAAAGAAATAGATCTATTAATGTTCGCGGAGGTCAGTTTTCCAAAAAACTATACCGGAGAACCCCTGCCACAATTGGTGATTGAACAAATGTTGGAGAATGAGAACTGGGCACCTAATCATAAACAAACAGAACCCTGGCGGTTTACAGTCTTTAAAGGAAGTGGACTCACAACCTTGGCCGATTTTCAAAGTGAATGGTATAAGCAAGTGACTAAAGCCGATAACACATTTAGGGAAGACAAATCTTGTCACTAAAAACCAAGCCAAAGGAGCCTTCAAATATTATTGCTGTGGGAGTGAAGCGCGATGATGCAAAACGATTGAGTGAGTGGGAAGAACTGGGAGCCGTTTTCTGCGCGATACAAAATATGTATTTAACAGCCAATGCTTATGGCGTGGGATGCTATTTAAGTACGGGCGGGATTACTAATTTTGACGAAGCAAAAACTTTTTTTGGACTAGGCTCGGATGATACCCTACGTGGATTTATGCATTTGGGAATGCCAAAAGGGAATGTGCCGGATGGAAGAAGAAGACCGATTGCTAAGAAAGTAAAATGGGGTTTATAATCAGCACCTAACTAACAAACCGAATATGAAAACGAAATTAAATCTTAAAATTTTTGGAGCACTTTTAATTGTACTTTTCAGTGCGTTTGCATGCACGAATAATGAAAACACGGCCACGCGCACACCTACTTTTAAGCTCACTCCTACAGACAAATTTTTGTTTAAATCTTTTGTGGATTGCAACATGGCCGAAGTTTGGATAGCGGATACGTTTAGGATTTTTCCAGGTAAATATGGGGAGGATACACTGTGGGGTTACTCCGATAATTTGAGATTTGGTAATGGCGCTCATGCCGATGAAGCTTTTTCGCGCAAGTATGAAGAGTTGATTATGCCCAACATGCCTAAAAATGTAAAGCCTACTGAAGAAGGATTGCATGGGGCTGTATGGTTTGAAACAGTTTATCAGGATTCAAAAGATGCTTCCGGCAAAACGTTGTATGCGGTTTATCACAATGAAAACTATCCACAAAATTTTCCCTACAATGAACAAACTGGTCAGGGTTACATTTATAAGTACTGGCCACAAGGGCTAACTGGCACTACCTCAACAGCAGCCGTTTGTCGCATCGGCATTATGAAATCAACCAACGGGGGTTATAGTTGGGATAACCGCGGAATTTTTATTGAAGACCTGCAGCCTCGAATGATTTTAAAACCACATAACACGTCCAACACGTTTGCAGGTGGCGTGGGCGATCCATCGGCTGTAGCCAGCGGTGAGTATCTGTACTTATTTTATGGTGAGTATGGTTACCCGGGAGTTTATGATTCCGCGAGTTACGATCCCGCCAAGGAATGGAGTGGGCAGTGTATTAGTGTGGCTCGAATCAAATTGTCAGATTTAGATAATCCTGTTGGTAAAGCAAGACGATGGGATGGAGAAGGATTTAACGCATTGCCTGATGGCTTTGGTTCTCCGGTTGCTTCGTTGCAGATACCGATGGGCGAAGGCGGTGGTCCAGCCTCGGCACCCGACAAGAAATTTCATTGGGGCCCATCTGTCAGTTGGAATACCCACTTGAATTGCTGGGTTATGATGATGGGACGAGTGGAAAGCTCTTCGTGGGTAGGTAGTGCGATTTATATTTCGTTCAACTTCAATAAAGATTTAGGGGTGGGAGATAACGCCCAGCAGTGGACTAAACCCCAACAAGTTTTAGATAAGCCCGGCCACACCCTTTGGTACCCATCGCTTCAACCGATGAATACACCGGAAGACATCGAGAACAAATACACCTGTGTGCGCCTAGGCAAACGGGCACGATTATTTTTTAAAGATATGTTTACCAATGAGGCCGGATTTCAAAGTGAATATATGTCGGAATATATAATTGAGTTTGAAAAATAGAATATGGAAATCACAAAGGAAGATCTCCTCAGCGCGCAGGAACGAATTAAGTCTTATATCCATCACACCCCGGTAATGACTTGCCAGAGTATTGATGACGAAACGGGTTGTCAGGTATTTTTTAAATGCGAGAACTTTCAAAAAGTAGGCGCCTTTAAAGCTCGTGGTGCCATGAATGCGGCATTAAGTTTAACGCAAGATCAGTTAGCGAACGGATTGGCTACACACTCTTCAGGAAATCATGCGCAAGCATTAGCGCGCGCTGCAAAAATTTTAGGTGTGCGCGCATATATTGTAATGCCACGAACGGCACCTGAAATAAAAAAACGTGGCGTACGCGGGTATGGTGGCGAAATTTTTGAGTGTGAACCAACACTGGCCGCACGTGAGTCAACTTTGGCTGAGGTAATTAAAAAAACCGGAGCAACTGAAATTCATCCTTTTAATAATTATGCTGTTATGGCGGGGCAGGCAACAGCAACCATGGAATTATTAGATGAAGTAAAAGAGTTAGATGTCATCATAGTACCCGTTGGGGGTGGGGGATTGTTAAGCGGAACCGCTTTGGCAGTAAAACATTTTTCGCCAACTACCAAAGTTATTGCAGGTGAACCTGCAGGCTCGGACGATGCATATCGTTCCATGCAAACAGGAAAAATTGAACCGGCACAATCGCAAACTATTGCCGATGGTTTACTTACAACATTAGGAGACAAAACGTTTCCAATCATTTATGAATTGGTGAGCGAAGTAATTACAGCAAATGATGAGCAAATAGTAGATGCCATGCGCCTGGTTTGGGAGCGCATGAAAATAATTATTGAGCCTTCGTGCGCAGTGCCGCTTGCATCCTTATTAAAAGAGAAGGAAAGATTTAAAGGCCAACAGGTTGGGATTATTCTTACCGGAGGCAATGTAGATTTAGAAAGGGCGTTTAAGTTGATGACAGATAAAACTTGAAACACATAGGTGTATAAGGAACAAAGGGTTGATGATTACTATGTTTTCTATATGCCTATGTGTTTAAATTTCTTTCGATAGTTCGTGAGTATCTAAATTCCTCGATTAACAATCAGAATCAACGATAACTTATTCAGGCATGGCTTTTGTTTTCGTACCTTGCTCATCATTAAAAATTATGTTATGAAGAAACAATTGCTACCCATACTCTTTTTATTACTCACTTCTCAACTGCTGAGTGCTCAGGTGATCGGCAAAATGTTTCCAGACATGGAAGCGGAGACGGTAGAAGACAAAAAAATAAATCTCCCCACCGATACAAAGGGGAAGTATACATTGCTCGGGCTGGCTTATTCAAAAAAATCAGAGGATGAACTCAATAGCTGGTTTAATCCGGTTTACAATAAATTTATCAGGAAAACAACCGGGTTATTAGCGGGTATGGGCTACGATGTGAATGTATATTTTGTCCCGATGTTCACGGGAGTGAATGCGGCAGCAACAGGTACTGCTAAAAAGAAGGCAATTAAAAATGTTGATCCACAATTACTTCCATACATATTATTTTATAAAGGCGAACTGAAAACCTATAAGCAGGAGTTGGATTTTGAAAAGAAGGATATTCCCTATTTTTTTGTGTTAGATAAAGAGGGCAAGATTGTATATGCCACATCAGGCAAATACACAGACGATAAGCTGGATGACCTCGAAGATTCTATTGAAGATTAATTTATTTACTGCAGAAATTGAAAGCCTTGCAAAGTTTAGTAAGGCTTTTTTGTTGAAGTACATTTTATGAATTACCTTCCCTAAAGTATTTTCATAATATGGACATTCTTGTTTTATTAGCCATTGCGCTTGCACCAGGATTTGCTATTGGCTTGTACATCTTATTCTCGGACCTATTTCGTATCTCATAAATGAACAAAACATTTTTGAAGAAATAACTAGTATGATTAGCAGCCAAGACGTTGGGCAACTCATGATTATTTATGGCATTGGCGCGGTGTGTATTTTCTTAGTGTTGATGTACCGTTATGCACTTCAAAAAGCGGAGAAACTTGATTTAAATGAGATCGAAGTCTTTGATACCAAAACAAGTATTCGAACTACTTTACTAATGGTGATCGTTCCTGCAATTTCCGTTCTTCTTGCATTGATTTTTATTAACAGCTGGCTGGCGGGGCCCATTTCAGGTTGTGCCTATTTTCTATACACACCAATCATGATCCTTCATGGAAAAAATGTTGATCGGAAAAGGAAACAGTTACTTCAGTCTATCAGTTGATAATCCTTTACTCTAGAAAATTGGCGTGCTAACAAGTGCATAAAGAATCAAGCGACTAATCTAAAACCCATCATCCTCTTCATCTTTCTTCTTCTCTTTCTTTTTAGCAGCGGAGCCACCACTTGCGAGATCATAGGGAGCTTCCAGCCCATTGTAGATTTGACGGAAGCGATTGATAAAGGCCAACGCTTCTTCAGTAGAGCCAGGAATGAAAACTAATTCACCTACCTTGGCTTTGCTTGCATTGGTTTTTTTAATGACCAAGTCGTTTAAAGTTTCTAATGAGGAGTGTATCAGCAGACGGTTGTCTTCCATTCCAAAATAGAACCACGAATCAGGCGAGGCTTTAATAAATAGATGAAAAACCGGAGCTCCGTCTTCGCTCTTTTTTATTTCCATAAAACCTTCAAAGGCTCCATTGATATCGTAACGCCCCATGTGGCTGACGCCAATGGTTCCCTGACTATAAAATGATTTATATT
>Ga0335394_10000410_pt1 | contig 45205 bp, 38 predicted proteins | sample MAT03_FD_205741 | JGI IMG/M metagenome (GOLD analysis project Ga0335394, IMG submission 205741) | Freshwater microbial communities from Lake Fryxell liftoff mats and glacier meltwater in Antarctica - MAT-03 (spades assembly) (version 2) ... | reverse complement strand
TCGGCTGTGGGCGTGGCTGCGCCAGCTGCGGGCCAGCCGCACGGAGTCGCCGCGCCGCTCGACCAGCATCGCGGCCGGGCTCGAGTTCTGCCGGCGCGTGCTGCCGCGCCGCGCCGTCGTGTTCCTGGTCTCCGACTTTCTCGACGAGGGCTACCTCGAGGTGCTGCGCCACGCCAACCGCAAGCACGACGTGATCGCCGCGCTGGTCAGCGACCCTCGCGAGCACGCGTTCGTGCCGGCCGGGTTGCTCACGCTCGAGGACGCCGAGACCGGCGCGCTGCGGCTGGTCGACACCCGCTCCGACAGCTACCGCGCCGAGGTCGCGCGCGAGGCGGCGGCGCGGCTGGCCCGCATCACCGACGGCCTGCGGACCAGCGGCGTCGATCTGCTGCGCCTCGACGCCAGCCGTCCCGTCGTCGATCCGCTCCTGCGGTTCTTCCACGAGCGCCAGCGGAGGTCGCGCCGATGAAGCGCCTCGCCGTTCCGACGCTGCTCGCCGTCGCGCTGGCCGCGTGCGGGGGTCGCGAGCCCGCCGCCCAGGACGCGCCGCCGCGTCCCACCCCCGAGGCGATCACCAAGATCACCGAGAACGGCCCGGTGAAGGCGACCGTGAAGGTGTGGCCGCCGACGCCGTCGCTCGGCGATCCGCTGCACCTCGAGCTGACGATCGAGTCGGCGCCCGGCGTGACCGTCGCCGCGCCCTTCGAGGACGAGGGCCTGGGTCGCTTCCACGCGATCGGCTGGAGCCACGACACCTCGCGGCGCGACGACGGCGGCGCGATCGAGGTGCAGCGTTACTCGCTCGAGGCGCCCGGCAGCGGCAAGCACCGCATCCCGCCGTTTCGGCTGTTGGTCACCGACGGGCGGCCCCGCACCGGCTCGGCGTCGACCGCGCCGGTGTCCGAGCTGCTCACCGACGAGATCCCGCTGACCGTCGCGCCGGTCGATCCGGCCCGGGCCGGTGAGGCGCTGGCACCGGCGCGCGGCGCCTTGCCGCTCCGCATCGGCGGCTGGCCGCGCTGGCTCATCGCCGTCGCGATCGCGCTGGGCCTGGCGATCCTCGCCGGCACCGCCTTGGTGATCCGCGCGCTGCGCCGGCGCGCGGTGGTGCGGGCGCGGGTCTCGGCCTACCAGCTGGCGGTGCGGCGGCTCACCGCCCTCGAGCGGGCCGGCGCGCCCGAGGCGGACGAGCTCGACCGCTGGTTCGTCGAGCTGTCGGCGATCGTCCGCAAGTACCTCGAGGACCGCTACCACGTCCGCGCGCCCGAGCTGACCACCGAGGAGTTCTTGCAGGTGGCGCGGCGCGCCGCCGGGCTCAGCGCCGAGCACCGCGAGCTGTTGAGCGCGTTCCTCGAGCGCTGCGATCGCGTGAAGTTCGCCGGCTATCGGCCCGACTCGACCGAGTCGCTCGCGACGCTCAAGGCCGCGCGCGCCTTCATCGAAGACACCCGCGCGCAGGAGGTGGCGGCGTGACCCTCTTCGGCGTCGAGCTGGCCCATCCGCTCTATCTGCTGGCCGCGCTGGCCGCGCTGCCCATCGTGCTGTGGTCGCAGCACGCCACCGGCCGCGTGCTGTTCTCGTCGGTGCGCTCGCTGCCCGCGGGCACCACCTGGCGCACCCAGCTGGCCTGGGTGCCCGACGCGCTGCTCGGGCTGGCCGCGCTCGCGCTCGCGGTCGCGCTGGCCGGGCCCCGCAAGGGCGACGACGACCACCGCATCCGCCGCGAGGGCATCGCGGTCATGATGGTCATCGACGCCTCGGGCTCGATGCAGGCGCTCGATCTGTCCGAGGGCGCGCGCGAGCAGACCCGCCTCGACGCGGTGAAGCGGGTCTTCGAGCAGTTCGTCCTCGGCGGCGACGGCCTGCGCGGTCGGCCCGACGACGCCATCGGCCTGGTCTCGTTCGCCCGCTACGCCGACACCCGCAGCCCGCTCACGCTCGACCACGCCAACCTCGCCACCGCCGCGCGCCAGGTCCAGATCGTCTCCGACCCCAAGGAGGACGGCACCGCGGTCGGCGATGGGCTCGCGCAGGCCGTCGAGCGGCTCCGCGCCGCTCGCCAGCCGAGCAAGGTCGCGATCGTGCTCACCGACGGCGTGTCCAACGCCGGCGAGATCTCGCCGATCGCCGCCGCCAACCTGGCCCGCGATGCCGGCGTGAAGGTCTACACGATCGGCGCCGGCACCAACGGTCGCGCCCCGATCCGCGTGCCCGACGCCTTCGGCAACACCCAGCTGGTCACGGTGCCGGTCCAGATCGACGAGGCCACCCTCGGCGAGATGGCCAAGACCACCGGCGGGGCGTACTTCCGCGCCACCGACGCCGGCGGGCTGCGCAAGATCTACGGCGAGATCGATCGACTCACGCGGGTCGAGATCTCCGAGACCAAGTACGCCGACTATCGGCAGTTCTATGGCTACTTCGTCGTGCTCGCGATGCTGGCGATCGGCTTCGCGGTCACGCTGCGCTCGACGATCCTGCGGAGGCTCCCGTGATCCCGCAACTGCACTGGGTCCACCTGCCGGCCATCCACCTGACCTGGCTGGTGCTCGCGCTGGTCGGGCTGTGGATCGTCCTCGAGCTGCGCGGTCGTGACGCCCTCGAGCGCTTCCTGTCACCGGCGATGCAGCGCCGCCTGGTGGTGCGCCCCAGCACCGCGCGCTCGCTGGTGCGGGTCGCGTTGTGTGGCGTCGCGCTGCTGGCATGCGTCGGCGCGCTGATGCGTCCGCAGAGCGAAGGCCGCACCGACACCGTGACCAGCTCGGCCTTCGCCGCCGACGTGATGATCGTCCTCGACGTATCCAAGAGCATGCTCGCCGTCGACGTGAAGCCCAACCGGCTGGCCCACGCCAAGGCCGACATCGGCGAGCTGGTCCGGCAGCTGCCCGATCACCGGGTCGGCCTGGTGGTGTTCGCCGGGCGTGCGGTGTTGGCGTGCCCGCTCACCGCCGATCACACGTTCTTCAACCTGGTGCTGAGCGGCATCGACACCAGCAGCGTGTCGCGCGGCGGCACCCGGATCGGCGAGGCGCTGCGGGCCGCGACCCAGGGCTTCCCGCCCGGCCCCGGCGCCAAGCTGGTGGTGCTCATCACCGACGGTGAGGATCACGAGAGCTATCCGCTCGAGGCCGCCAAGGTCGCCAAGGGCGAGGGCGTGAAGATCATCGCGGTCGGCCTCGGCAGCGAGGAGGGCAGCCCGATCGAGCTGTTCGATCCCAAGACCAACGCCAAGACCCAGCTCATGTACGACGGCAAGCCGGTCATCTCGCGGCTCGACGGTGAGACCCTGCGCCAGATGACCGCGGACACCGGCGGCGCCTACGTGCCGGCCGGGACGTCGGCGCTCGATCTCAAGTCGATCGTCGCGCAGAACGTGACGCCGATCTTGCGGGCCGAACGCGATCGCACCGCGCGCCAGATCCCGGCCGAGCGGTTCGCGCTGTTCGTGGCGATCGCGCTGTTGGCGCTGGGCGCCGCGGTCGCGATCGGCGCGCGGGCCGGGAGGCCGCTGTGAAGGCGCTGGTCGTCCTCGCGATGATCGCGGCGCTGGGCTGCGGCGACAGCCGCGCGCGGGCCGCTCGCGAGCAGTACAACACCGGCGTCGCGCTCCTCGCCGACGGCAAGCTCGACGAGGCCGAGACCGCGCTCCTCGCGGCCCGCGACCAGGCCGGCTTCGACGACGAGGTCCGCTTCCGCGCCGCCTTCGACCTGGCGTCGGTGTCGATCGCGCGCGCCGAGGCGGCGGCCGGTGGCCAGCCGCCCGACCCGGCCAAGGCCATCGCCGCGTACCGCCAGGCCCGCACCTGGCTGTCGGACGCGGTGCGCCGCCATCCCAAGGACGTCGACGCCCGCGCCAACCTCGAGCGCGTCGAGGCCCGCATCCTCGCGCTCGTCGATGAGGCGGCCCGAGGCGACGACAGCCTCGACAAGCGGCTCGATCGCGCGATCGCGACCGAGCGCGGGCTGCGCGACGCCGCGCGCGCGCTGTGGGCCGACCAGGCCGCGGCCGGCGGTGATCCCCTCGCCGGCAAGGACGCCTTCGAGGCGGCGGCGACCCAGCAGCGCACGCTCGGCGCTGAGACCGGCGCGATCGCCGACCTCGCCGGCGACGAGATCACGGCGATCGGCGGCAAGAAGGAAGCCGAGCGCACCGACGAGGAGAAGGTGCGCTTGGTCCAGCTTCAGAACGTCGACCTGTACATCGAGGACGCCCGCAAGGAGATGACCGACGCCCGGCGCAACCTGCACGAGCTGCAGGGCGAGCTGGCCCACCAGCGCACCGCCGCCGCCCTCGAGTCGCTCAAGCGCGCGCGCGAGCAGCTCCTCGATCCGATCGCGGTGCTGCAGGGGGTCGCCGGCGACGAGGTCCAGCTCGGCGGTTACCTGGGCGCGCTCACCGAGCTCGCCAAGCCGGGTCAGGCCCGGACCGAGATCCCGGCCTGGCTCACCGCCAAGGAGCTGGGCGGCGAGCAGATCGATCTGCGGGCGCGGCTCGAAGAAGTGAAGGCGCGGCTCGAGGCCGCCCTACAGCCGCCGGAACCGCCGCAAGCCGGCGCCGAGCCCGATCCCAAGGCTGCCCAGGCCGAGCAGCTGCGCGCGCAGATCGCCGCCGCGATGCCGGCGATCGAGGAGGCCAGCACCGCGATGAAGCGGGCCAGCGACGCGCTGTCGGCCGAGGACGTGCCCGGTGGCACCGTCGCCGCTCACGACTCGGTGCTCGCGCTGGCCCGCGCCATCGAGCAGTTCCTCGCGCTGCGCCAGCTCATCGACGTCGCGCTCGCCGATCAGCACGGCGTGGTCGCGGCGATCACGCCGCCGGCTGCCGACGCGCCGCCCCCCGACGGCAAGGCGATGACGACCGCCGATCGCGCCAAGCTGGTCAGCGACGGCGTCGGCAAGAACCGCGCGCGCCTGGCTCGGATGCAGGCGATGATCGCCGACGAGCTGGCCAAGGCCACCGCCGCGCCCGCCGAGCCCGCGCCGCCCGCGCAGCCGGGCGCGCCCGATCCCGCGGCCGAGGCCGAGCAGGCCAAGCAGCTCTACGCCCAGGCCGAGGCGCTGCGGGTCGAGGCCGACGCCGCGCTGGTCGCGCTCGCCACCGTCGCGGCCGGCGGGAAGGGGCCGCCCGCCCTCGAGTCGGCCCAGCTGGCCCAGCGCAAGCTGGTCGAGATGCAGAAGCTGTTCTTCTCCGTCGTCGAGCACCTCAAGGAGCTCATTCGCCAGCAGGGCGAGACCCGCGACGACACCGCGACCGCGCAGGCCGAGGACGACGCCGGCCGAGCCCAGCGGCTGCCCGACCTGATCGGTCGCGAGGATGGCCACGCCCAGCTGGCCGAGGCGATCGCGTCGGCGCTCGCCGCCCAGGCCGACGCTGCTAACCAGCCGCAGGGCAACCCGCAGCCGGGCAACCCGCAGCCGGGCAACCCGCAGCCAGGCCAGCCCCAGCAAGGGGGCGGTCCTTCGCCGCAAGCGCTCGGTCAGGCCGCTGGCGAGGTGCGCAGCGGCCTCGCCTCGATGCAAGATGCGTCCACCACGTTGACCCAGGCGCGCGATCAGGCCCAGCAGATGAGCTACGACATCGGACCCGCCCTCGAGGCTCAGAAGACCGCGCTCGAGCATCTCGAGAACGCGCTGCGCTTGCTGACGCCGCCGCCCAAGCCGGACCCGCAGAAGCCAGATCAGCAGAAGCCAGATCAGCAGCAGCAAGATCAGCAGAAGCAGGACCAGCAGCAGCAACAGCAACAGCAGAGCGCCGACGAGCAGCTGCGCCAGGTCCGCGAGCGCGAGGCCCAGCGCGAGCGCGAGAAGCGCGAACGCGCCCCCGGCGGCAACGACCCGGTGGACAAGGACTGGTGATGCGCGCGCGCGTTGCGGTCGGGCTCGCGGTCGCCGTGATGTTGGGTGTCGTCGCGGGCAGCGTCGAGGCTCAAGACGCGCCGTCGGGGCGCTACCAGCTGGGCGGCAAGGCCTATGTCGGCGCGCCCTTCGTGCTGGCCCTCGTCGTGGACGGACTCGACCGAGATCCCACGCCGACGGTGTCGTCGCTGACCGTGCCCGGCCTGGCGATGGTCTCGGCCGGTTCGGATTTCGACGGCGGCATGCAGGTCACGGTCAACGGCCGCCGCATGCAGCAGGGCGGCGGCACCTGGGTCATCCAGTACCGGGTCACCGCCGACCGGGCCGGCACCTACCAGCTGCCGACGGTGACCGTCAGCCAGGGCAGCCAGCAGGCCACGGTCCGCGGCGCCAACCTCGAGGTCGTCGAGCTGGCCACGACGACCGACATGGTCATCGGCGTGAGCCTGCCCGACCGGCCGGTCTACGTCGGCGAGATATTTGCTGCCGAAATCGAATGGCTGCTGCGCAAGAACCCGTCCGACCAGCAGTTCGCGGTGCCGCTGCTCAACATGGATGCCGAGCTGTCGGTGTTGGCGTCGCCGCCCAGTAACCCGCGCCAGACCCTCGACTTCGCGACCGACAAGGGGCCGATCAAGCTCGGCTACGAGCAGGATCGCGTCAATCGCAATGGCCAGACCTACGATCGCCTGCGCTTCCCGATCCTGGTCACGGCGCGCAAGTCGGGCCCGATCGCGATCGGGGCCGCGCAGGTGGTGGCGTCGCTCGAGGTCGGCCAAGGCCGTGACGCTTTCGGCTTTCCGTCGGCGCGCAGCGAGCTGTTCCGATCGACCGATCAGGCCCGCACCCTCGACGTGCGCGCGGTGCCCGAGACCGACAAGCCGCCGAGCTTCGCTGGCGCGGTCGGCGCGTCGTTCTCGATCGCGGCGCGGGCGTCGCGCTCGGTCGTGCAGCTCGGCGAACCGCTCGATCTCGAGCTGACCGTGAAGAGCGACCACCGCCTCGACGCGATCGGCCTGCCGGCCCTCGACGGCCCCGGCGGCTTGCCCAAGGCCCGCTTCACGGTCGCCGGTGATCCGCCGGTCGGGCTGCTCAGCGACGACGGCCTCACCAAGACCTTCACCGCCGCGCTCCAGGTGACCAGCGCCGACACCACCGAGATCCCGGCGATCGCGTTTTCGTACTTCGACTCAGCCAAGGGCACGTACCAGACCATCCACACCGATCCGATCGCGCTGTCGGTCAAGGGCGGCTCGGTGGTCGGCGCGGCCCAGGTCGTCGGCAGCAAGCCCACCGGCGGCGCTCCGGCGGTCGGTGACGCGCCCGCGGTGTCGTTGGTCGGCGTCGATCTCGCGCTGTCGCCGCCCGGCGGTGGCGGCGGCGGCGTGCCGCGCGATCTGCTGTGGGCGATCGTCGCGTTGCTGTACCTGGTGCCGCTCAGCGTGCTCGGGGTGCGCCTCGCGCGCCGACGGAGCCAGGCTCGCCGCGCGGTCGCCGGCGAGGTGAAGGTCGCGCTCAAGTCGCTCGCGGCCGAGGTCGAGCGGGCCCGCACCATCACCGCCAAGGAGGCCGCGGTCGCGCTGCCCCGGGCCCTCGCCAGCGCCGCGCGCGCGCTCGGTCGCAGCCTCGACGCCAGCCTGGTCGCGCGCATCGAGAACGCCGGCTTCGCGCCCGGCGCCGGCGGCGATCCGCTGAGCGCCGAGCTGCGCGCCGAGCTGGCCAACGTCGTCGAGGACTGGACCCGCGAGGCGCGGCGCGGCGCCGGCAAGGCCGCCATCACCGCCGCGGTGATGCTGCTCGCCCTGGGGCTCCCGACGGTGGCGCGGGCCGACGAGTCGCTCGCGGTCGGACGCGGCGACTACCAGGCCGCCCTCGACGCCAGCGATCCCCAGGTGAAGCAGCGCAACTTCGCGGCGGCGGCCGCAGCCTTCACCCGGGCCGCGCGGACCACGCCGACCGCCGAGCTGTTCACCGACCTCGGCAACGCCGCGCTGGGCGCCGGCGATCTGGGCGGCGCGGTCCTGGCCTACCGACGCGCGCTCGCCGTCGACGGCAACGCCGCCCGCGCGCAGCGCAACCTGGGCTGGGTGCGCGGTCGGCTGCCCGCCGAGCTGCGACCGGCGTCGTCGAGCGCGACCGAGACGCTGTTCTTCTTCGCCAGCTGGTCGCGCGATCGCCGGCTCGTGGTCGGCGCGATCGGCTTCGCGATCATGCTGCTCGTGGTCACGCCGTGGGCCGGCCGCCGCCGTCGCGCCTTCACTCCCATGGCCGTCCTCGGCGGCCTGGTCTGGGTCGCCATGAGCGGGTCCCTCCTGTTCGAGGATCGTCACGACGACGACGCCGTCGTCATGCAGGCGATGGTGCTGCGCGTCGCCGACAGCGCCGGCGCCCCCGCCGCCCGCGCCACGCCGCTCCCCGCCGGGGCCGAAGTCACCATCAGCGAACGCCGCGGCGACTGGATCCGCATCCGGCTCGCCAACACCACCACCGGCTGGCTCCCCTCCGCCGCGCTCGAACGCGTCGGGGCCCGCTAAGGGCCCGCGAACGAACAAGTCGACCGTTCTCGCGGCCGATCCATCCCGGCTGGCTGCGTTGCCGGTTCCGGTCCTCGGGTCACATCCGTCGAGGATGCTCTCCTCGGGTCACATCCGTCGAGGATGCTCCCCTGCGGTCCTCACCGTCGCCTTGCCCTCCGGGCGCCTCGACCGCGATCATCGATCGACTTGTCCACTCGCGGGCCCTAAGCTCACCGGCCCGTTACCGCTGCGGCGCAAAGATCTTCGGTTCACGGGGACGAGCGTTGGTTCGCACGTACTCGCCCTTGCTCAGCTCGAGCGAATGCTCGCCGGGGACCACGACGCGATCCATCGCGGCGATGCCATCGCCGAACGACCTGAATTGCATGACGGCGATCACGATCCCGATCACGACCGGCACCGCCGTGACCGAAAACCAAGCACCGTGGAGCCGACCACCCGACAGCGAGTTTTGCGTAGCGCATGTATATCCTCGGGTTCGTGGCGTTCGGCGTCGGCGTCGCGCTCGCCGGGCTCACCGCGGTCGTCGACTACTTCCTGCGCCGCCGTCGGCGGTAGCCCGGAGGGAATCAGCGCCGGCCGAACAGGCGGCCGAGGAGGGTGGTGCGAGGACGGCGGCGGCGGAGCGCGGCGTGGGCGCCGTCGAGCGTCGGATCGAGGCGCGCGGCGCGGAGCCACTCGGTGCGCGCGAGGCGGTCGTCGCCGGCGTCGCTCGCCTCGTGGCCGCGGGCGAGGGCGAGCAGGGCCCGGTAGCGCGGCTCCCGCGGATTGTGGACCGCGAGCTGGTGCAAGGTCGAGCGCGCGTCGGTCCAGCGGCGGAGCTGCATCAGCCGCTGGGCGTGGCCGAACCGCTCGGCCTCGGCGGTCGCGGTGTCGTCGGGGGCCGAAGGGAAAGCCATGGCGTGAGGGTTAGCTCACTCCGGCTCCCGCACCGCATCGCCCGCGGATGCCGGCTCGGTGTCGGTGGGGCTGTCGTCCGGTAGCGGACCTCAGAGGCGGTAGTGCAGCTGCAAGAGGCCGTAGCCCGAGTTGTCCCCGCCGGAGCCAAAGGCGATCATCTGGAGGCGGCCCATGAGGATGAGCTCGAAGTGGGAGTGCGGGAACCAGTGGACGTTGACCTCGGCGGCGTCGCGGTCGAGCTCGGGGACGCGGACGTCCTGGTCGTAGTGGCCGAGGCTCACGTCGACGAAGACCGACTGCATCGGGAACCAGGTCGCGATGAGGTTGCCGACGAGCGCGTCGCGCTTGGCGTTGCCGGCCGGGCCAGCGTCGAGGCTCTCGTGGATCGCGGCTACCTCTGCCGAAATCAAAACTGACGGGCCGCCCAGCCACCACTTGCCGGTGACGCCGCCCTCGGTGCGCACGGTGTCGTCGGCGTAGGTGTAGCGAGCCTGGACCCCGACCGAGCGCTGGCCGAACCGCTTCTCGGCGTAGACCGCGGCGCCGTCGCCGTACTCGACGTTGGGGCGCAGCCGATCGTGGACGAAGCCGCTCAGGTGGATCTCGGCGTCGCCCGAGGTCCAGCCGACGCCGGCGCCGTAGACCTCGCTGAACAGCGGCGAGCCACCGAAGCGGCGGGTGTACGCGGTGTGCTCGGCGAGGCGCAGGCCGTACACCGGCGCGAAGCGACCGGCGCGCGCGAACCAGCCCTCGCCGGTGTCGTGCTGCTTCCACAAGACGTAGTGCTCGCGCGACATGAGCGCGGTCGCCGGCGAGCCGCCTTGCTTGGGCAACGTGAAGCCGCCGTCGACGACCAGCGTGAGCGCGCCCTTGGTGGCGGCCGCGCGCAGCTCGAGCTGCATCGGGAAGGCCGCACCCAGCCAGCCGCCGCCGCGGTTCGAGGCGCCGGCGGCACCGCGCACGTCGCCACCGACGTGGAGCCACCCGGGCAGCTCGACCGCGCCGTGGAGGAAGCGGGGATCGCCGCCCCACTTGGCGTCGTCCTCGGCGGTCATCTCGCCGTACTCGTTGAGCAGGCCGCCACCGTCGGGAGAGATGTGGCAGCTGCCGCAGGTCTGCTCGCGCGAGACCTGGAACTGTGGGTACGCGACGGCCGTGGTCGCGGTGCCGGCCAGCACCAGCACCGCGAGGAGCCCGGCCTTCACGGGCGCACCGCGCCGTCGATGATCCAGCGCTCGATCAGCGCGATGTCGGCCTCGGGCATCGGCGAGTCGACCGGCATGCGCTTGTCACCGGTGGTGGTGAGATAGAAGAGCAGCTCCGACTGGCCCGGCTCGCCCGGGTCACCGGGCAGCGGCTGCGGTGCCAGCGGCCGCGAGTCGAAGGCCTCCGACGCCGCCGCGACGGTGTCGAACGCGAGATCCTTGGTGCGCGTCATCGAGCTGTGGCAGGTCGCGGTGCCGCACGACGGCTTGAGCACCGTCGTCACGATGTACTCGAACGTGGCCGGGCGCTCGTCGGTAGTGTCGGCACAACCGATCGCGGCGCTGGTCGACAGCGCGGCGATCAGCACCAGGCGAAGGGAAGGCATAGGGGCGGGCTCCTGCAGATTGACAGCGCCACCGTCGGCCGGTACACCGGCCGCGTCAAGGAGTAGCTAGCGAACAGTTTGTTCAAACCACGAACGCGTATGGGTGACGGGAAGCCGGCGAGAATCCGGCACAGCCCCCGCTACTGTAACCGAGGACGAACGCGGCACTGCTAGCCACCGGGCAACCGGGAAGGCGCCGCCAGTAGGACGATTCGGGAGTCAGGAGACCGGCCTTGCGCACAACCTTCGGGGTGTGAGGACAGCGTCTGCGCTGCGCTTGCGCGCCCCGCGTCACGAGGGGTGACACATGCAGCGACTCGGTTCGATCTCGTCTTCGATCTTCATCGTGTGCGGCGCGTTGGGATGGGTGGGTTGCGGCGACAACCGCGCCAGCGACCTGCCCGACGCGGCGACGCCCGACGCGGCCACGCCCGACGCGGCGACGCCCGACGCCGCCCTGCCCGACGCCGCCCTGCCCGACGCCGCCACGCCCGACGCGGCCATGCCTGACGCCGCGATGCCCGACGCCGCCACGCCCGATGCGCCGGCCTCGCCGACCGCGTACGCGGTGGCTGGCGATTTCGCCGCGACCGGCATCTTCACGTCGATCGACGTCGCGGCTGCCACCGTGCAGCCCAACGCGCTGACCGGCGTCGCCGGCGGCGATCCGGTGCTCCGTCGGATCGGCGACGAGCTGTTCATCGTCAACCGCGACCAGGGCGACAGCGTCACCGTGCTGGGCGGCGCACCGCTCGCGGTCGTCGGGCAGTACGCCACCGGCGCCGGCTCGAACCCGCAGGACGTCGCGCAGGTCGGCACCAAGCTGTACCTGCCCGGGCTCGGCACCGCCGGCGTGGTCGTGATCGATCGCCGCGGCGGCGCACCGACGACGATCGCCATCCCCGGCGATCCCGACGATCGCCCCGACTGCGTGTCGGCGTTCGCGGTCGGCACCCAGGTGGTCGTCGCGTGCGGCCTGCTCGACGGCAGGTCGATGGCGCGCGGCAACGCGCAGATCTCGATCATCGACACCGCGACCGACACCGTCACCGCGTCGTTCACGCTGGCGTCGCCCAACCCGCAGGGCCAGCTCACCGAGACCCCGACCGCAAGTACGTTTGGCGGCGACCTGCTGATCGCGACGATGCCCGCGTTCAACGACTTCAGCGCGGGCTGTCTCGCCCGCGTGAGCCTGGGCACCACGCCCGCCGCCAACGGCTGCGTCGCGACCAACCTGGCGCTCGGCGGCAACGCCAACCATGTCAGCGTCGCACCCGACGGCGCCACGGCGTGGGTCGCGGTCACCGGCTACGCGCCCGACTACTCGAGCTCGTTCGGCCGGCTGCACTCGATCGATCTGGCCACCGGCGTCGTGAGCGCGGCGGTGAGCCCGACCACCCAGCAGGTCGACGACGTCACCGCGTGCCGCGACGGCTACGTCGTCACCAGCGACGGCAGGTTCGGCAGCTCGGGCGTGCGCATCTGGCATGACGGCGTCGAGACCACCACGGTCGCGCTCGCCATCGGCCGCGCTACCGGCTTCGGGAACAACCTCGCCTGTTTCTGACATGATGGCGCGATGCGCCTCGCCGCTGTGCTCTTGATCCTGGCCGTCGCATGCGGTACGTCGCGCGACGGCGCCGAGCAAAAGGCCCGCGCGGCCCGCGCGATGGCCGAGTCCGCCGAGCGCGAGGCCCGCGCGCTAGAGGCTCGCATCGCGGCCGAGGCCAAGGTCGAGTCGGCCCGCGCCCACGCCGAACACGTCGCGCGTCGGGCCCAGGCCGCGATCGGCAACCCCGACGCGGTAACGCTGGCGCGCGCCGCCAAGGCCGAGCTCGACAAGGTCTACAAGACCCAGTCGAGCTACGACCTCGACGTGACCACGCCGGCCGCGACCGCCAGCCACGCCGCCAAGCTCGCCGCGATGCCCCACGTCACCGTCGGCGGGCTGACCGTCGGCTACGAGGAAGTATCGGCGCTGTCGATCACCGGCACGTCGAGCTCACGCCACTTCCGCGCCACCTGGCGGCGCGGCGATCGCGACGTCATCGTCGGCTATCAGACCCAGGGCGCCTTCGATCTCGCCGCGTTCGCCGCGCTCTTGCAGAAGCTGGTGCCGGTGGTCGAGAAGGTCTTGTAGCCGGCTTTAGGGCCCGCGAACGAACAAGTCGACCGTTCTCGCGGCCGATCCATCCCGGCTGGCTGGGTTGCCGGTTCCGGTCCTCGGGTCACCTCCGTCGAGGATGCTCCCCTGCGGTCCTCACCGTCGCCTTGCCCTCCGGGCGCCTCGACCGCGATCATCGATCGACTTGTCCATTCGCGGGCCCTTAGGGAGGCCGACCTGACGAATCGGGGGGCATTGCCGGCCGGTCAGGCGTACAACAGATATCCCCCATGAGCTCCTTCGACCGCGATCGCTCCAGCTCGACCTCCCACGATGACACCGAGCTTGGCGGACCGTCGCCGGGCAAGCGCTCCCGGAGCGAGAGCTTACCGGTGCAGCGGCGCAGCGTTGCGGCGAGCGACGGCGCGGCGGCGCCGACGATGGTGTCGTCGGACGACGTGTTCGGCCTGCACCTCGATCCCGTCCAGCGGCAGGCCGATGGCGCCGCGCCCGAGGCGGCCCCAGCTGAAGGGGAGGGCGCCGTGCCCGAAGGGCCCAAGCAGCTCCTCAAGGCCAAGCCGCGCCAGAAGCCCGAAGGCGGCATCGTCGGTGACGATGTCGGCGGCGCAGCGGCGGTCGCTCCCGGAGCTGCCGCACCGGGAGCCGCTGCGCCCGGTGCCGCTGCGCCCGGAGCCGTGCAGCGCCGCGCCGATGGCGGCGCCGATGCCTCGTCGGTGCAGGCCGCCGCCGCCCAGGGCATCGCGGGCGCGTCGACGAGCATGCCGCACCAGGAGGCGATCCAGGCCGCGTTCGGCCACCACGACATCGGCTCGATCGCCGCCCACACCGACGGGGCCGCCGCATCGGCCAACCAGTCGATGCAGGCCGAGGCCTATGCGACGGGTTCCCACGTCGCGTTCGCGAGCTCGGCGCCGTCGCTCCACACCGCCGCGCACGAAGCCGCCCACGTCGTGCAGCAGCGCGCTGGCGTGCACCTCAAGGGTGGCGTCGGCGAGGTCGGCGACGGCTACGAGCGTCACGCCGACGCGGTCGCCGATCGGGTGGTCCAGGGCAAGAGCGCGGTGGATCTGCTCGACCAGTTCGCGTCGGGCAGCTCGAACCACGACGCGATCCAGCGGAAGGACGCCCCGGCGGCCCCCGCGTCCGGCAGTGAAGCCACCGCCGGTCCTGCCGCCACCAAGTCGCACTACGAGGTCGAGCTCAAGGCGTGGATCCCGCACGCCAAGGTCGTCGATCCCGAGGAGCCGGTCCGAGCCAGCGACTGGCTCGACACCATCTCGTCGGTGGCGAGCGCGTTGTCGCCGCCCGGCCTACGCGCCCAGCTCAAGTACGAGTACCACTCGTTCTATCGCGGCGACGGTCACAGCGGCTATGGCGGCGGCTATCGCGTGTTGTCAAAGGCCAGCTTCGACTGGGATGGGCACACGATCAGCGCATTCCGCCAGACCGGGCTCTACGGCGCGTCACACCGTGACTACAACTACCGTGCATGGCTCGATCTCAGCGTCGGCGTCGGGTCGTTCAGCAAGTCGCTGGGCTCGCTTGACGTGGCGTCGGGCAGCAACACCGAGACCGACACCGCCAGCGCGGCGACCAGCGGCGCGTCGGCGAGCGGGAACTCGTTCACGCTCGGCATGGCCAGCGCCAATCCACTGGTGATGACGTGGGCGCCCGACATCGACTCGCAGCTCACCGGCCACGTCGACGCCGCCGGCAACGTCGCGGTCGACTACCACACCGACCTGTTCCCCAGCCACGGCTTCCAGGTCAAGAAGGACGGCGCGGTCGTGAAGTCGCAGATCGTCAACGACGCGTCGGGCGTGAACGGCCTCGGACCGCTGGGCGCGATCGAGATCGGCCGGCGATTGACGTCGTTCTCGAACGTCGGCGCGGCGTAGCTACGGCAGGCCGGGCGGATCGCCGGCCGGACCCGGCCCGACGTAGAACTGTTCGAAGGCGGTGCGATGGCCGTTGGTCGTCGTGTCGCCGGTGACCAAGCGCAAGATCACCGGCTGTGGGTACGCGCGGTCGACGGTGGCGAGGTCGGTGCCCGGGGTCGACTCCGGCCACGGGATCGGCGTACGCGCGCCGGCGGCGTCGACGAAGTAGAACCGGTTGTGGACGACGCCCTTCACCTGCGGCGTGCTGGTCGCGAGGTTGCCCGAAGCCGCGACGTGGATCTGTCGAACGCCGTCGCGCACCGGCAGCGCAGTCGCGCCGTCCACCCCGAACACGATGGTGACCCAGCCCGTGTAGGCGGCCGGGATCTCGTAGTCGGTGTGGAGGCCCGCGCGCGATCGCTCGCCACAACCGAAGAGCACCGCGATCGCGAGGACCAACAGCGGCCAGGTGGAGCGAGGCATGGGCGTGATCATGACTCGGGCGGATCGCCCGCGGGTCCGGTTCCGACGTAGAAGCGTTCGAAGACGTGTGTGCCGCCGGCATCGGACATCGTGCCCGTGTGCAACCCGAGGACGACCGGCTGATCGTGGCGTCGCTCGGCGACCCCCGGATCGGCGCCGTAGTGCGCGGCGGGATCATCGATCGGCGTGCGAGAGCCGTCACCGTCATCGAACCAGTAGTGGTGGTCGATGATGCCCAGCTCTTGCGGCGACGAGGTGGCCAGGCGGCCGTCGGCCGGCACCCGCAGCAGCCGTGCGCCCTCTTCGCGAGGCAACGCGGGCGCACCCGGCACCGCGAACTCGACGGTGACCCAGCCCGTGAAGCCGGCTGGCAGCACGTACACACACGGCGTCACGGCGGCGCTAGTCATCGAGTCACTCCGGGCTCGTGGGGAACATCGTGGCCAGCGCGAACGCGTGATCGCGCGCCGCCAGCGGAAAGAACGTCGCGAGGTCGTCCGCGTCGAACTGCTCGGCCGGCGCGCGGTCGGCCAGCGTGTTGAGGTCTTGATCGAGGAGCACGGCGCCCGGGGTGCCCGGCCCGTTGTCCGACGGCGTGCGACATCGCATCAACGCATTGACCAGGAATCGTCCACCCAGCGCGTAGCGTTTGCCGGTGTTGAGCTCGAACGACTCGGTGCCTTCGAGGCCGGCCGCCAGCTGGGGCCGCGCATAGTGTTGGACCAGGAAGCGGGCCGGCGCGGCGTGGGTGGCGACGCGGCTGACCACGGCCGCCATCCGGCCGACCCGACTGCGGGCGTGGGCCGCGTACTGCGCGAGCATCCCACCGGCGATCGTGAAGAAGTCCTCGACGGCGGGGGCGGGCGCGCGCGGCTCGGGGCGGATCCAGTAAAAGTCGGTGCGGTCGGCCGCGATCTCGCAGCGCCACATGCCAGTTCCGCTGCGCAGCAGGACGCGCGGATGCCGGCTGGTCGGGTGAGGCACCACCTGCGGCTCGGTGTCGAAGTGCGACGACCACGACGGCAACAGGTCGCGAAACAGCCGCGCGACTGCCAGCTCCCCGTCAGGCGTGTAGACGCTGGCCTGACAGGCCGCGAGCGCGAAGTCGTCAGCCCCTAGGTTCAACACGCCGGTGAAGTCTGCGCCCCGCGGATAAAACGATCCACTCGCTCGGCGCCGTCACGGGCGTTTTCAGGGGCCGGGCTCGCGGCGCTTGAAGGGCCGGGCCTGCTTGATCAGGAGCTGGCGGTTGGGCAGGAGCTTCCACTCGACGTCGGCGACCGAGCCCGGGTAGCGCACCCGGATCCGGGTCGAGATGTCGGTGAGGTAGCCGGCCAGCTCGTCGAGCTCGTCGTTGGTGAGGATCGACGTCGGCGACGGCCAGTCGGTGGTCCAGCCGAGCAGCGACGAGCGCGTGATGACCTCGTACTCGGGCTCCTCGTACCAGGTGTAGTAGAGGATCTGCTCGGGGATGGCGTCGCCGGTCGGGTTGGTGACCGAGACGTCGCCGACCTGGCTGTTGATGTAGAAGGCCGGCCGCAGCTCGCTGAACTGGTTGATCGTGAGCGCGACGCCGTTGGCGAGCTCGGCTTCCTGCGCGGGATGCACGAGCACGCCCATGCGAACCTGGCGCTGATCGACGCGGTAGAAGTCGCGCTCGACGAAGGCCTGGGGGTTCCACACCGAGGCCCACACCGTCTTGATCGCGTTGGCGAGCGCGTCGTCGCCCTCGGACACCGCCGCGCCGGTCGAGGTGTAGAGCCCGGCGCCGGTGAAGTCGGCCAGGTCCTCGACGTTGGTCGACGAGCGGAAGCGCAGCCGGGTGTCGTCGGGCCAGCGCGCGGCGGCCAGCGTGCGCAGCTGCGCGATCAGCGCGGGCGCGATCGGGGCCCGATAGATCGTCCAGCGGATCGTGAACAGCCGCTGCTCGAGCTGCGCGGGATCGAGGGTGCCGGTCGCGTAATCGGTGAGCAGGGCGTCGACGAGCGGCTGCGCGCCCGACGACGCCAGGTGGCTGGCGTAGTGCGCGAACGGGATCGCCAGCGGACGCTCGGGCAGCGGCACCGGCGTGCCGGTCCCCACGCCGATCGTATACAGCTCGCCGAGGTTGGCGGCCTTGGCGCCGATGCGCACGGCCTCGGTGACCGTCGCGCGAGTGACGTCGAAGAGCGGCGTCGTCGTCGAGTCGTGCTGCGGGATCTGGGGAGCGACCGGGCGCAGCGCGTCCCAGTAGGCTTGGGCCTGCACCGGGTCGCCGACGGTGATCGTGAAGTCCTGGGCCCCGACGTCGAGGCGCACCAGCTGATCGGCGAAGGCGCGCAGCCGGGCGTCGTCCCAGGCGCCGCGCAGCGCCATGTTGGGCGTGCCGCGGGTCTTGGCCAGCACGCCGACGTGGGCGAGCGGGGTCTGGAACTCGGCGGTGACGATGCCGGCCACCATCGCGACGTCGTTGGGCACCCGATCGAGGACGACCAGATCGGTCGGCGACAACGGCACGCCGCCGAGCGTCGAGGTCTTGCGGAAGCGCAGCACGCCGAACGCGACGCCGGGGTTGAGCGGCTGGTAGACCTGCCCGCGGAAGACCTCGTCGGTGCCGATGGTCGGGATCTTGCCGGCCAGCTCGCCGAGCAGCTGCTCCTGGTCGTTCGAGACCGCGCGGTAGCGCAGGTCGTCGCCGTCGTAGATCGCGTCGCGCACGCGCAGGAAGCCCTGCTCGATGAGCGTGGCGTCGGCGGTGTCACCGGCGGCCAGCTCGTAGGTCAGGACGTGCTGGTCGACGTAGCGCACCAGCTTGCCGAGGATGAAGCGGCGATTGGGCCGTCGGTAGTTCAGGAGATTGAATTCGGCGAGTGTCCCGACCGAGGTCTTGCCGGGCAGCTCGAGGTAGTCCGACGCGAACTCGAAGTGCAGGTGGTAGCGCTCGGTGTCGATGAAGTACACGCGATCGGCGTCCTCGCGGTCGACGATGACGAGCATGGTCTCGGTGTGCGCGAAGACCGAGTCGGTGGCGGCGGTGGCCAGCGCGGCGTAGTCGGCGGCGCACCCCAGGCGCGGCGAGAACCGGGCATCGATATCGGCAGGGATCTCGCAGCCGGCCGGATCGTCGGCGCAGGCGGTGAGCGCGAGCCCGAGCACGGCGGCGAGCGTGACGGCGGCGCGCCTCACGGCTGGACCGCCGGGTTGGCGAGGCCGGGCGACGGTGGCGCCGCGTAGAACAGGCCGTCGCCGTCGGGCAGGCGCGACAGGGTCACGTCGGCCGGCTGATCGGGCCGCCGCGGGTAGAGAAACAGCACGCCGTCGACGGTGTGACCGGTGGTCGAGACCAGGTGGACCTCGTCGGCGGGGCCGATCTTCCAGGACGCGTGCAGCGGGTCGATGGGCGTGCCCAGCGCCGTGCCGTCGAGGAAGATGACCCGATAGCCGCCGGCCTCGAGGAAGAGCGGCGGGCACGGATCGGGCGGCAGCGCCCCGCCCAGCGGGAAGTAGTGATCGAGGCGGTCGGCGGCATCGGTGAGGAAGTAGCCACACAGATCGATCGGCGCCGCGCCGCGGTTGTGCAGCTCGACCCAGTCGGGACCGTCGCCGCGCGGCGAGATCTCGTTGACGAGCAGGTCGCCGGTCGGCTCGCTGCCCTGGCCAGCGGGTGCCGCATCGAGGCCCGCGTCGACGCCGCCATCGACGGCGAGTCCGGAATCGTCGCAGGCACCGACGAGGACGAGGAGCAGGATTGCGCGACGCATGAGCACGAGTGCGATAGCAGCCATCGTGCCACGGCCGATCCTGCGCACGGTCGACCGATTCGCGGTCGGCGCCTCAGAAATTCGGGGCCGCGGGTGCGCCCAGGTGGGTGATAGTCGACGTGGTGAGCTCGACACCGGCTGGCCCGAACCGCGCGAAAGCTCGCGGTTAGGGCCCGCGAATGGACAAGTCGATCGATGATCGCGGCCGAGGCGCTCGGAGGGCAAGGCGACGGTGAGGACCGCAGGGGAGCATCCTCGACGGAGGTGACCCGAGGACCGGAACCGGCAACCCAGCCCGCCGGGATGGATCGGCCGCGAGAACGGTCGACTTGTTCATTCGCGGGCCTTAGACCACCGGCACGGCGCCCGCCGGATTCGTCGCGCGTCCGCTCCTGATAGGGTCGAGCGATGAAGACGTTCCTGCGCTGGCTGCTGACCGCCGGGATGGTCCTCGCCGGAATCAATCACTTCGTCTCGCCGGGCCCGTACGCCGCGATCGTGCCCGACGCGCTGCCCGCGCCCTACCTGCTGGTCTACCTGTCGGGCCTCGCCGAGATCGCGGGTGGCCTCGGCCTCATCCTGCCGGCGACGCGGCGGTTGGCGGCCTGGGGGCTGATCGCGCTGCTGGTCGCGGTGTTTCCTGCCAATATCAACATGGCGGTCAACCACCTGCCGCTGGCCGGCACGGTGCCACCGGCGTGGGCGTTGTGGGTCCGCCTGCCGCTCCAGCTGGTGATGATCGCGTGGGCGTACTGGTACACCCGACCCGAGCGGGCGACCCGGGGCTGACCGTGGCCCGACGGTTCAGTCCGCGCAGGGATCGCCGCCGCCGCCCGGCACGCCGCCCTCCTCGCCGCCGTCCTCGCCGCCGCCGCCCTCGAGGTCGTCGTCGCTGCCTTCCATCCCGCCGAAGACGCCCCTCGACTCCATGATCTCGAAGTCTACGCCGTACGCCGCCGGCACCGGAAAGTCCTCGGGGCCGTTGGCCGACCAGCTGTCGCGCCAGGCGGTCTCGAAGTAGCGGACCGGGTCGTGGATGATCATGACGTCACGCAGCAGGCCGGCGATGTTGGTCGTGGGCGCGTCCGAGGCCTTGAGCGCCGCGATGCCCTTGCTGGCGTAGTCGGCCGGGATGGCGGCGTCGAGCTGCGTCGTGGTGGTGATGCCGAGCAGCCCCAGCTCCTCGACGATGGTGGCGTCCATGCCGGGGCTGCCGAAATCGAGCGCGATGGTCTGGTCGGCGACCGCCGCCGGGAAGCGCTCCTTGGTGAAGGTCACCAGCGACTCGCTGGTGATCGGCGCGGCGGTGATCGCCACGGCGGTGTTGGACGGGGTCGTGCTCGACGACGCCGACGGTTTGCCGCACGCGGCGGCGAGGGTGACGACGACAGCGATGGCGAAGCGACGCATCCGCGCAGGCTAACGCGGAACCCGCGCGCGGTGGCCCGGCCCGGTGCGGGTCACAGCGTCGCCGGGTCGAGATCGCCGTACGATCGCTCGCCGCTGCGGCACAGGTGGGCGAGGTGGTCGATGCGGGGCAGGTCGGTCGCGATCCAGTACTGCGCGCTGGCCAGGGTGGCCGCGCGGTGGTCGCTGTCGTGGCTGCGCTCGAGGGCGGCGGCGGCCAGCTCGAGCCACTGCCACGCGATCGCCACCGTCGACACCAGGTCGAGGTAGTCGGCGGCGTGCAGCATCATGGTCTCGGGATCGCCGGTGAGGCCGTGGCCGGCCAGCTCGCTGGTCAGGACCAGCACCACCGCCGCGGCCCGGCGCACGTCGGCGATCCAGGCGATCGGCACCCCGGCGGCCTCGGCCCGGGCGCAGGTAGTATTGATTTCGGCAGACAAGGCGACGAGGGCCGCGCCGCCCTTGGCGACCGCGCGTCGACCCAGCAGATCGAGGGCCTGGATGCCGGTGGTGCCCTCGTGGATGCTGTTGAGCTTCTGGTCGCGCAGCCACGACTCGACCAGGTACTCGCTCGAGTAGCCGTAGCCGCCGTGGATCTGGACCGCGAGGGCGTTGGCCTCGAAGCCTCGCTCGGCCGGGAACGACTTGGCGATCGGCGTGAGCAGATCGAGCAGCAGGCCGGCGCGCTCACGCTCGGCCGCGTCGGGGGCGTGGGCCGCGGTGTCGGCGTAGACGCTGGTCCGCACCAGCAGCGCCAGGCCACCGACGACGATCGCGCGTTGACGTAACAGCATGCGGCGCACGTCGGCGTGAGCGGTGATCGCGACCGGCGGCGCGCTGGGGTCCTTGGCGGTGAGCGGGCGACCCTGCGGGCGGTCGCGCGCGTAGGCCAGCGACTCGTGATAGGCGACCGACGCCGTCGCGATGCCGTTGACGCCGACCATGATGCGGGCCTCGTTCATCATCTGGAACATGTAGCGGATGCCCTGGTTGGGCTCGCCGCACAGCCAGCCTCGGCAGTCGTCGTGCTCGCCGTACGACAGCGCGAGGCTGGGCAGCCCACGCCAGCCGATCTTGTGGATCAAGCCGGTGACCGCGACGTCGTTGTCGACGAGGACGCCGCCCTCGACGCGTCGGCGCGGCACGCAGAACAAGGACACGCCCTTGATGCCGGGCGGGGCCCCGGCGATGCGGGCCAGCGTCATGTGCACGACGTTGTCGGCCAGGTCGTGATCGCCGCCGGAGATGAAGATCTTCGACCCGCGCAGGAGGTAGTGGCCGTCGGCGGTCGGGGTCGCGGTGGTCGCGACGTCGGCCAGGCTCGAGCCAGCCTGCGGCTCGGTGAGCGCCATCGTGCCGGTCCACGCGCCGGCGTACAGCCGCGTCATGTAGGTCGCGCGCAGCGCCTCGCTGCCAAACGCCTCGAGGAGGTGAGCGGCGCCCTGGGTGAGCCCGACGTAGCCGTAGGCGCTGGCGTTGCCGGCCATCAGGTACGCGGTGGCGAGCGTGAAGATCGCCAGCGGCAGCTGCTGGCCACCAACCTCGACCGGCCGCGGCGCGGCGATCACGTCGAGGTCGACCAGCTTGGCGAACAGCTCGTGGAGGGCGGGGTGGACGACGACCCGGCCGTCGACGAGGCGGGGCGGATCGAGGTCGAGGGCGCGGTAGGCCGGGTACAGGACGTCGCGCGCGACCCGGCGCGCGCTGTCGAGCACCATCGCGAAGGTGCCGCGGTCGTGGTCGGCGAAGTACGGGAAGCGGGTGAGCTTCACCAGGTCGAACACGTCGTCGATGAGGAACTCGACGTCGCGATCGTCGACGAGCGGGTTGGCCGGCATGGGCCGCACTGTATCAGGCGCGGTCGGGGCGCACCGCGGCCAGGAACTCGTCGGGAGATCGGGTGTTGAGCACGTCGGCCGGGCGCAGTCGGGCCCGCCGGGCCATCGCGACCGCGTACTCGAGCGCGTCGAGGCCGGACGTCGAGTGAGCATCGGACGACAGCACGAACCGCACGCCGCGGGCGCGCGCGGCGCGAGCCCGGGTCGGGTCGAGATCGAGGCGGTGGGGATCGCCGTTGAGCTCGATCGCGGCCCGGCTGTCGGCGATGGCGTCGAGCACCTCGTCGAACCGACAGGCCAGCGGCTCGCGGCGCAACAACAGGCGACCCAGCGCGTGGCCCCAGATCTTGAAGATGGGCTGGCGCATCGCGGTCACCAGCCGGCGGGTCATCGCGTCCTCGTCGAGCTTGTGGCGGTTGTGGACGCTGGCGATCACGACCTCGAGCTGATCGGTCAGCTCGGGCGCGACGTCGAGCGCGCCGTCGACGAGGATGTCGGCCTCGACGCCGCGCATCAGCCGCACCGGGGTGTCGGCCTGGGCCTGGGCCAGCTCGAGCCACTGCGCGCGCAGGCGCTCGTCGTCAAGGCCGTTGGCGTAGCTCGCCGAGCGCGAGTGGTCGGTGATGGTCAGGAACGCGAGGTTGCGGTCGGCGGCGGCGCGCGCCATCTGCGCGATCGAGTGCTTGCCGTCGCTGTAGGCGGTGTGGCAGTGGACCGCGCCGGTGACGTCGGCCAGCGTGACCAGATCGTCGAACCGCTCGCCGGTCAGCTCGCCGTCGCCGTCGCGCACCTCGGGCGGGAGCCAGGGCAGGTCGAGCGCGGCGTAGACCTCGGCCTCGCTGCCCGCGAGCGCGGCGAGGTCGCGATCGGCCCGGGCCCGGAGCTGGGCGACGTGGGCGAGCGAGCCGGTGGCGATGAGCTGCGCGGCACCGACGCGGTTGGGCGGCACGATCACGACGCGCCCGACGCCGCCTTGCGCGAGGCGCACGACGCAGGTCTGGGCGTCACTACCGTCGACGACGTCGAGGACCAGCGGGTAGCGCTGCAGGTGGGCGCGGATCGCGGCGGGCGCGTCGCTGGCGACGACCACGACCAGCTCCTCGACGATCTCGATCCAGCGCCGGGTGTCGCCGCACACGTGGACCGCGACCGCGGCGGGCGCGTTGGCGAGGTAGTCAGCGAGAGCGCGGCTGAGCCGCCGGGCGTCGTGGAGCAGCCATTGCCCGCGGCGGGCGTGACGCTCGCGCAGCACCACGAGCAGCTTGCGCTCGCTGACCGGGCCGAAGCCGGGGACCTCGCGCACCCGCCCGGCCTCGGCCATGGTGGCCAGCTCGTCGAGGTCGCCGGGGCCGAGCTGCTCGACGAGGACGCGGGCCTTCTTGCTGCCGACGCCGGGTAGCTGGGCCAGCTCGACGATCATGCGGGGCCAGGCGGCGCGGAGTCGGTCGAGCGTCGACACCGCGCCGGTGCGGTGTAGCTCGGTGATGACCGCGGCGACCGAGTTGCCGACGCCGGGCAGCTCGGTGAGCGTGCCCGCGGCGATGCGGCGCTCGAGATCGTGGATCGCCTCGACGGTCTTGGCGGCGCCCTCGTACGCCCGCGCGCGATGCGGGTCGCGCTCGAGCCCGAGGTAGACCGACAGCTCGCGAAGGTGGGCGGCGATCGTGACGGCGTCCATGCGCAAGGGTGCCGCGTCCCAGCCGGGCTGGCGAGGGTTGCGGCGCGCCTGGTTGCGCGGTCGGGTCAGGTCAGCAGGGCGATCCAGGCGGTCAGCATCAGCACCGAGACGACGACGCCGGCCAGCGCGAGGTGCTCGCCGCGGGCGCGCACCCGGCCCGACAGCAGGCCGCCCAGCGCGATCGCCGACACCACCAGGCCGACCGGGCTGGCCGGGATCGCGAGGGCCAGCCCGACCACGGCGAGGATCGACAGCGGGCGCGGCGCCGGGTGCGTGGCGGGCGGTGCCGGCAGCGGCAGCGGTCGGGGCAGGGTCGGCGGATGCAGCGCGGCGAGCACGGCGGCCGAGCGCTCGTCGACGCGCAGGGTGCCGGCGATGGCGGGGCCGTACATCGTGCCCCGGGTGACCGGGGCGGCGGCCCACCCGCCCGACGAGGAGGCCTGGATGGGTTCGGGGAGCTCGGACGACTTCGCGTGCATGGGGCGCCCTATCGGCCCGACCCGGGGCGCGGTTGCGCGCGATCGTCAGCCCGCCCTCACCGACCATCTCGCGCGACCGAGCCCCTTCACGCGCGGCGGTCACACCGCGTCGCCGGGCTCCAGCTCGGAGCGGATGCGCTCGGCGAGGTAGGTCCAGCGGGCGCGCGCGGTGGCGTTGGCGACGGCGAGCGACATGGCGCGGCGCGAGCCGACGATCACGACGAGGCGCTTGCCGCGGGTGACGGCGGTGTAGAGCAGCGAGCGGCCGAGCATGACGAAGTGCTGGGTGGCGAGCGGCAGCACCACGGCCGGGTACTCCGAGCCTTGGCTCTTGTGGATGCTGACCGCATAGGCGTGGACCAGCTGATCGAGATCGCCGCGCTCGTAGTCGGCGACCCGGCCGTCGCCGAAGCCGACCCGCAGCTTGCCGAGGTCGGGCTCGATCCCCTCGACGACGCCGATGTCACCGTTGTAGACGCTGCGGTCGTAGTCGTTCTTCTGCTGCATCACCTTGTCGCCGGTGCGGAAGGTGCGTTCGCCGCGGGTGAGCTCGGCGGCGCCCTCACGTGCCGGATTCAAGCGGGCCTGTAGCGCGGCGTTGAGCGCGGTGGTGCCCAGCTCGCCGCGGTGCATGGGCGCGAGCACCTGGATGCCGGTGGTGCGGTCGAAGCCGAAGCGGGCCGGGATGCGCTCGGCGACCAGCTCGACGATGGTCGCGGCCGCGGCCGCGGGATCTTCGCGGGCGATGAAGTAGAAGTCGCTCTCGCCCGGCGGCGTCGACAGATCGGGCACCTCGCCGCGGTTGATCTGGTGGGCGCTGGTCACGATCTTCGACGCGGCGGCCTGCCGGAAGATCTCGGTGAGCCGCACCACCGTCGCCGCCCCCGACGCGATCACGTCGGCCAACACCGCGCCGGCACCCACCGACGGCAGCTGATCGATGTCGCCGACCAGCACCAGCTGCGCGGTCGGCCGCAGCGCGATCACCAGCGCGCGAAACAGCGCCAGGTCGACCATCGAGGTCTCGTCGATGACCACCAGATCGGCCTCGAGGCGCTGCTCGGCGTTCTTGGCGAAGGTGCCGGTCTGGGGCTGGAACTCGAGGAGCCGATGGATCGTGATCGCCTCCATCGCGGTCGACTCGGCGAGGCGCTTGGCGGCGCGGCCGGTCGGCGCGGCCAGCGCGATCGTGCGGCGCGAGCGCCGGGCCAGATCGACGACGGCGCGGATGATCGTGGTCTTGCCGACGCCGGGCCCGCCGGTGATGACGACGCACTTGTCGACGGCCGCGGCCGCCACCGCTTGCCGCTGCTGGGGCGCCAGCGCCAGGCTGCTCGACACCTCGAACTGCGCGATGGCCTGCTCGACGTCGAGCACCGCGACCCGGGGCGGGGTCTGCAGCAGCTCGGCGAACGCGCTGGCGGCGTCGATCTCGAGCGCGGTGATCTCGGCCAGCGCCAGGCAGCGACCGCGGTGGCCCAGGATCTCTCGCGTCACGAGATGTGCCGAAATCAAACCGTCGAGGCGCTCGCCCACCCGGTCGCGGCCGACGCCGAGCAGCTCGCCCGCGCGCTCGAGCAGCACGTCCTCGGGCACGTGGGCGTGGCCGTCCTCGACGTGATCGCCCAGGACGTGGATGACGCCGGCGTCGAGGCGCTCGGGGGCGTCACGGGCCATGCCGAGCCGCTCGGCGATGCCGTCGGCGGTGCGAAACCCGATGCCCCACACGTCGATCGCGAGCCGGTACGGGTTGTGCTGGACGATGCGGATCGCGTCCTTGCCGTAGCGCTTGACGATGCGGCCCGCGAAGCCGGCCGGCACGCCGTGACCGAGCAGGAACACCATCACCTGCTCGATGTGGCGGTGCTCGGCGTAGGCGGCGGCGATCTTGGCGGCGCGCGACGGCCCGATGCCGTCGACCTCGCTGAGGCGGTGGGCCTGGGCGCCGACGATGGTCATGGTCTCCATGCCGAACTGCGCGACGATGCGGCGCGCCATCTCGGCGCCGATGCCGGGGAACCGCTTCGACGCCAAGAAGCGCTCGATGCCGAGCAGGGTCTGGGGATCTTTGGTGCGGTAGCTCGACAGCTTGAACTGCTTGCCGAACTTCTTGTCCTCGACCCAGCGTCCGCGCAGATGGAGCGGCGTGCCCTCGGTGAGCTCGTCCATCTCGCCGACGATCGTGACCTCGGCGCCGTCGGGGCCGTGGATGCGCGCGACCGTGAAGTAGTTCTCGGCGTTGCGGAACATCACCCGTGAGAACGTGCCGTCCAGGCTGGTGAGGACCGCCTCGGCCGCGGCCCCGGCGAACAGCCGGCCCTGGTCGCCGCTTGCGTCGCGCTCGGTCGCCATCGCGCGCATTGTACGCAAGGATCTCCGGCGCACACGATCGTCGGCCTTGCATCGCGCGCGCCGGCACGCCCTCCGCAGCCCACGCGGCTGGCGGTGTACGCTCGGCCAATGCGCAGGGTAGTGCTCGCGATCCTGGTTGTGGCGGCGTGCGGCAGCAGCGGCGACACCGGCGACGACGATGACGTCGTGCTGGGCGGGGGTGGCCCGTACTTCCCGCGCGGCGCGTTCTTCGACCAGGAGGTGTCGGGGGTGACGCCGGCCGCCAACTCCGCGGCGATCATCGCGGCGCTGCGCGACGCCGGCGGCTGGGGCAACGGCGACACCTTCCAGATCGACAACTCCCTCGAGGTGCTGCGTGTCGACGGCGCGGCGCCCGACAAGCGCGCGTTCGAGCCGACCGACGACTTCTTCGACCCCGACTGCGACCACGTGCCGATGCCAGTGCCGGCCGGCGGTAACCTCGAGGGCGAGCCCGGCTACGCCTGCGACGGCGACGGCGACTGCCACCTGCTGGTGTGGGCGCCCGACGAGCAGCGCCTCTACGAGATGTGGCGCGCCAACCTCGACGGCGACACCTTCTACGGCGGCTGCCTGGCGGTCTGGGACACCTCGCGCGTCTATGGCGCCGACGGGCGCGGCGAGCAGTGCACCAGCGCCGACGCGGCCGGCTTTCCGATCGCGCCGCTGCTGTTCACCGCCGACGAGGTCGCCGCTGGCGAGATCGATCACGCGATCCGCTTCATCCTGCCCAACGACCGGATCCGTCGGGGCTACGTGCGGCCGGCCACCCACGGCACCAACACCAGCGGCGCCGGCGACCTGCCGTACTACGGCGTCCACTTCCGGCTGCGCGCCGACTATCCGCTCGAGTCGCTGCCCGACGAGGGCGCTCGCGTCGTCGCCCGCGCCCTGCAGAAGTACGGCATGTATCACGCGGACGGCGGCAACATCGCGCTCACCGCGCGCAGCGATCAGCGCACGACCGCGAAGTGGGAGGGCCTCCTCGATACCCACGACCTCGCCGACCTCGCCGTCGAGGACTTCGAGGTCATCGATCACGGCGCGCCGATCGAGCTGACGCTCGACTGCGTGCGCAATTGAGTTTCCGGGAGGGCCTGTGGCCCAGGCTCTGGCCCGGTTCGCCCACGAGTCCTTGCAAGACTCTGAACCGCTTGCGGCGCGCGTCCCGCCGCCGCCGCGGGCGTCCCGTCGGGTCGCGTGCCCGTGCTAGAACCCGGGCCGATGCGTCACCTGATCACGAGCGCGCTGCCGTACATCAATGGAGTCAAGCACCTGGGTAACCTGGTCGGCTCGATGTTGCCGGCCGACGTCTACGCGCGCTACCTGCGTGCCCGCGGCCACGAGGTGCTGGCGATCTGCGCCACCGACGAGCACGGCACCCCAGCCGAGCTGTCGGCGATCGAGGCCGGCCTCGACGTCGAGGCCTACTGCACCAAGATGCACGAGGTCCAAAAGCAGCTGGGCGAGCGCTTCGCGCTGTCGTTCGATCACTTCGGGCGCAGCTCGTCGGCGCAGAACCGCGAGCTCACGCAGCACTTCGCGGGCCGCCTCGCCGCGCACGGCTTCCTGATCGAGCGCACCACCAAGCAGGTCTACTCGCTCGACGACAACCGCTGGCTGGCCGACCGCTACGTCACCGGGACCTGCCCCCACTGCGGCTTCGATCGCGCCCGCGGCGACCAGTGCGAGAACTGCACGCGCGTCCTCGATCCCGCCGATCTGATCAACCCGCGCTCGACCCTGTCGGGCTCGACGCGCCTCGAGCTGCGCGACTCCAAGCATCTGTTCATCGATCTGCCGGCGCTGGCCGACGAGGTCCGGGCCTGGGTCGACAGCCACCAGGCCGAGTGGCCCACCCTCACCACGTCGATCGCCCACAAGTGGCTCGACGAGGGCCTGCAGGCCCGCGGCATCACGCGCGACCTCAAGTGGGGCGTGCCGGTGGACCGCCCCGGCTACGAGGACAAGGTCTTCTACGTCTGGTTCGACGCGCCCATCGAGTACCTGGGCGCGACCAAGGAGTGGGCCGACCTGGCGCCCGGCCAGCGCGACTGGAGGTCGTGGTGGTACGAGGCCAAGGACGTCCGCTACACGCAGTTCATGGCGAAGGACAACGTGCCCTTCCACACGATCATCTTCCCGGCGACGATCATCGGTAGTCGCGAGCCGTGGAAGCAGGTCGACTACGTGAAGGGCGTCAACTGGCTGACCTACCAGGGCGGCAAGTTCTCGACGAGCAGCCACCGTGGCGTCTTCATGGACGACGCGCTCGAGCTGTTGCCGGCCGACGTGTGGCGCTACTGGCTCATGGCCAACACGCCGGAGTCGAGCGACGCCGACTTCACCTGGGACCAGTTCGCTGCGCAAATCAACAAGGACCTGGTCGGCGTGTACGGCAACTTCGTGAACCGCGTCGTGCGCTTCGCGAAGAGCAAGCTCGGCGAGGCCATCCCCGAGGGCGGCATGCCCGGTGAGGTCGAGGCCCGCCTCGCCGCCGAGCTCGACACCCGGGTCCGCGAGCTCGGCCAGCACTTCGACGACGTCGCGTTCCGCAAGGCGATGCAGGAGCTGCGCGCGATCTGGACCGCCGGCAACACCTACCTGGCCGAGTCGGCGCCGTGGTCCGCGATCAAGACCGACCGCGATCGCGCCGCGTGCGTGGTGCGCACCGCGCTCAACCTGGCGCGCGTGCTCGCGATCTTGTCGGCGCCGGTGATGCCGACCACGTCGGCCAAGATCCTCGACGATCTGAACGTGCCGGCCGACGCCCGCGGCTGGCCGACCCGGCCGATGGCCGAGGAGCTCGCGGTGCTCCCCGCCGGCCACGCCTACCAGGACGGCGGCCTGCTGTTCGGCAAGATCGAGGACACCCAGGTCGCCGAGTGGAACGCGCGCTTCTCCGGCCAGGCTGACGCGCCCACCTGACGACCGGCGGCGCGCCCACCTGACGACCGGCGGCGCGCCCACCTGACGACCGGCTGCGCGACCGGCTGGTCGACCGGCTGCGCGACCGGCCAAGCCCGCACAGCGCGCTATCATCACGGGATGGCCGAACCCGAGGTCGACTACGTCATCATCGGCTCCGGCTTCGGCGGCTCGGTGTCGGCGCTCCGCCTCGTCGAGAAGGGCTACTCGGTGGTCGTCCTCGAGCGCGGCCGTCGCTTCGCGCCGAGCGACTTCCCGAAGACCAACTGGAACCTGCGCAAGTCGCTGTGGATGCCGCGCGCCAAGTGCTTCGGCATCCTGCGGCTGTCGCTCATGTCCGACGTGTTCGTGCTGTCGGGCGCCGGCGTCGGCGGCGGCTCGCTGGTCTACGCCAACACGCTGTACGTCCCGCCCGATCGGTTCTTCGACGCGCCGTCGTGGCGCGGCCTCGCCGATTGGAAGCTCACGCTCATGCCGTTTTACCGGCGCGCGCAGTTCATGCTCGGCGTCACCCAGAACCAGTTCGAGGGCGAGCCCGACCAGGTCCTGCGCGAGATCGCGACCGAGCTCGGCAAGGGCGACAGCTACGTCACCACGCCGGTCGCGGTGCACTTCGGCACGCCGGGCGTGGAGGTGCCCGATCCGTACTTCGGTGGCGCGGGGCCCGCGCGCAAGGGCTGCGTCCTGTGCGGCGGCTGCATGGTCGGGTGTCGCCACGACGCCAAGAACACGCTCGATCGGAACTACCTGTGGTTCGCCGAGAAGCTGGGCGCCGAGGTGCGGCCGATGCGGACCGTCGTCGACGTGTGCGCGCGCGACGGCGGCTATGACGTCACCCACGAGGAGAGCGGCGCGTGGTTCGCGCGCGATCGCCAGGTGCTGCGCGCGCGCCACGTGATCATGGCGGCCGGCGTGCTCGGCACCGTGCAGCTCCTGCTCGAGTGCAAGGCCCGCGGCTCGCTGCCGCACCTGTCCGACGCGCTGGGCCGCACCGTGCGCACCAACAGCGAGGCGATCCTCGGCGTGGTGTCCCACCAGCCCAAGCGCTTCGATCGCGGCATCGCGATCACGTCGTCGATCCACGTCGACGACCACACCCACGTCGAGATCTGTCGCTACAGCGACGGCTCCGACGCGCTGGCGACGCTGGGGACCTTGCTCACCGACGGCGGTGGGCGCTGGCCGCGCTGGCTGAAGTACCTCGGCAACGTGGTGCGCCACCCGATCGCCTTCGCGCGCACGCTGTGGCCCTTCGGCACCGCGCGCCGCGGCGTGTACCTGCTGGTGATGCAGACCCTCGACAACTCGATCGGCCTGGCGCTGCGGCGGCGCTGGCGGCGGCTGTGGCGGCGCGCTCTCGACACCCGCGGCGGTGGCGGCAACCCGACCTACATTCCGCTCGGCAACCAGGTCGCGCGCGCGTTCGCCAAGCGCATCGGCGGCGACGCCCGCTCGTCGATCCCCGAGGTGCTGTTCGACGTGCCGACCACCGCGCACATCCTGGGCGGCGCGGTCATCGCGGGCTCGCCGGCCGACGGCGTGGTCGACGCCAAGCACGAGGCCTTCGGGCACCCCGGCCTGTACGTCGTCGACGGCTCGATGATCCCGGCCAACCTCGGCGTGAACCCCTCGCTGACCATCACCGCGCTGGCCGAGCACGCGATGAGCCAGATCCCGCTGGCGCCGGGCGCGACCTTGCGACCCGCGATCGATCCGGCCTGGGAGCAGGCCCGGCTCGACGAGCTGGCGGCGCGGGTCGCCGAGGTGGGCAACGACAGCTTGCAGCGCAAGCGGCTGCCGGTGGTGTAGCGCCGCAAAGTTGACACCGGGCTCGCCGCGGTCGACCGTCGGGCGTGCGAGACCGAGTCTTCCGCGATCCGGTCCACGGCCTGATCGAGCTGCGTGGTGACGATCGCCCGATCGCCGAGCTGCTCGAGACCCGCGCGATGCAGCGCCTGCGCCGCATCCGCCAGATGGGCATGGCCTGGCTGGTCTATCCCGGCGCCGAGCACTCGCGCTTTTCGCACGCGCTGGGCGCGTTGCACATCGCGCAGCGGGTGACGCGCCATCTGCACCTCGAGCCCGAGCTCGCCCTGCACGTCAAGGTCGCGGCGCTGTGCCACGACGTCGGCCACGGCCCCTTCTCGCACGCGTGGGAGCACGTCTTTCCCGGCGCCGATCACGAGGCCTGGGGGGGCCGCATCGTCGCCGAGGACGCCGAGCTGCGCGGCGCCCTCGAGACCCTCGCGCCCGGGCTCGCCGACGTGCTCGCGACGTTCTGGACCAAGCAGTACCAGCCCGCGTTCGCGCGCAAGCTGGTGTCGTCGCAGCTCGACGTCGACCGCCTCGACTACCTCCTGCGCGACGGCCACTACTCGGGCGCCGGCTACGCGACCTACGACCTCGACTGGATCCTGCACGCGCTCGCCGTCGAGGAGGTGCGGGTCGGCGCCGACGATCCCCGCGACCTGGTGATCGACTACCGCCGCGGCATGTACGCCGTCGAGCAGTACCTGTTCGCGCGTTCGTACATGTACGCGCAGGTCTATCACCACAAGACGGTGCGAGCCGCCGAGTGGATGCTCATCAAGGTCTTCGAGCGCTACGCGACGCTGGCCCGCGCCGGCGTCGAGCCCGCCGGGCTGCCGGCGGCGGCGCACCTCGCCCGCGGCGGCGTGGCGCTCCCCATCGACGACTACCTGAAGCTCCACGACACCTCGGTGACCGCGGCGCTCGACGCCTGGGCTGGTCGTGGCTTCGGCGAGGCGGCGAGCGATCCGGTGCTGCGCGATCTGGCGGCGCGGCTGGTCGATCGTCGCCTGTTCAAGACCTTCGAGCTGGGCGACGACGCCAAGGTCGTCGAGCGGGTGCGCGAGCCGGCGCTCGCGGTCGCCGAGGCCCGCTTCGGCAGCGCGGCCAGCGCCTACCTCGCGATCGACCTGACCAAGCAGGTCGGCTACGCCGCCGCCGACGACGAGGAGCTCCACGTCGTCGATCATCCCCGCTACGGCGCGGTGACCTTGGGCCGCCTCCTCGAGGACATGCCGCTCGGTCAGCCGATGTCGACCATCCGGCTCATCTGCGCGCCCGAGCTGGTCGAGGCGATGCGCCCGGTCGTCGAGGCCGCCCTCGGCCGCCCGCGCGGGCGCCGCTGATCAGGCGCGCACGACACGCGCGATTTTGGGGTACGTTCCCGCGGCATGCGCACTCTCGCTGTCGTCTCGCTCCTGTTGTTGTCCGCCGCCGCGTGCGGCAACGCCGCTGAAGAAGGCGCCAAGGAAGCCAAGCGCGAGGCCGACCTCGAGCGCGCGAAGCAGGTGTCGACCATCAAGGCCTCGGACCGCATCAAGCCGCCCGTCGCGCAGGGCACGCGGCTCCGCTGCGATCAGCTCATGGACCCGCCGGCGTACACCGAGGCGCTCGGCGAGCTCGACCCGCTGACCGTGCGCGACTCGACCGGCACGATGATCGACTCGACCGCGTCGTGCTCGCTCATCCGCGGCGGCGCGCGCCCCGACGCCAAGGCCCAGGCCGCGCTCATCAAGAAGAACGGCCGCCTCGGCGTCATCCCCGGCGACGAGCTGTGCAACGTCACGCTCTACTGCTGGATCGTCGAGGACGAGGCCAAGTTCAAGTCGCGCTGCGTGCCGTCAGCGAGCGAGCCCAAGTCGCCCGACGCCGACTCGACTGGCGGCTTCGCGTGCAAGGACACCCGGCCCCAGGGCGAGTTCGACATCGACTCGTTCAAGTTCTACGACACCGACACCAAGTGCGTGATCGGCGTGCGCGGCGGCCCGAGCTTCACCGACAACGAGAAGATCGCGGCCTGCGCCCGCGTCGCTCGCAACACCATCGGCGCCGACAACATCAAGGCCGACTCGCCGGCCCGCTACGCCGAGCCGGGACCCGAGACCGCGCCCACCACGCCCTGACGGATCGCCGCGAAGGCACCGCCGCCGCCGCGGCGCTCCTCGCCGAGCTGGGTTAGCGGAAGCGCGGCTGGCGTCGCGGGTGTCGCAGGCGCGAATCCGTCGCCGTCGGGTTGCCGCCTCGAGCGACCGCTCGTACGGTCGCGACCATGCAAGCACCTTCCCTCCGGCGCGGCTTGATCGCGCTGACCCTCGTGCTCGCGGCGCCGGCCGTCGCGTTCGCGCAGCCTGCGGCTCCCTCGGCCGACGCGAAGCGGATGGCGCCGCCGCCCTCGGCCGATCCCAAGATCGTCCACGAGAAGTACGTTCTCCCCAACGGCCTCGAGGTCATCCTCGCCCCCGACAAGACCGTCCCGCTGGTCGCGGTCAACGTCTGGTACCACGTCGGCTCGGGCTACGAGGTGCCGGGCAAGACCGGCTTCGCGCACCTGTTCGAGCACATGCTCTTCCAGGGCTCCAAGAACGTCGGCGAGGACCGCCACTTCGAGGTGCTCAAGAACATCGGCGCCGGCGACGTCAACGGCACGACCAACTCCGACCGGACCAACTACTTCGAGTCGGTGCCGTCGAACCAGCTGGAGACCGCGCTCTGGCTCGAGAGCGATCGCATGAGCCACCTGCTCGAGCTGCTCAACAAGCCCAGCCTCGACAACCAGATCGAGGTCGTGCGCAACGAGCGCCGCCAGCGTTACGACAACGTCCCCTACGGCAAGGCCCGCTTCGCGCTCTACGAGGCGCTCTATCCCGAAGGCCACCCGTATCGCTACCTCACGATCGGTCGTCACGAGGACCTGACCTCGGCGTCTCTCGACGACGTCAAGCAGTTCTGGCAGACCTGGTACGTCCCGGCCAACGCGACGCTCACCGTGGTCGGCGACTTCGACCCCGCGACCGTGAAGCCGACGATCGCCAAGTGGTTCGGCTCGCTGCCCAGCTCGGTCAAGCCGATCGTGGTGAACGTCCCCGCACCGGCGCCGCGCGCCGAGCGCCGCACCATCGACGACAGCTTCGCCAAGCTTCGCCAGGTGACCTGGGCCTGGCACAGCCCGGCCAACTTCGCCGCCGGCGACGCCGAGCTCGACATCCTGGCCAACGCGCTGGGCGACCCCGGCACCGGCCGCCTCTACAAGATCCTGGTCCACGAGAAGCAGCTCGCGCAGAACGTCGCCGTCTATCAGAACAGCTCCGGCTTCTCGAGCATGTTCGTCGTGCAGGTCACGCTGCAAACCGGCGCCGACCAGGCCGAGGTCGAGCGCATCCTCGGCGAGGAGCTGGCCAAGGTCCGCACCGAGCCGCTCGCCGACGCCGAGATCCGCCGCGCCGTGACCCAGCGCGAGGCCCAGCTGGTGTGGGCGCTCGAGGGCCTGATGGTCCGCGCCGACATCCTGCAGGGCTACAACCACTACCTCGGCAATCCCGACCGCCTCACCTGGGATCTCGACCGCTACCGCAACGCCACCGGCGCCAGCATCCGCGCCGTCGCCGACCAGGTCCTCGACCTCGAGCACGAGGTCGTCATCATCACCAACCCCGCGCCCGCGGCCGGAGGTGGCAAGTGAAGCCCACGAAGTTCGCACTCCTCGCTGCCGCGCTGGTCAGCGCGTGCTGTCCGACCCCGGCCCACAAGGCCACCACGCCCGAGGTGGCGGTCGTCGTCGACCCCGAGCCGCCGACCCAGCCGGAACCGCCGATGCAACCCGAGCCTCCTGCGTTCCCGACCCAGACTGCTCAGCCCCAGGAGCTGGTCTTCCCCGACGAGTCGTTCCGCGCCATCCAGCCCGAGGCTGGTCCGGCGCGCCCGTTCCAGCTCCCCAAGGTGCAGACCTTCAAGCTGGCCGACGGCCTGCAAGTTTACCTCGTCGAGCAGCACACGCTGCCGATCATCAGCCTCGATCTCTCCTTCGACGGTGGCGCGATCAACGACCCGGTCGGCAAGGAGGGCCTGGCCTCGGTCTGCATGGCGATGATGAGCGAGGGGACCACCGAGCTCGACAAGATCGCCTTCGCCGAGGCGCTGGCTGACGTGGCGTCGAACGTGAGCTCGTACGCCGGCGCCGACACCCAGGGCGTCTCGATGTCGTCGCTGACCAAGCACCTCGACGTGACCTTCGGGCTCTTCGTCGACACGCTGCGCAAGCCCGGCTTCCGCTCCGACGAGCTCGACCGCATGATCAAGCGCCGGCTCGAGGGCTTGAAGCAGGCCAAGGGCAGCCCCGAGGCGGTCGCGTCGCGCGTCGCCGGGCCCGTGCTCTACGGCTTTGGCCACCCCTATGGCCGCATCGTCACCGAGCGCTCGCTCAAGTCGATCACGATCGACGACTGCAAGGCCTATCACGCCAAGGATCTCAAGCCGGGCGGCGGCCGCCTGTTCGTCGTCGGTGACATGACCGCCGCCGAGGTGAAGGCCCGCTTCGGCAGCCCCGCGCTGGCGTCGTGGAAGGGCAAGGCGCCCAAGCTGCCCAAGCTCACCACGCCCAAGACCGCCAGTGCCCGCATCGTCTTCGTCGACGTGCCCGGCGCCGCGCAATCGCAGATCGGCCTGTCGTACTTCGGCCCGCAGCGCACCGCGCCCGACTACTTCGCGACCGCGATCATGTCGTCGATCTTCGGCGGCGGCTTCACCAGCCGCCTCAACATGAACCTGCGCGAGGACAAGGGCTACACCTACGGCGCGCGCGGCGGCGTCAACTACAGCCGCAGCTACGGCGTGGTCAGCGGCGGCGCCTCGGTGCGCAGCGACGCCACCTACCAGTCGCTGCTCGAGCTGGTCCGCGAGCTGCGCGACCTCCAAAGCGGCACCAAGCCGCTCACCGATGACGAGATGAAGCGCGAGAAGGCCTCGGCGATCCTGGGCCTGCCCAGCCGCTTCGCCACCGCTGGCGCGTCGCTCGGCATGTTCCGCGCGCTGGTCTACTACGGCCTGCCGCTCGACTACTGGGCCAGCTACGTCACCAAGGTCAACAACGTCACCAAGGCCGAGGTCGGCAAGGCCGCGGCCAAGCACCTGCGCGACGGCGCGGCGGTGTACGTCGTCGTCGGTGACGGCTCGGCCCCGGTGATCGTCCGCGACGGCAAGACCGACAAGCCGCTCGAGCAGGACGGCAAGCAGCTCACCTTGCGCCAGGCGCTCGAGCAGCTGGTCGCCGACAAGGCGCTTGGTGACGGAGGCCTCATCGCCCTCGATGCCGATGGGCAGCCCGTCCCCTAGCCGTGCTAGGGTGCGCCGCGATGAGAGCGGTTGCATCGATCTCCCTCGGGCTCGTCCTGCTGGTGGCGGCGTGCGAATTCAAGGGCGCAGGGGAGCTGGTCGCTGACGCCGCCGACGCGCCCCTCGATGGCGGCGCCAACCTCGACGACGACGTCGACGGCATCCCCAACGGCGTCGACAACTGTCCGACCCGCTTCAACCTCGACCAGCACGACGAGGACAGCGACGGCCTCGGCGACGTCTGCGACAACTGCCCGACCGTCCCGAACCTCGATCAGGCCAACGTCGGCGAGACCGCTGCGGGCGCGGCGGCCGATGGCGTCGGCGACGTCTGCGACCCGTTCCCGACCCGGGGCGGCAACCAGATCCTGTTCTTTGATGGCTTCCAGACTCGCAACCCGCTGTGGCGCGCCACCGGCGGGGTCTGGAACATCTCCGGCGACGCCGCGCAGCAGAGCGCGCCGACGACGCTGTCGGAGTTCTACCTGGCCGGCGATGTCGTCGGTGACGTCGTCGTCGACGTGACTGCGCAGCTGCTGTCGCCGACCACCAGCGTCGGCACCGGCATCGGCTCGCTCGCGCAATGGGACGTCGCGCCCGGCTACGGCGTCGGCTACCTGTGCCAGCTGTTCGACACGCCGATGGCCGCGCTCAACGTCGGCAACTTCCTCTTGCAGAGCGCCTCGGCCCAGACCGTCGGGTCGCGGCTCAACGGCAGCGCGCAGCCCGAGGTCACGACCAGCCAGGTCTGGACCATCCGTCAGGTCGCGCTCGCCTCGATGCGATCATGCGCGGCCACCAGCTCCGACGGCTTCACGATCTCGACCGACCCGGTGCCCAACGCCATCGTCGCCGCCGGCCGCTTCGGCATGCGGGCCGCCTACGCGTCGATGCGGTTCGAGAACATCATCGTCTATACCGCTCAGTAGCGTGGGCCGTCGGTAGGGCCATGTGTGGCGGTGGCGGTGCCACCGGGCAGCGACCGCGTTCGGACCCCGATCGCTACCCCGCATTGGATTAGGATCATCGGTCGGAAACTGCGACACTCGCCTGCGGTGCAGGTCCAAGTAGCCATCGGTCCGCGCGATCCTCGTCGCCACCAGCGTGGCAGCGCGATGATCGTCGCCCTCATCGCGCTGACCGGGCTGGTCACGCTCGGCAGCCTCACCGTGATGTCGGTCCAAGGCGGCATCACCGCGGTCAGCCACGATCGCCACAAGTCGGTCGCGCTCTACGCCGCCGAGTCGGGCGCCGCCGCCGCGATGGACTACTTGCGCCGCAACGTGAAGGCGGGCCCGATCAAGTTCAGCGAGTACGTCGAGCCCAACAACGTATCGCCCCAGAAGCCGGGCGGGATCGTTGGCAACCTGGCGCAGCCCGGCACCGCCGGTAACTTGTTCTCGGCCGACATGAACGCCTGGTACGAGGTCGAGATCCTCAACAACCTCGACGATCCACTCCTCGCCGTTGGTGACGACTCCGACGAGCGCGTCATCATCCGCGCCACCGGCCACGGCCCCAACGGCGCGATGGCCCAGGTCGAGTGGGAGGTGCGCGCCAACGCCATCACCGGCCTCGGTCGACCCTGTCCGAGTTACGGACAAAAGGGCATGGCCGAGGACGGCGCCGGTCGCAACGATTGCCTGAAGAACGTGGTCTCGACCGACGTCGCGACCTATTCGCCGAGCGGCCCGTGACGAAGGAGCTACCCATGCGCGCGACGCGTACGTCTCGGGCCCGATCGATCACCACTCGTGCGCTCGCCGGTGCCGCCGCGCTCGCGCTCGTGACCTCGCCGGTCGCCGCCGCGACCAACTGCCCGCAGACCTCGGCCGCGACCAGCTGGTCGGGTTCCATCCTCGACACCGACACCGCCAAGAACGGCGTCGTCTTCGACAGCGCTGGCGCGCAGCTCCAGCTCCAGAACGCCGCTGGCACGTTCAGCTCGACGTCGCTCGGCATCGCCGACTCGACGGTGTTCGCGGCGGTCGCTGACTTCGATCGCGACGGCTGGGACGACTTCGTCGGCGTCGGCGAGGACACGGCGTTCGTCCGCATCTACCGCAACCAGACCTACACGAGCCCCGAGCCCGACTGGGACGATCCCAACGCGGTGCGCACGCCGGTCTTCACGATGGTCCGCGAGCTCAACCCGGCCAACAGCAACAACCGGCGGCGCCCCACCGCGGCCGGCGACTTCAACGGCGACGGCTGGCCCGATGTATTCCGCGCCTCGGCGCCGTCCGGCGGTGCCCCCGACTCGACGACCTTGTGGCTCAACGCCGGCGTCAACGACGTCGACGGCTCACCGACCTTCAATGCCGGCTACGCGGCGATGGCGTCGGGCACCACGCCGCAAGATCTCGGCGAGCAGAGCTGGGCCGGCACCAGCATCCAGGCCGTCGACTACAACGGCGATCGCAAGCTCGACCTCTTGGTCGGCAGCGGCATCAACAACGGCTCGATCCGGGTCTTCCTCAACGACTGCACGCTCGAGTCGCCGCTGACCAGCCCGCCCGACCCGCCGGCGATGCTGCCGTGCGCGACCGCGCCGCACTTCACGTACGCGTCGACGCTCATCACCAACATGGGCTTCCCGGCGTCGGCGCGCCTGCCGGTGTTCGCCTACGAGGACGTCGACGGCGACGGCATCCGCGATCTGGTCGCCACCGCACCTAGCTGCTGCACCGACGCCAGCAATCGCCTGCGCCTGTGGCAGGGCCTGTCGGGCGGCGGGCTGTCGACGACGCCGCAGTCGATCGCCTTCCAGGGCGGCGGCACCGTGGTCTTCGTCGCCGACTTTTCGGGCGACGGCAAAAAAGACCTCATCGTCGGCACCGACAACTGGAACTTCAACGCCGATCACGGCGCCGACTCGTTCTACTGGGTCAACAACGGCACCGCGACGCCGTTCTCCGGCACGCCCCGCAAGCTCACGTCGTACAACTACCCGTCGCTCTACGACTACGATGTCGGGTTCGTCTTCAACTACGACCACGACCCCCAAGGCACGCTCGACCTGATGATCGCCGACGGTAACCACACGTCGAACTTCTACGTGCAGGCCAACCGCATCGTGAAGCAGTTCGTGACGTGCGGCGACGTCGCCTCCGGCATCATCGACATCGGCGCGCTGTCGAGCTCTGAGATGGTCGTGACCGGCGCCCGGCTCCACCCCACCTACGACCTCAACGGCGGCAGCGTCCAGTTTTACCTGTCGAACGAGGAGCCGCCCAACTGGGTGCTCGCCAACGACTGCGGCGACAGCTCCGGCGACGTGTGCGCGAGCTTCCCGCGCCCGGTCGGCCGCAAGGTCCGCTGGAAGGCGACCATGTGCTCGAGCGCCAACCACGCCAGGACGCCGACCCTGACCGGCATCTCCGCGACGTTCGACTACACCCGGGCCCGCGAGCACTTCCGGGCCGGCGCCGTGGTCTCCGACGGCGTCGCGTACCTCGGCGGCTTCCGCCAGCCCGGCGATCGAGGCCGCCTGTTCGCGATCAACGCCGGCCTGACCCAGACCTACTGGGACGCCGCGACCTCGATCGACACCGTCGCCGACGGATCGCGCAAGCTGTACACCGCCGACCGTGACTCGACGACGCAGCTCGACTTCACCGTCGGCAACGCCGGCAACGCGCAGCTGCAAGAGACCCTCGAGGTCAGCGATCCGGCCCAGGCCCAGGCGGTCATCGAGTGGGTGCGCAGCAAGCGCTTCGGCGTCGGCAACGATGGCATCGAGCGGAGCCGGCTCGGCTCGATCGAGACCTCGACCCCGGCCCTCCTCGGCAAGCCCGGCATCCCGATCTGGTACGTCTACGGCACCGGCCTCGACAAGCAGCGCCACCAGCAGTTCGAGATCGCCGAGCAGGGCCGCCCCACGTTGCTCATGTTCGGATCGAAGGACGGCATGGTCCACGCGCTCCGCACCACGCCGACCGCGATGACCACCGCGCCCAGCGGCCAAGAGTCGTGGGCCTACATCCCGCCCAAGGTCGCGTCGGGCATGCTCGCCGATTACACCAACAGCATCAGCGCCGGGGTCACGCAGGTCGCGTCTTATCCCGACGGCTCGCCCACCCTCGCCGACTATCGCAAGAGCGACGGCAGCTGGGCCACGGCCGCCATCATCGGCGGCGGCAACGGCGGCAAGAGCATCACCGCCATCGACGTGACGCGCACGATCGCGACCAACGGCACCGTCGTCGGTCCGACCCCGATGTGGAGCGCGGTGCCCGGCCTCGGCGACGCCGGCCAGGCCTTCAGCAAGCCGTCGGTGGCGCGCGTGCTCATCGGCGGCCAGGAGAAGTACATCGCGATCGCCGCGACCGGCATCGCCTACGACAACCCGTCGCCGCCGTTCACCAAGGGCCGCGTGGTGTCGGCCTACGACCTCACCGACGGCAAGCTGCTCTGGAAGTTCCAGGCCCAGTGCGCCATCACCAGCGACATCGCGACCTTCGAGACCGACGACGATCTCGAGCCCGACGCGCCGACGCTCAACGGCTACGTCGACCGCGCCGTCTTCGCCGACGCCTGTGGCTTCGTCTACAAGGTCAACCCGGCCCTCGACCTCGAGGGCGCATGGAACGTGAACACCACCTACGGCGCGATCGAGGTCGACGCCGCGGTCACCGGCGCCGCCTCGTCCCGGCAGTACGCGCTGTTCTCGTCGCGCCTCAGCAGCGGCGCGCTCGGCGCCGACAGCCCGATCGCCGGCACGCTCGCGGTCCGCGCCGACGCCACCACCCGGGTCGCGATCTTCTTTGGCACCGGCGGGCTCGAGAGCCACGCCACCACCATGCCCAACGAGTTCTACGCGGTCTACGCCGACACCGGCGAGATCCGCTCGAAGCGAGCCGGTACCTGCTCGTCGAACAAGTGCCAGAAGTTCTACGGCGGCGCGGTGGTCACGACCGAGCAGGTCATCTTCACCGCGACCGTCGATCCCGAGATCGGCTCGGCGAGCTGCGACACCGGCGCCACCCAGGTCACCGCGGTCGCTCTCGAGGCCGACGGGGCCGGCGACTTCGCGACCGACTTCATCCAGGACGTCGCGTCGGCGGTGATGGGCGCGCTCTACGGCGACGCCGGCGCGGTCTACTTCGCGACGCTGTCGGGTGACGTCTCGCGGGTCGGCACGCCGCGCGCCACCAACGCCGGCGAGGACAGCACCTCCGCCACCCCGATCCAGCAGTACGGCGACGGCAACGAGAACTCGTCGACGACCACCGTCGGCACCACCAGCTCGCTCACGCTGATGGGCTGGCGGCAGGTCTACTGACGATGGCGCGGCCGCGCTCCCGGCACCAGCGCGGGTTCACGCTGCTCGAGCTCCTGGTCACGCTCGGCATCACGGTGATCGGCCTGACCGGGCTCATGTCGCTGCACGTCGCGACGATCCGCGGCAACGACTCGACCGCCAAGAACGGCGAGGCGGTGGCGGTCGCGCAGGAGACGCTCGAGACCCTGCGCGCCGAGACCCTGACCAACTTGCAGACCCGGTTCACCAGCTTGCCGATCGACGCCAACCTCGACACCGTCGTGGGTCGCAACGGCATCACGTTCCGTCGCCGCGTGCTGATCACCGAGCTGACGGCGGCCAGCAGCGATCTCATCAAGCTGCGCGTGGTCGTGCAGTGGAGCGACGACAACGCCAATGGCACCGGCACCGGCACCGGCACAGCCTCGATCTACGACCATCAGGTCTCGCTCGAGCTCATCCGCACGGTGCAGGAGTCGCTGTGAGGGCGCGCGGCCGCCGCCACCGCGCCGGCTTCACGATCATCGAGCTGATGATCTCCCTGGTCATCAGCTCGCTCTTGGTCGGGATGATCCTGTCGATCTTCACCCGCATGTCGACGGCGTACCGCACGCAGCAGCACGTCGCCGAGCTGCAGCAGGTGTTGACCGCGGCCCAGGGCGTGATCCAGCGCGACGTGCGGCAGGCCGGCTTCCAGCTGCCCGACGGCTTCCGCACGGTCGGCGCCACCGGCGTCCACGCCGCGGTCGAGATCTCCGACAACGCCAGCGGCTTGGGCCCCGACGAGCTGCACGTCTTCTCGGCCGACCCTTCGGCGGTGGCCCGGGTGGTCGGCTTCAACAGCACCGACCTGGCGGACCCGTTCACCCAGTTCACCGTCGACAACCAGGACCGCTTCCAGGCCAACGACCTCGTCGTGATCGCCAACAGCAGGCCCGACGTCACCTCCGACGGCATCGTCACGGTTCGCTTCGAGGCCTGCGTGGCGCAGCTCCAGCAGGTCGCCGGCCCGACGTTCATCGTGCGCACCGGCGGCAGCTGGGGCGATGGCGCCAACGCGCAGTGCAACCTGGTCCGCAGCAAGCACGCCACGACCACCCCGACGACGACGATGGTCTATCGCTTCAAGGCGCGTGGCTACCGCATCGATCCCGCCCGCCGCGACCTCGCGGTGCTGCAGATGTCGCCGTCGGGCGGGTTGCTCGCCAACGACTGGCAGGATCTCGGCATCGGCTTCACCGATCTGCAGGTGGCGTCGCGCTGGTACGAGTCCGAGGACGTCACGGCGCGCGCGACCACCGACACCCCCGATCCCGACACCGACCCGATCCGCGACTGGTACTCGGGCGCCGATCAAGCGGCGCTGAGCGCGTTCACGCCGACGGTGGGCAACGCGGCGCTCAGCGGCCAGCGCCCGCTCGTCATGGAGGTGCGGGTCAGCCTCGCCGTGCGCACCACCAGCCGGCTCGACACCGTCGGGGCCGCCGCGACGCCAGCGTTCATCGATCCGACCCGCGTCGACAACAACGACGTCGGCAACCGCGCCGCGGTCCCGCTGGCCGGCGTGCCCGACGCCTCGCGCCCGCCCGAGCTGCGGGGCGACGCGCTCTACCGCTACTCGACGGTCGGCAGCGACACCCGCAACCTGTCGGTGGGTCGATGATCCGGCGCCAGCGCGGCTTCACGCTCGTCGAGATGATGGTGGTCGTCGCCATCATCGGCATCCTCGTCGTCGTCGCGTATCCGCTGCTCAAGGGCCGGCCCCGCGCCATCGACGTGGCGGCTCAGGTCTCGGCCAAGATCTCCGAGGCCGCGCGCAAGTCCATCAGCGGCGGCGCGGTGCGCGCCAACGTCGCGCAGAGCATCGGCGTCACCGCGCGCACGCGGGTCATCATCGAGCTGGGCTCGCCGACGGTGGTGTCGACCGAGCGGCTGGTCGAGGACGCCGCGCTCAACTCGACCAGCGCGTCGTGGATCGAGTTCAACCGCATCGCCTTGCCCAAGCAGGTGCAGGTGCTGGGCTGGCGCGAGATTCCGACCCTGTCGCCGACGGCCGGCGTCGAGCTCACCACCGACCCGACGATCTACTGCGAGCCCGACGGTCGCTGCACCGGCATGATCGTGTACCTGCAGACCACCGACACCAAGACTCGCGCGCGGGTGGTGGTGCTGCCGCTGGGCGGCACGCCGGTCACGTTCGATTCGTGGTGACGTTGCGCCCCCGGCGGCCATGGCGGAAACTCCGCCGATGGTAGTGCGGCGCTCACTGACTGCGATCGTGATTGGCCTGCTCGTCGCCGCGATGATCGGCTGTACGCCCGGCGTGCCGAAGTATCCGTACGCCAGCGAGCCCGACCCCCGCAGCACCGAGTGGGTGCTGGGCATCGGCGACCAGATCGCGATCAACGTCTGGGAGAACCCAGCGCTCACCACCGACGCCACGATCCGCCCCGACGGCAACATCACGATGCCGCTCATCGGCGACCTGCGCGCGGTGGGTGAGACCCCGACCGCGCTCAAGGCGATGATCAAGGCCAAGCTGGCTGACTTCATCAAGCTGGGCTCGGGCTCGGAGATCACGGTCGCCGTGCGCGGCGCCAACAGCTACCGCTTCACCGTGACCGGCGAGGTCACCCGGCCCGGCATCATCCAGCTGGGCTACTTCGTGACGGTGGTCGAGGCGATCGCGATGGCGGGCGGCTTCACCCGCTTCGCCGCCAAGGACGAGATCGTGCTCATCCGCCGCGATCCCAAGACCGGCGCCAGCCGCTCGATCCCGCTGGTCTATCGCTTCCTCGCCGACGGCAGCCATCCCGAGATGAACATCGTGATGCTCGCGGGCGATTCGCTGTTCGTCCCGTGAGTAAGGGCCCGCGAGTGGACAAGTCGATCGAGGATCGCGGTCGAGGCGCCCGGAGGGCAAGGCGACGGTGAGGACCGGAGGGGAGCATCCTCGACGGATGTGACCCGAGGACCGGAACCGGCAACGCAGC